>Ga0181520_10003221_pt1 | contig 28925 bp, 25 predicted proteins | sample PEATcosm2014_Bin_29_FD_132451 | JGI IMG/M metagenome (GOLD analysis project Ga0181520, IMG submission 132451) | Peatland microbial communities from MTU Mesocosm Facility, Houghton, MI, USA - PEATcosm2014_Bin02_30_metaG | ecosystem: Environmental > Terrestrial > Soil > Wetlands > Peat | place...
CACCGCTACTCGCCGAAATTCTTCCGTGTAAGATCGCTTCGCTCTCATTTGCAGTTCCCCCGTTCCCTGCAAAGTGGGTCATGCCTCGGTGTCTCAGTTTAGGGGGTCACTCCAGGGTGCCCCAGGTCTCGCTTTTGAGACCTGGGATCGATCAACCCATCCCGCCGCGCCCCAGCCCAGAACGACTCGATCTCCACGGTTTCCATTTCCCCGTCGCATCGTGCCGATAACTGGACCACGCCCATTGCTCCGGCATTTCCACCAAGCCGCGTTTCACCGGATTGCGGTGCATGTATCTCATCTTCTCCACGCGCTTCTCTTCGTTATGCACGTTGAAGTCGTAGTACCGTCGCTGCCAGAACTGAGCTTCCCCGCGACCCTTCAGTCTTCTCGATGTCTTCTGTTTCAAAACCTGCAAAGCCAGCGCCAGGGACCCATTCCGCGGCTCCCCGACAAGCAGATGAACGTGCTCGGGCATCAGCACATAGCCGCCAACCACAAATCCGTGGTGCTCACGCACCGCCTCAAGTTCGCACTCGAAAACGCGGTATGCCGTGTCGTTGCCCAGCAACGGTTGCCTTCGATAACAACTGAATGTGAGAAAGTGGAAGACTCCGCATTGCTGGTAACGAACGAGCCCCTTCGTCGCGCCAACATCCTACATCCCGGGTCTCAAAGGCGAGACCCGGGGCACCCAGTCTTTTTGGTCAGATTTGGGCCATCCGCCCACCGCGCGCTTTTCCCTAGTACGGTGAGGCTTCCGGCGATGCACTGTAAAAACCTGGTTGCAATCGACGCGACGTGACTTATACTGCTGGGTGTCGAGAGGCCAAAGCGGAGATCCCGTCCGGGTTATCCGGGTGATTCGCAGCCGGCTCATTGCTGTTAGAGATTTGTGGGATACTTCCGGTAATTGAGGTGGAAATGTGGGTGCCCTAAAAAATCTCGTCTTCAGAGTACTGAGCACGAAAAGGCGCTTCGAGAGAATATCCGAGAAGGGTCAGTGGGGATCTGCCGAGGAATCCGTTTCGGGGCCCGGATCAACTCTTGCGAATACAGAGAATCTGCGCTCTATGCTGCCCGAACTCATTGCGGAGATTGGGGCAAAGTCGATACTGGATGTGCCCTGCGGAGATTTTCACTGGATGCGGCATGTACTCCCGGAGTGCCCGGCTGTCGAGAGTTATTTCGGGATGGATATTGTTCCGGGCATCATTCAACGCAACTCGAATCTCTTTAAAGATCCGCGCATTGTGTTCAGCCTTGGCGATCTCATCAGCGGGCCCCTGCCCAATGTGGATCTGGTAATCAACCGAGATTGCCTGATTCATTTCTCATTTCGGGACATTGATCGCACTATAGCCAACCTGGCGCGTTCCGGATCGACGTATCTTATGACCACTACTCACGACGACGTCAGCGAAAACGGTGACATCGTGACGGGCCGGTATCGTCCTATCAATTTGATGAAGGCACCGTTCTTTTTCCCGAATCCGATACGATTAATCGACGAAAACGAAAAGGGCAAATATCTCGCTTTGTGGCGTATTGAAGACCTGCCGCGGGTTAGAGTCCGTTAAATGGCTGCGATGTCGATAAATGAAAGCTTGAAAGACGGGTGGCCCAGATTTTAACCGGCCACCAAGATTGGGCGCCCCAGGTCTCGCCTTTGAGACCTGGGAATCTATAACTCCCGTTCTTAGTTCCCGGCTCCGGCGACGGGCGGCTTCAAATACTCCTCAAAATGCGCCAGGATGCGGTTATAGAGATGCGTCCGCACATCGGGGCCGGCAAGGGAGTGGGTCTTGCGCGGATAGATCTGCAGGTCGTAGGGAATGTCGGCTTCTATCAGTTTCTGCACAAACTGCACCGAGTTTTCGAGATGCACATTGTCGTCGCCGGTTCCGTGCACCAGCAGCAAACGCGCCTTCAAGTGATCCGCCGAGTTAACCACAGAAAAGTCCTTGTAACCCGAGGCAAACTGCGCGGGCAGGCTCATGAAGCGCTCGGTATAAATCGAGTCGTAGTTATGCCAGTCGGTCACCGGCGCCACGGCAACCCCGGCGCGGAAGCGGTCGGAGTGGGTGAGCGAATAGAGCGTGAACGATCCGCCCCAGCTCCAGCCCCACCAGCCCAGGCGCTTGGGGTCGAGTTGCGGATATTGGGCCAGGGCCGCGTCCAGCACCGTGAGCTGATCTTCCAACTGCACCGGACCGAAGTCGTGATAGGCGGCCTGGGCAAAAGCGCGTCCTCTCATACCGCTGCCGCGATTGTCGGCATGGAGCACGGCAAACCCGTGCTGCGCCAGTAGCTCGTCGAAGAGCAGGCCGTCGCCGCCCCAGCGATTGGCCACAGTCTGCGGGCCGGGCCCTCCATAGGGATTCACGATCAGCGGCACGGAAGCCGGCGCCTTGTTCTCCGGCAGCAGCAGCGTGGCGTAGAGCGTGGTTCCGTCGTGGGCCTTCACTTCGCGCTGTTCCGGCGCGCGCAGATGGTAGGGCGCAATCGCTTGTGTCGCCCAGAAGACGCTGCACTTGCCGGCATCCTGGCATAGGCGCAACGTGGGCGGCTCCAGGCGCGTCGAGTGCCGGTCGACAAACGCGGCCCCCGCCGGAGCGAAGTTGCCGGCGTGGAAGCCCGCGCCGGTGCTCAACTGCTTGCGCTCGCCGTTGAAGTTTACCTGCCACAACTGCTGTTCCAGTACATTGCCTTCGTTTGAAACGTAGTCGATGAGTTTGTTTCCGTGGTCCACGCGGAACTCCTCGCCCACCTCGAAATCGCCCTTGGTCAGTTGCCGCTCCAGTTTGGCCGTGGTGTTGGAGAGGTCTCCCTGGTCGTAGCTGTAGAGGTAAAGATGGTTGTGCCCGTCGCTCCAGTTGGCGAGGACGATGCTGCCAAAGCCCACTGAGACGTCGTAGTTGCCATCGTCGAAAAACTTGTCGTCGGTAAATTGCAGCACCGGGTGCGCCTGTCCCGTGACGGCGTCGGCAAAGTAGAGATCGCGATGCTTGTGGTCGCGGGTCACGGTCTCGATCCACAGCGTCCTGCGGTCGACCCAGCCGAAGCGTGGAATGTAGTCCTGCCCGGCACGAATCGGCAACCTGACCCACACGGTCTTGCCGCCGCCCGCACCCACAACGCCCACGCGCACATCGGGATTGGGGTCGCCGGGCTGCGGATAGCGCTGCGGTTCCACCTTGGCGTGGGTGGGAATCCAGTCGGTGATGGGATACTCCGGCACCTCGGTTTCGTTCATCTGCAGATAAGCCAGGAACTTCGAGTCCGGCGACCAGAAGTAGTTGCTGCGCGTCTCCAGTTCCTCTTCGTAGACCCAGTCCACCTCGCCGTTGAGGACGACGGCATGGGGATCCGTGGGCGCGGGGGCCACCATGGTCATCGGCGTGCCCGCTTCCCTGAGTCGCACGACCGCCAGGCCGTGATTGCGAATGAAGGAGATCGATTCGCCGTTGGGCGAGAACTTCGGGTCGTCTCCCGAGGCCGCCCCGGTGAAGCCGATCTGGATGCCGGTGCCGTTGTGCAGATCGAAGAGCCACAGGCGGCCGTTGGAGTCGAACATCAGGTGCGCGGAGTCGGGCGCCCACAGGTAGCTGGCCATCCCGTAGCGGTCGCGATGGTCGCGGTCTGTCTCCGTCGCGGTGGCGCCGGAGAGCGACGCCACCTTGGCCCGGCTCACCAGCACATGCGCCTTGCCCGCTTCAGGACTCGGGCCGGGGGCCAGGTCAACCAACTCGCCGCCATCGAGATAGGTCAGGTGCTTTCCGTCCGGCGACCAGGTGAGTCCGCTGGGCGGGCTGCCGGCCAGAGGGCCATGGGCGAAGATCGTCTCCACGGTGAGAGGCTTCGCGGGTTCCTGGGCGGCGAGTGGAAAGAGTGAAAGCGAAAGAGCACTCACGGCCGAAAGCAGAGCGGCGGTTGCACGCGTCAATGGGTTTTCCTCCGGGGGCGAAGCCCGCCGTGGCGCCTGAGGGTGGGCGCTTGCTGCGCGAGACTTCCTCGAAGCAGTGTAAACCACCGGGTTTGCAAAAGTTGCGTCACGCGGGCCGAGGGTGTATGTTCCGGGTCATGAACTGGGCAACTCCGGAAGAACGGCGCAACCTGGGCCAGGCGCGGCGCAAGCAGGTGGGCCGCCAGGAACACAACGCATTCAAGCCCAAGGCGCGCAAGACGCCCGCCCTGGACCTGCTGGCCCGGTCAATGCGGGGCCGCGTTCCCGCGCTCGTCAAGCTCAAATACCAGCTTATGGCCGAGTCGCCTTTCGGCTACTTTCGCGGCGCGGTTCCGGTGATGGCCGCCGACCTGGCCGTTCTGCCCAACGCCGGCATCGCAGCCCAACTCTGCGGCGACGCGCATGTGCGCAACCTGGGCGCCTATGCCGCTCCCGACGGGCGGCTGGTCTTCGACATCAACGACTTCGACGAGACCATCCGTGGGCCTTTTGAATGGGATCTGAAGCGCATGGCCGCTTCACTGGTGGTGGCCGGCCGCGGGTCAGGACACAAGGAGGCCTCCGCCCGGCAGGCCGTGGAAAAGTGCATCGAACGCTACGCCGCCCAGATGCGCGCCTTTGCCCAGATGCCGAGCCTGGAGGTGGGGCGCTTCCAGGTCCATCGCCTGGGCCTGGTCGAGCCGGTGCACGAAGCGCTGGTGAAGGCTGAACGGGCCACGCCACAGCACACGCTGGAGCAGCTCACCGAGCCGGCTCCTCAAAACAGTCAGTTGGTTTCCCGCCCTTCTCGCAAAGGGCGCGAGAAGGATGAGGCGCGGACGGAAAAGGACAAGTCCGGAGCCGCCCGCCGCTTCAAGGAACTCAAGCCCATGCTCACCCGCGTCGCCGGCTCCAGGGCCGCGGCTGTGCTGGCTGCGCTGGAGCCCTACTGCCAGATGCTGGAGCCGCAGCGGCAGCACCTTTTGTCGTTCTACCGCCCGGTGGATGTGGCCTTCAAGGTGGTCGGCACCGGCTCCGTTGGGCTGCGCGACTACTGCGTCTATTTCGAGGGCAACGGCCCCGGCGACCCGCTGTTTTTGCAGATCAAGGAAGAGCCCGCTTCGGCCTACCAGTCCTATTTGCCCGATGCGCGACCCGCCCACCACAACGGCCAGCGCGTTGCCGAGGGCCAGCGGGCCATGCAGTTGCAGTCTGACCCCTTCCTCGGCTGGACGCATTTTGGCGGGCGCGACTACCTGGTGCGGCAACTCAACGACCACAAGGGCTCCGTCGATTTGCAGGACCTGGCCGGCGGCGGCCTCGAGGCGTATGCCGAGGTCTGCGGCGAACTGCTGGCCCGTGGCCACGCCCGCTCCGGTGACCCGCTCATTCTGGCGGGGTACATCGGCGCCGGGGACGGATTCGCCGACGCTCTGGCCAAATTCGGCTCCCTCTACGCCGACCAGACCGAAAAGGATTGGCAAGAACTGAAACGTTCTGGCAAAGCCCAAAAGAAAGCTTAGGAGACACGCATGAACCGCCGCACCTTTACCCAATCGCTGGCCGTGGCCGCGCTCTCCGCCGCCGCGCCTTCGCTTCCCGCTGCGTCTGCTCCGTCCAACGCTGCCGCGCCCGCGACCTCCGCTTTCCCGCTCTCCGTCATGCTGTGGACAGTCTTCAACGATCTGCCCTTCGAGCAGCGGCTAGCCAAGGTTGCCGAGGCGGGCTACTCCAACGTCGAGTTAGTGGGCGAGTACAACGCCCAGCACTGGTCCCAGGCCGATTTCGACCGCGCCAACGCCGCCCGCAAGCGACTGGGCATCAGTTTTGACGCGACGGCCGGACTGGCGAACGGTGTGGCCAATCCCGCCACACGCGAGGCTTTCCTGGCGGAACTCGGCGACGCGCTCAAGCCCATGGAAACCCTCGATTGCCCGGCCATGATCGCGCTTTCGGGCAACGTAGTTCCGGGGTTGACCCGCGAGGAGCAGCACCAGGCTTCGATCGAGACCCTGAAGCGCGCCGCAGCCCTCATTGAAGGCCGCCGGATCGCCGGCCAGCCGGTGCGGTTGCTTCTGGAGTGCATTCACCTCGAAGAAAATCCCAAGTACTTTCTCACCTCGGCCGCCGAGGCGATCGAGATCGTGCGCGCCGTCAACCACCCCCAGGTCCAGTTCCTCTATGACATCTTTCACGAGCAGATGAGTTACGGCAATCTGATTGAGAAACTCGACAAACACATCGACGTGATCGGCCTGATCCACATCGCCGACGTGCCCGGCCGCCACCAGCCCGGCAGCGGCGAAATCAACTACGCCAACATCTACCGCAAGCTGGCGCAGCTCAACTACCGGCACAACGTGGCCATGGAGTTTTACCCCACCGGCGATCAAGTGGCCATTCTGCGCGAAGCCAAGGCCCTGGCTTTGAGCGCCGGGGTGGCCTGATCATCGTGCCGGCACGGCTCTGCCGGTTGGTCTGCGCGTCCTATCGAGCCGCGCCAACCGGCTGGCGAATCGACGGCTCTCGGTACCCTTCGTCGGCCAGGTGCTTGCCCATCTGCGCATAGATCTCCGGGTCGCGGGGCTGCCAGGTGCCGAGGCCGTCGACATAGCGGTTGTACATCGAGAAGGCCGCGGCGATGAGCACGGTATCGTGAATCTCCAGGTCGGTCGCGCCCAGCTTGCGTGCGGCTTCCACGTCGGCCGTGGTCACCAGCTTGCCGTCCTGCTGCACCTTTCCGGCAATGGCGAGCAGCGCCTTGAGCTTGGGGCTGACCGGCGCGGCAAGAAAGTTTGCCTTCACCTGCTCCACGACCGATGCATCGCCCAGAAGACAGGCGGCTGCGGCTCCGTGGCTCGACTGGCAGAAGTGGCAGTCGTTCTTTGAAGACACATAGGTGGCGATCAACTCGCGCTCGCCGGGGGTGAGGGAACCGGGTTCGTGGAGCAGAATGTGCGCCAGTTCGCGCATGGGTTTGGCCGTCTCCGGGCGAAATGTGAAACCGGCGCTGATGCCGGGAAAGCCGTCAGGCAGATTGATGTGCGGCATGGGGTTCCTCCTTCGGTTTCGGCGGCCAGGGATGGGTCTTCCGCGGCTCGCGGAGGGTGGAGTTCGTTCTCTCCCACCCATTTCGCAAAAGGCGCGAAATGGATGGGGCACGGGGCTGTGTGTGGTGATGTTTTGTCTCCCGCCCTTTTCGCCAAAGGCGCGAAAAGGATGGAGCACCTAATGTCTTGGGGCCGTTCGCATCGAAACCGCGCTAGCGCGCTGCTGCGTGGGCGGCCAGGTACTCTTCGCTGACGGTGACGTAGCCATCGCGGGCCACGCGCCGGCCGCGCTCGCGATAAAGAGCTTCATCGTCGGGCTGGTCGGTGCCCAGGCCATCGACGTAGCGGTTGTACATGCAAAAGGCCGCGGCAATCAGCACCGTGTCGTGAATCTCAAGGTCCGTAGCGCCCAGCTTCCGGGCAGCCTCGACGTCGGCCGCGGTCACCAGCTTGCCGTCCTGCTGCACTTTGCCGGCGATGGTGAGCAGGGCCTTGAGCTTGGGGCTGATGGCGGCCTGGGTGAAGTCGGTCTTGACCTGCTTGACCAGCGCCTCGTCGCCGCCCAGGTGCGCCGCGGCAATGGCGCCGTGAATGCTGTGGCAATAGTGGGTGCAATTGCGGCTGGAAACGTAGGTGGCGATCAGTTCGCGCTCGCCGCGTGTGAGGGTGCTGGGGCCAGTGAGCAGAATTTCGACCAGGGCGTTGAGGGGCCGCGCCGTCTCCGGCCGGAAGGCCATGGCGCCGCGGATGCCGGGCAGGTCAGGGGGAAGGGCGATGTGGGGCATGATTTTTCTCCTTGTGAGATTGAGATCAGGAAAGTTGCGTTTCGGTTGCTGGGGCCGGGGCAATGCTCTTTCCGCGGACCAGCAGCCAGCGCGCCGGCAGGCCGGCCAGCACCACCGCAGCCCCCAGCAGAGAAGGCCATAGATTGTGCAAGAGCAGCATTGCCGCCAAGAGGCCGCAACCAACCAGGAACACGATGGGAGCCAGCGGAAACCACCAGCGCCGGACGGGCGTGATGACGCGAAAAAGGGTGGACACGGTGAGCGCCAGAAACACCACTGCGGAAAAGATGATGAAGGCCAGAATGCGGTCGAATGCGCCCAGGGCCAGTACCGCGAGGGCCATGCCGGTTTGCAGCAGCACGGCGTTGGCCGGGGAGCCGAAGCGGGGATGAAGGCGGCCAAAGAAAGCCAGCAGACCCGCCCCGCCGTAGCCTCGCGCCTCCCCAACGGCCAGGGCATAGGTGACGCGGGGAACGGCCATGCTCAGCACCATGAGACCGCCCAGCACGCTGAGGACGACGCAGGCTGAGAGCACGCGTCCGCCCGCAGCTCCGAACAGAGCCTGCCCAAACTGCGCCACAAAAGCGGTGTTGGATTGGATCCGCTCCATGGGAACGACCGCGACAAAAGCGAAGCTGAGAAGCAGATAAATGGCTGTCACCACCAGCACTCCGCCGGAGAAAGCGATGGGTAGCGTGCGCCCGGGGTTGCGGACCTGGCCGGCGATCTTGCCTGCCTCCCACCAGCCACCGAAGCAGAAGAAGGCGCTGATAGCGGCTCCCGCAATGGCGCCGACGAGCGGGTCGGAACCAGCGCGACGGGCGGTGAGGGGGGCGAGATTGGCGAGGGCAGCGTGGCCGGACAGCAGCGCCCATCCCACCAGCGCAGCCAAGACGGGGACCTTGAGCCAGTTGAGGGCGGTCATGACGCCGCTCGACAGGCGGGTTCCGCAATAGTTGAGAGCGCCCAGGGTGAGCAGGGTCAGCGCGGGGAGCGCCGCGGCCAGGCTCGCGGGCAACGGAAGGAGGGCCTGCACATAGGGCACCGTGCCGACGCAAAGGGCCGCGGCGACGCCGGGGTACATGACGACTGCGGCCATCCACCCATAGAGAAAGGCCACGCGCCGGCCAAAGCCGCGGCGCAGGTAGAGGTATTCGCCGCCGTCGTGGGGATTGCGAACAGCCAGTTCGGTGAAACAGAGGGCTCCGGCGAGAGTGAGGACGGCCATGCCGCACCACACGGCGCCCAGCAAGGCGGGTGAGCCGAGCGAACGGGCCATGGCGGCTGGGGTGAGGAAGATGCCCAGGGAGATGGCCTCGCCCGTCACCACGGCGGTCGCCGCCCACACCCCCATCTGCCGCCCGGCCTGGCGCTCGCTGCGCATCGTTCGGCTATCGTACGCAGAGGGCCGCCGGGTGCGCATCCACCTTTTGGTGGGCAGGAAAACCGGTGGGCAGGGAATTGCAAAGTAACGAGGGCTGAACAGGCTGCGGGAAAACCCTGAATGAATGGCGACAAGCCCTGAGAGTGTACCGCAGGGCTTGTCGCCATTCATTCTACGGCATGTACGGCACGACCAAAGTCGTGCCCTGTTACAAAGCAAGTGCCCGGCTGGACAACAAATCCGGGCTTTTCCGTGCCTGTAAAGCCGAATTCAGGGCGCAGCGAGATGGACTCTTAAACGACCGCCTGCGTGAGCAGTTCCCGCACGGAGTTGCGCCAGCTTTGCAGCACGGCGCGATCGCCAAGCCGCAACTGCTTTGCAGCCTCGTCGAGCGTGAAGCGGCCGGTGTAGAGGGCGTCCGTCACCCGGTCCGCAAGGTCGGGAAGATAAAGGCTCATTCCGCCCTGGCGTTGGACGACCTGCTTCAGTGCGCTCTGCTCATAGAGCTCGAATTTGCGCGCATCGCCGAAGTAGCCGTTGCAGATCACATGCACTACTCCCGCGGTCATGGTGTCCAAGTACGTTTTCAGAAGCTCCAGGCTGTCGCGCTGGCGGTTGATCACCCAGAGGGTCACGAGGGGTCTTCCCAACTCCTGGAGGGAATCCATGAGGATGGTTCCATGTTCCTGCACTGCGTCATTGTTGCGCGCCGGAGTGTTGACCACAAAGGTTGTTTGCGGTTCGGCATCGCAGCAGTTCACCATATGAATCCAGCCATCGACGCCATCGAGGTTCACAACCTCGCTTTCCACCGCCCTTGCATATGATTTCCACACGTCCGGATTGGTGGTGTCCGCTTCAAGCAGCTTGACATACCGGTTCGAAGTCAGCAGGTAGTCGAGTACCGCCATGGTGGTGATGGATTTCCCGACACCGCCTTTGCTTCCACTGACAAATACTAAGGGCGCATTCATCCAGGTGCCATCCTATTCGGTTCTCGAGCGGGCTCCCAGAACAGTGCAGCATTGCGCAGGGATGTCCGGCTCAATCCTTTGACTTTAACAGGCTGGGCGGCCAGAGAACTGGTGTGCGCGCATTTCCGCATACGACTCGTAACGGTAGCTCCTGCTCAGGGTTGGCCCGGCGCCGCCGACGAGGGAGCCGATGGGTCGTGATCGAGTTTGGTTACGTGGACGCTGGCCTGGGTCTCCGGGATGGTGCCGTCGTTCACCTGGACCTCGGTGGGTGTGCCCTGGATGAGGATGCGTTCGACGGCCTTCCCGTGGGCGGGCACGCGGACGCGCTGGGTGACGGAGGCGGAGTCGGAGCGGACGGTGACGGGGACTTCGGCAGCCGCATAGCCGCTGTTGGCAAGGTTGACGGCGACCAGCCAGTTGCCGGCCGAGGCGATGCTGGGGAAGGCGCCCTCGATGCTCAGGTCGGGCAGACCTTTGTCGGCATCGACCCAGTCGGCGAAGAACCAGGAGAGATCGCGGCGGACGCCGGCCTGTTCGAGCAGGTTTTCGAAAGAAGACCGGCCGGTGTCCATGCCCAGATCCTGCGAGGGGTCGTAGGCGCGAAGGGCCGCGGAGAGGGTCTGATCGCCGGCCACATCGCGCAGCATCCACAGCACATAGGCGGCCTTGGTGCGGTAGTAGACGGGCGAGATGGCCCGGGCCAGCGGCTGGCCGGCACCTTGGCCGGGGCTTTCCGGCTCGGCCAGGGCGAGGGCTGCGCGCGAGGACTCAAGCGTGCCCAGGGCCTGGCCGCGGCCACGCTGTTTTTCCGTCCACAGGGTGCCCATGAAATGGGCGACGCCTTCGCTGAGCCAGGCGCGCGGCGACTGCATCCAGGCATGGGTAAGGGCGTGGGCCAGAATGCCGTTCAACTGCTCGGCGCTGGCTTCGCGCATGGTGGTGGCCAGCAGGGCGCCGGTCTCAAAGGGCGCGTCCTCGGGGTCGGGCAGATCGAGCAGGGTGAGCTGGGCGCGGGGCCGCTGGCCGAGCCAGCCTTGCAAAAAGGGCGTGACCGCCGCGGCTGCCGCGGTCCAGGCCTGGACGGCGACCTGGTTTTCGGGCAAGGTCCAGGCGGTCAGGTTCGTGCCGGGGTGAGGGGTACGAATAGCGACAAAGAGGCTGGGAGCCTCAAAGCCCAAGGTTGCGCCATCCAGGCTGGCGGTGGCCACGCCGGCGACTTCCTGGCTTTGGTCGAGTGAGCCGGACTCGGTGACGGCCAAAGCGGCGGGGTGGCCGTTGATGAGGGCCACGGTGGGCGCCTGGCCGTGCGGGAACTCGTCGGTCAGGCGAAGGCGGAAGTGCGCGCCGGCTATGCGCAGTTTGTGCTCGCCCATCTCGTCAAAGAGGCGCGCGCCGTCGCCCAGGATGACGGGCACACTGGAGACCGGGTACCAGACCACGTTGCCAAACCCGCGCAGGCCGGTAAAAGGAACGCTGATTCGGTCCCAGTCCGAGTGCAAGGCCACATCGGGGGGCGTGCCGATGGCCAACAGGCGCTGCGCGTTGGCGGCGATGGAGCCGGAGTAGGTGACATCGAGCTGAAGGGTTGCGCCGGGCGCCAGCGGCTGGGCAAGCGGGACGGCCGCTTCATGCAACTGCCCCGTGTGGTCGGCGTCGGAGTTGAGCGTGGCCACCTGGAAGGCGACATCGCGGGCGTTCAGGCGAATCCGCTCCCAGTTGAGCGAAGAGGAGATTTGCAGCGGAATGTGGGCCAGCGGGGTATTGCCGTCGTTGCGCACCGTGAGCAGGGCGCGAACGGCGATCTGCTGGGCGGCCGAGTGGAGGCGGACGTCCATGTCGAAGTTGGTGAAGGTGACCGCCTGGCGCTCGGCGTCCTCGGCGGAGGGTTCCGAGGCCATCTGGATGGAGGGGTGGGCAGCGGCCTGTGCGGCTTGAGTGGTGGTCTGGCCGTTTTCGTCGGTGGAGCGGGAGAGGATCACCTTGCCTTTGGGCGGCTGATTTTGTTGCGGGGGAGCGGTCTGCGCGACGCAAGGGAAAGCGGCCAGGCAGAGGGCAGCGATGGCAGTCCCGGCAAAAGAGAGCTTCATGAGCCCAGGCCTTTCTGTTTCTTGGGTTTACCACCTGCGGTGGGGCCAATTGCGCCTTCGGCGCGACGGGCGGCGTTGCGGCGTTGACGGAAGGCTTCGTAGAGCACCACGGCCCCGGCGGCGGAGACATTGAGCGAACTGACGCCTCCGGCCATGGGAATGCGCAGCAGGTGGTCGCAGGTGCGGCGGACCAGATCGTGCAGCCCCGCGCCCTCGCGGCCCATCACGAGGACGCAATTGCCGGTCAGGTCAAACTGGTCATAGTCGGACGTGCCGCGCTCGTCCAGGCCGATGATCCAGAGATTCTGGCGCTTCAGCTCTTCGAGCGCCCGCACCAGGTTCACGACCCGCGCAATGCGAAGATGCTCGGCCGCGCCGGCGCTGGCCTTGACGGCAACCGGGCTCAGGGGCGCGGAACGCCGCTCGGTCAGCACCACGCCGTCCACGCCGGCGCCGTCGGCCACGCGCAAAAGAGCGCCGAGGTTCTGCGGGTCTTCAACGCCGTCGAGAGCCAGGACGAGGCGGGCGGCTCCGGCGGTTGCCGGGGTGGGCGCGTAAAGGTCCTCGATGGTGAGAAACTCCTGTGGGTGGACCAACGCCACGACGCCCTGGTGGGCGGGGGTCTGGGCCAGCTGCGTCAATTGCTCGCGCACTTCCTGGCGGACGCGCACGCCCGATTCGCGGCACAGGGCGACCAGCCGCTCGAGCCGGTCGTCGTGGCGCTCGCTGGACACTAAAACGTGGTCAAACCGCCGTCGTCCGGCCTTGAGCGCTTCTTCGACCGGATGCAACCCGTAAAGAACTTCCATGAAGGATAGTGTAGAAGATCGATGAAGCCCGTCCCGGTTTGTTGAAGGCCGCCCGGATTGCAGTTCGCTCTCGCGGCAGAGCCGCCCGGGTTGCATACTGGGCGCACCCGGAGGCTCATGAGTCCGTCTGCCGCCCAATCTTTCAAAGCTGTGCTGGAGCCGGACGGGACGCCGCTCGGGTGGGTGATTGCGCGGGTTCCGTTCGATGTGGCCGAAGTTTGGCCGGTGCGGCGAGGCATGCGGGTCCGGGGCGAGATCGAGGGGTTTGCGTTTCGCACTTCGCTGTTTCGCGATCCGCGGGGGCAAGGTTGCTTCCTGTTGGTGAACAAGAAGATGCAGGCCGGGGCGAAGGCCAGAGTCGGGTCTATGGTGCGGATTCGGCTGGAACCGGATCTTGAGGAACGCGTGGCAACGGTCCCGCCGGAACTGGCTCGCGCGCTCAAAGGCGATCGGCGGCTACCGAAATGGTTTGAAGGGCTAACCTACTCCTGGCGCAAGGAGATCGGCGATTGGGTCACGCAGCCGAAGAGTGTGGAAAGCCGAACGAAACGCGCCGAACAGATGGCCGTGCGGCTGTTGCTTACGTTGGAGGGAGAACTGGAGACCCCGCCGATTCTCGAGGCGGCCTTTCGGCGGCAGCCCCTGGCGCGCAAAGGGTGGGAGGCGATGACGCCGGTGCAGCGGCGCAGGCAATTGCTGTTCGTTTTCTATTGCGAGACGCCGGAGGCCAGGGAGCGCCGTGCGGCAAGGGCGGTCGAGGAGGCGTTGCGCGTGGCGAAAAGAGGCACAGGAACCGCCGCGTGAATGTTCCTTCCCTGGTGCCTCCCCGCCCGAAGTTCGTACTAAAGTCATCTCTTGCGCGACTATGGGCGCAGGTTTCGCGTCTAATCAGATGAGATGAGCACAGCAGCGTCTGTCCGCCCCTTTTTCGGCCAGGGTTCACAAACCGCAGTTGATGAGCAGGTGCGGCAGGAGAGCCTCGCCGTCTCCCAAGGGTTGAAACGCCAGGACGCGGGGCTGCTGGATGAACTGATCATCCGCTACCAGCACCGGTTGCTGCGCTATCTGCTCTATTTGACCAGCAACCGCGAGATGGCCGAGGACCTGTTCCAGGAAGTCTGGATGCGGGTTATGGTGCGCGGGGCGCAGTTCAACGGCAAGGCGCGGTTCGACACCTGGCTGTTTACGATTGCGCGCAACCTGGTGATCGACCAGCGGCGCAAGCGGACCATGTCCAGCCTGGACGAGCTGTTTGAGGGCAGCAGCGACGACGACCGGCCAATGAGCTTTGAGATTGCCGGCGATGAGCCCACTCCGTTTGACCGCTTTGCCAATCTTGAAGACCGGGAACGGATTGCGGCCGCGCTGCTGGAATTGGACACGCTCTACCGCGAAGTGCTGGTGCTGCGGTTCCACGAGGACCTGTCCTTGGAGGAGATCGCCAAGGTGACGCGGGCGCCGCTTTCCACAGTTAAATCAAGACTTTATCGAGGCATGGCTGCGATCAGGCCCAAGCTGGAGCACAATCGTCTGCGCGGGCAGGAGACGGTGTGAAGACCCTGGGGCAGGACACGTGCGGAGCGGCCGCCGATCCCAAAGCTGATCCGAAAGCCGACGCGAATGCCGGGACGAGCGCCGATCACGATCTGGTTTCGGCCTTGGCCGGGACCCAGGCCAACCGCGAATGTGCCGTGGCCCATCGCACCCGGCGCGTGGTGATCACTTCGCTGGGCGTGATGCAGGAGCAGAAAGCCGGGTGCAAGCGAAGCCGCGCCGTGGCGCTGGCGGCCACGCTGGTGGTTGCCCTGGTGCTTGGCCCGCTGGTGTGGTGGGCTGGCGACACCCTGATCGAGGAAGAACGCCTGAGTGGACTGACCGGCCAGTTGAGCTTGTGGACCTTTTTCCTGACCGCAGCTCTTCTGGCCTCGGCTCTTCTGGCCGGTTGGCTGCGCCGCAAGCCCTGACTTGCGGGCTCCGTCTTCCGAAGCTCGATCAAAATCTTGTCTTCTCTGCGGCGCAATTTTGGGCGTACACTTCCGCCGTGCTTCCGCGATCAAGCGGAGGCGGAGGTCGATATATGACAACTGCGGTTTCCCCCGTTCTCGACAATGAAAAGCTGGGCGCGTTCATGAACAAGGCGGTGTCTGATCTTGGCGCCGCGCTGCATGCCGCGCTGATCGTTATCGGAGACAAGATTGGGCTCTACAAGGCGATGGCTGGCGCCGGGTGGATTACTCCCGCCGATCTTGCTTCCAGAACCAACTCCAGCGAACGCTATGTGCGGGAGTGGCTCAATGCCAATGCCGCCAGCGGCTACGTGGAGTACGACGCCAGCACCTGTACCTTCCGTCTGCCTCCCGAGCAGGCCTTCATGCTCACGGTCCAGGACCTTCCCGGTGCCTTCCATATCGTCTCTGCGTGCTTCAAGGACGAGCCGAAGATCACTCAGGCTTTCCGCACGGGCGAAGGGGTGGGCTGGCACGAGCACGACGCCAACCTTTTCTTCGGCACCGAGCGGTTCTTCCGCCCCAACTACGAAAACCATCTCGTCGGTTCCTGGATTCCTGCGCTGGAGGGCGTCCAAGCCAAGCTCACTGCAGGCGCTTCGGTCGCCGATGTCGGTTGCGGTCATGCCGCCTCAACCATCCTGATGGCGCGCGCATTCCCCAAGTCGCGCTTTTGCGGTTTCGACTACCACAGCGGCTCTATTGAATATGCCCGGCACATCGCGGGCCGCGAAGGCCTGCTCGACCAGATCACGTTTGAGGTTGCCAGTTCCAAGAGCTACCCGGCAAACGGCGGCTACGATCTAGTGACGTTCTTCGACTGCCTCCACGATATGGGTGATCCAGTGGGCGCCGCGCGTCACGTGCTTTCCACGCTCAAGCCAGACGGAACATGGATGATCGTCGAGCCTTTTGCCAACGGCTCGCCTGAAGAGAATCACAACGCCGTAGGCCGCGTCTATTACTCGGCCTCAACCATGCTCTGTACGCCCGCGTCCCTTGCACAGGAAGTCGGTGCTGCGCTCGGAGCCCAGGCCGGCGAAGACCGCATCCACAAGGTTGTCACTGAGGCTGGATTCACGCGCTTCCGCCGCGCCTCAGAAACGCCTCTCAACCTGATCTTTGAAGCACGGCCCTAAGCTGGCGACGCAGCCGACGCGGTCCGAAACGATCCGGGTGGGAGCTTCGTCACGCAAGGCCAAGCTTCGCCGCCGGGAGTGGGGGCCCTCCTTTGGTTTTTGCGCCCTTACGCTTTATCCGGCGCAAATCCCCGCAACTTCCCGAATCTCTTCCCCGTCCATCACAATAGAGGTTAAGCTGTGCTTAAGCTTCTCAAACACCCTCCGAGGGAGGGATTGCCTATGAATGAACCCCAATCCATCTCCGCCAATGAAGATGTGAGCCTGATCCCGGTGTGGTCCATCGTGGCCGCCGCGCTTTCGTTTGTGCTGGTCGAATACTATGTCTGGCTGGTTTTGCCGGCGCAGCAGCACCATGTGCCGCCCATCGGTTTCAGAATCTATTTCAATCTCTCCTTCGGGTTGCTGGTGGTGGTCTACTTCCTCATGGTGGGCTACGTCAGCAGGGATGCGCCGCGGCGGGCCATGAGCACGCGCTTCTGGATCGCGCTCTGCTTTGTGATGCCGGGCGGCATCGGCGCCGTGCTTTACTTCCTGTTGCGCCAGCCGGAGGTATCCCGCTGCCCTGCCTGCTCGACGCATGTGCAGAGCGACTTTCATTTCTGTCCGCAGTGCAACTACCAGTTGACGGCGAGTTGCGGCAACTGCTTCCGCACGGTTCGCCTGACCGACCAGTACTGCACGCGGTGCGGCCATGAACTGGCCGTGGACCACATGCCGGCGCGGCTGCGGGTGCTGGGGGAGTAAGCCAGCTTGTTAGATTCGATCGACCGGCCTCAGATGACCCTTTCCGCGCTCATTATCGACGACGAACAACTGGCCCGCGCCGAGCTGAAATACCTGCTCGACGAGGTGGGAGGCGTTGATGTGGTGGCGCAGGGATCGAATGGCATCGAGGCCGTGGACCTGATCGAGGAGCTGCATCCTGACCTGGTCTTCCTGGATGTGCAGATGCCGGGGCTGGATGGTTTTGCGGTGATCGAGCGGCTAATGAACCGCAACCGGACAAATGCGGCTCCGGGATCGGGCAGGGAAGCCGAACCGCTGCCGCAGATTGTTTTTGCCACGGCCTATGACCAGTACGCGGTGCGGGCTTTTGACGTGAACGCGGTGGACTACCTGCTGAAGCCGTTTGACCGCACGCGCGTGCTGCAGGCGGTGGAGCGGGTGAGGGGACGGATGGCGGGCGGCACACCAGGGCCGCTGCCGGAGTCGCAGATCGAGTCGCAGTTTGGGGCGCTGCTCAAGTTGCTGAACCGTCCGCAGGGCGCGGCGCGGGCACCCCAGCCGGCCAAATTGATTGTCCAGGTGCAGAGCCGGCTTCTGCTGATCGACCAGGCGGAGATCTGCTTTGCGTCCATCGACGACGGCGTGATTCGCGTGGTGACGCAGACGTTCGAGGGCCAGTCGAAGTGCCGGACGCTGGAGGAGCTGCTGGAACTGCTGGATCCGGCGCTCTTCTGGCGCGCCCATCGCGGCTTTGTGGTGAACATCAACCACATCCGCGAGGTGGTGCCGTGGTTCAAGTCGAGCTACCAGTTGCGCATGACCGACAAAAAGCAGACCGAAATCCCGGTAAGCCGCGCGCAGACCCGGCGGCTGCGGGAGTTGTTCAATCTGTAGCAAGAGTCAGGCGAGTACCCTTCGGCTCCAAAACGAACGCGAACGAATGCGACCTCACTGCATCTTCCCCCTCAATGAAACTGAAAAATACCCTTGACGAACATACGCACTTTGTGTAGCCTGCCGACTACGCTGAGAATACGGGCCCTAACTCAATCCCCAAGGACAACCCAATGCAGATTTGCAAGGTCACGCGAGCTTTGGTGGCTCTGTCGCTGATAGTGTGCGCGAGCTGTGTCTACTCTGGTGGTCAGACCGTAGGACGTGCAACGACACCCCCCGCAGTCGAATCTCAAAAACAGTCCCCAACCGAGCCGGCGCCAAATCCGAACAAAGACCAAGGGAAGCCAGCCACCGATGCTGGCGGAGGGTCTTCCAGCAATGGCACGAACAGTAACGATCAAGTGACAAAGAGCGATCTACAGTCCACGATTGAAGCCGCCCTCAAGAAACAAAGCACTGTTAGCGACTTTGCATTCCAGTTGGGTATTGGCTCGCTGGTGAGAAACGGGAGCGCGACTGACTACGTAGATAACGCGAATACTTTGTCCTCGACAAGCCTCGGATGGGCAACGCCACAATATCTCGTTGGCCTGGCCATGCGTGCGCCATTTCCGAATTTCAAGCCGCATGGAACAGGTTGCACGGGTGTTGATGCGGCTCCGCTGTCAAGCGACAATGGCAACGCACCGGCAGGCGGCAGTCAGACCGCAGCAAATGGCGGAGATCAAAATGCGAGTGCGGCAGGCGGCAAGGGAGCAAAGGTTAACAAGGCACGCAAAAAGGACAGCAGGAGTACGGACGGCAAGAATGGCCAGAATTCGACAGGCGACAAGGGAAACACGACATCTCAGAGCAACGCATGTCCGTTATGGAGGCAGCGGCCGTGGAGCGGCTTTATTAGTCTGAAGTTTGCTCCCAACTCCAGCCAGACGATCAACGGGTATGTGCTGGGAGGATCTTACAGCTTGACCTCCCACCTTGACTTATTGCTTGGATTCGCATTGACGCCTGTCAATGAACCATCGCCGGGGTTAAGGAATGCTGCCTACAACTATGTTATCCAGCAGCAAAAGCAAGGAAATGACATGCAGTTCAATCCCGAAGCCATGTTGAATAACAGCCAGAACGCTTTTGACGGCTTCTCGTTGCTCGACAGCACGGGCAAGCTGATCTATGCAGGAACACCCCTGGAAATCGATTACAGGGGGGGAGTTGTCATCGGAGTTTCGATACCGCTTAGTTTCTCGAGTTTTTTCAAGAACCCACAACCATAATGAGAGTCGATTCAATCTCCACCGGTTGCGGGAGCTCTTCAATCTGTAGGAGACTCTTCTAGTTTTCCAGTTAGTCGTAGCGCTCGAAGACGATTTGCTTGCGGTGCCAGCCGAAGCCGGCCAAACGCTCGCGGACGCCGGCGACCATGTTGTTGAGGCCGCAGATGTAGGTGTTGATGTCGAATTTCAGTTCGGCGGGCGGGATGGCCGGATCGACCGGCGGCGCGGGCAGGGGCTGGCCGAGACGTGCGGCGCGCTCCTCGATGATGCGGGCCATGTGGTCCTGGACGTAACCGCGCAGGCCGGTCCAGCTCTCCGGGGCGCGGCTCAGCGTGGGCAGGTAGTGAAAGTTGGGCTTGCGCCGGGCCAGGGCCTCGAATTCCTCGCGATAGTAGAGCTCGCTCTCGTGGCGGGTGCCGTAGATGAGCCAGATTTGCTTGCCGTTGCTGCGGTCGGGTCCGTCCTCGGGGAAGAGCCACTGGGTAAAGCCGCGCATGGGCGCGACGCCGGTACCGGTGGCCACCAGGATGGAGTCGGTGATGGGCTCGCGCAGGATGAAATGGCCGTACGGTCCGTGAATCCGGATGGCGGCGCCCAGCGCCAGGTCGGGCAGGTCAGCCAGGTGGTTGGAGAAGAAGCCGCCTTTGACCCGGTTGACGCAGAGGTCGAAGCGGTTGCCGCGGGCAGCCGATGCGATGGAGTAGGCGCGGGTCTGCTGCTTGCCGTTGCCGTCCGCGGCCACCGCGGAGACGAACTGTCCGGCGGCGAAGGGAAAGCTCTCAAGCTCATCGAGGACGAACTCAAAGTGGTAGCACTGGGAGGGTTCTGAGATGCAGTCTTTGCGCTCAAGACGTGCGGTATAGAGTTCACGGGCCAAGGCAATTCTCGCTCAGTAAGGATGAAGCCCGAAAAATTGGACCGTTGGCAGTATCGCTACCCAAGGGATAAGGTGGCAAGGCGCCGGTTTACATTGTGCGACGAGGACGACCGGCGGCTGCCCGGGAATCCGGCCAATTTGCGAACTGGGCGGACTCGGCGCATCGGGCCCGGCAGAACCGGGCAGCGCCGGACAGCACAGAGGCGGTCAGGGCCGCAGCGGGGCGCTTCCCCCTATAATTAACGGGGAGCCGCGTGAAATCCCTGCGGGATTGCCGGCTTCAAATGCCTGTTCTTTTGAGGAATCCATGGCCGCATTGATCGAAGCCATTACCGTAAAGCGCAAGATGTATTTCGAGTTTGAAAACACCCCGTATTACTGCATGGATGCAGAGGTTTCCACCCCCACGGCGCGGGGCGGGCAGACCCTGGTCCGTCTGAAGATGCGCAACCTGCTCACGCGCGCGGTCTTCGACAAGACGTTCAAGGCCGGCGACCGGTTCAAGGAGCCGGACCTGGAGCTGGTCGAGACCTCCTACCTCTACAGCGACGGCGAGGGCTCGCATTTCCTGGACCAGGAGACCTTCGAGACGCACACCCTTTCCCGCGAGATGATGGGCAGCGCGCTGGACTTCCTGGTGGAGGGCGCGTTGATCCAACTGCACAAGTTCAACGGCAATCCCATCGGCCTGGAGCTGCCGGAAAAGGTCGAGCTCGAGGTTGAATACACCGAACCCGGCGCGCGCGGCGACACCAGCGGCAACGTGACCAAGCACGCGAAGCTCGTGACCGGACTCGAAATCAAGGTTCCGCTCTTCATTCAGGTGGGAGATAAGGTGAAGGTGTACACCGAGACGCGGGAGTTTGCCGGGCGGGCCTGAGCGGTCTCGGGGATGGAAACGTCAGCCGGGTGGATGAGCTGGATCGCGGGTTCGTTTTCCCGCCTTGGGGAAGCAGGTCTTTTTGATCCACTTCCACAGTGCCGGCGCCAGCACGGCGGCAAACGCGAAGCTCAGGATGGGATTCTTCTGGATTGCGGCCACCAGGTCGTAGTTGTAGAGCGATGACCCTTTGGCGTATGCGAGGGCTTTTTCGCTATCGCGGCCGATGTCGAGCTTGAGCATGTCCGCGCCGAGCTTCAGGCGGCTGAACGTAAGGTCGCCGGTTCCATGCGTAGCCCGCACATCCAGTTGCGGGGCAATGGACCGCCCGGTAGAAACAATCTGCAGGCCGCTCCCGCGCAGCGCGCCATCGCCAAGAGAAACAGCTTCGAATGTCTGATCCGCGCCGGTAAAGATGGGGACCGCGGGGTTGGCCGGATTGAAGTGCAAGTCGATGCTGCCCCCGCGTACCAGCAAGTGGACCGGGATCGGAGGCAGATCGATGGGCGGATGGTCTCCCACGGTCAACAGCTTGCGGCACCCGGGCAGGTCGATCGCTCCCTCAGAGGGGGAGTCGGTATGGACCTCGATTTCCATCGTGGATGGTCCCGCGTCAAGGACGAGCTGGCGAAAACGCTGATCGCCTGCCGTCTGGTCGGTCTGGTAAAGCTTTAACGCATTGACAGGAGCCGAGTCGGCCGTGCGGCGGATTTCGATGGTAGTGTGGCACGTGTCGTTTGAGTTCGCCGGGCTGCCGGAGGCGCTGCCTGGCGTGTACCCGATTCTGGAGGGTGCGGGAGCGGCTGCGCCGGGAAACAGCAGGTGCTGAGACTGGTCGTCGAGGGTTGCGTTCTCGATCCAAATGCCGGCGACCTCGTTTCTGCTTCCTACATACGAGAGGGCAAGGTCTCCGGGCGCGATCTTCGGCTTCTCGATGACGATCTGTTCGTCGCCGACGCGCGCCGAGCTCCTGGCGTTGAGGTCGTCGGCCGGCAGCGAGACGGCGCGCGGAATATGCGATCCGAGATAGACCAGCAAGGCCGCGAGGACAAAGACAGAGATGGCGGTAATCCTGCGAAAAAGCAGCGATGCCCGCCAGAATTGCCTCAGTTTTTCCAAGGGACTCCAGGCTGCGGAATTACTTGACGACATCGACAATGTCCGGTGACCACGCGACCACCCAGTCGCCGCCGTTTTCAAGGCCGCGCCAGGCTCTCACCTGCAGCATGTGCTCTCCCGGCTTTTTCCCTCCCCAGGTGCCTCTGGCCCGTTCGCCTTCCGGGATGGGAGAAAGTTTCTTCTCGTCTTCCTTCTGGACCAGAAGGTGTCCATTGTAGAGCGTGGTGAAAATGAACTCCGCGCGCACGCCATCGAAGGCCGAGTGAGCATGGAAACTGTAGTTTGCGACTTCCTTGGCCTGCGGGTGGATGGTGGCTGGCTGGAAGGTCAGCTGATCGATGGCTACGGAACCGACAGCATGATCTCCAGCTCCCAGGCCATAGGTGCGCAACCGCGGCGGCGGCGTAGAGGCGCCCCTGGTGGGAATCGCGCTCACATGATAGACGGCGGTCTGGAGCTTGGTTCCGAAGTTGGGAGGAAGGCGGAAGATGGCGTAGGCGCGACGATTTGGCGTGTTCAGGAGTGTCGCCTGGTAATGGTGCTTGTCCGAGGCGAGGATGTCGACCTGCACGGCGCCGGGCGAGTCGATCATGAAGTCAAGCACAATGGGCCAATTCGGGTGTACCAGGCCCTTGATCACGAATCCGCTCATGTCGAATGAATCCGGGACCTGCGGTCCGTCGTGGAGCAGCTTTTCGGGCGATTTGTTGTGATGCGCGATGAGTTCGCCGATGACGACGGCCGCGCCAACGGAAGCCCCGGCAATGATTGCGCCGTTTTCAGAGGAGTGAGGAGTGCGGCCGGGATTGGTTTCTGCCGGATGCCCCTCTCTGCCAGGCGAGCGCTGCGACGCGGGAACCTCCGACTGGGAAACGGTGTTGTTGCCCTTGCCGGAGCCACGCGTAGGCCGGTTTGAACCGGTGGCAGGCGGCGGCTGCTGGTCCGCGGGAGGACTGTCGGAAGCCTGTCTGGCCTGCGAGCCGCTTTGCGATGCCGGTGTCTGCGCCGCTACGCGAACGGAGTTATGCGGAATTGCCGCCAGCGCCAGCAGCGCAGAGAAGAGTCCGCAGCCAGCGGATTTCAAGGCCGAGTGAGCCAGCATGACACCCTCCCGACGGTAAGAACGATGCCGAGTTTCGCGGACGCCTTTCTATTGACTGGGAGTCTACTCGCAAACCACTGCCCGCTCAACCGGAAACGAGTGGCTTTGTGCTGGAGATTGGGAAAAGAGGTGCTCGCGCCAACCAATATTCCGGTTGGCGGTGCGAGGCGCGCAGCCTGCCGTGGATGCTAATGGAGGCGGCCGGGTGGAACAAATGCAGTGAGTTGGGGCGACGCTACGCGCACAGATGCAACCTCCCGGGTTCATTTTCGTCAGGTGCTGCGGAGACGGCTTGCCCAGTCCCGGATTTCACCCAGACGCACGCGAGGGGCATCCTGGCATTTCCGGTCGGGATCCAGACGCAGCTCAGGCGAACGGTGCTTCGGATCAAATGCAGCTTGTTGGTCATGGTTCCTCCTCGTGCAGTCCAGGCGGGTGCGCTTCGCCCGGGCGCGAAAAGGCGCAAACGGGCGGAAGCACAGAGCTCAAGGACGACGGGTTCAGGAGGGGTGGGTCGGTGATGGGGACTACCGGCTCACGCGCTCAATTCACAGGACGTATACCGTGAAGAGCAGCGAAGGAATCACCGGTAGCGAGGCTAGAGGCAGTTTCCGGAGCGCTCATCGCGGCACAGGAAAGAACTCCAGGTACTCGGAGGTTCTTGTGCGGATTCGATGCTCATGTGTTGGCTGATTTCTCCTGCAGGCGTTGAATTGCCCGCAGTTTCTTTCTACCATACCCCCTTAGGGTATTGTCAAGACGGCTTGACCAAAGGCGACCGATGAGAAAGATTTCCGGGTGGCCCAAGGAGCGTCTGGAAGGGCGAGGTGACCCAAATCACCGCGGGAATGCATTTCCGTGGTAGCCTGTGACTATGTTGCGAGGCGTTTTCCAACGCGCGGCGGTGGCCATCGTATTGATGGGCGGGCTGCTTGCGCCGAATGGAATCTGCCTCGAACGGACGCATAAGTCCGCGCACAGTTGCTGCGCGCCCGCTCCCGGGTCGAGCAAGATGGTGCAGACGGATTGCTGCACTGCGCGCGCTCCGCTGCCCGCCGTCCTTGTTGCGCCGGATCTTCCCGTTTCGGCCTCGATGAGCGCAGCGGTGGATTTCATTCCCGTCCTTGAATTCTCCTCGCGCGACGGCTTCCCGGCCGCTGCGGTAATTCCGCCTCTCTCTCCGCCTACAGGCGCATTTAACCTGAGAATCTAGCTCTTCGCTTCCGTCGTGGCTCGCCGGAGCGCACACTCGTGCGCCCTGGAATATTTGTCTTGCCATTCACAGGAGAGTTGAAGAGTGAAACCCATTTTTGTTGGTGCGCCGCTTGCGGTGGCGCTGGCGCTCGTCTGTCAGGGACAGACGGAGCCGCCCCAGAGACCCATTCCGGCGACTGTTCCGGGGCCTGCTGTCAGCGTGCCGCAGGGACCGACTGCCGTTCCCATGTCAGTAGATGAGGCGGTTGCCGAGGCTCTCCAGGCAAACCCGGAGATACGCGCTGCGGTGCGGCGTTTGTCATTGGCCCAGCTCAAGATCACAACCGCGCGCAGCCTGGACGATCCCATGTTCATGGCTCGCGACTGGGATACGCCGCTCGGCCAGCCGTGGGACCTGAACCAGGCGCAGATGATGTTCTCGCTGCAACGCACGTTCCTGAGCAAGCAGAAGCGGGACCTTCATGCAAAAGTTGCGGGCGACGATGCGGAAGTTGCAGTTAGCGAACTCGAATCGGCGCGGCAGGAAGTTGCTGTCGAAGTGCGCAAGGCATGCGCGGATCTCAAACGCAACACAGACGAGATGAAGCTGCACGACCGCCAGGCGTCGCTCTTGAAAGAGGCCGTGGCCGCATCGCTGGCGCAGTACACCACCGGCAAGGTTCCACAGGCAGACGTGCTGCGGGCGCAGATGGCGTTGACCCGGCTCAACGAACACCTCATTGAATTAGAGGAGGAGCGGGACAATGCGCGCGCTCAGTTGAACGCGCTGCTCGGTCGGAGCCCGGATGGGGCGGTTGAGATTACCGGCGCTTACGCGAGCGTTACGGCCCTGCCCTCTATCGAGGAGTTGGAGCGTGTGGCCGTCGAAAATCGTCCCGAACTGGCCGCTCTGCGCAAGAAGATTGCGCAGTCGCGCGACCAGAGTCAACTGACGCGTCTCGCCATGAAGCCGGATTTCACGGCGGCTCTCGGCTACATGCTGATGCCCACCGGCTCCTCGTCGCGCAACGCCTACATGGCTGAGCTGACGATGACTCTGCCCTGGCTGAACCGCGACCGCCACGAGGGCGAGACGAAGCAGGCCGATGCGGCCACTGAAGTTTCGCAAGCCGAACTGGATGCGCGCACATCGATGGTATTCCTTGAAATTCGTCAGGCGCAGATCGATATGCTGGCCGCCCAGAAGCGGGTGAAGCTCTATCGCGATACGCTGCTGCCGCAAGCCGACGCGACTTTCAAGGCTTCCACCGTGGCTTACCAGAATAATCGCGCCGAGTTCATGACTCTGATCGACAGCCAGAATCTTCTGCTCGATGTTCAAACCGCCTACTACAAGTCGGCCTCGGCAATGGATGCGGGCATTGCGCAGTTGGAACGCGCCATTGGCGCGCCGTTGGCGTCCGCGCCCGGCACAGGCGCGCCAGGCAAAGAGAGGACAAGCAAATGACTTCAAGAGAAAAGAAGTTGATGGCAGCGGGAGCAGGCGCGGGCATACTGATTGCCGCGCTGGCGATTGGGATTGTGACCGCAAGGCAGCTGCCGATTTTCGCGTCGGGACAAGCGATGCCCATGGCTCGCTCGACGGCCGTGCCGTCCGGAGGCCCCGACAAAGGCCAGGGCACGCAGCCGGGAACGACGATCCAGCTTAGTTCCGCGGAGATCACGGCGGCGGGCGTGCAGGTTGCCGAAGTGCGCACCGCGGCGCTGAAGACGAATATCGATGCCTTTGGCCGCGTGGAACAGCCGGAGTCGCAGCTAGCCGCGCTGAGCGCGCGCATGAGTGGACGCATCGACAAGCTCTATGTGCAATACACCGGCGAGCGCGTCAGGCGCGGCCAGGCAGTGGCCGACGTATACAGTCCGGAAGTGGCGACGGCCGTCGAAGAGTATCGCCTGGCTACCGAGAACCGCAATCAACTGCATCAATCGGACGATGCATTTGCGCGCCAGCAAGCAGATGCGCTGGTCGTAGCCAGCCAGCGAAAGCTGGAGCTTTGGGGCATTTCAGCCAAACAGATCAATGCTCCTGAAACAAGTGGCGTGCCGCACGTGACCATTTACGCCTATGCGTCGGGAACCGTCGTCGATCGCAAGGTGACGCAGGGGCAGTATGTGAACGCGGGCGACACGCTGTTCACGGTGGCCGATCTGAGCCAGGTGTGGATCAAGGCCGATGTTTACGAGGAGCAGTTGCCGCAAATTCGCACGGGGCAAGAGGTAGATATTACCGCGGAATCACTGCCCAACCGGATCTTGCGCGGCCACGTGGAGTTTATTGAGCCCTCCGCGAACCCGCAGACGCGCACCGTGCCCGTGCATGTGCACCTCGCCAATCCGGGCATGCGCCTGTTGCCCGGCATGTTTGTGAACGCCACATTCATCAGCCGCGCCGCGCAGCCGTCCATCGTAGTTCCGCGCTCGGCCGTGCTCGATACGGGCACGCGCAAGATCGTGTATCTGGCCAAGCCCGATGGCGTGTTCGAGGCGCGCGAAGTCCAGGTGGGCGCGCCTACGGAAGATTTGTATCCGGTGTCGGGCGGGTTGGCGCTGGGCGACAAGGTGGTGCTCAACGGCAACTTCCTCATCGACTCGCAAGCGCACTTGAGTTCGGGCATGTCGGGGCTCTACGGCGGATCGAAGGAGTTTGCCGGAGGACAACAGGCGCCGGCTGCTTCGTCCACCGGAGGCAAGAGCGCGGAAGCAGGCGCGGCGAAAATCGACTTCCACTCCGATGCCGATCCGATGAAAACCGGCGCGGACAATCTTTTTCACGTGAAGCTGACCGATGCAAGCGGAAAGCCGATCTCCGATGCGCGCGTCACGGTTACGTTCATCATGCCCGCCATGCCGGCGATGGGCATGGCGGAGATGAAGAGCACGTTCGACCTGCCGTGGATGGCCGAGCACCAGATGTACATGGGCAAAGGCCAGCCGCCGATGGCCGGATCATGGACGGTCCTCGTGGAGGCGCGCAAAAACGGCAGCGTGATCGCCTCCTTCCACACACACCTCGGCGCGAAGTAGGAGACGGCATGATCAACCGCATCATTGAATTTTCGATGAGGAATCGCTGGCTGATTCTGGCCGTCTATGCCACGCTGGCGGTGTGGGGATACTGGGCGCTGCTGCACACGCCCATCGACGCCATTCCCGACTTGAGCGAGAACCAGGTCATCGTATTCACGGACTGGCAGGGCCGCAGTCCGCAGGAAGTCGAAGACCAGATCACCTATCCGCTCACCGTAAACCTGCAAGGTTTGCCGCATGTGCGCACAGTGCGCTCCGCTTCAGCATTCGGCTTCTCGATGGTGAATGTGATCTTCGAGGATTCGGTCGACATCTACTTTGCGCGCACGCGCGTGCTGGAGCGGCTGAGCCTCGCGGGCAGTTTCCTGCCCGCGGGCGTAACGCCGATGATGGGGCCGGACGCAACCGGCGTGGGCCAGGTTTTCTGGTACACGGTCGAAGGCCCCTACGATGGCGGCACGCTGCGCTCCATTCAAGACTGGTTCATCAAATATCAACTCAACTCCGTGCCGGGTGTGGCTGAAGTGGCCAGTGTCGGCGGATTTACGAAGCAGTACCAGATCGATCTCGATCCCATGAAGCTGCGCGCCTACAACATTGCGCTCAAGGACGTGGTGGGCGCGGTGGAGCGCAGCAACAACAACGTGGGCGCAAAGGTCGTCGAGGTCGGTGACACCGAAGACATGGTGCGCGGCATCGGCCTGATTCGAGGACTGAAGGACATTTCAGACATTTCGCTGGGTGTGTATAACGGCACGCCGGTAACTGTGGCGAATGTTGGCAGCGTGCAGCTTGGTCCCGAGTTCCGGCGCGGCGTTCTGGACAAGGACGGCAAGGAGGCGGTTGGCGGGGTGGTCGTGATCCGCTACGGCGCCAACGCGCGCGAGGTGATCGAGGCAGTCAAGAAAAAGATCGCCGACATTCAACCGGGCCTTCCCACGGGCGTAACCATCGTTCCCTTCTATGACCGCAGCATTCTCATCGATCATGCGGTGGACACGCTGCGCCACGCGTTGATTGAAGAAATTGTTCTGGTCACGCTGGCGCACGTACTTTTCTTGTGGCACTTCCGCAGCATTCTTGTCGTCACCATCCCGCTGCCTCTCGCGGTGCTGGGCGCGTTTCTCTTCATGAAGGGCGCGGGCATCTCGTCGAACATCATGTCGCTGGGCGGAATTGCAATCGCCATCGGCGTGCTGGTGGACGCGGGAATCGTGATGACCGAAAACGTGATTCGCCAGGCGGAGCGCTACGAAGAAGAGCACGGCAACTATCGCGAACACATCTGGGAGATCACGTTCAATGCCGCGAAGCTGGTGGGCCGGCCGATTTCGTTTGCCATGGTCATCATCATTCTGGCCTTTATTCCCGTCTTCGCACTAACTGGGATGGAAGGCAAGATGTTTCATCCGCTGGCTTTCACCAAGACCTTTGCCATGGCGGGATCGACGATTCTCGCCATCACGCTGGTGCCGGTTTTGTGCACCTTCCTCATTCGCGGCAAGCTGCACCGCGAAGAGGAAAACCCCGTGATGCGTCTGCTGCGCGCCATCTACCGGCCGGCGTTGAGTTGGGCGCTGCGCCACAGGGCGATCACGCTGGGCGCGGCGCTGGCGCTCTTC
>Ga0181520_10003223_pt1 | contig 28910 bp, 26 predicted proteins | sample PEATcosm2014_Bin_29_FD_132451 | JGI IMG/M metagenome (GOLD analysis project Ga0181520, IMG submission 132451) | Peatland microbial communities from MTU Mesocosm Facility, Houghton, MI, USA - PEATcosm2014_Bin02_30_metaG | ecosystem: Environmental > Terrestrial > Soil > Wetlands > Peat | place...
CCATTGATAAGAACAGGGACAAGATTATGGACCCAAACAAAAAAGACCTTGCTCTTGGCAAAAAAAACAAACTTTCAAAAGCGTTCCTTGACAGGCTTGCCCTTGACGACGCCGGGATAGACTCTATGATAAAGTCAATAAACGACGTGATAAAACTTCCCGACCCTGTCGGAGAGATAACCTCAAGTTTAAAAAGGCCCAACGGCATGGAAGTAATAAAAATGAGAATGCCGCTGGGAGTAGTCGGAATAATATTCGAGTCCCGTCCCAATGTATGCGTGGAAGCCTCGTCGCTAACCATAAAATCGGGCAACAGTGTTATTTTGCGCGGCGGCTCAGACGCCTTTAATTCAACCTCCTGCCTTGGCTCTCTAATCAGGGGCGCGCTGAAATCAGCGGGCCTGCCTGAGGACGCTGTATGCGTGGTGGGTACGACAGACAGGAAGGCCGTGGGAGAGCTCCTTAAATTAAAAGAATACATAGACGTTATAATACCGCGGGGCGGAAAAAGCCTGGTGGATTTTGTATCACGTTCTTCGCGCGTGCCGGTTATTTATCACGACGCGGGCATATGCCACACTTATGTAGATGAAAGCGCCAATCTTGATATGGCGGTGAAGGTGGCGCTTAACGCGAAAGCGCAGAGGCCATCCACATGCAACGCCATGGAGACGCTCCTTGTAAATTCATCGGTTGCCGGAAAATTCCTGCCGGAGATGGAAAAGGAGCTGATAAAGGCGAAGGTAACTGTAAAAGCGGATAAGGGTTCAATGAAATATTTGAAATCAGCGAAAAAAGCAACGGAAAAGGATTTTTACACTGAATACAACGGCCTTATACTTAATATAAAAACCGTCGGCTCGCTTTCAGAGGCGATAGCGCACATTAATAAATACGGCTCGCGCCATTCAGACGCCATCATAACGCGTGACAGCGCCGCAGCAGCGCGTTTTGAAAAAGAGGTCGATTCGGCGGCGGTTTTCGTCAACGCCTCGACAAGGCTGCACGACGGATTTGAATTCGGCCTCGGCGCCGAGATGGGAATATCGAACCAGAAACTCCACGTCAGGGGGCCTATGGCACTAAAGGAACTTACTTCTGAAAAATATGTGGTAAGGGGAAGCGGGCAGATCCGTGGCTGAAAAACTTTCCGGCGCCCCGCAGAACATAGGTATTTTCGGCGGCACCTTCAACCCGCCGCACCTGGGCCATCTTGCCCTTGCCAAAGAGGCGCAGAAGGAATTTTCCCTTGATAAAATATTTTTCATTCCGGCCTTTATCCCGCCGCACAAGGAGCCGCGCAACGTCATAGACGCGGAGCACAGGCTCGCCATGGTAAAACTGCTGATAAACGGCGACAGCGGCCTTTTTCTTTCGGATTACGAGATAAAAAAAAGGTCGGTTTCATATTCCATAGAAACTATCAGGCATTTTAAGGAAGAATATCCGTCCTCAAAAATACATTTTTTAATCGGCTCGGACGCTTTTTACCACATAGACACGTGGAAGGAAAGCCAGGAGCTTTTAAAAATTATTGATTTTATAATATTCCCGCGCGCCGGAAACACAAAGGAAATGATAGCAAAAAAATTCGGCAACCTTTCAAATGTGGTTTACTGGGCCCATACGAGCCTGGTCCATATTTCTTCCACAGATATCCGCTACAGGCTGCGCAGCGGCGAGGAATGCTCAATTGAGCTGGGCGCGGGCGTGGCGGCTTATATAAAGGAAAACAAGCTGTATATATGAGCAATATGCGCAATTGCGTCCGGACAGCGGTAATAATTTTTTCCACATTCTTTGTGACGGTGCTATACGCAGTATCAGTGGTTTCTATCAGCGACAATTCACCCGTCGGTCAATATTCCAAATTTGAGATAACCTTAAACCTTGATACCGCATATACAAACCCCTTTGACCCGGCGCAGATTGACATAACGGCAAACTTAACATCACCAACCGGAGTGACGCACAGCGTCGAGGGGTTTTATTACCAGGATTACATACGCGGAGGAGATTTTAACACACAGTCGCTTATAGCTAACGGCCAGCCATGCTGGAAGGCGAGGTTTGCGCCTGACGAGGCGGGAACATGGTCCTATTATGTTTCTGTGGTTGATTCACTGGGCACAACCTCGACACAGGCTTCGGCGTTTACTGTAAACACATCTTCTTCCGACGGATTTGTCAGGGTATCGGCAAACGACCCGGACTATTTTGCCTTTGATTCCAAAAGAGCTTTTTTCCCGGTCGGTGAAAACATCGGCTGGGCAGGCGCCGGGAGCACATACCAGTATGACGCGTGGTTGAGCGGCCTTTCTTCGCAGGGGGGAAATTTTGTCCGCGTGTGGCAGGCGCCGTGGGACATGTCAATCGAATGGGCGGGCTCATACAGCGCCGGGACAACCCTTCCCGGGAATTATATTACAAGGATGCAGCAGGCGTGGGAGCTTGACTACGTCCTCAACGAATGTTCGCAGAAGAATATTTATGTAATGCTCATGCTCGTCAACCACGGCAATTTTTCCACAACAACCGATACAAGCTGGTCAACAAACCCGTACAACTCCACGGCAAACCCCTTCGGCGGGTTTATGGCGACGCCGGACCTGCTCTGGACGAATAGCACGGCACAGTTTTATCTTCAGCGCAACTGGCGCTATATGATATCGCGCTACGGCCATTATACTTCGCTGATGGCGTGGGAAATATTAAATGAGATGGAATGGATAGATTTATATTCTTCTGATGTCGTGGTTTCCGCAACATTCCACCAGACAATGGGGAATTATTTAAAGGCAGCCGACCCTTACAAACACCTTGTGACGACGAGCTATGCCAATACTCTTAACTGGCCAACCAACGTATGGAACGCCGGAATGCAGATAGTGCAGCAGCATAATTACGGTGGAGTGGATATGTCAGGGCTGGCAGCCTCGCTTACGTCGGCAATAAAGGGGTTAAATCCCGGGAAGCCTTTTTATCTCGGTGAGATGGGGATATCCACCGGCGGCACTTCGGAGAACACCCTGGATCCTACCGGAATATTCATACACAACACCAACTGGGGTTCCTTTACGGCAAAGGCCGCCGGCGGCGGTTTCCCGTGGTGGTGGGACACTTATGTGCACCCGCTGAACCTTTATTACCGGTGGAAAGGGATATCATCATTTGTTGCCGGCGAGGACCTTGATATGCACGGGTATAAACCTGTTACTTTTTCAACAACCTGCTTTTTGACTGCGGACGCGATAATTACACCGGCGCTTACACAGTGGGGGGTATTGAGCCCGCAGAACAGCTTTACGGTCAACAGCGATGGCTCGATTACACCGGGAGCGGTGAACCTTGCCGGGTATCTTTACAGCGTAAATAAACCGCAGTACAGGAACCCGCCGACATTTTATGTGAACATGCCGCAGGCGGGATATTTTATAGTTAATGTTGGAAGCGTTTCCACCTGGACCCCGAATAATTTGACCATAAAACTTGACGGCGCAAACACGGTTATAAACAATACTTCTGTAACTACAAATGCCTACTACCAGATAGCGGTTCCGGCCGGCAGCCATTCAATTTACGTCGACTCGACCGGCAACGACTGGTTCCAGGTGCTTTCTTATTCGCTTACAGGATATGTTGGGGCCCTAAGATGCACGGCCCTTTCCGGTACCGACAGGGTTCTTGGCAACGTCCAGTCGCGTTATTTTAATTACGCTTCCACAAGCACACCTGTGATAAATAACGGCGTTATGACTGTCACCGGGCTCAATAAAAACGGCACATGGATGTGCGATTTCTGGGACACCGTACTTGGAACGCCTTTTGCAAGCGCGACCGCTGTGGTAAGCTCGGGTTCGGCATCAATAACCCTGCCCCCTATTTCAAAAGATGTGGCCTTCAAACTTTATTATACAGGCGGCGCTGCAACGGCAACTCCCGCTGCAACAGCGGTAATTACACTGACTCCGACAACAACCCCGACGCAGAACACAAACGGCGACAGCAGTTATTATAATTTTGAGGACGGCTCGTCAATGGGATGGAACGTTGATGTTGGGGCAGTTTCAAACACGACTGTGAATGCCTACGCGGGGCTCCATTCAATAGCGGTAAATGTGAATGAAGCAGCTTCGGCCCAGTCAGCATTTTTCATTTCAAACAGGGTGCTGACGCAGGGAACAAACAGTATAACCGTCCATATTTATTTTCCGCCATCGGCTTCCAACATTTCGGCAAAAATATATATACAGGACAGCGCGTGGACATGGTTTGATGGTGGAAACAATGCCATAATCCCGGGTATATGGAACACGCTCACCTGGAACATATCAAACACACCGTTTGTAAATACGTGCAATACTGTGGGAATATCGTTCACATACGGATCGGCTTTTAACGGCACCTATCAGGTGGATGCGATTGATTTCAAGCAGGCGATTCCCGGCACAACGCCATCCCCGACGGCAATACCAACGCCCGCGGCAAATTTTTATATTTATCCGTCGCTGATAAAAAAAGGAGACACAACACTGTGCTTCGGCAACCTGCCGGGCAATAACAGGATATTGATATATAACCTGAATGGAGAACTTATAAAAAACATTGATGCGGGGCCGGTTCCGGGTAAATACTGCTGGAGCATTCCTTCAAAACTGGCGCCGGGAGTATATGTGTATATTGTAACAACTGATAAAAAAGTTTTCACACGCGGCAAATTCGCGGTGGCGAGGTAAGGGTAGTATTGGTTTGACTTGATGCTGGATATATTTTATCATTTCTTTAAAAGGTTAAAGAAAGAGGTGGAATATGAATAGCAAAAAAGGTTTCACATTAATTGAGCTTATGATTGTCATCGGCATTATCGGCATTATTACGGTGATTGCGCTTCCTAAGTTCGCCGATATGCTTGAAAAATCAAAGGAAGGCGCCACAAAAGGGAACATCGGCATGATTAGATCCGCAATTATCACATATTACGGCGACCAGGGCGGAGCGTTTCCAACTTCAATTGACCCGACGGTTGCTAATAATCTCTTTTCAAAATATCTCGCAAGCGTGCCGGCCGTAAAGGTTACACACTCATTTAACGGCTCAACGAGCACGCTTTCCGGAACATCATCCATAATAACGTCCACAACATCGGCCCCGACGCTCACCAATACCACTGACGGCTGGATTTATAACACAAATACAGGGGATATATGGGTGAACAACAACCAGACCGACACCCGCGGCACGGCTTATTCAAGCTACGGATTTAATTAATAGAGGATATTTTACACAGAAAGGATATTATGAACACTTACAATAGATTATTCGGCTCCGGGCCCGCAGGGTTGGCGATAAGCATAGCCCTACTGTTTCCGGCGCGTTATTTAAAAAATCTGCTCAATATTCCTGATATTTTTACCGGCCAAAGAATGCTGCGGTGGACAATTTTCATTGTGCTTTCTATTGTCACCATTATAATCTTTGCCGCAAGCAATAAGGCGCTGGGGATAAAAACAAGGGGGAAAATCCTTATTACAACGGGCGTCTTTAAATATTTCCGCCACCCTTTATACGCGGCGTTCCTGACATTTTTTGATTTTGGGCTGGCAATACTGCTGAATAACTGGGTATTTATTGCCTGGGCGCTGCTTCTGCACCCGATATGGCATATTGTTGTATCCGGTGAGGAGCGCATGATGAAAGAGGTTTTCCCGGGTGAATATGAAGCGTACTGCATCCGCACAGGCAGATTTTTTCCAAGGATTACAATAATGAAGCGCAAAGAGAATTGTTTAAAATAATGTAAACCTTTTACGGGCAGCAACCGTCCAATTACAATAATCAAACATAATTTAACTTGAAAAGTTATGCTCATGTTATACAATATAGTTGGACATTTAAGGCCGAGTTTCCGGCAAAATAACAAAGGAGAAAAGGGAATGAAAAAGACGCTTGCTTTTGTAACAATTTTTGCTCTTGCTCTTGTTTTTGCATCATGCAGGGTAGTTGTTGTGGAAGGGCACGAACATCCGGCATATCTTCACGCTTTATCTGATCTCAGGCTGGCAAGGGCCTATATAGACAAAATGACGGACTCTGACACTGTCGCGCAGGAAGAAATCGACGCCACCGCCTCAATTGACAAGGCAATCGGCGAGATCAAGAAAGCCGCAATCGAGGACGGAAAAAACGTAAACGCGCGCGCCGCAGTTGACGCAAGCCTTGACAGGCAGGGGCGTTTTCAGAAAGCCATAGAATTGCTAAAATCGGCAAGAAGGGATGTAAATAAGGAAGAAGACAATGCCAGCGCCGAAGGCTTGAAAAAGCGCGCCCTGAACCATATAAACACAGCCATAAATGTCCTTGCCCAGCATTTCAGGGTTCTTTATCCGACGGTAAAACTGGATATTGAACTGTAAATAGCGGAAAAATATTCAGCTTTAAGTTGTATAAAAAAATAAAAGGAGAAAAGAATGAAAAAGATCATCATCGCAGTTGCAGTACTCGCAGTAATGCTTTCCGGCATCTCGTTGTTCGCGGCAAATGTAGGCATGAGGCACCCCAACCTGCATGCGGCGCAGCTTCTTATTGAAAAAGCTGTGGCAAAAGTTTCCAAGGCTCAGGTAGCCAATGAATTCGACATGGACGGCCACGCAGCAAAAGCAAAGGACCTTCTTGACCAGGCATACACGGAGATAAAGCTCGCGGCTGAAGCAGCCAACCAGAACGCAAAATAATAAGCGGTTAAAATAAAAAACCCCGGGACATCCCCGGGGTTTTTTATTTTATTACCTGCCATTCGCCTTTATGGTATAATATTTTTATGATAAAAAGGGTGCTCTCAAAGGGCGTACAAATTAAATTTGTCGTTATGGGCAAATTCAGAATTCAGGCAATAATATTATGCGCAATCATTTTATCATTTATGTCCTCAGGATGCCTTTTTATACGCCCCTTAATTCCGTCAGCCCGCCTTGTACAGCCGGGCAATCTGTATTATTCGTTTTCATATGAAATCAGCCAGTTTACTTCGGAGTATTCAACATCATTTACAACCCCAAACACCGTAATTTCCATGCAGGATTATAACCTGGATTTTGGGCTTTGCACGCGCCTTTACAACACACCATCCGAAATTGGTTTTTATAGCGTTGGTTATGGAACGTATGCACTGGATTATAAATACGCATTTTCGGATCCGGCACGCGATTGGCTTTTAAGCGCTTTAAATGTGACCCTTGATATCAGCACCCAGGAAAATCTCCGCGCAGGAGGCTCCGCAGGCATGGATTTTAATTGGGTGTTAAACAAGGACCTTCCTTTTGATTTTGTAACCGCGGCCTACTACCAGTATTTTAATATGGATTCCCTGCAGGGGCCGGATGACAGCTCTTATTTTCCAACCAATGCGCGCCCGTATCCCCAGGCCCTGTTTTTTTACGCCGGATTTGAACTGGGCGCCATAAAATCCTGCCCGGTATCAGTTGGCGCCGGTTATATGCTTTACCTTGGAAAACCAGAAAACGCGACCCTTGATTTTAATTATAATCCCGTATTTTTAATGGCGTCGATAAAGTGCGGCCTGCTCAGCCTGCCCGACAAAAAAACGCCTTCCAATGCGGTCACAACTGACGTTAAGGCGGATTTTTACGCGTCAACAGCATCAAAATTAATGCAGGACGGGTCATATAAGGACGCCTCACAAACTCTTTTAAACGGCCTTGACAGGTATCCTGACGACTACGAACTTAACCTTATTATGGGCAACTGCAGTTTAAAACTGAACGATAAAAAGCTTTCATATTTTTATCTGAAAAAAGCCCTGGCGGCCAGGCCGGACGACGCGCAGCTTTTATCGCAGACCGCAAAACTGGAACAGGAGCTGTTGAATGGCAAATAGATTATGGCGCTGTGTTCTTATAATGACACTGTTTTCGGGGGGTGTTTTTGCCGGTTTTTTTGACGAAGCTCCTTCAGGAGGACTTGGAGAAAAAGGGCAGTTTTATACGGATCTCGGAGCCTATTCTTCATCAAATATAGGCAGTGTGCTGCTCGGCATGCACACAGATTTTGGCACGGGCCTTGCTGATTTGAGCGTATTTTATGATTTATATTCAGCCTCTTCATCCCTTAAATTCGGATTTTTACAGGATTCCGGCCTGCCCTCAGCTTTTAATATACGTGTCACAAAATATCTGTCGCAGCCAGGCTGGGCTTATTGCCCCGGTATATCCTTAAATCTTCCTTTCTTTTTCAAAAATTCCAATTTTACCATTTCGTCCTCTTTAAGATATTCCACTGTAGATTTTACGGGAGTCAGCGGCGAAAATACATATTATTTAAACCAGGGATTGTCAGGTTATTTTTATGCGGGTGCGGAAGCAGCCACTTCTTCAGACAGGCCGGCAATAATTCACATAGGCATAGCGGCAGCCGCCATTCCGCGCGCCAATACAACCGAAATACATTACGCTTTAATTGTCTCGTCGGATTACGGCCTGTTGCATTTTACACCCGATAAAACACCCGCGCAAACGCAAATAAAAGAGGGCGATGCTGCCGGTAAATTTCAATACATGGACATGGCCAAAAAGGAATCAAAGGCAGGCAATTTCGGCAGGGCATTGCAGTCTCTTATTGAAGGTCTTCGCGCATATCCAGGGGACCTTGAGCTTACACTGCTGGCCGCCGGGACATTTTCGGATTCCGGCGACATGATAATGGCCGCGCAGTATTATAAAAAAGCCCTTGAAATTTCACCTGGCAATAAAGAAGCAATGGACGGATTAAAAAATAATCAAAAAGGGGCGAACAAATGAAAAAAATTTCCCTGTTGCTTCTCGTATTCCCCTTGTTATTTACAGGCTGCGCGTCGATGGACATTTACAAGTTCAGGGACAATTCACGAAAAGTTTTCAAGTTCAACATCCAGGACCCTGGCAAGTCCACGGGAGCGGAAAACAAGATTAACGTAATGGACATTTCCGTGGCTGTTCTGCCATTTGTGGACAACAGGGATATAAACACAATGACCCACGCCACCTCCATTCCGCTCGCTATTTTGGCCGCCAAGACACTTTCCGTGGACGCGGAAAAATATGGCATATTCAAAAAAACAGTGATGCCGCCGGCCTCTTTTTACGACGGCAAATCCTTGACCATTGACGCGGATACTTTCGGGGCCATTACCAAAACATGCGGAACAAAGGGAGTTATTTGGGGAGTTATAGACACTATGGATTTTAAAATGGAACCTTCAAACGAATTCGGAAAATTTAATCTCATCCTGACGATAACAGGCAATATTAAAATGATGCTAAAACCCGGAATAACGGCCTATTATCATGATTTTTCCAAAACCCAGACATATTCATTTGCAAATTCAGGAATGTTTTCCTATTCTTACGATGATTTTGACAAATTAAGCCCGCAGATTCTTATGTTTATGGACTGGGTTATGAAATCAGAACTGGACAATATGGTTGCCAATTCAGCGGATATTCTTTCAGGTAAAAACATTGACTCAGCAGAACTTCCTGCTGATGTTATCACCTATCCAGTTTATAAGGTATATTCCATGAAAGAGGTAAATAACATTACCACGGGGTTTAGCATGCTAGACGAGCTTGTGGGGATTGCATGCGGATTAATTGCCGGATATGCAGTTTCATATGGCAGCGACGATCTTTCAACTGGTTTTTTTGCGCTTTTTGTTGTATATCCGATAGGAATGGTGTCCGGTATGCTAATAACACATGCCATCACGAATCAAATGATGGAGGATGCGCTGGATAAGACAGCATTTTACGCACAGGCGCCGCCTTTTCCTGATATTAAAAACAGAAAAGATATAGTTTTCTCCACAACGCTGTTTACTTCAAAATTTTAAATATCAGCATAGAACTTTTGAATTTCCGCCACGGTATTTCCGCCGGGGCGGCAAAAATCCGGGAACACACCATAATATTGGTTTGACTTGACCCGGCATTAATTATATTCTATCATATATATCAGGGATGCAGCGCGGGTTAGGGCATTTATCAATAAGAAGGTGGAGCAATGAATAATTTTCGGGGCAAAACGGCAATTTTTCTTCTTTTGATTTTAATTTTTCCCGTCATAGCTTCCGCGGATGATACCATATGGAACAGGGTGTTTTTTGAGGATTTTGTTTCCATTTACGACATCACAGTACAGAACCCCGTTGAATCTTCCCTTGTCGCCGCCGGGTTTGCCGGCTCCACATATCTTATAATGAAAAACGACGCGTGGCTGGCCTCATTTATAACAAAAAACAGAAGTAAAGCAGCGGACAATTTTTACGATGTTTTTAACGATGCCGGCGACGGGCTTTACGTGCTCGCGGGTGACGCCATACTTTTCGCCATTGGCGGCGAAAAAGAAAGGCGGGCCGCGCAGAGGATAGTGGAAGGAATGGCTGTTTCAGGGACAATCGCCTATGCCGGCAAGGTTATATTCGGCAGGGAAAGGCCAAGCGCCGGCAACGGCCCTTATGAGTTCTCATTTTTCAATTTCGGCGACAATTCATACCCTTCGGGCCACACCACGGTCGCATTCATGTGGGCCACAATAATAGCTGATACATACTCTTCCGATAGTTACGGCATCTCATACATGGCATACCCGGCCGCGGCGCTATGCGGCGCGGCCAGGATATATAAGAACATGCACTGGCCAAGCGACGTGCTTGCGGGCGCTCTTATAGGTGTGGTTACAGGAAAGGCGGTATGCCTCTCCGACGTGGAGAACAGCCTTTCATACGACCCTTCCGTCAACGGGATAAAATACGCGGTAAAATTTTAAATATGGTGACACGGTGAAAAAAAAGATATTTTTTACCGCGCTGGCGTTTGTTATTTTCTTTTCTTTCTGCGCCGCTGAAGAACAGAAAAAATCAGACGACGAAGTAACCACAATATATGACCAGCCCACAACACTGGTTTACCCCTCTTTCTGGCACACTCCTTTCGGCATACACAAGGGAACCCCTTTTTACCTGAAGATGTTTCTGGGCGGCAGGACATATTTCGACGACCCGCAGGACCTTGCATGCACCAAACTGCTTATTGATTACGGCAAAATCAATAAGGACAAGGACGACTGGCAGCTCACGGTTTACGGGGTAAATTCCGGCAGGGGGGAAATAATATACAACTCATCCATGCATTCGCTGGCGGTTTTCGGAAGCCGCGGCTCAAATGACGGCGAACTCTTAAACCCCGTGGGTATAGCCTGCAACGAGTACGGCGATGTATATGTTGCGGATACCGGAAACAACAGGATAGCGAGATTTTTTAACAACGGTAAAAGAGTAAAGTTCATAAGAAATATAGGCGGTACCGGCCAGGAGCCGGGCAAATTAATGAAGCCGTCATATATAGCCCTTGATTCAGCCGGCAGGATATATGTTTCGGACACCGGCAACAACAGGATAGAGATTTTTTCAAGGTCGGGCGGTTATCTTTCAGTTATAGGCCAGGACCGTGGAGTTTTCAACCCCCAGGGGATATGTGTCTGCGACGACGCGGAAAGATACTCCGGGTTCAAGGACAATTTTATATATCTCATAGACGGCAACAACGACAGGCTCCAGAAATTTGACATGTCGGGAAACCTCGCACAGTCAATAAGGGTCAATGAAGTGCTGGGGAAAAACGTTTTTCTCACGACCCTGGAGCAGGATTTTTACGGCAACCTTTACATCGTGGACAAATTGAATTCAATGGTTTACAAGTTTACGCCTGATTTGAGGTTCATCACCGGGTTCGGAGGCTTCGGGACAAAAGATTATCAGTTTGAGAATCCCACGGGCATCGCCGTATACAAGCATTACGGCCAGATATTTGTTTCGGACAGGGAGTCGGCGCAGTATTTTTGGCTGGGCAGCGACGCCTCTGATTTTAATGTTTCACAGCTGAAAAATGACGCCGCGTGCAGGCTCCAGTTCGATTTCAAGCTCACGGAAAAAAGTTTCATTACAATACAGGTAGTTGATGCCGGAGGGAACACAGTTGAAGTCTGCCGCCAGATAGGGGCGGAGATGGGAAAAAATTCCGTTGACTGGGACGTCCCTGAAAAATTTAAAGCCATTATTAAACCAGGAGGGGTTTACAGCGTGCTCCTGAGGATAATGGCCACCTATTCCTCATATCCGCATATCGAAAAGGTCGTAAAATCGGCCATAACAATCCAGTAAAAACAGCATAAGACATATTTGTTAGTTACAACAAACTTTGTATAATACATATATTATATTCCATTTAATCCCATATAAATAAAGACAAAAACAAACGTGTTCCATATTGCGGCATTAAATGGTTTATTGTTATAGCTGAAAAACAGCTTAATAATATATAAAAATCTTGACTTTTTAAAGGATAATATATATACTTCACTATGAAATAAGGTCTGTTAAGCAACCTTTTTAACGTTTAATAACTTAAAAAGAGCCCTTGACAGGCTGCTTTTTTATTTCTGGGTAAATAGGACGGGCCCGCTTTTTAGCGGGACATTTTATAAAAGAAAGACGGGTGATTTTTAAATGACGGAAATTCTCATCAAAGAGAACGAGTCGCTGGATGATGCCATGAAGCGCTTCAAGAAAAAGGTCCAGGACGCGGGAATTTTGCAGGAAATGAAAAAAAGGGAATTTTATGAACCGCCTTCGGTAAAAAGGAAGCAGAAGATGTGGGCGGCGAGCAAGAAAAGAAAAAAAATCAAAAGAAGGCCGTAAAATGACATTACTCGAAAAAATCAACAGCGACTTAAAAGAGGCGATGAAGGCAAAGGCCCAGGTAAAAATGGACTGCCTGCGCCAGATCAAAACCGAGGTCATGAAAAAAGAAGTAGCCGGCAATAAGACCCTTTCCGACGACGAGGTTTTGGCTGTTATATCCTCGCTGACAAAATCGCATGTTGATTCAATCGAGAGTTTTAAAAAAGGCGGCAGGGAAGACCTTGTCCCCAAGGAAGAGCAGGAGCTTTCCATCTTAAAAGCCTACCTTCCCGAACAGCTGCCTGACGAAGAACTCAGAAAAATAGTCGGGGAGGCGGTACAAACTGCCGCCGCCTCGACTTTAAAAGAGATAGGAAAAGTAATGGCCATCGTAATGCCGAGGGTAAAGGGAAAGGCCGACGGCGCCAGGATAAATGCCATAGTAAAAGAATTTTTGAAATAAGCGGGGAAGCTTTTACGCCATTCAAATTTAAAAGGCTGAAACGTGATTTTTTCGCCGGCTCCACTGTAAAGGCGGCCCGCAAGCTGCTTGGAAAATACCTGGTACGCAATTATAAAGGGAAAATACTGGCTGCAAAAATTGTCGAGACCGAGGCATACACGGGCGGCAGGGATCCCGGGAGCCACGCCTATTCAGGCAGGACGCCGAGGAATGAAGTGATGTTTGGACCCCCGGGCTTCGCGTATGTTTACTTCTGTTACGGAAATCATTTCCTTTTGAATATTGTCACTGAAAAAGAGGGCGCTGCCGGAGCAATATTAATCAGGGCCGCCGAACCGGTTTCAGGGATAAAGACAATGATGAAACTGCGCGGATGCGGCGAATTACTTAAACTAACAAACGGCCCCGGAAAACTAACCCGGGCAATGGCCGTTGATAAAAGTTTCAACAGGGCCGATATGGCGGGCGGGGAAGAATTATACGCCGCCTCCGGCGGAGATGAAAAATTCACTGTTACAAAGGGTCCCAGGATAGGGATAAAAAAGGGGCTCGAATTCAACCGCAGGTTTTGTATCAAAGGCAGCAGGTTTTTGTCGGTTTAAAGAAAAAGCCCATATGGAGGTAATAATGAAAATCAGGGACTTATATGAAGCGGCTTATGAAATAGGAATGCAGATGGACCCCAGGGGCGCCTCCGCGGCGAAGGAATACCTCGCAACACAGAAAAAAAATCATGAAAAACTTTCCGATAAGGAAAAAAAATATTACGACACGGAGAATCTTGTAAACCCGTATTGCGATACAAGGATAAATTATGACTCCGGCCGCGCTATAAAGACTGTTATAGTCGGCATCGACATGGAAACCCCGGAAATACTGCTTACGGAGAGGCTCAATGAAAAAGGGGCTAAGATAGACGCTATCATAGCGCACCACCCGAGCGGCCTTGCTTCATCCGGGTTTACAGACGTTATGAGCATGCAGGCCGATATTTTCAACCTCTTCGGTGTTACCATTTCAACGGCTGAATCCATGCTGGGTAAAAGGATGAAAGAAGTCGGCGAGCGTTTTATGCCGGCAAACCACTTCAGGGCATCGGACGCGGCAAAGCTCCTTGATATTTCAATGATGAACATGCACACACCCACGGACAACTGCGTCGCTGTTTTCCTCCAGAAAAGGTTTGATAATGAAAAACCAAAAAGGGTGGGTGATGTCATGGACATGCTTTATGAGGAGCCTGAATACGCCGGCGCCGCAAAACGCAGCTCGCCCCCGGTAATTCTTGTGGGAGACTCTCAGCGCAGGGTCAATAAAATTTTTGTGGATATGACGGGCGGCACAGAAGGGCCAGCGGACATATATAAAAAGCTTGTTGATAAAGGGGTTGACACGGTGGTTGGTATGCACTTTTCCGGCGAGCACAAAAAAGCAATAGAAGAGGCGCAGATGAACGCGGTTATCGCCGGCCATATATCCTCGGATTCGCTCGGGATAAACATAATGCTGGACGCAATGATGAAAAAACTCGGCAGCTTTAAGGTTATAGAAGCCTCCGGGTTCACCAGGTTTTCAAGGACAAAGGCAAAAAAATAAGGATGAAAATAATAGTGGATGCAGACGCGCAGCCGGCAAAGGAAGCGATACTATCGGCGGCGAAAAAGCACTCCATTAAAACGGTTTTTGTAATGTCAAACGCGCATTACTCTGAAAAAAACAGAGAAGCGGACGAAGTCATACTTGTCGACAACAGAAAACAGGAAGCGGACATTAAAATAATGAATATAGCCGTAAAGGGCGACATAGCCGTGACCGGCGACACAGGCCTCGGACTTTTTCTCGCGGCAAAGGGCGTTATCGTTGTGAGCCCGCGGGGAAAAGTTTTAAGCGAAGATGAGCTTGTAACCAGAAACTCTGTTGCGGCGATAGAAAAAAAAAGCCTGCGCGCCAAAAAAGGAAAAGTAAAACTGCGCGGCCCCTCAAAATACACGCCCGAAGACAGGGCAAGGCTGGAAATGACAATAGAAAAAGTTATTTTAAATAACGGCGGGCTTTTGTGATATCGCCGGACAAGATAGAGCAGGTAAAGGGCGCCAGCGATATTATAGAAGTTATAGGCGGCTATGTTGCGCTGAAAAAGGCCGGGGCCAATTACAAGGCAAACTGCCCTTTTCACCAGGAAAAAACGCCGTCATTTGTCGTGAGCCCGGAAAAGCAGATTTACCGCTGCTTCGGCTGCGGAGAAGGCGGGAACGTATTTACGTTCCTGCAGCGCATTGAGAATTTATCCTTTGTCGAGTCCGTGAAATTCCTGGCCAAGCGTGCAGGCATAGAGGTGGACGAGGCAAGGTTTGGAAATGTAAATTACAGCGAAAAAGAAAAGCTGATATCAGCAAATAAAGAGGCCCTTGAATACTACAGGGAGATGTTCTTAAAAAGCGAAAAGGCGAAAAGCTACGCGGCGCAGAGGTTGATTGACGACGCCACGGCGGAGGATTTCAAGATAGGCTATTCGCCCTCCGAAGGCGGGCTCGCTTCCAGGTTAAAGTCAAAGGGATTTTCAGAGGACGAAATGCTAAAGTCCTGGCTGGCGGCAAAGGGCAATTACGGCCTTTACGATATTTTTCGCGACAGGCTGATGTTCCCGATACTCAACACATACGGCGAAGTAATAGCCTTCGGCGGAAGGGTCTTTGACGACTCCAACCCGAAATACATCAACTCAAGGGAAACTTCGGTTTATGTAAAGGGAAGGAACCTTTATAACCTTAACAACGCGAGGAAACACTCGGCCGGCGGAGATATGATAATAGTCGAAGGCTACATGGACTGCATAACGGTTTATGCGGCCGGGATAAAAAACACCGTGGCTACACTCGGTACGGCTATGACAACGGACCAGGCAAAACTTTTGAAAAGATACGCCGACCGCGCAATTATCATGTACGATATGGACGATGCCGGAAGGCAGGGCGCCATACGGGCCGGAGACAACCTTTTTACTGAAGGAATCGACGCCCTGGTGGTAAGCTTTGACGGAGTCAAGGATCCGGATGATTATATAAAGAAGAACGGCGTAGAGGCATTAAAGGACAGGATAAAGGCCGCCGCTCCGTTTTTGGAATACAGGATTGAATGGATGAAGAAGCAGGGGGATATCAAGAGCCCCTATTATAAGGAAAAGGTAATAAAGGAGCTGGCGGCTCTCGTTGAAAAAGCGGTCTCCGGCGTGGTTTCTGAAAGCGCGGTAAAACTTATTTCCGAGAAGCTGCAGGTTTCACGCGAAGTTGCCGCGAGATATTTCGGCGGCAGGCTTTCCGCCGTAAAACCGGACGAGCCGGGACACAGTTTTGAGGACACGCTGGCCCTGAAAAACAAAGGGGCCGACATGGCCGAGAAAATAATAATTGAAACGGCCCTTAAATATCTGGGCACAGAGGACCAGGATGTGGTTTTAAGGCACATCGCGGAACACAGGGAAAACCTGGGGCTGACATACGAGGATTTTAAAAACGGCATTTACAGCCGGCTAATGGAAAAGATAAAGTCATATTTCAGGGCCGGAGAAAAAGATATACTCGCGAAGATTGAGATGGATTATGTTGACAACGCTGAAGTATCCTCGATATTGTCAGGAATGCTTGTGGAAAAACAGGAGATAAAGGGAAAAAAAGGGCACGTTGAGGACGCCATACAGATAGTATCGGACTGCTTTTTAAGGATACTCAAGGAGAAGTCAGCGGAGAAAATGGAAGAGGTCAAAGTAAAAATTACGGAAGCTGAAGCGGCAAAAGATATGGAAAAACTCACGGGGCTTTTAAAGGAAAAAGAGGGCCTGCAGAAAATATTAAAGCAAAGAGGTGGCGATATTGAGCAAGAATCTTAAGAGCCTTCCCGAGGTACAGGAGCTTATTAAAAAAGGGAAGGAAAAAGGGTTTTTAACATACGAGGAACTTAACGATTCCCTTCCGCAGGATTTTACATCTGTTGAGGATATCGATGACATGCTTAACATCATGGATGAAATGGACATAGAAATCCGCGAAGAGGGCAAAATTGACAAGATACTCTCCGGTAAAAACGCGGAAAAGGCCTCGGAGGAAGTGGATTTTCTTGACGCTGAAGGCTTCTCCTCCGACCCTGTACAGATGTATTTACATGAAATGGGAAAAGTGCCCCTCCTGGAGCGCAGGGAAGACGAAGTAAGGATAGCCAAAAAGATAGAGACCGCCGAAATAAATATGAAAAATTCCATTTTTGACACCAAGGTCGGCTTTGACGAGCTTGAGAAGCTTAACGACGATTTGAAAAGCGGCGCGGTGAGGATAATAGACATAATAAAGACAAAACTTGAGGGGGACGTCCCGCCTTCGGTCGAGGAGCGGCTCAAGGTGCGCTTCGACAGGTATATGCGTTCCGCCGAAAAATCCGAAAAAGAAATGGAAAAGGCGCGCGGCCGCCTGGCGAAGAAAGCAATAAAGCCCAAGGCAAAGGAAAACTACCTTAAAATACTCGACAGGCACAGGAAGAAAAAACGTGATTACCTGCACATGTTAAAGCTGAACAACGAGCAGATAAATCTCATAGCAAAAAAGATAATCAACATGGTGGCGAAAATAAACAAGGACGAAAAAGAGCTTCTGGCGATTGAAAAACGCTTTATGATGAAAGCCGACGGGATAAAGCAGCTTTCAAGGAACAGGCGCGAACTCAAAGATGTCATGAAAAAACGGAAGATAAAAAAAGAGGAACTCAAGGCCTCGGTAGAAAAAATAAACGAGATTTGCACGCTCATACACAGGGAAGAAATTGAAATAGGGATGAATTACGAGGATTTAAAAGGGCTCGCGCACATGATAAGGAAGAACATGTTCGAGGCCAGGAAGACAAGGAAGGAACTTGTTGTGGCGAACTTAAGGCTCGTGGTTTCCATAGCTAAAAAATATATCAACAAGGGGCTCTCATTCCTTGACCTGATACAGGAAGGCAACATCGGCCTGATGAGGGCCGTGGAAAGGTTCGAGTACAAGAGGGGTTACAAGTTTTCAACGTACGCCACCTGGTTGATAAGGCAGGCCATTACAAGGGCAATAGCCGACCAGGCAAGGACGATCAGGATACCCGTCCACATGATAGAAACCATAAACAAGCTCAACAAGGTTGCCAGGATATTTGTCCAGCAGTTCGGCAGGGAGCCCAAACCCGAGGAAATCGCCAAGAAGATGGCGATGTCCGCCGATAAGGTGCGCTCGGTCCTGAAAATCTCACAGCACCCGATATCGCTTGAGACCCCGATAGGCGAGGAAAAAGATTCGCACCTCGGGGATTTTATAGAGGATAAAGACGCGGTTTCGCCGGCTTCGGCCGCCGTAAATGTCCTGTTAAAGGAGCAGATTGAAAAAGTGCTGCATACCTTAAAGGAAAGGGAAGCGGAAGTGCTCCGCCTGCGCTTCGGCATAGGAGACGGCGTGCCGCATACCCTTGAGGAAGTGGGAAAAATATTCAAGGTTACCAGAGAGCGCGTCAGGCAGATTGAGGCAAAGGCGCTGAGAAAATTAAGGCATCCGGCAAGGGCGAAAAACCTGAAGGGGTTCCTTGATTAAAAAGGTGGGGAATGGAAAAAATTCTTAATATCGCAGTTATCAAAACTGACGGCATAGGGGACGCGGTGCTCGCGTCCCCATTTTTTTTTGGGCTGCGGAAGCATTTTAAAGAGGCGCGTATCACGGCGTACCTTTCTCCCGCGGGTTCGCAGATTTTGGACGGACTGGGATGCTTTGATGAGGTAAAAATTTTTGAGGCAAAATGGCTGAGTTATGATAAAAAACCATTTTACACAAGATGGCTCTCGGCGCTTAAACTGCTGGAAATGATAAGAAAAACCAAATATGATATTGTCATAGGAATGCGCTGGCAGGACAGGCTCACGTCCCTTATAACTTCACTTTCAGGCGCGAAAGAAAGGTACGGCTACGACACCGGCTCAATGGGATTTTACCTTAATCATCCCGTGAAATATCCGCCAATGGCGGCGCACGTGGCCGAAAAAAACATGCTGCTGTTAAAAGAAATAACGGGCCTGCAATATCCGGCAAAACCCGCGCTTAAGACGGATTCTGTGTCGGAGAGTTCCATAAAGCAGTTAACCAGCAAGGGAAAAATAAGCAAATACATGGTTATCCATCCGGTTTCGGGCCACCCTTCAAAGGACTGGGGGATTGAAAGATATAATGCGCTCGGTGAATATTTATCAAGGGGGATAAAGGTAATTGTAGTCGGAGCGAAAAGCGACGCTGGTATAGGCAACATCAGGGGGCGTCATATTGTAAATCTCGCGGGAATGCTTACAATAAAAGAAATGAAGTCGCTGATAAAACACGCCGCGCTTGTCATAGGAAATGATTCCGCGGCCGTCCATATAGCCTCGGCTTTTGGAGTAAAGTCGCTGACAATATTTTCCGGGTCGGCCAGGTACCAGGAATGGGGGGCGTACGGAGAAAAATCATTTATAATTGACCGCCACGTGCGCTGCAGCCCGTGCGGCCTGCTGAAATGCGATAAAAAGATGGAATGCCTTGACGTACCGGTGGATTTTGTCGCCAGAGCCGCGCTGGACATTATGGAAGGCAAACAAAAGCAGAAGCTGATAAAATATAAAACCAAAGGTGAAGCAGAAAGCGAACCGCTTGCATAGCGGCCAGGTGTTAGCTGCGGACATATGATCCTTTTTCCGGGCAGCTGCGCCTAAATTAATATTTTGATAACCACCCAAGGGCGCGCAGGGCCCTCCAAAAGTATCATATGTCCGCAGCTAAGAACTGATTAAACCTGGCGGCCCGGCAAAAGGTAAAAACTTACAAAAAGCAGACAGGAGATAGTAGAATAGAAAAGGAGCCCTAAAAATGTACAACGGATTCTGGTACTGCTACGATGACGTGCCCGCAGGCGGGGATTCTGAAGTAAAACTTGATACAAAATCAATCGAAAAAGCTTCCATGAAAGGCAAAGTTACTTCAAAATATGAATATTCCTTCATCGGCATGGGATATTACCTGAGCCCTTCAAATGTAAGAAAACCTTTTGACCTTGGAAATAACAGGGGGATAAGGTTTACCTGCAAAGGCGGCGGCAATGTTTTCAGGGTAAAAATAGTTTCAACGCACCCTTCCTTTATTAATAAGGATTCTGACAACCAGTTTGGTTTTGATTTTACCGCGTCAGCCTCACCGCAGAAGTTTGAGATACCTTTTGCCTCAATGTCACAGCAGCCCGGGTGGGGAAGCCCGGTAAACATTAAAGACGCTCTGACTCGTATAAAAGAAATCCAGTTCATGACAACAACAAGGCCCCTTGAAAGAGCGGAACTGGAAATAGAGGGACTGGAGATAATTTAAGTTAATGAAAAAATATTTTTTCGCAGTTTTTTTCCTTGCGATAAGCGCGTTGTTGTTTTCTTATACATGGGAAGGCGTGCCCTCCGGTTACGGGCTTGTCTGGAGCGACGAGTTTAACGGCGCGGCAGGCAGCTATCCCAACCCGGCAAACTGGGTACCAGAAACAGGGAACAACGGCGGCTGGGGAAACAACGAGCTTGAAAATTATACCAGCAGCGCCGCAAACGCGCAGATTGTTAACGATGCCGGCGCGGTTGACGGAAAAGCTCTTGCGATAACTGCAATTGACACAACTCCCGGAAACACAACTTATTCAACGGCGGGCAGATATACTTCAGCGAGGCTTAAAACGCAGGGGCTCCAGGGGTTCCAGTACGGGTACATGGTGGCAAGGGCGAAGATGCCGTACGGCCAGGGTATATGGCCGGCTTTCTGGATGCTCGGCACAGACATCGGCAGCGCGGGGTGGCCGGCCTGCGGAGAGATTGATATAATGGAAAACATCGGGAACACGGCTGACCAGCCCGTAAACCACGGTTCTTTGCACGACGGGCTTGACTGGTCTAATACTTTCACCCTTCCCGGCGGACAGCTCTTCCATAACGATTACCACACATTCGCCGCGCTATGGCAGCCGGGCCAGATACAGTTTTTTGTGGACGGAAACCTGTTTGAAACCGTAAATTCATCACAGCAGGCCTCGGGCACATGGGAGTTTACATCCACTTTTTTCTTTCTTCTTAATATGGCCGTGGGCGGTAACTGGCCGGGAAGCCCTGACGCCACCACTTCATTTCCACAGGTTATGTATGTTGATTATGTGAGGGCCTACGCGGCAGGCGCGCCGACTCCGGTTCCAACCGTAAATACAATATGGCGGGTGCGCTGCGGGGGAAATGATTATACCGACAGCCAGGGAAATGTCTGGCAGGCGGACACGAATTTTACCGGAGGCTTGCCGAGCGCAGTTACAAACGTTATTACCGGCCAGGTGCTCCCGGCCGCGGCGGACCAGACGCTTTACCAGTACGAGCGTTTTGGAAACGCAACAGCCGGCGCAACGGTTACATATACTTTCAACGTGCCGCAGAACACAAATTACAGGGTGACGCTGAAGTTCGCCGAAGATTACTGGACGGCACCGGGAAAAAGGATATTCAACGCCGCGATAAACGGGGCGACAGTACTGCCGAACTTTGATATATTTAACGATTCAGGCGGCGAGTTTGTCGCCGATGACAAGGTATTTGACAATATTTCCTCGGGATCCGCGGGTGTCATCACAATAGCTTTGAGCCCCGGCAGCGCGGATGAACCTAAAATTGACGCGATAGAACTGGTTCCGGAAAACGTGACGCCGACTGCGACACCGCAGGCGACTTTTACCGCAACAGGCACTTTAACGCAGACATGCAGCGCGACAAAAACTGCTACCGCGACCGGCACCGTTACACCGTCATTTACACTTACTCCTTCCATAACGGGAACACTTACAGCAGCGCCATATTTTTCTTTTACATCAACACAGACAGCAGCGCCTTTATTTACAAATACGCCCTCTTTGACAGCGGGAGCCACAGGAACCGCCACGACAATTTCATCCTGCACAATTACACAGACGGAGACAATTACCGCCGTATTTACAGCCGCACAGAGCGAGACGCCTTCATTTACAATAACGCCGTCAGGTACTCCGGCACAAACTTTTACAGCAACTTTAACCCCTCAAACAACCATGACAGCAACACCCGGGCCGGACTTGCTGGTTTATCCGGACCCGTATGATCCGGGGGATAATTTGCCGATGCATGTATTATTCAACTGCACTGCCGGAACCGTCTCAATAAAACTACAGTTCTGGTCAAGGGGATTCAGGCTGATAAGGCAGTATGAAGCGCCCGTATCAGCGCCGGATCAAACCCGGGGGAAAATAGACCTGAACAGTTCCATTTTTGAAAATTTTTCCAACGGAATTTATTATCTTACGGCAGCTACAACGGACGGCGGGTCCTGGCACACGGCTTCAAAAATAAAAATGTTTGTTGTTTTAAGGAAAAAATAGGGCGCAGGCCTGTGGATTTTTTTTATTGTGTATTCTCTTTATTGGATGTAAACTATTTATATACAGGAAGCGTCAAAACAACGGAAGGTAAAAAATATTTTCGGCAGCTTAGCCGGAGGAGGCAGAGTTAATGAAAAAGAATATCTTTGTTTTAACAGCGGTTCTATTCTTTGCGTCTTTCTTTCAGGGTATTTTTGCGGAGATACAGGCGGGCTTTTCAATCGGAACTGAAGGGGTCCAGAATTTCTATCTGGGAGTAAGCGAATACAACAACATCCCGGTCGCGCAGGTAGCGGCTTTAAGGGACAGGGGCATTCCGGACGAGGAAATGCCCGTGGTTTTCTTTATGGCAAAAAAAGCGGCCATCTCCCCGGAAAAGATAATTATCTGGAGGACAAGAAAACATATGTCCTGGGCGGCTATAGCCGGACGGCTTGATCTTGGGCCGGAAGTATTCTATGTCCCTGTAGGCGGGCCGGTAACAGGAGGGATTTACGGCACGACGTATGGATATTTCGATATCAGGCACAAGAACAGGTGGAACAGGATAAAACTGGCTGACACGGATATTATCAATTTTGTGAACCTCAGGTTCATGTCCGAGCATTACGGGTACAGGCCTGAAGAAATAATAAGGCTGCGCGAGACCGGAAAACCGTTTATCGCGATACATAACGATATCAGGGTAGAAAGGGTAAAGACGTACGGCCAGGATTTCCATCACTGGCGCGACCACCAGAATGACCAGAACAACCACAGGGAAGACAAACACTGGAATTGAAGGTAATATAAAAGCAAAAGGCCCCGGGCAACCGGGGCCTTTTGCTTTTTGCGCGGGCGAAAGGTTATAAATACCTTTTAATAATCCGGGTTTTTTGTTAAAATTGTTACCTGGCTCAAAACAAGCAATTCTCACAAGGGAGATGGCATGACTGACACCGGTACGGATAAACACAGGGCCTGGGAAGAAACACAGCTTCAGTGGGACGATACCGATTTTCTGGCCAAAACGGCAAGCGCTCTCATGAAAAAGAAATGGCGGCGCCTGAACAGGAAAGTGCTGGAAATAATCAGCGCTGAGGTCGTTGGCAGCACTGAATATCCCGACCTGCTGGACATAGGCGCGGGCAGGGGGGATTTTTACGACATGGCCAGGGACATGGTAAGGGGTTATACCGGAATTGAGCCGTCACATCAGATGTTAAAAGAAGATGTTAAATCGGATAATTATATTTTAAAAAGGGGGACGGGAGAGGACCTTGCCGATGAGAATATGTACGGAGTCTGCCTTATAAAAGAAGTACTGGATCATTCCTATGACCCTGAAAAAGTGATTATGAACTCTTACAGGGCCCTTAAAGAAGGCGGAATAATAATAGTCACACTTACCAACAAGGATGCGTTTTATAAGCTGATTTTCAAAAATTACGCAAAAAAACTTGAAATAGAGCACAGGGACCATCTTTATAATTTTTGCCCTTCTGAAATAGAGGCTCTTTTTAAAAAAGCCGGTTTCAGCCGTGAAAAAACATATTCCTTCAATTATATTAAAATGCCGAAGCTCCTTGAGAATATTTTCGGAAGCCTGCCTGAAAAATTTGTATTCTGGTTCATGGATGTTTTTGATGCATTAATGTCCGTTATGCTTCCGGGAAAAGGCGGCGGATTTATTGCCGTGGCAAGGAAAGGCAAAAAGGCGGGCCAAATATAATGAGAATTGGAATAGACGCGAGGATAATTTTTAAGCGCGGGGTCGGCCGTTATATAGAAAATCTTGTTAAAAATCTCCTGAGCCTGGACAAAAGCAACGAATATTTCATATATCTGGACAGGAGGTCCAGCCTGAATGAATATATTACCGCGAAAAACGCCAGGCTAATCAGGCTCAATACCGACAACGCCTATATATATGAGCAGTTCATGCTGCCGGCTCAGGCCGCGATAGACAGGATAGACGTGCTTCACGGAACGGACAACACGCTTCCGCTGGCGAATCCTTTTTATCACGGAAAAAAAATAGTGACGATCCATGACACTATGTATGTCAGGCCCATTAATAAAGCCATCGCGAAGCCGACCTTAAAGCAGCGGGCGATAGACATATACAACAAGACAGCGATTCCGCTCTCCGCCAGGACAGCCTCGGCCGTAATTACGGTATCTGAATATTCAAAGAGCGATATAATAAAGTATACGGGCGCCAGAGAAGATAAGGTATCGGTCATTTATGAGGCCGCCGACAAAAAATATACCATGATAAACGACGAAAAAGGCATCGCGGCTATAAAAACCAAATATTCAATAACAAAACCCTTCATACTTTTAAGCGCTGCCTCGGACACAAGAAAAAACACCATACGCGCGCTTGAGGCCTTCAATATTTTTAACAATATGACGGAGTTTAAATACCAGCTTGTAATTACTTCCATAGGAAAAAAAGAAATGGAAACGACCAATATAGCCGAAAAAATAAAGGAACTAAACCTTGAAAAGTATATTATAATAACGGAATACGCGCCGGAAGAGGACATGATACTTTTGTATAATTCCGCTTTTATTTTTCTCTTCCCGTCAATATGGGAAGGGTTCGGCCTGCAGGTTCTGGAGGCTTTTTCATGCGGGCTGCCGGTCGTGACCTCCAATAACACATCGCTTTCCGAGGTGGCATCCGACGCGGCCATGCTCATTGACCCTTTTTCGGTGGAGGATATTGTAAGGGGCCTGGATGAGGTTGAAAAAAGCGAGGCAAAAAGAAAGTCACTGATTGAAAAAGGAATGAAAAGGGCGGCTGAATTTTCATGGAAAACAACCGCGCAGGAGACACTGAAAATATATGAATCAACAGCAGCCAATAAAGGCAGGTAGCACAGGAACGGCAATTATGTACCTGGCGGTATTTGCGGGTATAGTTTTAAGGTTTGCCATGCCCGGGCTTAAACCGTTATCGCCGCAGGAGGCCTCTTTTGCGGGCTTATTCGCCGGCAAAGGCTTCCTTGAAGGGTTATTCACTTCGCTGGCCGTAAACCATCAGCCGCCGCTTTTTGATATTTTAACATGGATAATGACCTCGATTTTCGGGGTTTCCGAGTTTTCCCTGAGGTTTTTGCCGGCTCTCTTCGGGTCCGCGGCTATTTTTGTGGTGCAGAAAATGACGCGCAGCTTTTACTCGGAAAGGGTGTCAATTCTCGCGGTCTCACTTTTTGCCCTGAACCCTTTCCTTATTTCAATATCCCGTTCCTGCAGTTTCGCGTCCCTTTTTCTTTTGACATCGCTGTTGATGGTTTATTATTTCATGCTTTCCGTAAAGTACAACAGCTTCGTAATGGGGCCGTTCATATTCTGGTCAATCGCGGGAATATACACGCACCATAACACTCTGCTTCTGCTCGCGGTTCTTAACGCGGTGCTTTTTTTAAGGTACAGGGAGGAAATAAGGATAAATTTATGGATAAGATCGCAGATATACATATTTTTGTCATGGCTGCCCCTTTGCGTTTATCTTTTTAAGGGAATTTCAGCCGGGGTTTATCCGTGGGAAAATCAGGCCATGCTGCCTTTATTGTTTTACAGGGAAATGCTTCTTGGGCCGGAGCTGGGATTTAACGCGGTAACAATCCTGTTCATGCTTGCCGCTTCATTTTTTTTGCTGGTTGGAACCGTTACATTAAGGAGCATTAAGGAAAAAAGGATGACCGACATCATGATAATTACCGCGGCCATACTTCCGGCCGTACCATGGATTGAGGAAATTATAAGAAAACAGCCATATGGCCCGCAGGCGATGGCGCTCTCCGGCGCGCTTATGCTGATATTAATAGCCGTGGGCGCGTCACATTTGTCCCGTGATGGAACAGTCCTGTTTTCAGTGATTACGGTTGTTTTTTATGCCTGGGCCGCGTTTGTTTATTTTTACCAGCCGGCAGGCGCCGCTGATGTAAGGAAGGCTTACACAGAGATATCTTCGCAGTACAGGGCAGGGGACATTATATTTAATACCGACCCGGAAAATTATATTACTTTTCAATTTTACAATTCGCATATGAACGGAAAAAACATGCCCGACAGGCTGCTCGCCCCTGTCCCCGAGTTCAAAGGCAGTAAAGCAGTAAGGGATATATGGAGGGGCATTAAAAATTTTCTCCTTGAAAAAACAGGAATTGCTGTGTACGCGGGTTACGACAGGAACATTATTCCGGAGGATATGATTGAAAATGAAATTGCGGGAACCTCAAGGGTATGGCTGCTTTGTCCAGGCGGCGGCGCCGAAACTGACAGGCCGTGGATAAAAAAACATTTCAGGGAAGCCTCAAGAAAGAACGCCGGTGGAGCGGACATTATTCTGCTGGAAAAGATATATAAGTAATCCTCCGACACGCCCGTCCTTCGGCAAGCTCAGGATGGCCGGCGGTACTTAAAAAAAAATAATCTCCTGACAAAAAAATATCCCGGAAAAGTCAAGAAAAAAAATATTAATTTTATTTATCAGAATTTATTCCTGTTGACAAAAAGCCTTTAAGTATTAAAATTAATAATGTTAGATTTGTGTAACATAAAAGGGTGGTGCCTCGTGGAAGAAAAAAATCTTTCAGCCGCAATGGAAGATTATATAAAAACAATATATTCGCTGGAAAAGCGCAACAAGGTGGCCAGGGTCTCGGAGATAGGAAGGATGTTAAGCGTAAAAAAAGCGAGTGTTGTAGCCGCGGTTTCCCTTCTCCAGAAAAATGAATTCATAAAACACGAACGTTATGGTTTTATAACCCTGACCGAGCGGGGGATGTCAACCGCGGAAAAAATAGCGCATAAGGGCAGGGCCCTTTTTGAGTTTCTCACCATTGCCCTTAAAATAGACGATGAAAAAGCCAGAACTGAGAGCTGCGGAATGGAGCATTTTATAAGCCCTGAAACAGCGGAAAAAATGATTCAGCTTACAAGGCAGCTGGCTCCGAAACCGGTTAAAAAAGTTATGGCAAAGGCAAAAAAATAATAAAGCGCGTTAAGCGCGCCGCAACAAACACGTCTGATCCAAATAAAATGTAAATACCAGCGCGCGCCGGGCAGCCTGTAAAAATATTTATAGCGCGTCTGCCGGATAAAAATTTCAGTGGGGGGGGGTTGATGAAAAAAATTATATCAGCGATTGTCCTGTTTTTATATTCGGGATGCTCAATATGCTGTGGAGTTACATTTGACGAAGCGGCGGCTAATATGCTCAGCAGCAGCCCTTCGATAAAAAGCAGCCTGATGGAATTTTACGGGTCAAAAGCGGCCCTTTCAAGGGAAACGGGCAACAGATACGACCTGCGGTTCAACGCGGCATACAGCTATGGCGCCGGGTACACCGGAAGTACAATAACCGGTGACAACGGGAATCTGAATTCTGGCATAACGGAAAATCTGCCAACCGGAGGAAACATATCCGCGAATATTTACGGCTTTAATAATACCCCGCAGACGGGCTCCAGCCTGAATGATAACGCGTCTATCAGCATATATCAGCCCCTTTTGCGGGGGTTGATCGGGCTTACGGCCGACAACAACATAAAAAATGACGAGTTCGCCCTGGAGATGTCAAAAGAAAGCCTCAGGGATATTGTGACAGCATCGGTTGGAAATTTGAAAAAATATTTTGTCCTGATATACAGGCAAAGGCAGTATCTGGCCCAGAATACGCTGGCTATAGAATACGCCAAAAATACCCAGGAAAAAGCAAAGGGGATTTTAAGCGCAGGAGAACAGCTTGAGGCTAAGGCTTTTTTACTTTCCAGGCAGGCACAGCAGGCGGGCTATGAAAATAATGTCAAAAGCGCGTGCGAAGATTTTTTGAATTACGCCGGATATGACGCCGGCGACTGGGATTCATTGACAATAGATTCTTCGGCAATGACAGAGGATGCTTATGTGCCGGCGACGCTTACCGCCGAGCTTGAAACAGCGCTTGTGGAGGCGCAGCCGCAGGTGGCGCGGGCCAGGATTCAGTATGAAAACACAAAACTCTGGATGGACCAGGCGGGATTTTCCGAGCTTCCGCAGCTGGACCTTAACGCGTCAATGCAGCTTGGCGGATACGGCAGCACATTTCAGGATTCAATGAAAATAATGACGCAGGGCGGTGAAAAATATTATTCAGCAGGGTTGAATTTTTCTTTTGACATACCAAACAGCGGCCAGGTTTTTGACGAAAAGTACTGGGAAGCAGGGTATGAAAGGGATCAGATGAACTATAAGAACATTAAAAACAACTTCAGGCGACTTGTAAGG
>Ga0181520_10003224_pt1 | contig 28904 bp, 20 predicted proteins | sample PEATcosm2014_Bin_29_FD_132451 | JGI IMG/M metagenome (GOLD analysis project Ga0181520, IMG submission 132451) | Peatland microbial communities from MTU Mesocosm Facility, Houghton, MI, USA - PEATcosm2014_Bin02_30_metaG | ecosystem: Environmental > Terrestrial > Soil > Wetlands > Peat | place...
CCGCACAATGTGCTTCCACGCCTCCACCGGATGGTCGCGGTCTGTGTAAGCAGCAATGGCGCGGTCGAGCAGATCCTGAACGCGTTTCTCGTCTGGCTGCGCGTCTGTTCCATGCAGCGACGCATCGCGAGCTATCACCACTTTGGACTTGCCAGTCTGCGCGCGTTGGTCCAGCCCCGCGGCCAGCCCCAACTTGCTCTGCGAGCCCAATACCAAAGCTCCCGTTGCTGCGGTCTTCAGAAAATCTCTGCGGCTTTCCATGTCAATCCTCGCGTGGGTTATCAAGCAACTGTGTCCGGTTAAAGTTTTGCTTCCATTGCGTGCGCCAGCGCAAGCAGAGCCTGTTGAGCGTCGGGCATGGACTCATAGGCAACAATGCGCACCAGGTACGGGCCTTTGCGGAAGATTATGCTCTGCGCATACGCAACGCCCGCATCGCCAAGCTGCACAGCCTTGGCGTCAGAGCTTTGCCCTGTCTCCAGAATCTTCCGCGCGCCGGCTGCATCGCCCATCGTGTACACATCCACAGTCGCCTCCAATTCGCCCTTGTATTTGTAGTCGGAGGTCGATGTGGAGACAACGCCTGCCGAAATATACTGCTCGGCATCGCCATCAATGTACTGCCACAAATCCTTGGCCGCAAACACGCGCGTCTCACTGGTCTTCTGCCAGTCCGCAACTGCGTTCGACGCCGGGAACGGATCAGCGCCCTTTTTCTTGCAGCCTGTAGCGGCAACTGCGGCAACCATGACAAGAGCAGCAACGGTCCACTTCCAATTCGAGCAATATCTCACTTGTACGGTCTCCTCTATTTCCTGTTGAGTAGAATCTGACTTCCCGGCGAGCGGCTTTCGCCGATGCTGGTGACGTACACAGCCGGGTGCTCCTGCAACGGACAAGCGTATTCACACGCGCCACAGCCCACGCAGCGGCTGGGATCAACGCGCGGCTGTTTCAGCGTCTTCGTGTTTCCGTCCGCGTCGATGACCTGTGCTTCTTCCAAATAAATTGCCTTGGGCGAAACCGGGCACCACTCTTCGCAAACTATGCAATCGGTCGCCATCGCCCACGGCAAACAGCGCCCACGATCATAAAATGCAGTTCCCAGGCGAATCGGCTGGCTCGTTGCGCTCGCGCCGACGCCCACCACCCATCCTTTTTCTTTCGGAGTTATCTGCCAGATGGCGCCGGTGGGGCAAACCTCGGAGCACAGCACGCAACTGGGCTCGCAATAGCCGATGCGCGGCACCACCGTTGGAGTCCAGAGCCCTTCAAGGCCGGCCTGATCGAGCGTGGGATGCAGCGCCGTGTTGGGGCAAACCTTCATGCACTCGCCGCAACGGATACAGCGCGAAAGAAAATCGCTCTCATCCACCGAACCCGGCGGGCGCAGCAGCCGTTCGTGGCGGCTCTTGCCCATGCCTGTATTAGCGCGCATCAGCGGAACCGCGGCAGCGCCGGCGGCAATGCCTGTCAGCGTTCTGCGCCGCCCCAAATCAGGCGATGCAATCTCCTTCTCTTTGCGGAAGAAGCGAAAAACAATGCCGTCCTGTGGACAGGCGCCCACGCAGTTCATGCACATCAGGCACTCAGCCTTGCGCCACGGCACACCGCCGATTGGGTCGTCGCCGCCCTGGCAATGCAACAAACACCGGTTGCAGTGGTCGCACGCGGCGGGGTCCTTGTGCAACCCAAGCAGCGACCAGCGCGACACCGCGCCCAGCAGCGCGCCCAGCGGGCAAATCGATCTGCACCAAAGCCGCGTCACGCGCAAACTGGCCGCAAGAATCGCAATGAACAGAATCCCCACGAACACGCCTTGCGCGTAGTGCGGCTGGCGAAGATAGAGCACCGTATAGTGCAGAATCGTATGCAGCGTCTCGCCGGTCGCTTTGATGAATCCGATGTGGCTGTGTTCGAGCGGCGTCAGCACGGCTTGCGCGCCAAAGTTGAATGCCGGCAAAAGCGATAGCCCAAAGGACCTCACTAGCAGACTGAAAGGGTCAAGCCAGCCGATAACCGCGGAACCAAAAAGCGCAGCCACCAGCCCGGCAATCAGCACCACGTACTTGCCCGTCTGCCACCGCTTATAGCGATTCGCCTCGATGCGCTGTTTGCCGCGCTTCGCCTCTGAAGGCATGTTGCCCACAAAGTGTTGCAGCGTGCCCATGGGACAAATCCAGCCGCAGAAGAAGCGGCCCAGAAACAGCGTGGGCACCAGAATCAGCAAGCTCCAAAGCAGTCCGCGATAAAGCGCGTGGCTTGCCAGCGCGTTCACCACTGCCACAAGCGGATCCCACTCGAAAAACAGCCGCACCGGCGCGCGCAGTTGCACCTCGGTGGCGTCGTGGGGGAAGAAGTTCAGCGACGTGAACAGCAGTAGCGCAAAAAACAGCAGCAGAAAGAATATCTGCGAAACCCTGCGCATCAGCGGCAATCTCGAGCGTTTCATTGAATTGCCTCCACGCGCGTGCGAAATGGTCTTCCGCTTTTCATGATTCGCGCATCGACAAGCGCAGGACTGTGACCCTCATCACCGGTTGACGGCTTTTTGAGCCGTTCCTGGCTTCCAAAGTCCATAAATACAGCCGTGTAAGTTCATCTCCCATGAATGGGCGATGAAACGGCAAAAACGACCTTCACGTACAAAATTTTTCTGCAAAGAATCCCTTTTTGTCTCTGCGCGCGTCAAACAACCTACAGGTCGATACAGATTGCAGTTCTATAAAGAATTCCTGACCGCCGAATTCAAGCATGCACAACTCTTCCTTGGCAGAACGTTCAGCGAGAGGAGATCAATCATGTTCAATTCAGGCTCACGGGTTCGCACCTTACGACTTTCTCCGCTTCACCCCAGCTACAAGCGCCTGTCACTGTGGACCCCGGCGCTGGCTTTGCTCCTGGTGGCAGGCATCATTGCCGGATGCAATACAAAGCAAGAACAGGCAATGAACCAGGCCAGAGAGCAGGCTGCAAAGACCGGCCAACCCCAGCAAGTGGTTTCTGTAGATAAGACTGGAACCACTACCACCACGATCGTTCAGCCGCCCGCACCCGGAGAGACAAATGAGGCGATCACCACGACGACCACGCCTCCTTCGGCTGGAACACCCGATCCGCCGCCCTCAGGACCAATGGTTTCCGCGGTGCCGCAACCGCCTCCTGCGCCGGTCAACTTAACCATCCCGGCAGGCACACGGCTCACCATCCGGGTTGATCAGCGCATTAGCGTAAAACACAGCCATGAGGGAGACAGATTCACGGGCGAGATTGTCGAGCCGGTACGCTCTCTCGACAACATTGTCGTGGTGCCCAGAGGAACGCCAGTAGCTGGCGTGGTTGCAGTGGCGCACCGCCGTGGGCACTTCAAAGGGCGTTCGCTCCTTGAACTGCGCCTGACCTCCATGACGCTGAACGGGAAGCGCTATCCGCTCACAACGGATGACCTCTCGGAGAGCAAGAAGGGCAAAGGCAAACGCTCAACCGCATTGATTGCCGGTGGCTCGAGTCTGGGAATGCTGGTAGGCGGCGTAGCCACGGGCGGTGTGGGTCTGGTTGTGGGAGGCCTGGCTGGCAGCGGCGTAGGAACTGCCACTGCGGGATTGACCGGAAATCGCGACATCGTGATACCAGCGGAATCAATCGTCCGTTTCAAACTCGCGGAGAGGCTGCGCGTGCAGCCTGTATAACAGCTTCCGCATAATCCGGATTTTGCTTGAACAAGAAGTTCGGGTGGCCCAGGTCTCGCCTTTGGGACCTGGGAGTCCAATACTCCCACGCTGGTACCGCTAACTCGCTGACCTGCTGACTCGCTGTCCACTGTTCAGCCGGATTCGCAGAACTTTCTCTCACAACCGATTAATCAGCGAAGCGATGCAGGCCGCGCCGAAACCGTTGTCGATGTTGACCACCGAAACGTTGGGCGAGCATGTGTTCAACATTCCCAGCAGCGCCGCAACGCCGCCAAACGACGCGCCATAACCAACGCTGGTGGGCACGGCCAGAACTGGAGCGTTCACCAGTCCGGCGACAACGGTGGGCAGCGCGCCTTCCATGCCGGCGCAAACAATCAGAACGCGCGCCGCTTGCAGAGAATCTTTTTGTGCCAGAAGCCGGTGAATGCCGGCCACGCCGACATCCGCAATCAACTCGACCGTATTGCCCATCAAGCGCGCGGTCACAACGGCTTCTTCGGCTACCGGCAAATCGCTGGTGCCCGCGCAGACCACGGCAATGGTTCCCTTACCGGGAACGGCTGCAGCCTGCGTAAGCGTTATGGCGCGAGCTGTCTCATGAAATTCGGCGCGCGGCTCGGCCGCATGAACGGCATCGAACATTTCGCGCGTGGCGCGCGTGGCCAGCACGTTGCCTCTGGCCTGTGCCATGCGGGCAAATATCTGCGCCACCTGCACAGTGGTCTTGCCTGCGGCAAAAATCACCTCCGGCATCCCGGTGCGCAGTGCGCGATGATGATCGACTTTAGCGAAGCCCAGGTCTTCAAACGGAAGATCTTTCAGCCGGTCAACCGCGTCGTTTACCTTCAGACGGCCCTCGCGCACTTCGTTGAGCAGCGATTCAATGTATGCGCGGTCCATCAGCGTTTCTCCTTCGTGAGCGCGTAAACTCGCATCGCTTCTTCCATCACCTGCTTGAGCGGAACCGAGCGCTCGGCAGCAAGCTGGCGGCAATCTTCATACTCCGGCGAGGCGTTGGCAATCTTGCCGTCAGGCCAGCGGGCAATCTTGATCTTCACCTTGCCCCAGCTTGTTTCAACTTCATCAAACTCGCGCGCCAACGCAACTTTGTTCTCCAGCCTCCAGCGCAAACCGATGGTTGTGGTCTCGCGGAACAGAAGATTCTGCAACGCGGGCACAAGATCCGGCCGGCAGAGAACGGTCATCTGCACGCCTGTGCGTCCTTTCTTCATCTGCGCAGTTGTGCGATAAACGTCCCAAGCGCCTGCGGCCAATAGTAACTCGCTCACATAACTCAGTAACTGTGGATTGCAATCGTCAATGACTGTCTCTATCACCGCAATCGATTCGGTTGTAGAAGTTTCCGCAGCACCTTCGCCCACCAGCAACCGCAGCAGGTTGGGCTGCCCTGCTGTCTCGCGGCCGCCCGCTCCGAAACCGGCCTTCAACACGCGCATGGCAGGCAGCTTTGCGTACTGCACCTCAAGCATGCGCAGCAAAACCGCTCCGGTCGGAGTCACCCGCTCCATCGGCTCACCCGCCGCGTAAACCGGCGCATCGCCCAGCAAAGCTAAGGTGGCCGGCGCTGGAACGGGGAGCGTGCCGTGCTGGCAAACCACGGTTCCGCTGCCCACGTTAAGCGGCGACGAAAGCCATCGGTCTACGCCCAGCGCCTCGGCGCCCGCGGCAGCGCAGACGATATCGACAATGGTGTCCACCGCGCCCACCTCGTGAAAATGCACCTCTTCGATGGGAACTGAATGGATGGCGGCTTCCGCCTCGCCTAACAATTGAAAGGCGCACATCGAGCGAGCTTTTACTCGATCGGAAAGCGGCGCAGACTGAATGATTTTGAGAATCGCCGACAAAGAGCGGTGAGGCGCGTGGGTGTGCGAGTGCGGCTCATGCTCGTGTTGCTTGTGCTTTGGATGATCCTGGTGAGAGTGTTCCGGCTCAACGGCCAATGTGTCAGGCGTAATCACGTCCACCTTGACTGCGGCCAGGCCGCCACGGCTCACCTTGCGCATCTCCAGGCGCGCCCCAACGTTCAGCGCAGCCGCTGTCTCCGTAAGGCAAGCGAAGGGAACGCCTGCATCCACCAAGGCTCCCAGCAGCATGTCGCCGCTGATGCCGGAAAAGCACTCCAGATAACCAATATGCATCGCAAAGTGATTCTAAACTGCCGGGTCTGCCCCGCGCTTGGCCAGCACATTGACGGGCAGAATTGTGGTCCCGAGAATCTCGTTCATTGCCCCGGAGCGAAAACCGGCGCAATCAAGCGTCACATATTGAAAGCCAGCCAGTTTGAGAGCGGCGGTAATAGCGTCAAGCATCTCCATCGTGAGCGCGCGCGGCAACTCGGCTCGCGCAATCTCCACCCGGGCAAGTTCACCGTGATGGCGAACGCGCAACTCCCGAAAGCCCAACTGACGCAAGCTCTCTTCGGACTTTTCTACTTGCGCGAGGATCTCAGGTGTCACGGCGCGGCCATACTCAACGCGCGAAGACAGGCAAGGCGCTGCCGGCCGGTCCCACAGCGAATAGCCGGCTGCCTTGGCCAGCGCGCGTATCTCGACCTTTGTGAGTCCTACCTCGGCCAGCGGCGCCAACACCGCGTGCTGCTCGGCCGCGCGTTGTCCGGGACGGAAATCCCTGGTGTCATCGACGTTCATCCCGTAGGCGATGTTCTCGAAGCCCAGGCTTGCACCCAGCGTCTCCATGGCGCCGAAGAGCTCGTCCTTGCAGTGAAAACATCGATGGGCATCGTTGCGCTGGTACTCCGGCCGGCTCAACTCTTCGGTTGCGATGATGCGCAGCGGAATCCCCTGCGTGCGCGCAAACTCGCAGGCCTGTTCGAAGTCGCGACGAGCAAGGCTGAGTGAATCGGCCAGAACGGCTATCATGCGGCTGCCCAGAACCCGATGTGCCGTGGCTGCCAGAAACGCGGAGTCGACACCGCCGGAGTACGCCACCATCAGGCTGCCCAACTGCCCCAAGCGCGCTTCCAACGCGCGCAGCTTTCGCGTCATATCTGCCGCGTGATTCGGGCCGTTCTCCGCGTCCCCGGTCTCCGTTGAATGCGATTGCGCGTGCGCAGCCATGAAGCAAATTATACGCTGGCGAAGCCTTGAAGGCCGATAGCGCCGAAGCAATCATCCCCGGCTTCGGGATCAGTATTTACGCTGCCCTCGATCCAGCCGCCTGGCCAGGCGTAGCTGTCACAACAGGCTTCACAACGATGGGCATCTGGCCGTAAAGTACTTCCTGCCAGCGCGCCACAACGCGCGGCTCGGAAAACGGCTTGGAAACGCGCCGCGCCGCATCTCCAAGTCTCTTGCGCAACAATGGATTCACGCCAAGTTTTACTATCGCGCTCGCCAAAGCATTGACTTGTTCTGCCGATACCAACAGGCCGTTCATTCCATGCCGTATCACCTCGCGCGGGCCATTCGGGCAATCGAAACTGATGCATGCGGTCCCACACGTCATTGCCTCGATCAGGACAAATGGCAAACCCTCAAATCGCGAACTGAGAACAAAGATTCCACATTCCGAGTACAAGGAAAATGGATCGTCTGAAAACGGCGCGAAGACTACGCGATCTTCGATTCCCAGGCTGCCTGCTCGCCGCACTAACTCGTCGCGCATCTGCCCATCTCCCACAATGCGCAATGACCAATCGGGCAACAGCGGCATAGCGAGCGACCATGCTTCAAGCAGCAGATCGAACCCTTTCTCATGAGAAAGCCTTCCCATGGCGAGAATTTCCCTGCGGCGAACTTTTCCGGTTACGTCCCGCGATTGCACGATGTTAGGAATGTGGGTGACTCTCTTGGACATGGCATAAAGAGTTGCGTACAGGTCTTTGTCGCTCTTTGTCAGAGTTACAATTCGCGAGGCGACAATAGACGCAATCTTTCTCGTCAATCTTCCTCGCGGCTTTGTAACACTGTTTGTAACTGGAAAGTGCTCCCATATGACCACCTTTACGCCGGGCACAAAGGCCGCAATCAATGCGACAATCAATCGGTTTGCTCCAGTGCAAACAATCCAGGCTGGCCGCAGCCGAATAACATGGATCGCAAAAGCGCACGCCAGCCATGGATAGTCCAGGAACCTCGGCCATGGCGTCTTGAGGCCGCAGCCTACCTTGACGCCGCTTGCAAGCGGAAACCCCGGAGATTTCCCTGCGCCGTACATCGACCAGATTGAAATCGACTCGCCGCGGGCAAAAAGAGCGTTAGCAAGACTGGCTTGGGCCCGCTCCGACCCAGCGCGCGCCGTAACATTATGAATGATGAAACATATCTTCATTGGTTTCTCCGTTGGCTTTTCATTGGGCATGGGCTCGCGTTTCCAGACTGTCAAGCCGAGAAACCTGGCGCTCGCAATGCCATCTTGAGGCGAAATCGAGTAAGGTAGTAGCGCGCTTGCCATGGCGATACCAGCGCAGAGAACATCAGGAGGAAATAGCGCAGCACTTTGTTCTGGAGGTTGAACCCTTTCCGGGCGCATTGTGTGGCAAGACGAAAAGCGCTGCTCTCCACTTTTCCAGATCTAACAGCTCGCGCATAACCTTCCTTACTGAAGCAGTCCACGCCGTGCTCCAAGCGCTCGCGGTATAACTTGACGATGTAGTAGTGTGCTTTTCTCTGTTCAAGGCGCGAAGAAATATTGCCGGATCGTGTGCGGATCAGCATTAGTGGCTCCGGAAGGTTCGTGATGCGAAACCCTGCGAGGATGGCACGAAGCAGAAAGTCGTAATCTTCAGCGACTTCGATCTCCCTATAGCCTGACAATGTGTCGTATACTTCGCGCCGTGCCAGCCAGATATGGCTGCACGGCGGCGCCAGCAGCAAAGTGTTCGCAATTGCTTCCCTGGTTGTCGGCTTGTGCGAGACACCCAGGCCGGGGATGAGGCGTCCCGATTGATCAATCGCCATGGTTGCGCAGCCTACGAGCGCTATATCCGGATTTTCTTCAAGAAACCAGAGTTGTTTTTTTAGCCTGGTTGGCAGGGCTATATCGTCCCCATCCATTCTGGCGATAAGGGGAGAACTGCAGAATGTCAGGCCTAAGTTCAGCGCTGCAGAAAGGCCTTGATTCCGCAGGCTGCGGACTACCTTGATGCGTCCGTCTGCGGAAGCGATCTCCTCAATTATCCGCGAGGTCCCGTCTGTCGAACCATCGTCTACAACCACAATTTCTATGTCAGAGAATGTTTGTGATTGAATGCTTGCCAGCGCTTCGGCAACATAAGGCTCGACATTGTAGACAGGAAGTAATACGCTGATTTTGGCCATATTTATCCCTTTTGAATTTCGTAACTTGCGGTTTGAGATGCGGGTGCGGTTTCGTCATGCGGAGAGCTGTGCAACGCCGCGAGCAGACCGAGCGCGACAGAGAAATACGGCATGGAAGTGCTTACCAGCGAAAATCCGTTAATTACCATGGGAAAGATGAGCAGATAGATGGACGCGGGGCACTTTCTCGAAAGAATCCATACGTACACGGCAAGCAGCAACGAACCGCCGATGCCCAACTCGAGAACAAAGGTTGCCACGATGTTATGAGCGAATATTCCCGCCAGGTTGAATAAATTTCCCACGCCGATGCCGAACAGCCTTTGTGCTGTATCTGCCCGGCGATATGTTTCCGTCATCAGCGACAGGATGAAGAACTTACTGGCAAGGCTCCCGTCCATATCGTGTATTGCTTGCGACCCTTGCGTGGTATAACTCAGGAATAACTGGTATATAGCAATAACCTGAGTTACCAGAAGACCAAAACACGCCCACACCCTCCAGCGCCACAGTTTGTAAATGACAAGCTGACATATTCCAGCAGCGATGGATGCCCTGGACAGAGTGGCAAAAAGAAGAAAGTAGGCGAGCAGCAATCTTTTGCACCCGATTTCTTTCTTGAATGCGAACATGATCGCAAGGAGGCAGAGAATTTCGATTCCGACAAAGTTGGAATCGAAGAAGAAGAAACTGGCCTTGTAAAGATAGAAACTGTCTGTGACATCTGTACCTGCCGTTGCCGGCAGATAGGGCGAGAAGATGAGCCGTGAGATACACTCGATAGTCAGAAAAACTAGAACCAAATTGATGATGCGAGGCATCAGGCGGCAGAGTCGGGTTAGCGGGTAGTGTCTGGCCAGAAGCATCATGGCCGGAGCGATGAGCAGCGAAGTCAGGAATAGCGCTGGAGTCAAGTAATTCTTCTCAGCGGCAGGGCTGTGTGCAATGCCGATTGCCTGGGAGACGGCGATTAGTAGTATCAGAAAAAGTGCAGCAGATATATCGGTTTCAAGACGGACAACATAGCAGCACAGAGCAATTACACAGAGCACGAACAGAAAGATTTGCGAGAGGTTGATACAGATCGGGATTGGCACGAAGGAGAAAATCAGGATCGCGCTGAAGGCGAATCGTCTGACGGAAGCCGACAGAGAGCCGGAAGCGTCGAGGACCTGTGGCCCGAGAGCGAGGCAAGGAGATGAATGGTTCATGCCGCCTCGCCTTGACTTACGGCCAGCGGGCTTACGGACAGGTATTCTCGGCGAGCACGCAAGAAAGTGGTTAATGCACAAGGCAGGCCGATGCCCACCGAAATCGCCAGATAGCCGAGCGAGACACCAGTGTTGCCCCACCGCGGCGCCGTCAACACGGCCAGCAGCAGGGTGAGCGTGGCCACCGCTATTGACTGCACAAGAAACGGCTCCCGCTTGAAGGAGCGCAACAGCGTGCCCAAACTTTGCACCACACAATTCGCGCCGGCGGCCAGCACCAACATAGCGAACAGCTGCGGCGAAACCATGCGCGTCGCTAGTCTGGGCACGGCAACGGACAACATCGCCGCCCCGCAGGCAGAGGCCAGAACTATCATGGAGAACGCGGTCAGGGCCTGGCCAAGAGTGCGCAGGAACAGCCGGTCAAGCCCGTGAAACTGGCGCGCCGAAATCAATCTGCCGAACGGCGTTGCCTTTGTCGTAATCCATGGCAATACCAAGCCTGTCATATAACCGGTGATGCTGAGCGACATGCCCATCTGTCCCGCTTCTACGGGACCGCGCAACGCAAAGAGAATAGGAATGAAGACTTGCAACGCGAAGTAAGAACACGTCCAACTGACAGCGACGCGCCATTGGAAGGGCCACACTTCACGGGCCCACTGAATGGAGTCGTTACCGACCTGATGACCAAGCAGCCCAATCAACAGACGGCGACGCGTGCCCAGAAAGAAAAGGCCGGCTCCAATTTGGCCCAGAACCACCAACGTAGGCGAGTAGAGTCCGTGATGCAGGAGCAGAGCGATCCAGGACAGTAACATGCCGACAACCGCCTGTCGCAACCGCAGTGCTGCCACAGCGCGCATCTGTCCGCATCCATCGAGGAAGGAATAGAAAGGCTGGCACCAGAGGCCGGCCATTGACGCGCCTACGGCCAGCAGCCATGGCCCGCGCCAAGCCACATGCGCCGCTCCCGCCGCTCCGTGGCGCGCAAAGAAGAGCTCCCCGAGCGGCGCCAGAATCAAACCCATTGCGACGGCGGCCACTGAGTACCAGCGCACGCTGAGTTGAAGCGTGGATGCCAGCCGCGCGTGCGCCACCCGGTGGCCGCTGACGCTGCCGTCCCTATGCAATTCCAGGTGAATGCACTCGTGCGCTGCCAACTGCTGAACCACAAATGAGAAGCCCAGTTCAAAAACCATCTGCAACGCAACCAGGCTGAGAAGCGTGTAGTAATAACCCTGCTCGACGGGCGACAAAAAACGCACGATCAACAGGACTGTCACAGTGCTGCCCGCAATGCTCACCGCTCTCGCCAGAGAGGTAAACACGACAGCGGCATCCAAGCCGAGAACCCGCCGAATCTTCATCGCGCTTCCCCGCCCCAGGCTTTTTCGAGCGCCGCTGACCACGAGTCCGAGCGGAGGCGAAGTACGCGGAGACTATCAACAGCATCAGTTCCAAGCGCACTTATCAGAGCCGTCGGCAAAGCCAGTAACAGCCCAGCCAACACAATCCAAATTCTGAAAAGCGAAGTGGGACGGTCCGGAGCCACGGCCGCATCCACAACCTGCGCCTGGGAACCTTTTTGCGCCTCGTCCACCTGCGCCATCTCGTAAAGGCGCATCAACAGGTTCACCACCGCCTCACGATACTTCACCTCGCGCAAGGCGCGCGCATAATCAAGACCCGACTGGGCCACCATGCCCATGGGCGCCACCAGATCGCCGCTGCGGCGATTTCTAGCCACATCCATGGCGGCCAACTGCCCTTCAAGGCCCGACAACTCTTGCTGTGCGCGTTCGAGGTCTGGATTCTCGTCGGCGGCAAACTGACGCATCGCCTGAATTTCTACTTGCTTGGCCGCCACCTGTGCGCGCAGCATGGCCGCCGAGGCGATCATGGCGTGGGCCTGGCCGTCCAACTCAATTACGCCTGTGCGCTGCTCGGTCTGCTTCATCTCCTCTTCAGAGCGCGCCAGGTTCTTTCGCGCATCAGCCACTTGCCGCTCGAAGAAGAGTCTTCGCCGGGACGCTTCGCCTACCGCCAGCGTCGCCGAAAAGCGCTGGTATTCCTCCACCCAGCCGTTGGCCAACTCCGCGGCTCTTTGCGGATCACTGTCCGTCACCGAGAGGCGAATCAATCCGTCCTTTAATCCGTCATCAATAAAAGTTTTCTTCTCCCACCGCTTCCGCGCCGACGAAGCATACTTCGCGTGGTACAACACCTGCAGATGAAAGCGCGCCACCATCGTGTCCTCCACGCTACGGCTCTTGAGCAAAGCCACCTGCAGATCGTTGGGGTTCTTGATGCCCAAGGCGCTCGCGCCGGCCATGGCGCTCAGACTGCTCAATTGCGCCATCATGGCCGCTCCCGCCGAACCGCTTTGCTGAGGCGGCAGAATGACCGTCGTGGCCATGTAGCGACTGGGCAGCAACAAAGCGACTGACACGGCCAGCGCAATCACGGCAAGCGAAATGATGCCGACCAACTTCTTCCGCTTGATTGCCACGCGGATTATGGGCGGAAGAGAGACGATGCAAGTCTTTGATGTGATAACGACGGGTTCCTGAGTCTCTGTTGGCACGCTGGGCTCCCTCTTTGGAGCGAGTCAAGTTTTTGCTTGAGCCGCGCGACGCGTTTTCGGAATCTGCTTCGCCGGCTCTTCCGGCATGGAAACCAACAGTCAACGCAACTGGCTGCCATCGTTGGCGAAGAGCGTCAGTTGCGAGTGAATTGGCTGTCACTCAGTCGGAAAACTGCGCTCAGATTACCTGCGAAAGGATGTGCGCGAATGGAGAAAAAGAATGAAACGCCAGTGCAGAAACAATTATGGGAAGACGCTTACAGTTCTGTTCAATTTTGGAACAATGCTGAACTGCTTTTGTATTTTTACGTTGGGCTCAACAGTTGGATGTGAAAACAATGGGGCGTCTATGAGAAACCATTCATCTGCCTCCTCGCTCCTTCGTCGGTCCCTGCTTCTCTCAGTTGCCGTCATCGTTCTCGTTGCCTGCATGCCTTATATGCGCGCGCAATGTTCACCAGAGGACAATCCAGATTCCTACAGCTGCCAACTACAACAGGCTGCTCCTTCACCCTCGACAACACAATCGCCAGCGTCGCCCGATATGCCGGCGATGCCGGGGACTCCGCAGCTACAGACTCCGCGGGCAGATATCTCCACGGAAGCCTCGGCCAACAACAGCCTTTCCGGCGGCTCGAGTTACACCGAGCAAGCGCTCCGGAATGGAATAAACGCAGGTGGTCAGCGCAGCGGGCGGTCGATGATAGCCGAGCCGCTCACCGAATTTCAGCGCTTTGTCGATGCCACGACTGGCCGAATGCTGCCCATATATGGAGCGAGGCTATTTGCCTCGCAGCCTGCGCCTTTTGGTCCCATCGACCACGTTCCTGCGCCGCGGGAAATGGTGGTCGGCGCCGGGGACGAATTGCGAATACGCATCTGGGGACAGGTCAACTTCAGCGCCGATCTGCGCGTGAGCCGCGAAGGGGAAATCTACCTTCCCAAGGCGGGCGACGTCCATGTGGCCGGACTCGCATTTTCTGCAGTCGCGGCTCACCTGCGCCAGGCGCTTGAGCGGGTCTATCGCAACTTCGAGCTAAGCGTTGACATGGGCGAGATTCATTCCATCCAGGTGTATGTGACCGGGCAGGCACGGCAGCCGGGTGAGTACACTGTGAGCGCGCTCAGCACGATGGTAAATGCCGTCTTTCTGAGCGGCGGACCTTCGGGAGCCGGTTCCATGCGCCACGTTGAGTTGAAGCGAGAGGGCAAAGTGCTTGCTGACTTCGACCTTTACGCGCTGTTGGTGAAGGGCGACAAGACAGGCGACATACAACTGCAATCGGGTGACGTGCTTTATATTCCCCCTGTTGGTCCACAGGTAGCCCTCGTGGGCAGCGTGCGCCAGGAAGCGATCTTTGAACTGCGCGGCGAGGAGACGATCGAAGAGCTGCTGGAGGCCTCCGGCGGCAGAACAGCGGTGGCCTCCGGAGGGCGCATTTCGGTCGAGCGCATCCAAGATCATACGCAGCGCCACGCCTTCGAATTGAAAGCTGATGCGACTGGCCTGGCCACGTTGCTGGCCGACGGCGACATTGTGCGCATCAATCCGATCGCCTCGGATTATCGCGAGACAGTCACGCTGCGCGGATCGGTGGCCAATCCCGGCCGTTTTCTTTGGCATGCGGGCATGAGGCTGAGCGATCTGATGCCCGACCGCGATTCGCTGGTATCGCGGGACTACTGGTGGCGGCGCACCCAGCTCGGCCTTCCGGCACCGGAGTTTGTACCAGCGCTTGACGCCCTTGCTCCACAACCACAAGCAGGCAATTCTGCGTTGCAACTTACCGGTTTTTCAAACGCTGTTTCCAGCACACGGTTGCTGCAGTCATCTGCAAACGACGATCCATCCGCGGCCACGCGAATCCACCCCTCGGTAGAGGCGGGCACTTTGGGCGGGATTGAAGTGAACAGCCCGATGGGGCGAGAGACGGCGCTGCTTCGCCCCGCCTTTGAAACAGATTGGAACTACGCGGTCATCGAGCGACTGGACGCGGCCACCATGGCCACATCCTTGATTCCGTTTGATCTGGGCAAGCTGGTGCTCAGCCGCGATGCCTCCCAGGACCTCGAACTTCAACCGGGCGACATTGTCACCGTTTTCTCGCAGGATGACATTCATCAGCCGATGGACAGGCAGACAAAATATGTGCGCCTAGAAGGTGAGTTCACCCACGCCGGCGTTTACAGCGTCCAGCCCGGTGAAACTCTGCGTTCGCTGGTCGCGCGTGCCGGAGGGTTAACGGACAAGGCATACCTCTACGGAGCCGAGTTCACCCGCAAAAGCACCCAGGTGATTGAAGCGCAGAGATTGAAAGAGTATGCGGACCGCCTTGAGCGTCAGTTAGCGCGCAGCTCAATCGCCATAGGAAACGCAGCAAGCAGAACCTCGCAGGAGGGCGGACAGCAGGGACAAATCGCCTCTATCGACCGCGATCTCATCGAGCGCCTGCGCCAGGTGCAACCTACCGGAAGAATCGTGCTTGATTCGAATCCGCGCAGCGCGGGAGAGAACCAGTTGCCGGATACGCAGCTTGAGGACGGTGACCAGTTAATGGTTCCTCCCACTCCTGCCACAATTCAGGTGATCGGCGCCGTGCTCAATCAGAATGCCTTCCTGTATCGCAGCGGCGCTCGTGTTGACCAATATCTTCACCTGGCAGGCGGCTCGAATCGCGACGCAGACCATAGGCAGATATTTGTTCTGCGTGCGGATGGCTCAGTGAGCGGCCGCGGCGTACGACAATCGATCTTTTCGTCCGGTTTTCAAGACGCCCGCCTTTATCCCGGAGATACCATTGTTGTCCCAGAGAAGAATGTTGGACCGGGGGCCATGCACGAGTTTCTCTCGTGGACGCAGGTCTTCTCTCAACTCGCCCTGGGCGCAGCCGCCATTGACGTGATCAAATGAATGGTTGCGCGGATCCTCTGCGCGGAAGGAATTCCGCAAAGAGGCTCCGCGCGCACCTTGTCCTATGCTTGCGAAGATCTTAATTAGAGCTGACTCATCGGAATTCGATAATGGGACTCTTCCCAATTGTGTCTTCGCATCCATCTTATTTCTCCCCGTTTGCCGTCCATCCACAGCCCACAGAGCCGACGATAAATAGGTAGTCGCATTCGCGAATGAGAATCAAAACCGTCGGCTGTCCGGCTCTAGTTTTCAGCCTTTTTCGCTCTCGTGTGCCGCCGAAAATCGTCATCACTCCGGTTGTCCGTCACGCTTTCGAGGTGAGGTTTCATGCAGCTTTCCAACCGTGCGCTTGAGTCGAGGTCTGTCTTCGCATCGTCCTTCCCTGTCACCGCGCTACCCGCTGTCCTGTGCGGCGCTCCTGACTATCAAGCGAGCTTGCAAAACTCCCGCCCGGGAAACCTCAGCCATGTAGACCCTAATTTGATAAGCCCCTCAGCCAGCGCATGGTGCCTCTCCAGTTCCCGGCGGGTCTTCGATCTTTCGTTTGCGCTGCTGGTTCTTGCCGTCCTTGCGGTGCCCATGCTGGCGATTGCATTGTGTGTGCGTCATACCTCGCGCGGACCTGCATTCTTTCGCCAGCATCGCGTGGGCCGCGGAGGGCGTCTATTTCGCGTCTACAAGTTCCGCAGCATGGCATGGGACGCCGACCATCGCGGTCCGGGTCTCACCAGGGGCGGGGATTGCCGTATTACTCCCTTGGGGCGCTGGCTGCGCAAGCTGAAGCTCGACGAGCTTCCGCAGTTTTATAACGTCTTGCGCGGAGAGATGAGCCTTGTCGGTCCACGGCCCAAATTGCCATGTTTTACCGGCATCGTCAACATGCCTTATCGTCCTGGTATCACAGGCGCCGCAACGCTCGCTTTCCGCTGCGAGGAAGGGCTGCTAAGCCGGATTCATCCCAGCCTTCTTGATGATTACTATAACCAACATATCCGGCCGCTCAAGACGCGCATGGACGTGCGTTACATGTGCCGCGCCACGCTCTGGAGCGATCTGCGCTTGATCGGCGCCACATTCCTGGCGTGTCTTGCGCCGTCGCCCGCTCCTCCTCTTGTTCGCCATGCTTCTACGCAGTTTCTCGCTTACCCGCTGCAAACAGCCCAAAAGGTCAGCGCCGTCAAATCTTTCGAAACTGCAATTTGACCTGGCTTCTGCGCGGAAGCAAATCTACGGACGACGGTAAACATCATAGCTGCCCAGTTTGCGGTAGGGCAGAAAGACTTGTCGAAGAGCTTCCAGAGCGGCTTCGCGCTGCGGGGTAGGATCTTCCTTCAGTTGCAGATCGCGTTTGACAATCAGCCAGCGAATATTGCGACGCTGCGCTTCTTCCACAAGTTCCGCTGGCGAAAGCGGATCAGTGGCATTATCGAACAGCAGCACAGGAAATTGCGGAACGCGGCCCGTAGCAAAGTAAAACGGGTCTTCGCCGGGAATGAGAATCAGTCCATCCGAGGTGGGGATCTCGTTGGCGGCGAACCGTAGCAGCTCTTCAAAATCAGGCAGGAAAGGGCCAGTGACAGCCATTCCCCGCAGCGCGGGAACCGTCGAACGCGCGGCTGGGCCATCGGGCAGTTGCGCGTAAGACAGGCGCTCTTCGCTGGACATATACATGCCGCCGCACAGAATCAGCGTTGCCGAAATGATTGCCACCAATCCCGTCGCCACAAACTGAGTGTGGCCTGTTGTCTCCTGAGCTGCGCTGGCCGGCTCGATAGAAGCTATAAAGGCGATCATCTCGGCGATGAGAAGCGCCAGCAGCGGCCAGATGGCGTAAGTCGATCCCCACAACTGCTGCGAGGGCAGTGTTCCGTTGATGGTGACCAGCAGCAGGACAGGCAACAGGGCGCGCAAGCTCGGGCCGCGGCGAAGATTCCACAGCGTGAGCGCACCGCTGAGGACCAGCAGCAGCGGCCACAGAGCCAGCAGGCTGCTGGCGCGGTCGTCGGAGTCTGAAGAAAGAAAAAGGCTGGCGAGCGTCCAGAGAAACGGCGCGCCCAGAAGTCCCAGCGCGACCAGGCGCGACCAGAGAGCCCGAGCAAATCGCCCACGCAAGAGCACGATGGCCGCTGCGGTGATCGGCAGCCACCAGAGCAGAGATGGCTCTGCATAGACGTCGAGCATGAGCTGAAATCCCGGCAGCCGGCGCTGCGATGCAAACTGGATCGTCCAGTGGAGATAATTGCCCACCCCAACGGTGAAATGAAGCAGGCATCCCTCTGCAATGAGGGTTGCTGCTACCCCGGCAAGAGCCACGCCCAACTCTGCGCCTGCAGAACCGTCCTGTGACGCAGCACATCCGCGCAACCGCTTCGCTAACATTAATAGAAGAACGAGTGCCAACGCCGCCAGCAGCAGCGGGAGACCGATGTTCTGTTTGAAGAAGAGCGGAAGCGGAAGCGCCACGCCCGCGACGAAGGCCCGCAAAAACTTACTCCTCGGACTTGATGCAGCGACATCATTCGCACTCACGCGCTGCAAAAGAAACATCACGACGAGAATGCAGAAAACACAATCGCAATCATAAAAGGGAAACGGCAGGATGCTATAGATTCCCAGGACGGTCAGCGGCGCGGCCAGCAGCAGCGAACCAGCCCACGCCGCGCGCAACCGTCCTCGCAGTGTCTCCAGCATTATCCGCCAGGCCAGCACTGTTCCCAGTCCGCCAACCACTGCGGCATAGAGAACATGATGGAAGAAGACGCGACCGCCGAAGCGAATGAGGGCGGCCTGAACCAGAAACGTGAGCGGCGCGTGAGCCAGCGGAAAATCGCGATACGGCGTTTGGCCCAGAGAGATGCGGAATGCCGTGTCCAAAATGTAGCTCGTGTCCCAAAGGACGGCGAGATGCGCATTCTGCCAGATGACCACGGCTGCGCTGGCGATAAACAATGCGGACGCGGCAATGAAATCGCGCACGCTCCCGCGCCTTTGAGTGAACTGAGATTTACTGCGAACAGGTCCGGGCTTGCGCATGGCGAGTGTCAGGCGGCATGTTTTCGCGTTCCGCCCAATCCCTTGATCTTCAACGCTCGCGCCCGGTTACGCAAGTCAGACAGATCTACCGGGCAAAAAATGAAGCTCGAAGGCGCTGCCTTCGAGCTTCATTCGCTTGCTCCGGTACTGTTTGCATCAGACACCGGAGAGTAATTGTTGCGTTCCTGTTAGAAGTTCAGCTTGAGTGAGAACTCGATCTGACGGCCGGGGTTCGTTCCGTCCAACAAACCGTAGGCTCCGACCGTGCCTCCCGCGCCGCCGGTGGGGCCGGTTGTGCGTACGCCAGTGCAGTAAACGCACGAACTATAGGAGTCCCACCAGGAATTCGGAATGCTGAAGATCGGTGTGTTGGTCAGGTTCATGAACTGGGCCATGAAGACCAAGTTCGCGCTTCCCGCGATCGGGAATTTCTTGTTGATGTTCATATCGGCTGTCTTGAGGCTGGGGCCACGCAGATAGCCAACACCGCAGTTACCGAATTGGTAGTTCGCCTGCGGCGCAACCGCAGCCGGATTGAGGTTCGTCATGCCGATGCTGGAGCCTATCTGCGTGAAGGCCATCTTCTGGCCTGGCGCCTGGCCGGCAATGCAGTCGGCGCGTGCCACGTAAGAGAAGCCATTGGGAGTGGCGCCGGTCAAAGCGGATGCGGAGAGCGGATTTACGGAGCCCATATACGAGCCGCCATAAGGAGTCACCGCAAAGCCGGAGCGGAAGGTTGTGTCGGCAGAAATATTCCAGCCGCGGATCACTTCATCGGCCGCCTTTGGCACGTTGCTAAAGAACTGCTTGCCCCTGCCAAAAGGAAGGTCGTACAGCGCGTACGCATTGAATGCCTGTTTGGCGTCGATAGAGCACTTGCCGTAATCACCCTTCTGATTGTACGAATTCTGGAAGAAGTTGCCGCCGCCTTCGTTCTGCTGTTCGCCGGCGCCTTCTTCATCGCCGTAGGCGCCGAAGTAGCCCAGCGAGTTGTCAAGGCAACTCGACCAGGTGTAGTTGGCTTGCAGATCGAGACCATGGTACCTCTTCTGCGCCAAGGTCAGTTCCAACGCATTAAAGCGGGAGATGCCCTCAGACTCGTTCCAACGAGCCAGACGAGCGCCCGCACTCACTAGATTGGTCTGGTACGGGCCCTGAACGGCCGTGTTATTCGCGGTCATCACGCCCTGGTTCCAGTCGTTGATATCCGCCATGTGGTCGTCCTTGTCGCCCACATATCCGATAGATGCCGTGAAGTTGTTCCTGAATTGGTGCTGCAAGGTCAGGTTCCACTGCTGGTTCATGGCCGGCCGCAGATGCGGATCCGTGGAGTGAGTCGTCTCTCCGCTTACGCAAGCTGGGCTGAGAGCCATCAACTCCGCAATAGTGCAGGAATTTTCGTACGGCGTGTAGCCGTTCGACAGCGTGTATTGCGGATAGTAAGGAGCTACGAGGGCGTTGTTGTCCACCTGAATCGCAATCGAGTTGGGGGGATTGATGACGGCCATGTTGCTGATGCCGTTGCCCTCCATGAAGGTGGAGATGTCATAAGCGGCGCGGAGAACCGTTCCAGGCGCCCAGTCGGGCTGCCACGAAAGGCCGATGCGCGGCTGGAGGTCGCCGATGCCCAGATAGGTGTCGTAATTGACGCCAACTTCCGGGGCACCCGTGAGCTTGTCAAAGTTGATGTTCTTGTTCTTGTTCCGGTCGCCGCGGGGTGTGTTCACTTCATAACGAACGCCAAGGTTCAGCGTAACGTTATGAGTCGGTTGATAATTGTCCTGCACATAGCCCGCAACCAGGCTGTTGGCCAGGTTGAAGTGAATGGGCACGCCCACGCCAACCGAAGCCGGCAGACCCAGCAGGAAGTCGGCGTACGCAATTCCCGATGATGCTCCGGAGTTGTTGGTGTACTCACCGGTGAAGCTCCACGAGCCGGCTGCGCCATTGTTGCTCGCATAGATGTCGTTCATGTCGTAGTGGATGAATTGGAAGCCGGTGTGAACGTTGTGCCTGCCGTGCGTCCAGCTCAGCGAGTCAACGATTTCATTCGAGGTGTCGTGGAAAACCTCGAAGCCGCCCGAGCCGCCGACCGACCCAAAACCCATGGAGATCGAGGGCAGGAAGGTCGTCGCAACGCCGGGTAGTCCGATCGTTGTATTGAGGTTTCCGCTGGTTGCCGAGGAGAAAACCTCGTCATTCGCCGGGAAGATCGATGTGCCTACGCGGAAATCGTTCACCAGCGTCGGAGTAATAGTACGCACGTAATCCAATACGATGTTCTTCAGCGGATAAGTGCGCTCCAGGTTCGGCGTCAGAACATCCGTGCCGTTGCTCAATTCTACGTGGGTATCCATCTGGCTGTAGCGGGCCATGACGTGATCGTTGGCCGTGGGCTGCCAGTCGAGCTTGAAATCGCCCTGGAAGTCGTGATTGTAGCCGGACTGGAAGTAATTCAGGGTTGTGACCTGATTCTGGTAAGCCGGAAGCGCGACCAGTTTTGCCGCGGCAGGATCGGCTGCGGAGGATGGAATTATGTCGTACGGGAGCGCTGCACGGGCGCCAGGCGCAGTGCCGGAAACCGGCATATAAAGCTGCGTGCTCGTGCCCCCGGTGCAAATTCCGCCGCTATTAAACGTACCGCCTTGAGCGGTGCAGTAATAGCTACCAAGGTTGTATCCGGTAATTCCGTTTGAGGTGGTTACGGTGTAGAAGTTGGAGTTGGGTACCAGCGTGTTCTGAACCCCGCTCTTGGGTTGGTTGTAGAGCGAGGTCTGCTCGTCGATGAAAAAGAACAGCTTGTTCTTGATGATGGGTCCGCCGACCGTGCCGCCGAATTCATTCCACTGAAGTATGGGGCGCGGCACTACGGTCTGGGCGCCAAAGCCGGTGATTGAAGCGACGGCTTTGTCCTGCCAGGTGTTGGCTTCGAAAGCGGTGTTGCGGACGTATTCGTAGAGATCGCCATGAAACTGGTTGGTGCCGGACTTGATCGATTGGACGATTATGCCGCCCGCATAGTTGCCGAAATCGGCAGGGGCATTGCTAACGATGATGTTGAATTCCTGGATCGCGTCGGGGCTCGGCACGTAGGAAACTTCGTCGTTGTCGGGCTGGTTGATGTCCATGCCGTCCAGAATGAAGTTGTCGTCCTGTTCGCGCGCGCCATTCACGTACGGACGGCCGGTGCCGAAGGTGGTCTGTGGACCCTCGAAAGCGAAGATGTTGGACGTAAGAACGCCCGGAGCCAGCAGCGTCAACTGGTTAATGTCACGCGTGGCCAGCGGAAGGCTGACGGCGGCATCTGCGTCGATCAGTGTGCCCAGTTCCGTGGATGCGGTCTGCAGCAAGGGAGGGGCGGTGGTCACGGTTATCGTCTCGGCTTTGCCGCCTACCTTCATGTGGAAATCCACGCGCGCAACCTGATTGAGAACCAGGGCAAACGCATTGTGCACCTGGGCTGAAAATCCGGCAGCCTCCACTTTGAGCTGAATATTGCCCACGGAAATTTGTGGGAATTCATAAAGGCCGGCATCGGTCGTCTTGGTGGTCCAGGTCGTTCCACGGTCCACGTCGCGAGCGGTTACGGTCGCATTGGCCACGGCGGACCCGGAGGGATCCATCACGAGACCGGTGATCGAGCCGGCAGCCTGCTGCGCCCATGCTGTCGATGATGCCAACAGCATCACGACCATGAGACATACAGCGCTAACCGAGAGCATCAACATCCGATGATTCTGCTTCACTGAGATCTCCTATTCAATTCAGGATTGGTTGATTTGTTGTCTTGTTGAGAGACTTACCGCAAGAACAGCCTTGTAAGCTTCTCTTCCGCGTCATATTGTCATCTAGATGAGCGTATCACGCCAATATGCTCATCTGGGTGACGAGGAAACAATAGTACAGACAGCTTTGCTTTGCAAGAGAAAAATGACGAGATACAGCTAAAATAATCAAACTTGTGAAAAATAAGCGCTTTTCTACAGGCAGAAGGTGATGAACTTTCCAGAATGTTCCACTTTCCCAAGCGGCCTCCGCTCTCTCTGAATCCTCCGAGCGGCATCTGAGATGCCATCTTTCTGAATTTAACCCTTTTGTTTGCTTGTGTGCAGGCCATTTTGTCGCAATGCGTATGACAGTCGCGTGCTTGCGGGACGCGAAGACCGAGGAGCAGGGATCAATGGAGCTGTTCTGAACTATGACTGAAAAGGCGATATTTACCTATAGCGTTGAGCATTTTGACAAAATACGACTATTGCTCTACTGTTTGTCTTAATCTTGCATCGATGCTCGCGGGGTATGGGTTATCCATGGATGGCGTTCGTCAGGCAAGATGCGGGCCTCATTCTGCCATTTTGGATTCGTGCATGAAGACCTTTTTATTTGAGCTTTGCGTCGAAAACCTGAACGCCGCAGTGGCTGCGGAGCGGGGCGGTGCTGACCGTATCGAGTTGTGCGCGAGGCTAGATCTGAGTGGGATCACTCCCGACGAGCAGTTGATCACGGCCACCCTCCGGGCGCTTTCCATTCCCGTTCATGTGCTGATTCGCCCGCGCGGCGGGAACTTTGTCTACTCCGCCGAAGAATTTGATCTGATGCGGCGGCAGTTGCAATGGGTTAAAGAGGCGGGAGCGGCCGGAGTCGCGATGGGCGTTCTGTTGCCGGACGGCCACATTGATGTTGACCGGAGTCAGGCACTGGTGGAACTGGCCCGTCCCATGAAGGTGACCTTCCATCGCGCCGTGGACGAAACGCCGGATTTGGGCGCAGCACTGGAAGCGATCATCAAGACGAGGGCCGACTGCCTGTTGACCTCGGGCGGAGCACAGAATGTGCACACAGGTATCACGCAGATTGCACAAATGGTCAAGCAAGCTGGGGACCGTATCCAGATCATGGCAGGAGGCGGTCTTGAACTGGCCACCATTGGTGAAGTTCTGGAGCGGACCGGTATCCGGTGCCTGCACGGCTCGCTGACCCGCAGGGCCGAGGACTGCGGCCGAGAGAGCCTTAGCGAACATACAGCTGTCGGCAGCGCAGATATTTTGGAAGTCAATGTGCGCAGGGCAGTGCAGCTTATGCAAGTCCACTTTGTCAAAAGACAGATTCAGGCACCAGCGGCGCAGTGAGAACAGCCTTGCTCAGTAGGCCTAAGCGCGGATCACGCGAATGCCCTGCCGCTCGAAAGGGGCCAACGCTTCGGCCGATGCCCCTGTATCGGTAATCAGGATGTTGATCTCATTCGCAGGGCAGATGAAAGCCGGGCTGACCTTGCCCAGTTTGCTGGCATCGGCAGTCACAATCACCTGCTTGGCCTGCTTGAGCATCTTGCGATAGACCAATGCCTCGTCGGCCTCCAGTGTGGTCGCGCCGCGTTCTCCATCCAGGCCCGTCACGCTCAAGAACACCTTGTCCAAGTACACATCATCGAGAAACGTGAGCGCCGCATTGCCGGTGAGCGAAAACGACCATGCCCAGGGGACCGCACCTCCGGTCAGATATGTGCGTATCCCGGGCTGGTTGCACAACTCCATGCCGATATTGATGGCGTTTGTAACCACCTGAATCTTCTCGCGGTGGCGCAGGCTTCGGCCAATGTGCGTAGTGGTGGTGCCCGCCGTCAGACCTATGGTCTCGTTGGCCTGGATCAGCTCAGCTGCTGCCAAGCCGATACGACGCTTTTCCAGAGCAAAGCGCTGCTCGCGCGCCAAAAAGGAGCTGTCATATCGGAAGGGCTCGTAGAGCAGAGGCTCCACAAGCGTTGCCCCACCATGTGTGCGGCGAATCAGCCCTCGGCTTTCCAGCCGGGCCAGATCGCGACGGATGCTTGGAGCCGAGGAGCCGGCTACCTCGAGAATCTCTTCCACCGTAGCAGTGCCGGTTCTGAGGAGAAACTTGATAATCACTTCACAGCGTCGATTCAGCGCGTCAGCCATACCGAACCGATTTTACCTTCATAACGAGAGGAAAAGAAAGCGCTTTTTCGGATTTTCTGAGCGATCTGTGAATATTTTCATTAATTCACTCAAGGAATTGACCAGCTTCTTCATTTATGATCGAATTTTGGGACTAAACTGACGCCCAATTAATCTACCGCTAAAAAGGGATTTGTATCAAAATGACCGATATGCAGAGCTTTCCTCACGAGATGTTGCGCGAGATTTACGAGCAGCCGGCGGCCCTGCTCCGCACCCTGGCTATGTATTTGGACGGCGACCACTTGAGGAACGACGTGGCGGACCGGCTGGCGGGGTGGGCTAATCCGGCGGGCGAGGTGCTCATTGCCGCCTCCGGCTCCAGCCGCCACGCCGGTCTGGCCGCGGAAATTCTGCTTGAAGACCTCTGTGGGCTTGCCGTAGATGTGGAGTACGCCAGCGAGTACAGTTGCCGCGGAGGCCACGAAGAGAAGGGCATGCGCCATCCCAGCTTGCTGGTGCTGTCGCAGTCGGGCGAGACCTCTGACACGCTGGCTGCGCTGCGCGAGGCAAACCGGCGCGGACAGCACAGCCTGGCCATCACCAATGCCAAGGCCTCCACCATGGCGCGCAAGGCCGACGTTTCCATGCCACTCGGCGCCGGCGTCGAGAAGGCGATTCCCGCAACCAAGAGCTTTACTTGCCAGTTGGCCGTGCTCTTTCTGCTTGGCCTTTATGAAGCGCAAAGGCTGGGCCGCATGGAGAGCACGGAGCTGGCGGCCAATATTGCCCGGTTGCAGGCCCTTCCCGGCAGCATCGGAGAGCAACTCGACGGTTGGCGGGCACAGATGGCCGCCCTGGCCAGAAAGTACAACTCCGCCAACACCTTTCTCTTCCTGGGCCGCGGCATTCACTATGCCATCGCGCGCGAGGGAGCCCTGAAGCTCAAGGAAGCTTCTTATGTTCATGCCGAGGGTTATCCGGTGGGCGAGTTGAAGCATGGGCCAAATGCGCTGGTCAGCGACACTGTGCCGCTGGTCGTAGTTGCCACCGTGGACCGTGCGCTCAAAGCTTCTGTTCTCCGCTACAAAAAAACATTGGAATTGTTGCGAGACATGAAGACGCAAGGCGCCAAGGTGATTGCCATTGCCAACGCCGGCGACACGCAGGTAGCGGGACTTGTGACGGATTATGTCGCGGTTCAGCCTACAACCGAATACCTACTGCCCATCGCCGAGGTTGTGCCTTTGCAACTGTTTGCCTATTTCATGGCGCTGGAGCACGGCGTGGACGTGGACCGGCCCAGAAATCTCTCGAAGGCGGTCGTAGAAACGCAGAGCACTGACGCATAGCTCCGCCAGAAGCGCGGGAATTGGACGTCTCGAACGTTTCCCGCTTCTACGACTGCGAAACTCCAATCGAGCCACGTGACTGTCGGGGCCAGTGGTCCAACGCCCCAGGGCAAGGAGAGCTTAAATGCCAGATAAGAAGATGACCGTGGCATTCTATGGCCACACGCGCCAGTACCACAATATCCAGGCTGATATCGACGCTCAGATCAAGGATGTTTTGGAGAGCGGTCAGTATGTGCTTGGACCAGCCCTGAAGCGATTCGAGCAGGAGTTTGCCGCTTTTCACGGAACCAAATACGCGATCGGCGTAGGCAACGGGACGGATGCCATCTGGCTGGCGTTGGAAGCCCTTGGCATCGGCCCCGGCGACGAAGTGATAACCCATACCAACACCTTCTTCGCCACCGCGGAAGCGATTTGGTTGCGCAAAGCGACCGCCGTGTTTGTGGACAGCGACCCCAGGACGAATTGCATCGATCCCAGCAAGATCGAAGCGGCCATCACGCCGCGCACCAAGGCCATCATTCCGGTTCATCTTTATGGGCAGTGCGCGGACATGAAGGCTATCCGCAAGATTGCCGACAAGCACAAACTCTTTGTGGTCGAAGACAATGCCCAGGGCATCGCCTCCAGCGGCGACGGCTTCAGGGTTGGCGAATTGAGCGACGCGGCAACCGTCAGCTTCATCATCCAGAAGAATCTGGGATGTTTTGGCGATGGCGGGGCGATCGTTACCAACAACTCGGAGATCGACCGGATTGTGCGCAAGCTGCGCAACCACGGATCGGAAAAACGCTCCTGCCACAGCATCGGATACAACAGCCGCCTCGACGATCTACACGCCGGCGTGCTCAGCGCGAAGCTGAAGCATATCGACGAGTGGAGCGACCAGCGCCGGAAATGGGCGGCGCGTTACAGCAAGGGCCTCGCCGGCGCTAAGAACATCACGCTGCCCTACGAGACACCTGGCTACCGTCACGTCTACCACCTTTACGTCATCGAGACCAAAAACCCCGCGCACCGCGATGGACTCCTGAAGTTCCTGAATGACGGAGGCATAGATGCCAAGTGCCACTATCCGATCGCCATCCACCAGCAGGAGGGCTATCCCTGGGGCCATGGAGCTCGCATCGTTGGGCCAATCCCCAACTCTGAGCGCAACGCAGCCTGCTGCATCTCGCTGCCCATGTTCCCTGAACTGACCGCCGAGGAAGTGGACTACGTAATCGCCAATGTTCTCGAGTGGGACGGGAGGACGAAGTGAGCAAAAGATATCGAGTTGTGGTCGTGGGCATGGGAAAGCGCGGAATGCACCATGCCCTGGCGTTTCAAGCCAACGAGCGCTTTGAGGTCGTAGGAGTCTGCGACATCGACCCGGCTCGGTTGGAGGCGGCGGGCATCAGGTTCGGCGCTGCCAAGAGCACGGACGCGCGCCAGTTGTGCGCGTCCCTCAAGCCCGACATCTTCTGCTTCTGCACCCTTCCTAACCTGCGCAGCGAGATGATTCGCGCCGGCATCGACGGCGGCGCGCGACTGATCGCGTTTGAAAAGCCGGTGGCTCTTAACACCGTCGAAGGTTTCGAGGTAAAGAAGCTACTGGAGGCCAGCGGTGTGAAAGCGGTGGTCAGCCATCAACACCGTTATGGCGAGCACTACCGCAAGGTCAAGGAGATCGTGGCCAGCGGCGCGCTGGGACGCGTGCATACGGTTTATGGCACGTCGTCGGGCTGGATGACGCACATGCTCTCGCACTTGATTGACTACATGCGCTGGTACAACGCGGAATCGCCTGCGCAATGGGTGATGGCGCAGGCCGCCGGACGCGGCAAACTGACGGACCTGCATCCTTCGCCGGACTATATCGGTGGCTTCATCCAGTTCGCCAACGGGGTGCGCGGCATTGTTGAGTGCGGGGCGGGCGCTCCCGACGTTCCAGAGGTTGATTACTGGTGGCGCAAGTGCCGTATTGGCGCGCAGGGCACGGATGGCTTCGCGGAAGTTCTCACCGGCAGCGGCTGGCGCGCAGTCACCAAAGAAGGCGCGTCTTCGGGGCCGGGTTGCATGAATTACGACCTCGATATGCCTCCTTACGTCGCAGAAATGGCAGACTGGCTGGACGACGACCGCAAGGTCCACTCGTGCAATTTCGCGAGCGCCTACGCGGGCTTCGAGATCATGATGGGACTGTGCCGCTCAGCCGCCACCGGAGGGCAGGTGGCGCTGCCGCTAACCGGCGCGCTGGATGAGATCGAGTTGCTCAAGGCTCATCTGAGCGGCCAGCAAGTGTTGCTCTCCAGCCCGGTCAACGCCAAAGAATACGGAGTAGCTTAACAAACTCCGAATCTGCCGCTTCAATTCAAACGTGGAACCCGCGAAGAGCGGGTTCCACATGCAAGAACTGCACAGTTTCACAGTCTCACAGGAAATAGGGGGGAGGGGGGTACCTCCGGGTGGTGGTGCGGCCCGGCAGATCCCTGAAACTTCGGAGTTCTTGGCGCAGTGCTGAGCTAGCCAATACACGGGCACTGCAGTAAGCATCGCGTGGGATGGTAATGGTAATGTTGCGCTTGGCTTCTCCGGGAGCTTCCTGCCCTTTGGGCTCTATTTGCCAGTGTGCGCCATCGGAGGGCAATTTTCTGCAAATCAAATTGAGAGGAACAATCCTTCCCATTCAGGAAAATCCGGAGCTGAGGCACGCGTCCCCGCACCCAGCACCAAGCACCTGGCGCCTCAAATATGGATTACTCCGGGATCATTCCGATCGCCCCAGCAATGTCTCAACCAAATGAGGCCATGCCGTCACCGGAAACTTCGTGCGCCGCAGACCGAATAACCCCAAAATCGCACGAGTCCGGAACCAAGATAAATATTGGCCGAGGCGCGCGCATGTGTTC
>Ga0181520_10003225_pt1 | contig 28903 bp, 16 predicted proteins | sample PEATcosm2014_Bin_29_FD_132451 | JGI IMG/M metagenome (GOLD analysis project Ga0181520, IMG submission 132451) | Peatland microbial communities from MTU Mesocosm Facility, Houghton, MI, USA - PEATcosm2014_Bin02_30_metaG | ecosystem: Environmental > Terrestrial > Soil > Wetlands > Peat | place...
CGTGCTTCGGGTAGAAAACGAAGTGCATCGTCGGCCATTCCGTGGCAAAAGCGATCGATGCACGAATCCTACCCTCCTACCGGGGATGGCGCAATAGGGGTTGGGAAGCTATACTGTTACCACAAGAAGGCGTCAGACGAGACGGCGGCGATTTTGCGGTTTTGCGGCCGCACCCCGGGGCGCGCATTATGGGACGATGCGTCGTGGCATTGGCGTCAATCCGCCAGCACGTCCACCGAAGCCGCGTAATCATCGCCACCGCGGGGCGTCGGTCGTGAGAGGGGGGACCTTGACATGCGAGTGGCTGCGGGCGACAACGTTCGCAAGCCTTCCCGATTTGCAACATTCCAAAACGCGAGATCCACTCATGGCTATTTCGGGAACGATGCCGCGTCGTGAGTTCTTCGTGCGTAGCGGTGCCGCGACAGCGGCCGCGCTCACCGCCGGCCGCTCGGCACCGAGGGCGGAAGGGGCAAGCGAACAGAAAGACGGTTTGTTGTTCAGTGTTCCGCTGACGCATTCCGATTGGATGCTCCGTTCCGGTGCCTCATGGGGCCCCCAGGGCGTTCGCCACATGCTCGACACGTGCAAGGCAACCGGCTGGACCCGCATCCACTGGCGGGTTTTCGACGGTGGTCGGGCTCTGTATCGCAGCAAGCTGATGGATCCGCAGGGGAAGTGGGAAGAGGATAACTACCATCGCCAGCACGGCAACCTGGAAATTCTGCGGAAGTTCGAGAGCCTCGATTACGCGCGGTTCGACCCGCTGGCTGAAGCCGTGCGCTACGGCCACCAGATCGGGCTGGAAATTTACGCCTGGGCCAGCGTCAACGAAGACGACCACGGCTGGGGACTGCGCAGCCGGTTCGCCAAGCGCCATCCGCAGTGCCGCTGGCGGAAGCGCGACGGCACCTTCTACCGTTCGCAGATGAGCTTCGCCTTCCCCGCGGTGGTCGAGTACAAACTGGCGCTGGTGGAAGAGTTGCTCGACGGCTACGCGATCGACGGCCTATTCATCGACTGGATCCGCACCGGCGACGTCCGCGACAACCCACAAAACGACCGCAACGGAGTGGCCGATCGGGGCTATGAGCAACCGTTGGTCGACGGCTTTAAGGCGCGATACGGCATCGATCGGCAGCGGCTGGCCAACGGCGACAATCGCTGGATCCGCTTTCGGGCCGAGCCACACACCCAGTTCATGCGCGGCGTGCGCAAACTGACGCGGGCGAAACGTCCCGCGAGACTACCGATTGCCGTGCTGGTGGGCCACCCGTGGTTGTATCGAGGCGACAGGGACAAGATCGCCGGCAACCTGCCCGGGCTGCTGCTGGACGTGGCGACGTGGGCGCGGGAAGGGTTGATCGACGAGGCCGTGCCGGCGGGCTACTATCTCGATGGCGGCAATGCCGAGCGGGCCTATGAAGCACTGCGGGCGGAAACGGGCAACAGGGTGCCCGTCGCGATGTATTGCTGGGTGCCCGGCTCTCCGCAGCAGTTCTTGGCCGACTACCAGATTGCCAAGCGCGTCGCCGCCAAGCAAATGCTCTTTTGGGAAGCCGACTATATCGACGGTCTGGAGCGCCACGCCCGCGAAGAAATCCAGCAGGTCATGCGGGCGCATAGCCGGCGCGGAGAGGCACCGCAGGCGGATCATCGTCCGGACGCTGTTCGGTGACGTTGGCAATCGGCGATCCCGCCCTCCCAGTCGACTGGCGATTGGACGTCGTCGCTGCTGGTCCCCTGGCGACGTGCCCGTTATACTGCCGGTGGCCGGCGGAGACCGTTGCTGCCGATTGGCCGCCGACGCGAAATCCATCGCGAAAGACGATCCGATGAAAACTACACGACTGGGCTGGGCGATTCTGCTCGCGGCTGGCTTTGTTGCTTGTGGGACCGCACAGGCGGCGCCGGCGGAGGGTTTTGTCGATGTGCCCGGCGGCCGCGTTTGGTATCGCACGATGGGCACGGGCCGCGGCACTCCCCTGCTCGTCCTGCACGGCGGCCGTAGCGGCCGACTCGTCGGGCTGGCCGCCCTCGGCGACGAGCGGCCCATCATATTCTACGACCAGTTGGGCTGCGGACACTCGAAGGCCCCCAATGATCCGAAACTGTGGACCGTCGAGCGCTACGTGGCCGAGTTCCAGCAGCGGCGGGTGCCGGGGGCCAAGCTGGTCGTCGTCGAGCGAGCGGGGCACGCGGCCATGATCGATGCGCCGAAGGAGTACGTGGCGCGGCTTCGCGAGCTTCTGCACGACGTGGAAAAATGAGGGCACAGCCGGGGGCGACCGTGCGGTTGTTACACACCAGCCGCGCGTCTGGGCCCCGGAGGGGCCGTCGATAATAGCCCAGCGATTCATCGCTGGGTCCGGAGATCGGCAAGAACCACGTTGTCCCGGAGGGACAATTGAACCACGGCCCGCGAAATAGCGTTTCAATCGTCCCTCCGGGACGAGAAACCTCCCCTCGCTTCCCGTCTTCCCAGCACTGAAGTGCTGGGCTACTGTCAAACGTCCCTTCGGGACGGGGAACTGCACGTAACTTGGGTGTAATCACCGGATCGGCCATGCCGCAGAGCGGCTTGTTCATCCAGCGTTCAAGCGGGTGCGGATGTCGGCTGCACGGTCGAAGGCCGCTTCGCGGGTGACGCCGGCCTCGTGATACATGGCAAAAATGTTGTCGATCGGCGTTTCCGGCGGAATGGTATGGGAGGCGGCCAGGATGTAGCCGCCGCCGTCGCCGGTCATCACGTCGATCAGCTCGCGGGTCGCCCGATGCACGTCGTCGGCCGTGCCATGGGGCAAGATCTCCTGCGTGTCGACCCCGCCCATGAAAGTGAGCACGGAGCCGAAATCGCGTTTCAGCTCGGCCGCATTCATGCCGGGGCAGTTGCACTGGATGGGGTTCAGGACGTCGAGGCCCATTTCGACCAGGTCGGCGATGATCGGCCGCAGCGCCCCGCAGCAGTGATAGGCGACGGTCAGGCCGTGCGCCTTGCCGACGTCGAAGGCCCGCTTCAGATGCGGCTTGATCATCTTGCGCCACGTGCTCGGGCTCATCATCAGCGACCGCTGGCTGGCCACGTCGTCGCCGGTCCACAGGCAATCGAGGGCGAACCGCTGGCAGGCCGACTCGCCCAGCTCGCTGGCAAAATCGGCGCAGCGGCGGAGCATTTCGTTGGCCAGTTCCGGATCGCCCGCCATGTCGAGCATTGTCTGCTCCATGCCCCGCAGGCGCCAGTACATTTCAAAGACGTTGGGCGAGATGTCGCAGCCGATGAAGTACTCGCCGGCCTGGGCGGCCACGGGCGCCATATTGCCGAGCAACTCCTCGCGGTGATCCTGCGGGAACTGGTAGCTCAAAAGCTCGTCGGCCGAGCAGTTGGCCAGGGGGAAGCTGGCGATTTGGTTGTAGGGCCCTTCCTTGACCCATTTGATGCCCCAGGGATCGACGTGCCATTGGCCGTCGCGCTCGTGGACGATGCCTTCCATGCAATAGTTGTTGTTGACCCAAGTCATGCGCACGTCGTTGCCCAGCACGACGTCGAGATAGGCGGAGGGAACGTCGAACAGTTCGGACAACAACGTCCGGGTGCCGGGATGAAACCACATGAAGATCGGGATGCGGTCGACCGGTTCGCGCCGCAAGGCGGCATAGACGCGCTGTTTGGAGTTCATCGGGTTGTCCTATCCTTTGTCAGCCACCTTTGACGGCCTCGCCGTGGATTTTGCCTACGCCGCGGGCCATCAGCTCCTTCAATTCGTCAAGGTATTGATCGTAGACGCCGCGGGGCATGGTATCGCGTTTCTTGCAGATCGAGGCGGCCATGCCGACGATCTCGCCCATCATGCCGCAGGTCCGCATCACGCGGACGCCGCCCAGGGCCGCGTGGGTAACGCTGATGTCGCGGCCGGCCATGAACAAGTTCAGCACGTTGCGGCTATAGAAACAGCGGTAAGGGACCCAATAGGGCCGCTTGTATGGCCCGAAGTTGGCCACGGAGATGAACGGATCGCTCTCGAAACCCTTGTTGTACCGCTTGTCGGCCAGGTGCAGGTCCATGCTCCAGCCGGTGGGCACGCAGCCGTCGGGGTATTTCTTGCCGCTCACGAGATCATCCTTGCAAAGCACCAGATCGCCCATCAGGCGGCGCGACTCGCGCTTGCCGGCCACGTAGGCGGCCCACCCAAGCCGGTAATTGAGGAATCTCTTCTGCACGTTCTTCAGTGCGTCCCACGCGCCATACATGCCACGGAAATTGGTATCGCGAATCCGTTCGGCATCGGCGATCGGATCACGGTCGAAGCCGCTCTCCCAAAACCATTGGCCCAACGCCCGCAGATCGGAGGGAAAGGGCTTATTGCTCAAGTCGCACGCCCAGGGACAGCGGGGAAACGCCGACGGCTTGCCCGTGTCGACCACCGACCAGAGATTCGTGGGGCCCATGTGTCCCTTGGCGGTCATTTCCAGCTTGGCGCCGGCGAGGAACCCGAGCGCGGCATCACCCGTGCAATCGGCAAACAGCGTGCCGCACAATCTAACACGCCGGCCGCTAACGATGTCCTCCGCGGTGACCGATTTAACGTGGCCATCGGACGTTTGTGCGCCGTTCACTCGCCAGCCCAACATCAGCTTGATGTTCTTTTCCGCCCGCACGACGTCGATGCGTCGCTGGTCTTCATAGATTTCGGCCGTGCCGGGGTGGGCGTGGTGTTTCGGTTCGAGTTCGGCGACGATGTCGCCCACGCGGGGCCACGGCTTCAAGTTTCGGGCCCCTTGCAACCACACGCGGACCTCGGAGCTGTTATTGCCGGCCAGCACCGGGCGATCCTGTACCAAGGCCACGGTCAGGCCGAGCCGGGCCGCCGAAAGGGCCGCGCAGGTGCCCGCCATGCCGCCGCCGACCACCACCAGATCGAAGGTGCCGGCATCCTTGGGCTTCGCCGTCAGGCCGAGCAGCTTGCGGCGGAATTCCGTCATCTGCGGCTCCTTGTTCGGCGGCGTCAGATTGTCCAAGGAGAAGAGGATGGCGTCGCAGCGGCCCTCGAAGCCGGTCAGATCGTGCAGGGCCACTTTCACTTGCTTGGCGGGTATCGTCACGCAGCCGCCCGGCTGCCAGTGCCACTGGGCCCCTTCGACGCCGAAGGTGGTCGGCAGCGTTTTGCCATCAACGAGCACGCGGAACCGCCCCGGTTCACCGCCGGCGTGCCAGGGGGCAACCCAGTCGCGGGTGCGGACCCATACGTGATACGTTCCCGGGGCGGGGAAGGTGGCGGTGGTGCTGGCGTCGCGAACCGGCATGCCTAGCCCATGGGCCAAGAGGAACGGCGAGCCCATCTGGTCCATGAACTGCGAATCGACGACCCAGCCGCCCAGATTCTGACACCGTTCGGCTTCGAGCAAGACGGTTCGCCGGCTGTCGGCCGACAGGAACTTGGCGGCCGAGGTGTCGGCGGCGCGGCATGGCGATTGGCCAACGAGAACCTGAAGCGACCAAAGAGCGACAACCAACGCACTGAGCATGGTATTTCGTTGGGGCATGGCAAGTTCCTCCTGAGAAGCGGAATTGGGGGCGGCGGGAAGCAGGGCGGGGTTAGTTGACAGTTGCAGGGTGCGTGAAACGCACCATTCATTGTTCTGCTCGCTGTTTCGCTTGGTGCGTTTCACGCACCCGACTCGTATCCGAGATTCGCGGCCAAGGCCAGTTGTTCGGCGGTAGTAATGGGTGCTGTGGCGACCATGTTTCTATCTTAGCAGACGGGAGGCGTCTTGAGGAGTTCGGCCATCCCAAGTACACTGGAATACTTGGAAGATTGTGGACGGCAACACGCACGATTAGCTCTTTTTCTCCCTTGGCCCAACGGTTTTTTCGATGCCACCTGAACGTCCCATTGGAATCGATCTCGGCACCACCTTTTCGGCGGTGGCGTGGGTGGATGAAGCGGGCCGGACGGCGATGATCCGCAACGCCGAGGGGGACCTGCTGACGCCCAGCGTGGTGCTGTTTTCCGACGAAGAGACGGCCGTAGGCAAAGAAGCCCGCACGGCCACGACCGTGCATCCCGACCTGGTCGCCGAATGGGTCAAACGCGACATGGGCCAGCCCTACTACGTGCGGCCCATCCGCGGGCAAAACGTGCCGCCCGAGGTGATCCAATCTTGCATCCTGCGGAAACTGAAACTCGACGCGCTGAACGCCCTGGGCCAGTGCAATCGGGTGGTCATCACCGTGCCGGCCTACTTCGATGAGCCGCGCCGCAAGGCCACGGCCGACGCCGCCGAACTGGCCGGGCTGAAGCTGCTCGACATCGTCAACGAGCCGACGGCGGCCGCGCTGGCCTTCGGCGAGTCGCTCGGCTACCTCTCGTCCGATGCCACGGCCAAGCACGAGATGACTTTGTTCGTGTACGACCTGGGGGGCGGGACATTCGATGCCACGTTGCTGCGGCTCGCGCCCGGCGATATCCGCACCATCGCCACCGATGGCGACGTGCAACTGGGGGGGCACGACTGGGACCTCCGGTTGGCCGAGTTCGTGGCCGATCGGATCCACAAGGCGCACGGCGTGGACCCGCGGGAAGATGCCGCCACCATGAACCGGGTGCTGACCGCGGTGATCGACGCCAAACACACGCTCAGCGTCCGCCGCCGGGCCGTCGTGCGGGTGGACGTGGGCGGCCGCGTGATCGAGCTTCCCGTCACTCGCGATCAGTTCCAGGAACTGACGGCCGACTTGCTGGAACGCACGGCCTTCACCACCCGGCAACTGTTGGCGGCGGCCAAGATGCGGTGGAAAGACGTCTCGCGGCTGCTGTTGGTAGGCGGCTCGACGCGCATGCCGATGGTCGTCAACATGCTGCGGCAACTGAGCGGCCTCGAACCGGACCACACGGTGAACCCGGACGAGGCGGTCGCCCGCGGAGCGGCCCTTTATGCCGCTTATCTGATGCACAAGGAGGCCCATGGCGGCCAGCATGCCGAGCTGACGATCACCAACGTCAATTCGCACAGCCTGGGCATCGAGGGCATCCACCCGGAAACGTTGCGGAAGACCAACGTGGTGCTCATCCCGCGCAACACGCCGCTGCCGGCCAAAGTGACGCAGCGGTTCGCCACCAAGGCCGAGAGCCAGCGGTCCATCGTCATTCAAATCATGGAGGGGGAGAGCTCGCTCCCCAGCGAGTGCACGGCGATCGGACGAACGGTGATCCGCAATCTGCCCGAAGGGCTCCCCAAGAATTGGCCGGTGGAGGTCACCTTCGAGTATGGCGCCAACGGGCGGCTGACCGTGCGGGCGATGGTGCCCGGCACGGGCCAAAGCGCCGTGCTCGATCTGGAACGAGCCGTGAACAAGTCGCGTCACGAAACGACCCCGGCGGCACCACACAAGACCGCCGCGGTAAGCCCCGCGGCCGCCATGGCCGCGGCGGCGCGGGCCGACGAGTTCAAGTCGATGGTCCACGAGGCGTTAGAAGGACTGAGCTCGGTCGACTTGGAGGAGATGAAGTCCGCGGCGGACACGATCTGGGCCGAGAACGTTGACGCGGAGGCGAGCCCCCCGCCGCCGGACGGAGGGGACGCCGCGTCGGTCTTGGACGCGCCGGCCGATCGCGGTCGCAAAAAATCGGAGCGAGCCAAATGACGCAACCTGCGGTTCCCGCCGTCGGCATCGACTTGGGCACCACGTTTTCCGTGTTGGCACGGATCGACGAGCGCGGCCGGCCGGTGACGGTGGTCAACGCCGAGGGCGACCGGCTGACGCCCAGCGTCGTGCTCTTCGAGGACGACGAGACGGTGGTGGGCAAGGAGGCGCTGAAGGCCATCATTACCGAGGCCGAACGGGTGGCCGAGTGCTCGAAACGCGACGTCGGCCAGCGCGCCTATCACAAGTTGCTGGAGGGGAAGCAATATCCGCCCGAAGTGATCGAGGCCCTGATCCTCAACAAGCTCCGCGTGGATGCCGAAAAACAGATCGGCCCGATCAGCAAGGTGGTGATCACCGTGCCGGCCTATTTCGACGAAGTCCGCCGCAAGGCGACGCAGGATTCCGGCTACATGGCCGGCTTCGAGGTGCTCGACATCATCAACGAGCCGACCGCCGCTGCGGTGGCCTTCGGCTTCCAGCAAGGTTATCTCGATCCGGAAGGGAGCACGGCCCAGCCGCAAAACATCCTGGTCTATGACCTGGGCGGCGGCACCTTCGACGTGACCGTGATGCACATTCGGGGCACGGAGTTCAACGCCCTGGCCACCGACGGCGATGTTCGCCTGGGCGGTTACGACTGGGACCAGCGGCTGGTCGACCTGGTGGCGGAGCAGTTCTTGCAAAAGTACCGGAGCGATCCGCGCGAAAACCCCGTCTCGGCGAGCAAGCTGTGGCGGGAGTGCGAGGACGCCAAACGGACCCTCTCGGCCCGGCCAAAGACCACCGTGGCCTGCGACCATCACGGCGTGGCCGCGCGGCTGGAAATCACCCGGCAGCAGTTCGAAGAAGCCACGCAGGACCTGCTGGACCGCACCCGCTTCACGACGGTGCAGGCATTGCGGGCGGCCGGCCTGGATTGGCGCGATCTGGACCGCGTGCTGTTGGTCGGCGGCTCGACCCGCATGCCGATGGTCCGCGAGATGCTGCGGCAGCTTTCCGGCAAGGAGCCCGACGATTCGGTGGCTGCCGACGAAGCCGTGGCCCACGGCGCGGCGCTCGAGGCCTCGCTCATTCTGGCCGCCGAGGCGGGGCTGCCGGCCACCTTCAAAATCAGGAACGTCAATTCGCACAGCCTGGGCGTGGTGGGCACCGAATTGGAGACGAAGCGCCGGCGCAACGGCGTTCTCATTCCCCGCAATACGCCCCTGCCGGCCACGTTCAAAGGGACGTTCAAGACGAAGAAGGCCGGCCAGGAGTCGATCCGCGTCGACATCGTCGAGGGGGAAAGCCCTTCGGCCGACGATTGTACGCCCATTGGCCGTTGCGCGGTCCGCCAGTTGCCGCCGAACCTGCCCGCGTTGTACCCGGTCGAGGTGCTGTTTCACTATGAGCCGAACGGGCGGCTGAAAGTCCGCGTGACGGTGCCCAATACCGATCGCCAGGTGGCCACGGAGATCATCCGCGAGAACAGCCTGAGCAAGGAGCACATGGACGAGTGGCGGCGGCGGATTTCCGGCCGGCCGCCGACGGGATATCGGTGATGGCCCGGCGGGGCGGGACAAGGTCTTTTGGCGGTCGGCGAATGGTAGCGGGGGCCCGCGCCGTGTGCCGATGTCCGCACACGGCGTGTGCGGGCTACATTGCCAAGAAATCTTGCCGCGTCCGAAGGTGGCGAATAGCGGGAGGCCACCATAGCAGAACGGCTGGCCCAATTTCAAGGTTTTTTCTTGGGGGTCGGGGAAAATCCGGAGCAAACGCCGCACGCTTGACCCGACAATCGTCTCGCGGGTAGATTCATCCCTGGAAGGTCAACGCGGTAGGCGGTCGGCTGGCACTCGCGCGTGGGAAATTCATCATGAGAGGATCCACTTGGCTGCTGGTCGCCGCTTCCTTGGTGTTGGGTGCGGAAGCGGACGGCGCCAACGATCCGACCGAACCCAATCCCCGCGTCACGCATGCCTTCGCCGTCGCTCGACAGCGCTTTACGCTGGGGATGCCGGAGGGAAGCCGCAAAACCTTGGTCGACCTTTGGGAACCGGGACTCGTCTTGCACTGGAGCACGCAGAAACTGCGGGACGTGGACTGTTTCCAGTTCAGCCTGATCAAGCCGAATGAGGAACTGAAGATCGTTCCCAATCTGCCCGCGGGCTGGCGGCGGTCCTATCGCCGTATGGCCAGCGCCCCAATCCTGGCCATGGAATACCAGGGGCCGGAAGGGCGATTGCTGCTGGAAGCCGTCGGCGGGGCAGAGGCCGACATCGTCAAGATGACGCTCCGCTCGGCGGGAGGGAAGCCGCTGAGCCTCGGTGTCGTTCTCGAAAGCCCCAACGCCCAGATCGTTTCCGATTCCGGATTGCTCCGCACGGACAAGAGCCTCTTCTGCGCCGTGGCGGGAAAGTTCACCGCCCAGCGATGTCACCCGTTCGGCAATGGATCCTACGGTCTGGAGATCACCTGTCAGGCGGCCAAGGACGCACAGGTCCTCTGGCTGGCCATTCCACATCGCGGCAACGTGCAGGATGCGGCGGCCTTAAGCGAAAAGAGATGTGCCGAGGCATGGGATCAGGGCGTGCGGGCGTGGCGGCAGGTGCTCGACCGTGCGGCCCGATTCGTGATCCCCGATGCGGACGTCGCCGACGCCTATTATTCCTGCCTGGCCGACCAATTCATCCTGCGTGAACCAGTCCGCGGCGGCATCGGGTTTCTGTGCGGCACCGACGCGTATCGCTGCGTGAATGCCTTTGAAACGGACGTGCACGTGCAGGCCATCCTGCGGGCCGGCTTCTTCGAGGAGGCCTGGCGGGCGACTGATATCTTTCCGCCGCGGCAAAATGTCAACGGTTGTTGGTCGGACTGCACGCCGTGGAACACCCAGTTCTGGTATGTCAACGGGGACATGCCCATGATGTATGAGGCCCTGTATCGCTTCACGCATGACAAGAAGCGGATGGCGGAGATTTATCCGCGGCTGGTTCGCCTGGCGCGGTGGTGCGAAGGCCAACGGGCCAAGTCAAAAGCGTTGCCGCTGGAATACCCGCGCTACGGACTCATGCCGGCAGGCGACGGCGATAGCGGCGTGGAACGCGATCTGCCGCCCGCCGAGAAGAAGAACGTCTTCTTTCCGCACAACGCGGGCAACGTGACGGGGCTGCGGATCACGGCCGAACTGGCCAAGGAATTCGGAACGGGCGACGAAGCGGCCGAGTTGCAACGGGCCTTTCAAGATGCGCGTCAATGCCTGCTGCGGAGCATGGAGCGATGCGCGGTGGCGCTGCCGGGCGGGCGTTATGTGCCGGCCTCGGTCGTGCCGGGCGGCGGCGGCTCGATGTGGCAGTGTGTCGCGTTCGCCCATCCCGGCCGGCTCGTGCCTTACGACCATCCGCTGGTCTCGGGCACCTTGGGCCGGGTCGAGGCGTGCCAGTCGCAAGCCGGAATCCCGATCAACGTGGGCTGGCAAGCACGTGGGCTCTGGCCGGGCGGGGCGATGGAGTGCCCGGCGCCGGTGTATCTGCGGCGAGGCGAGGTCGATCGACTTTCCCGCCTCATCTATGCCGGACTGAATTGTGCCAGTCCCGTGTGGACGTGGCCCGAAGAGCGAGCGCCGGGCGCGGGCACCTCACTGACCTCCGGCGATCTCCAGGAAGCCTGGTTTCCGGTGAACTTCTGTCGTTTGTTCCGCGATTGTCTGCTCTACGAGGACGACCCGGTGTTGCATCTGGCCGCGGGCGTGCCGCGATTCTGGCATGCTCTGGGCAAACCGATCGGCGTGACCGACGCGCCCACGCACTTCGGCAAGGTCTCCTACGCAATGCAATTCGATGCGGCCCGTCGCCGCCTCACCGGCACGGTCCGCTTCCCGGAACAGTCCCAGATGACACAGTCGCACTTGTACCTGCGTTTGCCGGGCGGTTGGAAGGCCGTTTCCGTCAACGCCGATTCTGGGGCACGACTGACGCCGACGCGCGACAGCCTTCGTTGGGAGACGCCGCGGAGCGAACACCGGTTCGAAGTGGAGTGTAGAGAACTTACGCAACATTAGCGGCAGGGTGGGCCCGATAGCTTGTCTGGGAGTGAATGTGATAAAGCGTCCAGGAAAGTCCGAGCCCGGCGGAACCCGTTGCCCATCGTGCCGGCATCGTCTATACTGCCGGTTTTTCCACTCGGGTTAGTAGGGTGACGGTTCCACCATGGCAGAGACACGCCATTTCATCGCGGCCGACCAGGCCAAGGCGCCTTTCTTCGTGGGCATCGACCTGGGAGGCACGAACATCAAAGTCGGCACGGTCGATGACCTCGGCCGGCCGCTCTCCTGGCTCAGCATCCCCACCGAAGTCGAGCGTGGCGCCGAGGCCGGCGCCCGCCGCATGGGCGAGGCCGTACACGAGGCGATTCGCCAGGCTGGCTTGAAGCCGGAGGCGATTGCCCGCGTGGGGCTCGGCTCGCCCGGCGAGATGGACATCCCCTCCGGCATGCTGCTGACGCCGATCAATCTGAAGGGCTGGAACCATGTTTGCATCCGCGACCTGGTGAGCGACGCCTGCGGCCTGCCGGTGGATTTTGAAAACGACGCCAACGCGGCTGCCTATGGCGAGTTTTGGGTCGGCTCGGGCCGCGAGTTCCAGAGCATGGCCCTGTTGACGCTCGGCACCGGCATCGGCTGCGGCATCATCATTGGCGACCTGGTGGTTCAAGGCGCCCACAGCCACGGCGGCGAAAACGGACATGGCGTGATCGATTGCCGCGAAGACGCCCGCGTGTGTAGCTGCGGCGCGCGGGGACATTTAGAAGCCTATACCAGTGCCCTGGCCGTCATCCGGCGGACCGAGGAGCTGCTCGGCCAGGGGCGCACGACATCGCTTGCGCGGCGGATCGCCGGCGGCGAGGAGCTGACGCCCAAAATGATCGCCGAAGAGGCGGAACAGGGCGACGCGCTGTCGAACGAGATCATTCGCGAGACGGCCCGCTACCTGGGCGTGGGCGTGGTCAACCTGATGCACACCATCGATCCGGAGGCCGTGCTGCTGGGCGGGGCGATGACCTTCGGCGGCAGCGAGCGCCCGCTGGGACGCCAGTTCCTCGACATGGTTCGCGGCGAAGTGCGGCGGATCGCCCGGCCCATCCCGGCCCAAAAAACCGTGATCGACTTCGCCAGCCTGGGGGGCGATGCCGGCTTCATCGGCGCCGCCGGCGTGGCCCGGCTGGAATATTTGAAGCGTTCCCGCTGAGCGGGAGTCGCTATGAAATCCGCCGGTATGTCCCGACGCGTGTGCAACTGCTACCCCGACGCGCGGCTTTTCCAACGAACAGCTACGTCTGCTCAGGTTTCAGAACGTGGCCGCGGCAGTCGCCTGCACCATGCGGACGACTCGCTCCAGCTCGCCGTCCGGCGGAAGCTGGTCGCCGGGAGCGATGATCAGCGCTGGGCTTTGCTGGCGCAAGGCGAGCCATGCCTCGATCTGCTCGTCGAGAAGTTTCCGCGGCACCTTGGCTGAGAAACTGCCGGGCGAAAGGCCGCCGGAGAGCACCAGTTTCCCCCCGGCCTCGTCGCGGCACTGTTGCGGCGTCAGGTCGCCCCACGGCGCCGGCGTGACGGCATCGGCCGCGTCGATGCCCATGGCGGCCACCGCGCGCAGCAATCCCCGCAGCCGTCCATCGATGTGCGTTACCAGCGGTTTGCCGTACTGGTGGGCTATTGCCGCCATGCGGCGGTAGTAGGCGCCGCTATACCGCTCCAGCCAGCGCGGGCTCTGCACGTCGCCGGAGAGATTATCCGAGTGAAACAGGACTTGGGCCGGCCCTTCGGCCATCAAGCGCGTCACCTTCTCATGCGCCCCGTTGATGGTGGCCACCGTCTGCTCGAGCTCTTGGGGATGGTCTGCGGCGAGCATCACGGTTCGCTCGACGCCCGCGTACCGGCTGATGAGAAAGCCCATTCCCGTGTACGGAACTTGGACCAACGGGAGCCCCCAGCCGCCCACCAGCCGGTCGACTTCCCTGAAGGTGTCCCAGCGGCTGACGTAAGCGACGTGCTCGAAGACGTAGCGAATCACCTTCAAGTCGGCCAGGCCGTGCACCATGTGATGGACGATGGGCCAACTGAAACTGGTCGGCGACCAGCGGCGGACTTCTTCTACCGCGCCGAGGGGCGTTTCGAAGCGGTGGCGATACAACTCCCCGTCGATGCCTGCCCGCACCCGCACGGGCTCGTCAAAACGTTCCTCGTAGAAGCAGCCCAGGTTGAGGTGGATCGCCGCGCCCGTTTGACGATGCAATTCGAGCAGTTGACCGATGCGCTCGCTGTTGGCGCCGTGGGCCTGGCCGGGGACAAACTTGCCCCCGCCATGCGCAGCATGCCAATAGGAGAGGTCGGCCAAGGCGGGCACTCGGTCGGGCGTTTTTCCGCAATAGACCGCCAGCAACCGCTCGCGGGGCGACATTTCCGCCCGGCTGGCCGCACCGCGGATACCTTGGGCGATGAGTCTCATGGCAACCTTTCCGAGGGCCGAGAGTTCTCTTCTCGCACTCCGCGCCGGGCTCTCTAGCAGAACGCCTGGGTGGCACGATTGAGTTCTATCGGTTATGCTTTAGCGTAACAGTCGGATGACGCAACGATGCCTTGTGCTGAAGAATAACCTACAGTATTGTCTTTCGTGCGTTCGCGTCAAGAAGAGAGACTCCCCAACGCTTCCTCTCCCTACGAACGGTGCCCTATGCCTCATTCAATCCCTGAAAACAACGGTCTGGTAAGTCGCCGCCATTTCCTCCAGGCGGCCGGTGCGGTGACGGTCGGCGCGGCTTTCGCGCGGACCGCCCAAGCGGCGGACGGCGATGCTGAAAAAAAGGAGCCCGCACTCATGCAAATTGGCGTTCTCTCGGGAACTTTTGGGCGGCCGACGCTGGCGGCCCTGCTGGATGCCGTGAAGGCCAACGGGCTGGACTGCATCCAATTGAGCCTGGGCTGCGCGGGCATGCCCGACATGCCCGATCGCATTGCCCCCGAGGCCGCCGAGCGGATTCGCCACGAGGCGGCCGATCACGGCGTCGAAATCGCTTCGCTGCAGGGCACCTTCAACATGTCGCATCCCGACCCGGAGCATCGCCGGACGGGCCTGCGGCAGTTGGGCGTGCTGGCCGCGGCCTGCCACGGCATCGGCACGTCGAAGATTCACCTTTGCACGGGCACGCGCGATCGCGATAACATGTGGCGGCGGCATCCGGACAACGATTCGCCGGCGGCCTGGCGCGACATGGTCGCTTGCGTCCGCGCGGCAACGGCCATCGCCCAGCAGGAGGGCGTGGTGCTGGCCTTCGAGCCGGAGGTGAACAACGTGGTCGATTCGGCGAAGAAATCCCGCCGCCTGATGGACGAAGTCCACTCGCCGCACTTGAAGATGACGATGGACGCGGCCAATCTGTTTCATAAGGGCGAGCTAGCCCACATGGATCAGATCTTGGACGACGCCTTCGCCCTGGTGGGGCACGACATTGTGCTGGCCCATGCCAAGGACCTGAGTCACGACGGCGACGCCGGTCACGAGGCGGCCGGGCACGGGCGGCTGGACTACGATCGCTATGTTTCGCTGTTGCACCGGTATGGCTTCCACGGCCCGCTGTTGCTGCACGGGCTGAGCGAGGCCCAGGTGCCGGGCTGCGTGGCCTTCCTGCGCGAGAAGATCGCCCGGCTGGCCTCCGGTGCTTCGAAGTAACTGCGCATTCCGTCGAACCCGGTGCCGGACAGCGGCTAAAGCGCTGTAGGGAACGCCCTCTGTGGCGTTCCGTGGTTGGGGGTAACGCGACGCTACGGAACGGCACAGAGGCCGTACCCTACAGCGCCGCTGCAGCACTACCGATCTTGCCCGTCAAAACCTATCTATAGCTTGCCGATTTTTTCAAAAACGGCGATAATCAAAGGCACGGGCCGGCGGGCAAATGGGGTGTTTGCGGAGGAAGAACGATGGCGCGACGTCTGTCGGTCGTCCGCTGTTGTGTCCTGTGCTGCCTGCTGTTTGGCTCCGGGAAGAATACGCGGGGCCAAACGGCCGACACATGGAAAGACATCCCCTCGCCGCCGCAGCAGACGGCGGCGTGGAAGGCCCCGGCAACCAAGCTGTCGCCGCAGTTCGTTTCGGCAACCGCGAAGCTCTTCGAACAAGGGCTGGCCGATCCGCGGGGCTGCCCGTATCGAGAAATCACGGTGGTCGTGGGCAGCTTCGAGCCCCCGTGGTCGGGCACCGTCGTGAAGACCCATGGTTGGGTCATCCCCGATGTAGGAAAGCAGACGCTGCATTTCGCGGTCTGCTAGAATGGCCTGGTCTATTCGCTGGTCTCCATTGGAAAGCCGGCCGATCTCAGGGCCGACGCCCTGGCGGCGAGCAAGGGCGACGTTGAGACGGCACTGGTGGGCACGGGCCGCACGTGGCGGGCGTACTTCGAGGACTTCTGCCTCTGCCATGCCTGGGAAGGGCGGGCCGTTTCGCACGTGGCGCCGCTGCCGGTAAAAGCCTGTCTGCTGTTGCGCGTGGGCGAGGCATCGCTCGCCGAGAAGATATGGGATCGCTGGACGGGCTGGGTACATGGTTCTTGGAACGGAGAAGATGCCGTCAACGAGAAAGAGGGACTTGAAGTCAACGAACCCTATCTCCAAAACCCATATTTGGTGCTGACCAACTGTTGGACGTTGTCGCTGTTCGATCAGGCGGTGGCGGCGCACCGGCGCGGCAACGACCGGCTGGCGCTGGCCGTGGTGGAAACGCTGGCGCGGGTGTGGCCGGCCGCCGTGGCCGAGGCGACCAATCGCGGTCTTGTGCGGCCGTCGGCCGACAAGCTCCGCCATTGGCGTCCTTACTATTTCTTGCTTGATGCGGACCGAGCCACCGAACTGCTGACCGACCAGCGGCGGCGCGCCCAGCGGCGCAGGCAGGGGATCGGTCCGTCCGTGTTGGTGAAGGATTACCCCGACCCGGACAAATTCAAGCACGCCTTGCTGCGACGGCTTGCCGACTGCCCGGACGCCGCGAGCCGCATCGAGTTTCTGATCCGGCACTTGGAGGAGGAGCATGCGGAGGAATCTGCTCCCCTTCTCGCGGCCGCCCTTTGCTCGCAAGGAGACGATGCCGTCGAGCCCCTGTTGGTATGCCTCGATAGCGACAACCGATTGACCCGATCCGTCCTACGCGACGATCCCTACCCTGTCGCTGTCTACCCGATCGCCGAGGCGGCCCTGGAGCAGATACTCAAGATGCCGTTTCACTGCGAGCCCGAGCCCGGCGAGCCCGAGGTTAATCCGTCCCAGATCCGGCGGGCCGACGCCGCGAAGATCCGCGCGTATTGGACGCGCTACAAGGGCGTGCCGACGGTGGAACGTTCGTACCGCATCCTCGCCGACGACCAGGCCGAGCCGCGGCATTGGTTGGCCGCGGCGACGACGATCGTCCAGCCGGCGTCGATCCCGCTGAGCTTGGAGACAGTCACGAAGGGATGGGACGACCTGGCTTGGCTGGTCAAAGACAAAGGCAAGCTGCACGGCGACACCTTGCGCAACAAGACGAGTTCTAGCGTGGCCGAATTGATGTCCCGGCGGGTCCAGGCGTTCATGAAACCATACCACGATCTGTTGGCCAAGCGAGGGAAATTGGACGAGCGGCAGGAGAACCTGGAAAAGCGGCAAAAGCTGTTGGACGCCGAGATTGAGAAGCTGGATGACCAGTTGAGGAAACTATCGATACCACGCGAAACGTTCTCCATGCCCGACCGCTTGCCGGCCGAGCAAAGGAAGGCACTGAACGAGCGAAGGAAAGAACTTCGAGAGCAGTGGGAGAAACTCAACAAGCAACGCTACGAGGACCTGCAAAAAGAGGAAGACGATCTGACCAGGCAGCAAGACGAACTGGATCATCCGGACGAGGTGAACTGGTCGGCACCCATGCAGCAGGGCTGCGAGATGGCCTTGTATCTGGCTCGCTGGGAACCCCAGGCGGCCTTGCCGCTGCTGCGCCGGCTGACGGCGATCCGCCGGCCGACGACGACCGGTTTAAGTTCAGACGCATACTTTTTCCCGGAAAGGTTTGTTGCCATGACCCTCGCCCGGGCGGCTGCCGGCGACCTGGCCGGGCTGGAGGAATATGCTCGCTGGCTGCGCAAGGCGCCGCCCTCGTCGCTACGGTCCAGCGCATGTGCGCCTCTCTATCGTTACCCCGACCACCCGGCGATGGCTCACACTGCCCAATGGCTATTTGGCGACCGGGCGTCGCCCTGGTATCCGGTCCTTCGTCCGTCGTTTTCTAACGGATCGTTCTGGGAAGGGATTTCCGGTCCGCTCATGGTTGTGCCCGCATACCGCGAGCGCGTGCTTCAACTTCTCGAAGACCGGCATGAGATGAGCCACGTTGACGTGACGAGCAATGCGAAGATTTCCATTGCCTTGTTAGGCGCCGCCGGGACGTCCACGGTTCCTAACGATCCGCTTTGCCCGCCGCCCGGCACGAAGGTCGCCTTCCGTGTTTGCGACGCCTGCGCCTATGCACTGTCGCCGCTGGAGGGCACGCCGAAGTGCGAACTGTTTTGGCCGGAAAGAGAACGCGATCAGGCGGTGGCGGCCTGCGCTGCGATGTTGCGGCGGTACGGCCATCGCTTTCGTCTGGACGAAAGGCCGAGCGACGTGGAGGGCGTCCCGCTGGGGACGAGCTGGGGGTGGACCAATTCCCAGGTTCATTTGACGTTCCGGCCGTTCGACCGGCCGGCCACTGCGGACGACGTGTGCAAGGGCGAAGCGATTTTCTCATTGGTCGGCCAAGCGAGCGTACGCGTTTCCAACATGCCGAAGCTGCCCTGCCGCGCGCGATGGACCACGCTCAAGGACTACCCGGTCCTGAGGGACGTCTGGAAAGAGCCCGGGCAATGGGAAAAGACCATTGGCTACGAGCAGGAGGGCGTGGTCTGGCAGGCCGAGGAGGCGGAAGTTGGCGGTCGCTGGCAGCGCTACTATGGCTTTGTGGGCCGCTACGGACTCGCCAAGGTGCCGGGCGAAGAAATCGAATTCCTGCCCAGCTCGGAGCGCGCCGAGGAATGGGTCGCGCTGGACGACCACTTTTCCATTGGGTGGTGTGCCGCGCCCAGTGCCAATAAGGAGCGGATGGTGAGAAGAAACGAAGACTCGGAGTATTTCCCTCCCATGTTGTCCTATCGCCGGGGGCAACCGATGGTCTTCACGGTCCAAGCCTGGAATCGTTCGGGCGCGGAGCAGCCGCTGCCGGCCCTTGGAGAAGGCCCCGCTTCGACGGCCGGCAACGGCCGCATTCCGCTAACGTTCGAACTCCGCTATTGCCGGCAATCGCCGATGAGCGACTTCGAACCCACGATGTCAGGATGGCAACCCACCTATAGCCTGGTCGGCATGTCCTGGACGCAGGTGCCTCGCAAGACGGGCGAACGGTTGACGGTGAACCGGATGGGAAGGAAGGCGATGCCGACGGAACTGATCGATTGCCTGCAGCTCGACCTGAACCGGCTCTTTGACATGAGCCGGCCCGGCACGTACCGGCTATCGCTGAAGGTGCGCAGCGGCAACCGCGGCGGCTGGCAGGAAGACGAAGTGATTTTCGCTCTGGGCCAGAAACCGGCCGAGCCGGCGCTTCCCGGCGGCCCTTGACGGGGAGTAGAATCTTTCCCAAGCTAGGTGAAGAAGCCATCTCCGGTTCTCTCCGGAGTCAACAACGCCGGTTTTCTTGGCATTGTTGACTATCGGCGACGGTTTATTGGTTCCGTGGTTGATTGTGGAGCACTTTCGACGTTCTCGACCGGGAAACGGGCTCGTTTCACTCGCCCTCGTTCCAGTAACAGCGCAGGACCCAATAGTTTTCGGAAGCTGTTCTTCCACCGTCGATAGCCGATAATTTGCCGCTGATCGGCCGCCAGTCGGACGGGAAGATCACCTGTCTTTCTGGCGCCCATCGGGCTGTCCTCCACAACGTTGTGTGTTGTCAGCCCACGATACCGCGCCGCTCAAACCGATTCACACACGCTCATGGGAAGCACACCTCTTTGTCCTGGCCGACCAACCAACGGCAGGTGTTCTCCACGGTTTTCTGATATTTTGCCGTCTGCCAAAAAGGATCGGACGGTTGCCCAAGGACGGTTCCCAGCAAGCAGGCAACGCGGCCTTTGCCATAGCGGCCGAGAACCAAGAACGGCCGTCCGCCCGCCGTCAGGATCACTTCGGCGCCTTCTTTCAGGCCAACCCTGTGAATCCATTGGACCGAGCCGAATCCCTGCGCATTGTGAGTCCCGTTCACCTTAGGATCACCGGGTGGTTGTCCCGGTTTTTGTATGGCGAAAATGGGACTACCCGCTTCGAGATTCGAGGCGCGTTTGAGCCCCCAAGGGCCGCGGACGACGACGGGCAAGAGCGTCTCCAGGTAAGTGTCTTTCAGGGCCGCGTTTCCGTACGAGTAATAATCCCCGCACACAAAAAGGCCTCCCCCTTCCGCTACAAAACGCTGGATCGGCCGGCGCTGCTTCACATTGAACATCGTTGCGCAGGCGTTGCACCACACCATCAGCCGGGTTTTGCCCAGCGGTACGTTGGAAAAGGCCGGACGGATCGCGTTCTGCACATCGCCGGAGACATAGGATCGCTTCCATTGCAAGCGGAGCTTTTCCAGCGCGGGATAAACGCCATACAAATCCGTATAGAGACCGTTGATGACATAAGCTTCCGCCGAGTCGGCCGTGGACGAGGCCGAAACGTCGTCACGAACGCCGTCGTATAACAGCCGAAAGGCGTCTTCATCGGTGAACGCGTGGAGTTTTTCGAGGCGGATTTCTTCAATCCGATACACGCCTGCCCCCTTCCAATCCGCACCAAAGTTGAAAGCGATCCCGGGATAACGCGGCAATAGCAGTGTGAATTCATGGTAGTTGGCGTTGTCCGGAAAATCCTCCGGCAAGATATCTCGGGCCCCCATGCCGTACACCAGGTTGTTCGCGTTTCCTACGACGAGGGTAATTGCCGTTTGGTGGACGGGGGCCGCCTGCACCTGCCGGATCCGAAAGGTCACCTCGTACAACCCCGGCGAACCAAATGTCCGCAGCGGCCCAGAATGGAGAAAGCCGGCCCGGTACTGCGACGGATCCGTTTCCAGAATCTCGCCGTGACGGCTTGAGGGATCCTTGATGCAGCGGGCGTTCACACTGTCGAGCCAGCCGGGAAAGGCGTATTTCTTCTCGACGCCCGGCTCCACTCCTACCGCGACCCGACGAAGCTGCCAATTGCTCCAGTAGACAGTCGTCGTGGGCAAGTCCCGCCGAACATAAAATTCCAGCCGGACCTGGGCGCAAGCGGCGCCGCGGGGTGAACGCCGCCAGACTTGAACGGGGCGAAAATCCTGGCAAACGCCAACTTCATTTTCAACGGCCCCCTCGGATCTGGTCCATCGGCCATCGGCGGTCTGCCAGTAGATCCAGTACTGCATGTCGGGACCTCTCTGGTTGCCTGCCACCGTCCAGCGCGTCCAGCAGGAAAGGGTGTACCACTGGCCCGGCACAACCTTAATGGACGGACCGTTGAGCACGACGAGCTGGTATTCTTTGGAAGAACTCTCCGCCTTCGGATCGAAGGTCCCCACCAGGCTGCCTCTGCCATCCACGCCGGTCTGGTTCGTCCAGCCAAAGCGGGGATGGCCCGCGCCGTTGTCATCCATCTGCCAGTTCTTCAGCGCACCCCGTTCATTCGTGGCAAAACTACCGGACGGCATGAGGTTCTCGCCGAGAATTAGCGTAGAGCGATCTCTGCCAGGCGTCGCGGCCTCGGCTACGGCGGCCAGGACGAACGCGATAAGACCGCATAAGATGCAGCGCATCGCACTGCCAATGATTCGTTGCTCAAGAATCGCAGTCATTGGGTCGCCTCCCACTGGGCCACGACAACGGCCCAGTACCGGAACGAAGGAATCGTGACCGTTACCCAGCCGTCGGCGGTTGCTGGCCTGACCGTCAACTCATGTTTGCGCCATTCCGGCCCCAGGACCCGCACCGCTTGTAGGCTGGTCTTGGGCGGAATTTTCAGGCGAACGGTGGTGTTTTCCACGGCGCTTTGCAGAGTTTCATCCTCCCGGTCGGCGCGCTCCTTGGGCGGACGATGGACCACATGGACCCAGGTCCGCAGCAGGTGTTGGTCGGCGGCGTCTGCTTGGCGATAAACGAACGGTTTCCAGATCAGCGGAGCCTCGGGCGATACCCGCGCCCAGTTCTCCGGTTCCGCCAGCCACTCCCGCCGCGGGTCGAACATCAGGCCCGAATAATGCGCGGCAAATTGGGTGATCAGTCGGATATACGAATTTCCCTGGCCGGCGATATGGGCGCCGCCCGCATAAGCCAGGATGTTGATATACCGGTGATAGACGGGCGTGCCGGGCGTGAACCAACCCAAGTACAATTGTCCCTCGCGTTGCCGCCAGAAGTCCGCCTCCTTGGCAACCGCCGCCGCATAGTCCTCCCAGCGATTGAGATAGTAACTGCTGGACGACAAGTCGTTGATATTTTCCCACAGGATGTGGTTACCGCCTTTCGCCTCGGCCTCGTACATCTTCAGGCAGCCCTGGCGGGCGGATTCAAAGCCGATGTTGAAGCCGAACAGGTAGTGGGGATACTTTTTCCGGATCCGTTCCATCAGACGGGCGGTGTTGCGTGCCCCGGCTTCATCGCAAGCGTCCATTGGCCCCGAAATGAGTTTGCCCGCCACGTTATAGACCTTGGGTGCCGACGGCGAATTGAGGTCGATGGGCTGATTGGAACACAGGTGGGAATCAAAACGAAAGCCGTCAATCCCATACGCGTCCTTGGCCAGAATCATCTGATCGGCCAGGGTGTCGGCCAATTCGGGATGTTCGGTATAATTCAGCATGCAGAGGAAGAAACCGTTCGGATCGTTGTTGCGAATGGGCTCCTTTTCGAGGATCTTCGGGTTGCGGGTCTTCAAGTATTCGCGCGTCAGGTCATAAGCCTCCGCGCTCATGCCGCCCAGCGGCGTGCCGTCGGAACCGTAGCCGATCAGTTCGGGATGTAGACGAACCCACTCGGTTCCAGCAATCCCGCTCGGATAGGGTGATACATACGGCGTAACCTTCTGGCCCCGCTGCTTCGCGCTACGAATCGCCGCCCGCACATCATCGGTTTTCAGAAGATACCCGGCAGTGGTGCCAAACAAGAGGTCTCCCTTCGGAGCCAGATCCAACCCACCGGCGACGTCGAGGGTCCCCGTCTCCGTCACACCGCAATAGTCGTCAGGCTGGCCGGAATAGATCGGCGTAGCGGTGTGAGGGCGGTCCGACACCATGAAATAATCCAGCGCTTCGTCAATGACCTTGCCGTCCCGCACGAGTTCCGCCCGCACCTCCTGGCCCCACTGGCGCCCGCCGGTCGGAACCTGCACCGCAATTTCCTTGGTTTCGCCCGATGGAATAACCGCCTGCGTTTCGCCGACGGGGCGTTCCGCCTGTAGTTCCTGGCGCGCATAGAGCTTCACCTGCACGGTCGCCGGTTTCGTCTCGCGGTTGCGGACCCAGATCCGCACCTTTTCGGCCTGGCCGGGATCGCACAGAACGTACTGCGCCACAAAGTTCGCAATGGCCAGGGGTTTGGCCGAATAGACCTGCGTTCCATGCGCGTCTTCCATGACGGTGCCGTCCACCCGCACGTCCTTGAATTCGGCCGAAGCCGCTTCGGTCCCCAGGGCGACCGCGCCGCGAACATGGACCTCGTCAACGATGAAGATACCCCGCTTAGTGAACTCGTTGATTCGCCACTGTTTGTCGAACACCAGTTTGCCGTCCAAGAAACACTGAAAGCGGTATTGCAAGCGGTCCCACTCGTGCCCCTTGCCGATTCCCGCCTTGATCTCCACCTCATGCCACTGATGGTCGGCGATGCCGACGGGCTCGCCCACCTGAACCCGCACGCTCCCCATGGTCCGCACGCCCAGTTCGCTGTTATGCTCGCGCACCAGGAAGTACACATAGGTGTCGTCCGCGGACACGGCCGCGCAGAACAAGAGACCGCCGGTTTTCGAGAGGCGCCGGGCCTTTGTCTTGAAACTGTAATCTTTCCATCCCCGGTCCCCAAAGTAGCTCATCGCCGGGTTGGCCTTCTGATCGGTCTGTCGGTACACCCCCTCCTGAACCGTCCAGACGCCGCTCTTCTCATACCAGGCCAAGCCGTCCTTGAAATTGTTCCGTGCGCTAAATGGCATCGCGCTGACGGTCTGTCCCACGGCCAGCAGCAAACCGGCCGCTAGAATCCAACGCAGGCTGTTTTCTCGGTGAATCATGATGGATTCCTCTTCTCTAATTTCTGAGCCAGTTCGTCAGCTTTCCCAGTTTCTCATCGCACGGCTCCCTTCAATCGCTATCTTCACTTAAGACTGATCGCCAACCTTGCTCAAGCGTGGCGGAACAGTGTCGATGCGTCGTCCGGATCACGGGGCTAGCGTCAGCGTCCGCAACACGCCGTCGCCCGCCGGCACCAGGTCGTCGCCCGAACCACCGCCACCCTCCCAGCGCCAGTGTGCGCGCCTGTCCTGCTTGGAGGTGTTGACCATGAGCAGGCCTGCCCGGTTGCCCAGCCGCATCGCCGAATGGCGGATTTCGGGCTCCGCGATCCGGACCTGTTCGTGCGCCGGCGTTCCGTTGACGATGACGTCTTCGATCCCGGCGACGGCGGCCAAGGCGCGGCTGATCTCCAGCAGATGGGCCGGGTTCAGGTCGTCAAAACAGTAGTACGTCACTCCGCCCGCGCCGTTCAGCAGCGCCTCCCAGGCTATGATGCGCGCGTCACGGGGAGTAACGTAGCCGCACGTGCCGGTCGTGAGGTAGGGAATGATGCGCGAGTCGCCGCCCAGCCGCCGGGCGGCGCGAATCCGGTCATGGACGGCCTTCGGATCGTCGCCCACGTAAAGGCTGGGACCCTGAAAATCCAGGAGCCGGTCCTCGCGGTAGTCGAACAGCCCACCGTAGCGATCGACCGCGTCCACCTCGTACATGCCGATCTTCGGCGACGGCCAGCCGCGCGCCCGTGCGGTCTTCTTCGCCGCATCGTTCAGCGCGGCCAGAATATCCAGCGTCTGCCGCTTCACGAATGCCTCCCAAGGCATCTTCGTCTTGGCGAACTCGGCCTGGCAGCGCGAGCACTTTCGCCCGAGCCACAGCGCTGAGCCGGGAATCTCCCAATCCCACATCACCATGTCGGCCCCGCCGATCATCAGCATGTGGTCGGCGATGCGCTGGACCTCGTCGCGAAAATACGGCCCGCGGTAGCTGGGGCAGAAGGAATCCTCCGTCGGGGGCCCGCCCGGAAGCTGACACCTGTACTCGGACGCCGCCTTCGGAAACCGCCAGTTCACGATGTGGAGCGGCGACTCCATATAGATGATGCGGAATCCGGCCTCGCGCAGGCGCTTCAGCCGCCGCCCCTCGGCGGTCAGGGAGGCGGGATCCGCCGAGGCCCGTAGCGATTTGAGGTCGAGCTTGCCCTTCTCCACGGCCAGCGTGCCCCAGGCGCGCGGAAACGTGGGCACGGCATTGAAACCGAGGCGCGCGTAGACGGATTCGAAACCCGGCCAGCCCGTCTGTTCATGCTCAACCATCCAACTGATGCTGGCGGAGATCTCCTTCAGCCGGAAAGGCGCGGGCAGGTCGGCGGGATAAAGCGCGAACGTTAGCCACGGCTGCGGCTCTGCATCCCGGCCTTCCGCCCGCACCTGCACCGGGACCTCGCCGGTAACCTTGCCCCGCAGGTAGAACGGGCCGATGCGGTGCGAGTTGCCGCCGCGCGGATAGAAGAACGATACGGCCCCGTCGCCCTCATCGGTACGCCGGTGGTAGGATGGGCCTGCAATGCTCGTTCCGCCCGGCAGGCGAAACCGGTAGGTGACCGGCAGCTTGCCGCCGTTGCCGCGCAGGTCGCGCTGACGCAGGAAAAACGGTAGAGGGAAGCCGTCGACCAGCGGATAGCGTGATTCATCGGACGATATCCACACGTCCTTGACTTGCAGGGCGCGCGAAGGAGACGCGGCCATCTCGCGGGCCGGGGCCGTCCCGCCGATCACGGCCAACTCGTCCGAGGCCAGCCAGGCTCCGTCCATCTCGAACTCGACGACCACGTACCGCGTGCGGACGTTTCCGGCGTCGAGCTCCAGCGGATAGACATAGACCATGTCGCCGCTTTTCGGGGGGCCGATGTTGGGGAGGTGATACGCGTCGGTTGCGGCCGGATCGTCCCCCCAACGGCAGCGATCCCACAGGTCGTGGACCGTTTTCCCGTCCAGCGATGCGGAGAGCCGTACCCGCCTCGGCCCAAAGAAGTTCTTCTTTCGGCAACCGGCCGTGACCCGCCAAACCACCTTGGCGACAATCTGCGGCTTGCCAAGGTCCACGATGATCGTATTCCAACGGCTTTCGCAGCCGTTCCAGCCGACGGCCCGCTGGTCGCCCCAGATGACCTGGCCACGGCCGGTGCACAGGTGTCCGTCCACCAAGTCCGTCGCGTCGGTCCCGCCCTTGATCGTCAGATGATACGAGGGCGTCGGACTGAAGGTCACGGGCCGGTGCAGCGCCAGATTCGTCCCCGAGGTGCGCTCCTTCCAGAGCGCCAGCATTTTCTGTTCGGAGTAGGCATCGGGCGCGGCCACCTCCACGCCCTGCCCGTGAAGGGTCCCGCCAAGAGCAATAAACGCGAGCAGTATCCAACCAGATCGCATATCCCGACTCCTTACACCGTCCTCGTGCGGTCAACCTCCTCCATTCTACCGCCTGTTCGTGCGGGACAGGAGAGCGGGTTTCAAGACCGGGAGCAGAAGCAATATGCCCGCTCGCGCCAAGGGACCGATTACTGCCTGTCCGCTTCTCATTGCGCCGTCAGCTTCCGGGCGTGGTTAGGCCCCCCGTGGATAACTCCCTGGTTGTCGATGACGACGCTTCCCAACTTAATACCACGGGGGTCGTTCGGATCACTGCCCGGGCCGAAGTCGAGGCGCTCGGGGATGATGACGGTCCGTTGCTGCTCGGCCGCACCGCCGTACTGAAGTTTTCCGCCAGCGGACCCATAGCCCAGCAACAAGGCCCCCGTGCCGGAAGGCACACCGCCCAGCGTATTGGGTTGAATGCTGAAGTGGCTCTCGGTAGTCGCGTCCACCCAGGGGTGGATCACGGTCGTCGTCCCGTGGGCTTCAACGCCGACCTTGCACAGTTCGAGAATGGGTCGCTCGACGAGGCAGGACGAAGCATAGGTCACCACGCCCTTGGCCAGGCAACTGAAGTAAACGTCGGCAATGGTGACGCCGTTTCCGCCGAACTCTTTGCCATCGCCAAGTTGAATGTCGATGCCCTGCGGGGCTTTTGGATACGTACCGCCGATGTAGCACTGGTCCAGCGTGCAATTCAGGGCGTTGGCTATGTACGCGCCGTTAAGAAAACCGGTGATATTCACTCGATGAAGCCGCAGCGCACGATGGGCGCCCTTGTCCACACGGAGGGCCCACCCCTTGGTCCTGCCGCTGGAAGTCAGAGTCAAGTCGCTGATGGCGAAATGGTCGGGGTCCTCGTGGAACGTGATCCCGTCCCCGTGCTCGGGCGTGTAATCGAGGATCACGCTGGGCGTGTGCACTCCCTTCAGGTGCAGGTTCGCTATTCCTCTGAGCCCCGTGTGCTTATAGATTCCCGCCGGAAAGAAGACCACGCCGCCGTCCTGAGGCAGGGAGTCGATGGCAGCTTGGATCACGGGCGTATCATCGCCGGTGATGCTCTTTTCCACGACCACCCAGCCCGGCATGAGCGGCGCCCTGGTTCTCCTCTCACCTTGAGCAGCGATCAGCAGACCCGCTCCCAGAAGGACCAAGATTACGGCCCCGTTTCGCTTCCGTCGGCCGTTTTGCCGTTCCAGTTCCGCCAGACGTGCTGCTAGGCGATCGCGTTCTGTGGTCGACATGGTTACGCTCCTTTTTGCGCGAGTTTTGGCACGTCGGCTCGCCAACTTATCATCACGGGAAGTCACTTGCAAGCGTTTGGTTGGCGTGACCTCCGCGGTGTCTCTTGACACGTGCAAAGAACGCGTACAAACTGCATATCTCGCGCTGGCAACTTCCTCGCGGTCGCGAAGGATGATGGTCATGGATAGCATCCGCCACCGGAGGATCGGTAAGCCGTGGCACAGTCTTATATCGCAAGGACTTTCTCCATGATGCGACTTTTCGTCACGTTTGTCCTCCTCGTAGCCACGGTTTCGGCCCCTGCGGAAACCGCCAAAGATCTGCCCGCCCGCACGCCGGCGGAGGACGTCAACAGCGCCGCCGTGCGTACACGTCCGGGCCTGGCGCCCAGCAAAGACCTGCTATTTAACGGCTGGGGGGTAACGCCGGCGGGCGAGCATGTTGCCTGCGGCGACCTCGCGTTGAAGATGGTCGTGGCGCCCGACAAAAAGGCGCTCGTGGCCGTCTGTGCCGGCTACAACAAAGTGGGCGTAAACGTGACTCGCCTGGACGGCACGCGGCAGACGAAGTTCATCCCGCTCAGGGAAGTATTCAATGGACTGGCCTTCGGTCCCGACGGCAAGCGATTCTACGTCAGCGGCGGCGACTCGGGCCTGATCTATGTCTTCCGGTATGCAGACGGCGAGGCATCGCTCGAAAAGGAGATTCGTCTTGGCGCGGCCGATCCGCTGGTGTTCCTTGCGGGTGTGGCGGTCGACCCCGTCAGCGGACGGCTTTACGTTTGCAACGAGGCGAACCACGAAATCTGGGCCTTGGCCCCCCGGACGCTGGCCGTGGAAAAGACGATCGGCGTGGGGCAGCACCCGCACTCCTGCGTGCTGGGCCGCGATGGCCGCCATTTGTATGTTAGCAATTGGGGGAGCCGTAGTGTCAGTATTATCGACACGCGGCGGGGCCACCGGGTGCGGGACCTGGCCGTGGGGATTCGGCCCAACGACATGGTCCTCGCCCCAGACGGCCGGCTCTTTGTGGCGTGCAGCGGTGACAACATGGTTCACGTGATCGGCACGGCCGGGCTGGAAAAGGCCCCGCCCGATGCCAGCTCCGAGCGGCCACTCTGGCAGGGAACGCGAGAACTGATTTCCACCGCGCTTTATCCGCAGTCGCCCGAGGGGAGCACGCCGTGCGGGGTGGCCGTGTCGCCCGACGGCCACACGCTGTTCGTCGCCAACGCCGACAACAATGCCGTGATGGTGGTCGACATTTCCGGACGACTCATGGAA
>Ga0181520_10003226_pt1 | contig 28900 bp, 25 predicted proteins | sample PEATcosm2014_Bin_29_FD_132451 | JGI IMG/M metagenome (GOLD analysis project Ga0181520, IMG submission 132451) | Peatland microbial communities from MTU Mesocosm Facility, Houghton, MI, USA - PEATcosm2014_Bin02_30_metaG | ecosystem: Environmental > Terrestrial > Soil > Wetlands > Peat | place...
CGCGATCCCCGCCCGCATCGCTCGTGGGTGACGCGAAGAGTCGCGCAGAACCCGCAGTTCTGCCTCCCTCCTGATATGATGTTTCGTTTGCTCATTCCCCCCAGGAGTAACTCATGAACCGTCGCATTCTCGTCCTTGTGGCGTTGCTATGTAGCCTTGCCGCCTTTTCCGTAGCCGATGAAGGCATGTGGCTCTTCAACAAGCCGCCCAAGGATCAACTCAAGAAAGATCACAACTTCACGGTCACCGATCCATGGCTCGATCATCTCCGCCTCGGCTCCGTGCGCTTTAACAACGGAGGCTCCGGTTCCTTCGTATCGGAAGACGGTCTCACCTTCACCAATCATCATGTCGGCCGCGTTTGCCTGCAGCAGCTCTCCACCGAAAAGAAGGATTACATCAAGGACGGCTTCTACGCCAAGACTCAGGCCGACGAAGGCAAATGCCCGGACCTCGAACTGAATGAGCTGGTCGATATCCAGGACGTGACCAGCGATGTGCAATCGGTAGCCAAGCCCGATATGAGCGATGCCGACGCCGCCCAGGCGCAGCGCCAGAAAATGTCTGCCATTGAAAAGGATTGCTCCGAGAAGAGCGGTTTGCGTTGCGATGTCGTGACCCTCTACGCCGGCGGAATCTACAACCTCTACAAGTACAAGAAGTACACGGACGTACGCGTGGTCTTTGCGCCGGAAGCGCAGATGGCTTTCTTCGGCGGCGATCGCGACAACTTCGAGTATCCGCGCTACGACCTCGACATTACCTACTTCCGCGTCTATGAAAACGGCAAGCCGGTCCACCTCGCCAACTTCCTCAAGTGGTCGCCCACCGGAACCAAGGCCGGCGATCTGGTCTTCGTTTCCGGGCACCCAGGCGGCACCGAGCGCCAGCTCACCATGGCTGAGCTGAACTACCTCAAGGATACGCAGACCGCGTTCGTCATTGACATGCTGGCCCGTCGCGACCATGTGCTGCAGGCGTACGCCGCGCAGTCGGCAGAAAACGCCCGCGTCTCCGCCGATGATATCTTCAGCGCTGAAAACTCGCTCAAGGCTTACAAAGGCCGCAAGGGCGGTCTTGACGACAAGGGGCTGATGGCGAAGAAGGCCGCTGCCGAACAGAAGCTGCGCGCCGCCGTGGAGGCCGATCCCAAGCTCGAAGCCGCCTACGGCTCCGCATGGGAAGAGATCGGCAAGGCCGTCGAAGTTCGCAAGCAGCTCTACATGCCCTACGCCTTCATCGAGCGCGGCATGGCCTTCAATGCCACGCTCGCCGGATATGCTCGCACCCTGCTGCGCGTCACTGCCGAAAAGCAGAAGCCGAACGTGCAGCGTCTGCGCGAATACTCCGATGCGCGCCTGCCATCGCTGGAACAGCAGTTGTTCTCCACCGCTCCGGTCTACCGCTCGCTCGACGTGGCCACACTCACCGAGTCACTCACCCTGATGCAGGAGAAACTTGGCGCCGGCGATCCCACGGTGCAGCACATCCTCAACGGCAAAACTCCCGCCGAGGCTGCCAAGGCCTACATCGATGGCAGCAAACTCGACGATTCCGCGCTGCGTAAGCAACTCTACGATGGAGGGGGTGCCGCCGTCGCTGCCAGCACCGATTCGCTGATCGTACTCATGCGCGACATCGACCCCCGTGCCCGTGAGCTGCGTAAACAGTGGGACGACAAGGTAGACGCAGTCATCCGCGTGAACTCCACCAAGATCGCCAAGGCCCGCTTCGCCGTGCAGGGAACCAGCAGCTATCCGGATGCCACCTTCACTCTCCGCCTCAGCTACGGCACCATCAAGGGCTACGACGAGAAGGGCAAGCACATCCCGCCCTACACCACCATGAACGGAGCCTACGAGCACGCCGCCGCCAACGGCAACAAGGGCGACTTCGAGTTGCCCAAGAGCTGGGACGTGGCGAAGAGCAAGCTCGACCTGAAGACGCCGCTGAATTTTGTTCATGCCTCGGACATCATCGGTGGCAACTCGGGCTCTCCCACGGTGGATCGCAAGGGCGAAGTCGTAGGCATCATCTTTGATGGCAATATCGAGTCGCTGCCGTGGGACTTCTCGTATGACGACAAAGTAGGCCGCGCCGTCTCAGTGGACTCGCGCGCCATCCTCGAAGCCATCCGCAAGATCTATCACGCGGACGCCCTCGCCGATGAACTCGTGAACGGTCACCAGACCAAGGGAGCCGCCGCTACGAAATAGAATCGCACTCCGCTTCCCGCATTCAACTTCGACTCGGGCCGCACGGGGCAATTGCCTCGGCGGCCCGTTTTTTCAACCATTGACCTGTCAGGCAATCGTTCTTGCCGAATTGATGACTCTGTAGATAATGGTTTTGGACTCGCTCAGACGATTGCTTCCCTGGTAATGCGGCCTTCGGCAACGATTGCCAGAATGGTCAATCGTTGCTTCCACCGCGGGATACAATCGGTGTCAGCTGGTTTATGCTGCGCACCTACTTCCATGTCGATATGGACGCCTTCTTTGTCTCGGTGGAGGAACTCTACGATCCTTCGCTGAAGGGCAAGCCCGTGGTCGTGGGTGGCCGCGCCGATCAGCGCGGTGTGGTTGCAGCCGCCTCCTATGCGGCGCGCAAGTTCGGCGTGCACTCGGCACTGCCGCTGCGCGAGGCCGCGCGCCTCTGTCCGCAGGCGGTGTTTCTTGAGGGCCATCCCGAGCGCTACCGGGAATCGTCGGCGGCGGTGCGGCGTGTGTTGCTGCAGTTCTCTCCGGTGGTGGAGATGGCCTCCATCGACGAAGCTTACCTTGACATGACGGGTACCGAGCGGCTGCATGGACCTTCGCTGAAAGCCGCGGATTTACTGCACGAAACCATGAAGCGCGAGACGCAGCTGAATTGCTCCGTGGGCATTTCCACCGCGCGGGTCGTGGCCAAGGTCGCCAGCGACCAAGCCAAACCCAACGGCATTCTGCATGTTCTCCCAGGCCAGGAAGCGAACTTCCTCGCGCCGCTGGATGTGCGGCGATTGCCTGGTGTAGGCAAGGTCACAGAGGAGCGGCTGCGCGAGTGCGGCGTGCATACCATTGGCGAGCTGGCGAAGCTGACGGAGTCCGCACTGGGCCGCAAGATCGGCGAAGGCTTGACCGCGCTGATCGAAAAGGCGCAAGGCCTCGACGCCGGCGGATGGTACGACCAGGAGGTTGGCGCCAACGACGAGCCTAAGTCGATCAGCCACGAGCACACCTTCACTCGCGACGAGCGCAATGCGGCGGCTCTGGAGTCAATGCTGGCGAGGCTTACCGAGATGGTGTGCCGCCGTCTGCGTGAGCATCAGTTGCACGCGCGCAAAGTACAGATCAAGCTGCGCTACTCGGACTTCACCACCTACACCCGCGGGCACACGCTGGAGCGGCCCACGCAACTGGACGCCGAGGTGCTGGAGATTGTGCGCGGGCTCTTTGGCTCCAACTGGGAAAAGGGCCGCGCCGTGCGCCTGCTCGGAGTGCAGGTCAACGCGCTGGAGGCGGGTAGCGGCCAGATGGATCTGCTGGCCAGTGCGCAGGAGACCCGCCTGAAGCAGGCGATGAACGCGGTGGATGCCCTGCGCGACCGCTTTGGCGAATCGGCGGTGTCACTGGCGAGTGGCATGGGCGCGCGCTTTCGCGAGCGCACGCACGAAAATCCAGCGGCGCTTCCCGGCAAAGAGCCGCGTTCCAAGCGCGAGCCGGAGAAGTAGCTACTCCAGCTTGCGGTTCTCCTGCAGAATCTCACGGCTCCAGTTGCAGGCATCGCGGTGAACATCCCAGACGGTGTCCTCGGAGAGATCGCGTCCGGCGGCGAGAGCGGAAATCTCCCCCCATGCGCCGCGCTCGCAGCAAACGGCCAGTCGCAAAAGTACGCCAAGCCCGTTGTTTACGCCGCGAAGCGCATCCTTGCACTGGGTGTTGAGAGGGAGCTGCGCGAGCACAAAGTCCATCGGGCGGTCGAGGATGGCATCCATCAGCGACATGATTCCCACCATGAACGCGCTGCTTGAATCTTCACCGTCGATGGCGGCTAGCGCTTCACAGCAGCGCGCGCGGGTGAGTGCGTTGGCGATCAGCTCGCCAGGGCGGTCGCTGGCGATGGAGATGGCGACCACGATGCACATCCACTTCTGAATTTCGCGCCGGCCCAGCAATGAGAGCGCATGCCGGATGGAGCGAACGGGGAAAAGTCCGAATGCCGCGGAGTTGAGATAGCGCAGCAGACGGTAACAAAGAGCTGGCTCCTTGAGAATGGCCTGCTCCAGTTCACTCACTTCATAGGTTTCACGATTGGCGATGTTCAGCACGTTCACGTAAGCAAGCTTGGAGCAGGGGATGTCGCGCATGGAAAGGGTCTGCGGCTTGCAGAAGAAGTATCCCTGAAAGTAGTGATATCCGAGACGCAGCGCGAACTCGAACTGCTCGCGGCTCTCAACCTTCTCGGCCACCAGGCGGATGCCGCGGCGGCGCATGTCAGTGGCGATGGCGGCCTGGCGTGCGACGCTGGTGGAAAGGAAATCCACCTTGACCATGTCGGCAAAGGGCAGCAGACGCACCGTGTCCGGAGTGGGGATGTAGTCGTCGAGCGCAATGAGATAGCCGGAGCGACGCAGGCGGGTGCAGGCGGCGATAGTTTCCTCATCGGCGAGCATGTTTTCCAGAACCTCAATGACCACGCGGTCGCGGGGAAGCAGGGTGATGATGTCTTGCAGCAGGACCTTGCGGGTGCAGTTGATGAACGCCGGAAGACCGCCGGTGAGCGCCGCGGAACCGAAGAGCAGGGAAAAGTCGATGGTGTGGCAGGTGGCCGCGTCAGGATCGCTGGAGCGGAAGAAGTTGTCAGGACCGGAGCGAAAGAGCAACTCATAACCGTGCGTGTTCTGCTCACGATCCAGGATCGGCTGGCGTGCAATGTAGCGCGTGTAAGACTCCGCACCGGTCTCTATGGGAGCAGGTAGAGGTGTGGGAGCAGCGGCACCGGATTGCGTAAAGGCGCTCACGTTAAAGATCTAACAATATTTGAGAGTGGTGGCTAGTGAATTTGAAGAGGGTGCGAGAGGCGCGGATGGTTTGCAAGCCATTTCGAACCCGCTCTGTTTTGGGAGTTTTTATAAAGAGAGGAGCACAGAATCGCAAGGGCAATTAGAATGTGCGCATGATCTTGCAAAGCGATGATGTTGAGTTGTACTACGAGGAAATGGGCGAAGGGCCGGATGTAGTATTGCTGCATCCATTTCCTTCTGATCACAGTTTCTGGCTGCCGATGGCGCAGCATCTGCACTCGCGCTTCCGGTTGGTGCTACCTGATTTGCGCGGGCTGGGGCGCTCTGGAGTGGGCGTTGGCGCGAGCACGATGACGAAGCTGGCCGAGGATTTGGTGAGGCTCTGCGACGAGCTGAAGATTGGGCGCGCTGCGTTCGTGGGATGCTCGGTGGGAGGCTACGTTCTGTTCGAGTTCTGGCGGCGATGGCGCGAGCGCGTGAAGTCGCTAGTGCTGATGGATACCCGGGCGAATGCGGACACGGACGAGGGGCGTGCGTCGCGGTTGAAGAGCGCAGAGGCGGTTCTGCAGAATGGTCCGCAGTGGGCGATTGAGCAGTCGCTGCCGAAGCTGTTGTCCCCGGTGACGATGAGCTCACGGCTGGATGTGGTGGAGCGCGCCAAGGCGACGATGCGGCAGGCCAGTGCAGCGGGAATGGCGGCGATGCAGCAAGGCATGGCCGAACGCCCTGACAGTACGGCGACGCTGAAGGAGATCGCTGTACCCACGCTGGTGCTGGGCGGTGAAGACGATGCTCCGACTCCGGTGAGCGATCTGGAGCGGATGGCGCGCCAGATTCACGGAGCTGAGCTGAAAATCGTGAGCCGAGCCGGCCACTACTCGGGGCTTGAGCAGCCTGAAGAGGTGGGACGGCTGGTTCGTGAGTTCCTGGAGCGGAACGGGCGCTAGGGTGGACAATGGAATTGCCGCCGCAGCGGCAGTCCTGAAGAGCAGCGAAGGCCTGTAACTCAGCGGACTTCGGTGATGGTGGAAGCGCGGAGCTGGTCGAGCACCTTGCGCGTGCGGTCGGCGACCGGGCCATTGGGCTCGCGTGCCAGGAACATCTCAAGCTCCTGCACCGCGCGGGGAATTTCCGTGAGGCCAATCAGGGCGTAGCCGCGGACCAGGTGCAGCTCCGGCAGCTCTTTCTTCGGGCCACCCAGCAGCGCTGAGGCATGGTCGATATCGTGCAGGGCGGTGGTGAAGTCGCCCTTGCCTATCTTGGCGCGGGAAAGCTCAAAGTAGGTTTGCCATGCGTTGGGCGCAAGCCTCTCGGCCTGGCTGAGAACGGGCAGCGACTCGTCAAAGCGTCCGTGGGAGTTGAAGGTAGCGGCCATTGCGAGATAGGCGAGGGCGAAGTTGGCATCAGCGTGGATGGCCTGCTGGAAGTCGTTGATGGCTTCGTTGATCTTGCCGGCATTTGACTGCAGGATTCCGCGGAGGGTTAGAGCCTCGGCGAAGCTGGGAGAGATGGCGAGAGCAGCATCGACCTTCGAGCGGGCTTCGTCGAGCTTGCCTCGACCCATGGCCTGGGATGCTTTCTCATAAAGCGCGCGGGCCTTGGGTGGGACCTTGAATTGCGAGAGCGAAACGGTTGCGCCGCTGGCCAGGGATTCACTTCCGGCTTTGTTGCGCAACCGGAGATCAACATCGGTTTCGCCAGCCGTCGAGTTTAACTGCACGTGTGCCTGGGCTTCGTCGACGCCGGAGGTTGCAGTGATCTCATAGCTGCCGGGCGAAATGTTGTAGAGTGCAAAGGAGCCGGAAGCATCGGTTTGCGCGGAGATGACGCGGCCACCGCGTACAAGGTCGCGGACTTGAATGTTGGCATTGTTGACCGCGTGGCCATCGAAGGTGCGAACGGTTCCGGTGATACGGCCTGAGCTGCTGTTGTCGCCGAGGCGGCTCAAAGGATCGTCGTGAAAGGGAGTCTCGCCCGGGGAACGATTCTGAGTAACTGCCGCAGGGGTTGCCAACAAAGCTGCGAAGAACAGAGAGAGAGTGTGTGCGACCAGACGGCGAGACATCATGCCCATCCTTAAAGCTCTGAAAAGAGCCGCGCCGTGGAGGAGTGTTGTACCCGCTTTCCAGGCCGCGGTGAAACATTGGAGAAAGTGCGACTGCAGTGAGTTGGCTTCTGTCAAGGCGCGAGTAGGATTTATATTTCTTTTATAGGAACAACCCGGCGCGACGCGACCAGCAATGCCCGGAGCGAAAGTGAGGACCGACAAGTGGACGTAAAAGTGAGCGCGGCAAAGCAGATCCGTGGAAGTGTGAGAACCGCGGGCGACAAGTCGGTTTCACACCGCTACGCGATGCTTTCAGGGATTGCCGAAGGCACCTCGGAGTTTGAGAATTTTTCCAGCTCGGCGGATTGCGCGAGCACGCTGGCTTGTATGGAAGCGCTGGGCGCGCGGGTGCGGCGCACGGGAAATCACGTGGAAGTGGACGGCGTGGGGGGCGCATTGCGGGCTCCGGCGCACGAGCTGGATTGTGGCAACAGCGGTTCGACCATGCGCATGCTGAGCGGCGTGTTGGCGGCGCAGGACTTTACCAGCGTGATGACCGGCGACGCATCGCTGAGCAAGCGTCCCATGCGGCGGGTGATCGAGCCGCTGCAAAAAATGGGAGCGAGGATTGATTCACACGACGGCTTCGCGCCATTGACTATCCACGGGACAAAACTGAAGGCCATGGAGTATCGGCCGGCGGTAGCGAGCGCGCAGGTGAAGAGTTGCGTGCTGCTGGCCGGGCTGTTTGCCGACGGCGAGACCACGGTGATTGAGCCGGTGCGCACGCGCGATCACACGGAGCTCGCACTGAAGGCGTTTGGCGGAGAGGTGACGCGCGACGGTGCGCGGGTGAGCGTGCGTGGGGGACAGAAGCTGCGCGGGGTGAAGGCTTACGTGCCGGGAGACTTGTCATCGGTCACGTTTTTCTTGTGCGCCGCGGCGTTGTTTCCGGGTTCGAGCCTGGTGGTGGACTCGGTGCTGCTAAATCCGACGCGTTCGGTTGTGCTGGATGTGCTGGCGGGAATGGGAGTGAAGATCAACTTCCTCAAGGTGGAGGAGCAGTTCGGCGAGCTGATTGGAACGATGCAGGCCGAGGGAGGGACGTTCCAGGGCGGAGTGATTCACGGATCGCAGAGCGCGGCGTTGATCGATGAGTTGCCGGCGATTGCCGCAGTGGCTCCCTATAGCGCAGGCGGGGTGGAGATCCGTGATGCTGCCGAACTGCGGGTGAAGGAGTGCGACCGCATCGATGCCGTGGTGCGCAACCTGCGCGCGATGGGCGCGGAGGTGGAGGAGTTCCCGGACGGGATGCGGATTCCGGGTGGACAGCGGTTGCACGGCGCGGAGATCGAAAGCTTTGACGATCATCGCATTGCGATGGCGTTTGCGGTTGCAGCATTGCGGGCAGAAGGCGAGACCACGATTCAAAACGCGGAGGCCGTGGCGGTTTCATTCCCGGAGTTCTTCGAGGTGTTGAGTAAGGTCGTGGAGTAATTTCGGACTACGAAATACGCGGTATTGACGCAATTCGACGCAGTGAAGCGGCCCACCCCACATGGGTCGCTGCCATCTTACCCACCTGCATTCCAACGTGCGGCGGTTGTTATGGAACCGGTGATTCCGGCGCGCGAGAAGGAATGGAAGGTTGATGGGAGATGAGCTGGATTATGAAGTTGAAAGTCTTGGGAATGGCCTTGGCGTTGCTTGTGTTTGCGCCGGCTTTATCTGCGCAAAACGTCAACACTCAGAGTAGCAGTGCGCTCAACCATGTAGAGCTGGGCGCGTTTGTGAATTACACGATGCTGCATAACGCGGGCAACACAAACTTCTTCGGTGCAGGCGGACGGCTTGGCGTGAACTTGAATCCGAATGTTCAGCTTGAAGCCGAAGGCGCATACGATTTTCAGCGTTATGTGAATGCGACGTCGAGCGGCAGCTTCGTCAGCGTGCGGAGCAATTTGCGCATGACGCACTTTCTGTTTGGCCCAAAATTTCAAATGGGGACTTCAGGACCCGTGCGTGTGTTTGTGACGGCCAAGGGTGGATTGCTGAACTTCTCGAGTGACACGAATTTTGGTGGGCAGGTTACCAATATTCCGTTCGGCGACACGAATGGCGTTTTCTATCCGGCCGGTGGAATTGAGTTTTTTGCCGGTTGGATTGGAATGCGCTTTGAAGCAGGCGATGAGATGTACTTCGATCACGGGGTTAACCATAATCTGCGCGTAACCGTGGGGCCGACGATTCGCTTCTGAGGCGCAGTAGTGGTGTTAGGTCCGGAGCTTCTGAGCAAGGCGCCGGACCTGTGATCGATCACCCGCGAGCCGCCGCCCCGGCGTGCGCCTGCAACGCGAGCTCGGCGGCGGCACAGCGCAATTCCGCTGACTCCGGGAAGGTTTCAAGTCCGCGCAGAATGAGGCTGTGCGCTTGACTGTGTTGCTGCATGGAGGCGCGGATGGCGGCGGCCCGCAGGTACGTCTTGGGATGGCGCACGATCTCGGCGAATTGCTCGGCCGCAAGCGCTGCTTCCTCCATGCGATTGGCCACGAGGCAGGACTTGATGAGCCGTTCGTGGAATTCGGCCGCACAGGGCATGGCGATGATGGCGCTGCGCATCCTGGCCAGGCCGGAGTCGATCTCTCCGATTCTCACCTCGGTGTAGCCGAGCTTGCTCTCCACCTGCGGATCGTCTCCGGCAACTTCCAAGACACGGCGATAGGCATCACGCGCTTCAGGGAAACGTCCGAGGTTGTGCAGGGCATCGCCGCGAGCGTGTTCGTTCTCTGCCGGGAGCGCACCTTCAAGGGCAGCGCGATCCAGGGCCACGAGCGCTTCCTGATCGCGTTGGAGTTCGAGGAACGCGGAGCCAGCCAGAAACCAGGCTCCGGCCAGATGCGGGTCGAGAGCAAGTGCGCGGTCGAGACACTCCAAGGCTTCCTGATTCCGGTGGAAAGGCTCGTGAAGCTGGTGGGCTAGCTCCATCCACGCCAGAGGATTGGCGGGCTGCTGTTCGACCTTGGCGCGCAGAAGTTGCAGGTAAAGCTCGGCCTTCTTCTCGTGGTCGGCCTTGGAGGCGAGATATCCGAAGTGGTGAATGCAGAGGCTGATCTGCGGCATGGCGAGGCCGAGGGCGGCGATCTGGGGCCCGACGGCTTCGTGGATGCATCCGCTAAAGCGGACTTGCGGATGATTGCGAAAGAGGCGGACTACGGTGTGCTCGGCGTAGGAGGGCGCGTCTGCGGCGCGCGGGTTGCGTCCGTCGTTGGCCACGGCGCGGCTGCCGTTTACGCTGCCGTGGCGCAGCGGCAGGTAGTTGCGCACCGGCATAATGTAGCCACCAACCTTGGGAGCGCGCAACAGCTTCGGTAGGGAGTGCCGGGCTCGCGCGTCGAGCTCCTCATCGGCATCCAACACAAGCACCCAGCGGGTGGTCATCTTTTCCAGCGCTGCGTTGCGTGCCCGGGCAAAATCATTTTCCCAAGGAATGGAGAAAACCACGGCGCCGGACTCGCGCGCGATTTCGAGGCTACCGTCGGTGGATCCGGTGTCGGCGATGACGATTTCGCTGACGACTCCGCGAACACTCTCCAGGCAGGAGCGCAGGGACTTCGCCCCATTCTTGACGATCATGGAAAGACCGAGGGTGGGCACGGCGCAGGTCTCCTCTTTGAAAAATTAGCGTTCGATGTGATTCGCTGGAACCAACAGAAGAGGAATGCACGTAGGGTGCCATCGCGAGAGGAGATCAAGCCGAGCAGTGGTGCGGATTCTATAAAGGCGGGTAGCCCTCGATTAGGAACGAAGTCTACCCGGCCGGGAGGTTTGCTGGCGCTACTGCATGCCGCCCATCTGCGGGTGGGTGGCGAGGGTGGCAGGAGCGTCGAGTTCGAAGATCAGTTCGGTTCCGGCGGGCAGAGTCAGCTCGCGATGCTTGACGATGATGTGTCCGGCGGCAATTGCGGCTCCGGTGGCGGTACCGATCAGAAGGCCTTCGGGGCCGGCGATGACGGCTCCGGCGATGGCTCCGGTTCCAGCGAGCGCGCCGGCTTCAATTTTGTCCATGGGGTTGGGCGTTACGCCACGGATGCGGCCTTCCTGATCGACATCGAGCTTGCGCGGGGTGGCCGTATCGACCACAGAGGCAGTGAAATTAAGCTGCCCGCGCGTGGGCGTTTGGACGCTGATGGCCTTGATGGAAAGCGATGGTTTGCCGCGGAAGCGACTGGCGCCGTGAGCCCGCATCACCAGGCAATTTACGGTAGCTCCGGCGGGAACCACGGTAGCTCCGTCCACTTGAACCGGCTGGGTGAGGGTGGCGGTGAGCTGCTCGCCAGGCTTGGCCGTAGTGGTGGAGACGGCACGGTTGAGCTTGAGCCGGAGCACGGTGGCGGTGGGCAACACGGTGCGCTCTTGAGGCGAGCGGACTTGCAGATCCGGCGGACTCGCCAAGGCAGCGAGAGTGGGATCGGCGGACGGGGAGTTGTTCGTCTGTGCGAAGGCGGCGGCGGTGGCGAGCGAGGCCAGGCAAAGCAGTCGGGGGAAGCTGTTCATTTGGCGACTCCGGGGCAACAGAGATTTACCCACGCGACGAGCGTAGAGCGGCAATGCCCGGGGGCGCAACGCGATTGAACCAAGCCAGTTAAGGCATGCGCCGGGCCGGGCGAAATCCGCAAGGAAGAAGCGGGCGGGCGCGAGTGGCGTGAGTGCAGAGCTGCTTTGAGGAAAGCAGAAACACTGGAAGAGAAACTGGGAATCCACTCAGTAGCATATAATTCTCTAGGTTTGGCGAAACATCTCCATCTTGCCGATTCATCTCTGCCTCCGGAAGCGAAACGGTCCGGCGCGCAATCGCACTTATCTTCATTGAGAAATGAAATAGAGCTTTTCATCCAAAACGCAGCAGTTATCTCCCAAGTTGAAGAGAGAGGAATTTATGACCGAGATCGATCTGGTACATGCGCGGGAAGTTCTGGATTCACGCGGTAACCCTACGGTGGAAGCGGAAGTGACGCTGGGCAGCGGCGCCAAGGGACGGGCTATTGTTCCGAGCGGCGCCTCGACGGGCGAACACGAGGCGGTGGAACTACGCGATGGCGATGCCTCGCGCTACCTGGGCAAGGGCGTGTTAAAGGCGGTTGAGAATGTGAACAACGTGATCGGTCCGCACGTGGAGGGCTTGGACGCCTCTAACCAGAGCGAACTGGACGCGGAGATGATTGAGCTGGACGGCACGGAAAACAAGGAAAAGCTGGGAGCGAATGCGATTCTGGCGGTGAGCATGGCGGCGGCGCGCGCGATGGCCGAGCACTATGATATTCCGCTCTACCGCTACCTGGGTGGCGTGAACGCGACGATTCTGCCGGTGCCGATGATGAACATCATCAACGGCGGCGTACATGCGGACTCGAGTGTGGACTTCCAGGAATTCATGGCAATGCCGGTGGGCGCGCCGTCGTTCTCCGAGGGACTGCGCTGGGTTGCGGAGACCTTCCACGCACTGAAGAGCGTGCTGAAGAAGAGGGGCTACAACACGTCGGTGGGCGACGAGGGCGGATTCGCACCTTCGCTCAAGTCGAACGACGAAGCGGTGGAAGTGATTCTGGAAGCAATCACCCAGGCTGGTTACAAGCCAGGTCATGATATTGCGATTGCCCTGGATCCGGCAGCGAGCGAGTTCTTCGAGAACGGCAATTACGTTTTCAAGAAGAGCGACAAGTCGGTGAAGAGCCCGGCAGAAATGGTGAAGTTCTACGCCAACTGGATGCGGCAATATCCGATTGTGTCGCTGGAAGATGGGCTTGCCGAGGACGACTGGGATGGTTGGAAGCTGCTGACCGACGAGCTGGGCAATAAGATCCAACTTGTGGGCGACGACCTGTTTGTGACCAACACGGCGCGTCTGGCACGCGGCATTGATAGCGGCGTTGCGAACTCCATCTTGATCAAAGTAAACCAGATCGGCACGATCACGGAGACCTTGGAAGCGATCGAAATGGCGCGCCGTAACGGCTACACGGCGGTGATGTCGCACCGCTCGGGCGAGACCGAAGACACGTTCATCGCCGATCTGGCGGTGGCGACCGGCGTGGGCCAGATCAAATCGGGCTCGGCCAGCCGCACCGATCGCATTGCGAAGTACAACCAGCTGTTGAGAATCGAAGAAGAGCTGGGTTCGGGTGCGAATTTCCTGGGATTCGGCGCGCTCAATTACTCCGGCGAACTGCTAGAGACGGCAGGCGACGAGTAATCGATGAAAATTCCGGACTCTCCGCCGTGTGCGGAGGGTCCGGAGATCCACGGCTGGAGCCGGAGTCCTCCGGTTCGAGAGAAAACCGTACGGGAGAGGTCGGATGGCTCGTCATTGGGCAGTGTTGATTCTGCTGTTAGCGGTCGCGTGCGAGGTGGGAGCGGCACAAGTTGCGCTCGATCCCATGCCGCCATCGCGTGCGCAGGTTCTGCAACTGATGTCAGCGATGGGAGTGCAGCAGAATGTGGATGCTTCGCTGATGGCCACGCAGGCCAAGGTAAAAGTTGCAGCGCGCAGTTCATTCCAAAAGAAAAATCCGAATGCGGATGCGGCGACGCTGAAGAAACTCGACACAGTGTTTGACGCAACGCCGCTGTTTAACTTTGAGGCGATTTCCGAGCCGCTGGTGGCCGTGTATCAGAAGAATCTGAGCGCTGCGGATGTACAGGCGGGGATCGACTTTTATACTTCGGATGCGGGAAAGCGGCTGCGAGAAAAGCTGCCAGTGATCCAACGCGAGAGCAATGCGAGCGGTGGAAAACTGGTGCAGCAAAAGCTGATGGAATATAGCGCAGAGCTCGAACGCAAACTCGAAGCTTTCCAAGCGGAACTGGACCAACAGAAACCGGCGGCGGATAAGACGAAGGCCGCGGACGACAAATCAAAGACCACGGACGAGAAGTCCAAGTAGCGCGCCGAGTGCGCAGTTCACGGGAGTTTGCGAAAGATCATGGCTCGACCGAAACCGCTGGTGCTGATCATCCTGGATGGATGGGGTTATGCTCCGCCCTCAAAGTCAAATGCAATTTCACTGGCGCGCAAGCCAACCTATGACAAGTTGCTGCGCGAGTTTCCGAACACGCTGGTGCACACCAGCGGACGCTTTGTGGGTTTGCCGACCGGGCAGATGGGCAATAGCGAAGTAGGACACCTGAACATCGGCGCCGGGCGGGTGGTCTACATGGACATCACGCGCCTGGATCTGATGATTGAGAATGGCGACCTCTTCAAGCATCCTTTGCTGCTGGAGGCGATGAAGCAGGCGCAGGTCAATGGGCGCCGGTTGCACTTTATCGGGCTGCTCAGCGACGGGGGCGTGCACTCGCATGAGAATCATCTCTACGCGCTGCTGCGCATGGCGAAGCAGAATGGCGTGGAGCGCGCATTCGTGCATGCCTTCCTGGACGGACGCGACACGCCGCCGGACTCGGGCGCGGGCTATCTGGAAAAGCTGCAGCAGAAGATGCGCGAGTATGGCATCGGCAAGATTGCGACGGCTGGCGGGCGCTACTATGCGATGGATCGCGACAAGAAGTGGGAGCGCGAATGCAAGGCTTTCGACGCGATGGTACGCGGCAAGGCCGAGGGTGGCACATCGACCGACGCGGCGAAGACCGTAAGGGAGTCCTACAACCGCGGTGTGAACGACGAGTTTGTGATTCCGTTTGTGTGCGTGAACGAGAGAAATGAGCCAGTCGGCACGATTCGCGACGAGGACGTGGTCATCAACTTCAACTATCGCGCGGACCGCGCACGGCAGATCACCCAGGTGCTGACTCGCGAGAGCGGCATTACTCCGCTGGCGGGACGCGACCTGCCGGACGCGGAGAAGCTTGAGGCGGAGATTCCGGCGCGCGAACTGCCGAAGAATCTGCACTATCTCTGCATGACCGAGTATGACGTGCGCTACAAACTGCCGGTGGTCATTCCTCCGGAGCGGCTGCACAATATTCTGGCCAACGTGATGGCGACGCAGAATCTGCGCAACCTGCGGGTGGCGGAGACGGAGAAGTACGCACACGTCACATTCTTCTTCAACGGCGGCGTGGAGAAGCCATTCCCGGGCGAGGATCGCGTGCTGGTGCAGTCTCCGAAAGTTGCCACCTACGACCTGAAGCCGGAGATGAGCGCAGCGGAGATCGCGAAGCAGGTGGTGAAAAACGTGGAGGACAACACCTTCGACGTGTTGGTGGTGAACTTTGCCAACGCCGATATGGTGGGACACTCCGGAATGATTGAGCCGACGGTGAAGGCCGTGGAGACGGTGGATGCCTGCCTGGGAGAAATCTACGCGGCGGTGAAGCGTTGCGGCGGGGTGATGCTGGTGACGGCTGACCATGGCAACGCGGAAGAGATGATCGATCCGGCGACGGGCGGGCCATTTACGGCGCATACCACGAACCCGGTGCCGCTCATTTACATCGGCGAAGCAGCCAGCCAGTTCACGATGCGTCCGGATGGCGCGTTGCAGGATATTTCGCCCACGGTATTGGGGATTCTGGGATTGCCGAAGCCGGTGGAGATGACCGGACGGGATTTACGGGTGAAGAAACAGTAGAGCAAGCAGACGATCGGGAGCACGGAGGCCACGGGGTTGCGATCCCGCGGCCTTTTCTCATTGCGCTCAAGTAAGAACTAACGACAAGAGCAAGAGCAGGGTCACGGAATCCCTTTATTCAGTGCACCGGCACGTGCTCGGCGATTTCAATGTCGAAGCCCTCGAGGGCGGCAACGCGGCGCGGGTGGTTGGTGAGCAGGCGGATGCGGCGGAGTTTAAGGTCGGCGAGGATTTGCGCGCCAATGCCGACATCGCGCTGGCGAGTGCGCTGGTTTTCCGGCAGTGTGGGCAGTGCGCGGTCTTTGTGAAACTGCAGGGTTGGTTTGCCGGAGAGCGGCTCAACGGTGAAGCCAAGCGAGGTTTGGTGCAGGTAGATGAGGGCGCCGCGGCCCTCTTCGGCGATGCGGCGCAGCGACTGATCTAGTACGCTGCCACACTCGCACCAGGTTGCGCCAAAGACGTCGCCGACGAGGCAGTGGGTGTGCATGCGGACGAGAATGGGAGAGCCGTCAGCGGCATTGATGTCGCCGCGCACCAGGGCGACGTGGGACTGGCCGTCAAGGGCGGAGCGGTAGGCGATCATGCGGAATTCGCCGTAGCGGGTGGGAATGACGGCTTCGCCCTGGCGCTCGACAAGGCGCTCGTTGGCCATGCGGTAGCGGATGATCTCGGCGGTGGTGATCATCTTGAGCTTGTGGTGGCGGCAGAACTCGGCGAGCTCAGGAACGCGCGCCATGGTACCGTCGTCGCTCATGATCTCGCAGATGACGCCGGAGGGATCCAGTCCGGCCATGCGGGCGAGATCGACCGAGGCTTCGGTTTGTCCGGCGCGGACGAGGACGCCACCCTTGCGGGCGCGCAAGGGAAAGATATGACCGGGGCGCACGAGGTCAGAGGGACGAGATATGGGATCGACGGCCACCTGGATGGTGCGGGCACGGTCGGCAGCGCTGATACCGGTGGTGACGCCCTCGCGGGCCTCGATCGATTCGGTGAAGGCGGTGCCGAATGGCGACTCGTTGGCGCTGGTCATGGGCGAAAGCCGAAGAAAGTCGCAGCGTTCCTCGGTCAGCGAGAGGCAGATGAGTCCGCGGCCAAAGCGGGCCATGAAGTTGATGGCCTCGGCGGTGATTTTTTCGGCGGCCATGGTCAGGTCGCCTTCGTTTTCGCGATCCTCATCGTCGACGATGATGACCATGCGACCGGCGCGCATTTCTTCCAGCGCGGCGGGAACATCACAAAATGGCGGCTGTGGACTCATACACTCCGGATTCTAGCATCTGGGCAGATGCGGGCAGAATCCGGAGCGTGCGAGCTACGGAACCGAGATCGCAACTTTTCCTACCTGCGCGTTGGACTCAAGATACTGGAATGCCTCGACAATCTCCGTAAAGTGAAAGACCTTCGCGATCTTCGGATGGAAGCGCCCGTCGGCCAGGCGGTCAAAGATGTATTTCTTCGCCGCTGCGAGTCTCGCTGGATTGCCAGTGATCTCCATCAGTGTGTAGCCGCGCATGTTGAGTCCCTTGGACAACGCCAATGACAGGGGAAAGGGCGTGGGCTGCATCGAGAGCAAACCGTACTGAAAGAGAATTCCGCCGATGGCAGCGGCCTCCGCGAGCTTCTCCACGAACGGTCCGGCTACCGGATCGAAGGTGATACGTGGACCCTTTCCTCCGGTGATCTCGGCGACTCGCGCCACGTAATCTTCCTCCTCGGTGGCGATGACATAGTCGGCGCCGAGCGTGAGCAGTTCCGCTTTCTTATTGCTCTTGCGGGTGGTTGCAATGGAGATGGCGCCTTCGGCTTTGGCGATCTGGATGGCGGCCAGTCCCACGCTGCTGGAGGCGGCAGGGATCACCACGAAATCTCCCTTCGCTAGATGGGCGGTGGCAATCAGTGCGCCATATGCCGTCATGTACTGCATCCAGACGGCCGCACCTTCGACGGGCGACAGCTTTGCAGGATATTCACCCAGAGCCGCGACCGGAGCAATGGCCTGCTCGCCCAACATGGGGTATTGATTCATGGAAAAGGACGGAATGGTTGCGACGGTTTTACTCACCCAGGACTGATCGACATCGGGGCCAACCGCTTCCACCACGCCTGCGGCCTCGTAGCCGACGCCGGAGGGCAACTTGGGCTGCTCCAGGTAGAAACCGCGCATGAAGAGCGACTCCGCCCGGTTCAGTCCTGCGGCTTGCACCTGCAGACGCACCTCGCCGGGGCCGGGCTCCTTCTGTGCTTCCCATTCGAGTTTCAGAACCTCGGGGCCCCCCAACTCATGAAAACGAACGATTCTCGGCATGTCTTTCTCCGTAGTTAGTTTTGCAGTTAGTTAGAGGGCCGATTTGCGCCGGGAGATTCGCGAAAACAAGCTGCGGGGCATGGAACGGAGTTCATAGTGGAACCGTATCTCCTGAAGCAGCCTACCGGCCAGGAGTAGAATCGGCTGACTGCAATACAAATCCTTGCACGATCAGGAGTGCCCATGCAGATGAAACTTGAGCGAATAGGGTGGCTGGTGCTGTTGGCTGCCGGCGCCTTGCTGTCGCAAGCGGCCGCACAAAACGCGCCACGTCTTGAAGGCTTCGATGTGTCGATGGTGGACAAAACGAACGACCCTTGCGTTGACTTCTACCAGTATAGTTGCTCGAAGTGGAAGGCTGCACATCCGATCCCGGGAGATATGCCATCGGTGGGCACCTGGACACCACTCTTTCTTTACAACCAGACGATTCTGCGCGAGGCGATGGAGAAGGCGGCAGCGAATCTAGCGGTTAAGGGAACAGAACAGCAGGTGGGCGACTATTGGAAGAGCTGCATGAATCTCGACCTGCGGGCAGCTAAGGGCAAGCAGTGGCTGGCCGATGCTCTGAAGCCGGTGGATGCGATGAAAACCAAGCAGGAACTAGCGAAGGTGTTGGCACACCTGCACAGCGGATTGCTTCCGGCCTGGGAGGGCGATGATAACCAGACCAATACGGCGCTGATTGGGTTTGGGCCAACGCAGGATCTGGAGGATTCGTCGAAGATGGTGGCGGGCTTTGACCAAGCGGGGCTGTCGCTGCCTTCTCGCGACTATTACCTGAACGACGACGAGAACTCGAAGAAGATCCGCGAGGAGTACAAGAAACACCTGGTGAGGATGTTCGAGCTGGCGGGAGACACTCCGGAGCAGGCTGGCAAGGAAGCTACGGCAGTGTTCGCGATTGAGAGCGCGCTGGCCAAATCGCAGATGGACGCTGTGGACCGCCGCGACCCGATGAAGATTTATCACAAGCAGTCGCTGGCACAGCTCCAAGCCGCGCTGCCAGATTTCAATGTGGACGAATACCTGAAACTGAGCGGCTCACCGGAGCCGCCATTCTACATTGTGACCACGCTGGAGTTCCTGCCGGCACTGGACCAGCAGATCAAAACGAGATCGGTCGATGAGTTGAAGAGCTACCTGCGCTGGTGGACGATCAAGGCATCGGCCAACAAGACGACTCCGGAGCTGGAACAGGCGAATTTCGATTTCTTCGGTACTACGCTGGAGGGAACACCGAAGATGCTGCCGCAGTGGCGTCGCTGCGTCGCTTCGGCCGACGCCCGGCTGGGCGAGGCGCTGGGACAGGAGTATGTGAAGATTGCCTTCCCGCCGGAGAGCAAAGCCAAGGCAGTGGAGCTGATGACCGGCATCCGCACGGCGCTGAAGCAGGATATCGGCGCGGTGGATTGGATGGCCCCGGCCACCAAGAAACAGGCGATCGAAAAGCTGGATGCCATGATCCAGAAGATCGGGTATCCGGATAATTGGCGGGATTACTCCTCGCTGAAGATTGTGCCGGACAACCTGCTGGCGAATGTCGAGGCGGCAAACGCCTTCGAGGTTCGACGGCAGCTCAAGAAGGTGAACAGGCCAGTGGACAAGATGGAGTGGACCATGACTCCGCCCACGATTAATGCCTACAACGACCCGCAGAACAATACAATCAACTTCCCGGCAGGCATTTTGCAGCTTCCATTCTTCGACGCGAAGCAGTCGGACGCGGCGAACTATGGCGCGATTGGTATGGTGATCGGGCACGAGATTACCCACGGCTTTGACGACCAGGGACGCAAGTTCGATGCAAAGGGCAACCTGCGCGACTGGTGGACGGAGGCGGATGCTACGGCCTACGACCAACGTGGCAACTGCCTGGCTGCCGAGTACACGCATGACGTTCCAGAGCTGGGCGCGGGGGTGAAGGCTAACGGCAAACTGACCCAAGGCGAGGATACGGCCGACAACGGCGGCATCCATCTGGCACTCATGGCCTTGGAAGAGCTGTACAAGTCGAAGGGCAAGTCGCTGGATGTGCCGGAGAAAGATGGACTGACCGCACGGCAGCGCTTCTACTTAAGCTACAGCTTCAGTTGGTGCGAGAGCGCGCGGCCGGACGTGGAGCGGATGCAGATTACGACCAATCCGCACTCGCTGTCACGTTACCGGGTAAACACTCCATTGAGTAACCAGGCGGACTTTGCCAAGGCCTTTGGCTGCAAGCAGGGACAGCCGATGGTTCGGGAGCAGGCTTGCCGGGTGTGGTAGAAGCCGGGTTTGCAACGGAAACGGGGAGTCTGCGGGCTCCCCGTTTGGTTGCGCGCAAAACCCTACGCAGCGGAATTGATCAGGTGTACGAGGTAGAACATTGCGGCAGCAACCGCAGCCGAGCAGGGAATGGTGAGCACCCAGGCCCAGACAATGCGGGTCGCAACTCCCCAGCGTACGGCAGAAAGGCGATGCGTGGTACCAACGCCGACGATGGCTCCGGTGATGGTATGGGTGGTGGAAACTGGGATGCCCGCCAGGGCGGTGCCAAAAAGCGTGATAGCTCCGGCGGTTTCGGCGCAGAATCCGCCGATGGGCTTGAGCTTGGTGATTTTGCTGCCCATGGTATGCACAATCTTCCATCCGCCAAGGTAGGTTCCGGCGGCGATGGCGGCATTGGCACAGAGAATGATGGGCCAATGAAAACGGCCCCAATCATGGGTGACGTCGTACTGGGAGATGAGGTGCCCGGTGAAGAGGGCTCCGGCGACGATGCCCATGGTTTACTGCGCATCGTTGCCGCCGTGTCCGAGTGAGTAAGCTGCGGCAGAGAGCAATTGGAGCTTGCGGAACCATGTATCGACCTGCCTTGGCGCTTGGTTGCGGAAAATCCAATAGCTGGCAACCATGAAGGTGAAGCCAAGCACAAATCCCAACACCGGAGCAACGAAGATGAAGAGAATGGTTTTGGTCCAGCCGCCGGGCAGGATGACGCTGAGACTGGTTCGCCAGCCGTGCAGGATGGCGGAGCGGGCGACGGCAGCTCCGGCGTAGCCTCCGATGAGGGCGTGGGATGAGGACGTAGGCATTCCCCACCACCAGGTCAGCAGATCCCAGGTGATTGCACCGAGAAGTCCGGCGAGGACCACGTACTGGGTAACGACGTTGAGATCGACCATGCCCTTGCCGATGGTTTTGGCGACGGCTGTGCCGAGGAGGAAAGCGGCGGCGAAATTGAAGAACGCCGCCCAGACCACGGCCAGCTTGGGCGACAGCACGCGGGTGGAAACGACGGTGGCAATGCTGTTGGCGGCGTCATGGAAGCCATTGATGAAATCGAAGGCCAGGGCCACTACGCAGGTGACAATGACCAGAATCAGTCCAGTGTTCAAGACGTACCTCTAGCGGAGGCGCTACGCGTCCGCGACATGGGGCGTTGCTCAGGCGCTCTTAAGTACGATAGTTTCCAGCACGTTGGCTGCGTCCTCGGCCTTGTCGGTGGCCTTTTCCAGGACTTCGAGCAGTTCTTTGTGCTTGATGAGCCGAATGGGATTGTTTTCAGTGTCAAAGAGAAGACCAATGGCGGCACGGCTAATGCCATCGGCTTCGTTTTCCAGCCGGTTCACCTCGACACAGTACTCGATCAGGGCATCGCCTTTTTCCAGCAGGGCGACGGCTTTTGCCAGTTCCTCGGCCTGGCGGAGAATGATGGTTGCCAGCTCAACGGCCGCGGCGGGAGGTTTGGTGATCTTGTAGGTGGTGAGGCGATCGGCGGCGGCGTTAATGTAGTCGAGCACGTCGTCAAGCGAGCTGGCTAAGGTGTGGATGTCCTCGCGGTCAAAGGGCGTAATGAACGACGAATTCAGCTTGACGAAAACGGCATGGGCGATGTCGTCGCCCTTGCGTTCGGTGCCCTTGATCTTTTGGACTCCTGCGGAAACATGCTGATAGTTCTGCAGAAGATCGTGGAGCTGGCGGGCACCGGTGGTTAGATTATTCGCCATTTCTGCAAAAAGTTCGAAAAACTTGGTTTGGCGCGGAATGAAGCGGAGCATAAAGGTGGGGAGATTTCTCCTGCTGGGCTGGCAGGTCAGTTCGTTGGGCCCAGAGTTTGTAACGTTCTGTTCACCTGACTGTAACAATTGAATATCGCACCCGGAGTGAGTGGCCGTCAATCGAGAGTGACCTAAGGAGGCAGGGGATCGAGATGAGGGCAAAGCAAAAAGGCCGCCAGCAGGCGGCCTCAAGCGGGCTGAACTCTCGGACTTCAGCGGTTACAGCGTAGATTCGATTTCAAAGCCCCAAGCTTCGAGAAGCGGTTCGGGAATATACTTTGAATTCTTGTTCCGGCGGGCCCACTCACGCAGACGGGTAGAACGAAGGTACTGGTCCGGAGTCAGTTTGAACTCGCGGACTACTTGCTCGAACTCGGTAATGGTGGGGGTGACGGGGCCGATTGGTTCAGGCTTGCCCCAGTTGGGATTTCCGCGTCTTTTGGCCATGGGTTTTTATCCTTACCTCTGCGATGAATTGGAGCATCCGAGCGGGAGCTCTGGTGAGCTTAGTGCGAACGAAGTATATCCACTGCGTTTTTGCACTTCAGACTAAGCGGACGATCGGCTGGCTTTTAACCGCCTGCACAAGAAATCCGCGCTTCGCACGTCCTCGAAAAAACCACCCGGTTAACGAGGTCCGACTCGACACAATAACGTCTCATGATACTACGGATTCAGGGAGGATTTCCAGTGGGTTAAATTGGGGGTGATGGCCGATTCAATGGAGATCTGGCAAGTCATTATTTCTGAGACGCTTACCAGAAATGTGATAACAGCTAGTTCAGAAGCATGAATATGCAAAAGCGGACTCCCAAAATGGAATCGGGCGGAAGCAAGGAGTTTCTCGCCTCCAGCGGCGTGCCTGTGCTGTTTTCATCCCGGGATTAACGGGGAATCTCAAGTCAGCGCCCACCAGGGTCAGGCGGTCTCGCCGGTAGCGCTGGCCGGGGCGCTAGCCGAGCGCAGCAGCTTCCATAGTTCATCGTGCCCGAGGCCGCTCTTGGCCGAAAAAGGCAGTACGTGGCTGACGTTATGCGCTCTCTTCAGGGCGTTCAGCGAGGCCTGGATGCGAGTTCCGGCGCGGTCGGCCTTGGTGGCGACGACCAGCAACGGGCGATTGGCCTGTCGAAGGTAGTCGATCATTTGGGTGTCCGATGGTTGGGGTGGAATGTTGGCATCAACCAGGCAGAGGCAGAGCGCGAGCGAAGTGCGCTCGGTGAGATAGGGTTCGATGAACTCCGGCCAGGTGCGGGTGATCTCGCGCGGAACGCGGGCGTAGCCATAGCCGGGAAGGTCGGCAAAGAGCAGCTCGGCGCGGGGACGGCCGGGCCAGCGAATTTCAAAGAAATTGATGGCCTGGGTGCGGCCGGGCGTATTGCTGGTTTTGGCGACTTTGGAGCTCACTAAGGAGTTGATCAGGCTGGACTTGCCGACATTGGAGCGGCCAAGAAACGCAACTTCCGGCAACTCGGGAAGAGGGAAGCGTTCGGGCGAGACCGCCGAAAGCAGAAATCTGGTAAGAACCTTCATCTTTGTATCTTAGCCTGAATGCGGAATCCGATGGGGTGACTAGGGAGAACCATCGGACTCGCGCCATTGAATAGAGACACGAATCGGAAACGATGGGCACGGCTGGGACCCAGCGTTACCCATGGAAACAGCGTTGATGACGTTCCTCAACCGTTACCGACTTGGATGCTCGACGGCGGGGCTCTGTTGTGGCTCCGGCACGGCCTTTTCCTCGTGATACTCCATCTCGGTGTTGACGGCCCAGATATTTGACTGGTCGAGGCGACTGCTGAGAATGTTATCGACAGCGGTCATGGCGGTCAGCATGGAGTGATCCTGGTTGTTGTACTTGTGCATTCCGTTGCGGCCGACCATGAAGAGGTTCGTATAGCTAAGCAGGTAATCGCGCAGTTCGTCGAAGCGATCATAGGTACCGAAGTAGGCGGGATAGGTCTTGGGCATGCGGATGACGGTAGAGTCGAGAACGTCAGCCTGGTTGATGATTCCAATGGCGGCCAGCTCGCGGCTGGCGAGCGCTGCCATTTCGTCTTCCGGCATGGTCCAGATGTCGTCGGTCTGGTAGCAGAAGTATTCCACACCGATCCAGACGGTATTGGGATCGCGTACCAGATAGGGGCTCCAGTTGTTGAAGATTTGCAGGCGTCCGGCACGCACCTCGGGCTCCTGGATGTAAATCCAGTTGTCCTTGATGAGGGTGTTGGGATTCTTGGGATCGCGGACGGCGAGCTTGTTGACAAGCAGTCCGACGGTGACGAAGTCGCGGTACTGGAGGCCGTCGCTGATCTCGCGCAACTCGGCGGGAACCGGCACGCTGAGTGATTGGACGAGTTCCTGGATGGGCATGGTGGAGAAAAAGTAGTCGCCATCAAAGGTGCGCTCCCGGCCGTCGCCATCGGTGCCGCAGACGCTGAGAACCTGGTCGCCCTCGACCTGCAGGCTATCCACGTTGAAGCCGGTGTGAATGATGCCGCCCATCTGCTGCACCTTGCGGGCGACGATCTCCCAGAGCTGGCCGGGACCGAGACGCGGATACATGAACTGCTCGATGAGCGAGGTCTCGACTTCCTTCTGGCGCATGTCCTGCTTGCTCTGAAAGAGCTTGCGGAAGTGGTGCGCGATGGTCTTGGTGATGGAAAGTCCCTTGATGCGCTGGGCACCCCACTCGGCGCTGATTTGGTGGCAGGGAACGCCCCAAACTTTTTCGGTGTAGGAGCGGAAGAAGGTTCGATAGAGCTCGCCGCCGAAACGGCTGATAAAGAACTGCTCCAGATTTTCAATGCGGCTGGGAGGAAAGAGCGTGTTCCATAGATAGCTGCCGCCGATGCGCATGACTCGGACCATTCCGAGATTGCGCAGAGTCTGGGCGCTGAGCTGGATGGGATACTCGAAAAACTTGCGCAGGAAGTAGATACGGGAACGGCGCTCACGCAGCAGCATGGTTTCGTTGCCTTCCGAACGTGGCGCGCCGGAGGGCAGAGGACGCTGCTGATTTTGATAGTGGATAATCTGGCTGGCCGGGTCGGCGGCGGTGCCGTCCAGTGGCATGTGCTTTAGCCACCAGTTCATGACGCGGTCGCTCTTGGAGAAGAAGCGGTGGCCACCAATGTCGATGCGGTTCCCCTTGTATTCCACGGTGCGCGAGATGCCACCCATGTAGGAGCTCTTCTCCAGCACGATGGGAACAATGTTGGAACGGGTCAGGAGTTCGTAGGCGGCGGTGAGGCCTGCAGGACCGGCGCCGATGATGATTGCGGTTCTCTTCATGGGTATGTCAAGGCTTCCGGAAAGTTGAAATCGCGTCCACTAAGTTTATCTGTTTTCATCATGTTCACGGCTGAGAATGAGAGGACACCAGGGCTTCGCGTGGCGACGGGTCGACGCGGAAAAGCGAAACGTCGTGGTGGGCCAAGGGCGTAAACCCGCCCAGATCGTGAGACCGGAAATCGAGCGCAACGCGCCGCGCGGGCACTTCGTCGTCACGGAGCTTCTGCAGCAGCCAGTTGTCCTCTGGCCCGAGTATGTAATAACTGGGGTATCTGAGCTGAAAGCTGCTGAGCGCAACGATGGGGACAGAGTAGATCTCCGGAGCGGCGGCCAGGTTCTGCTCGGGCGAGTCCTCGTGCTTGTACTTACGGATCGCGGGGAAATCCATGGCGAAGACTACGCGCGCGGCAAGGGCGGGCGGCGCATAAAAATGCAGCGGCGTAGCCAGCAGGGAGTCGGGAACGACGATCTCGCCGTGAGCGGGCAGCATGGCGATGATGCGGTCGAGCGCCTGCCGCTGGTTGCTGTAGTCGCCGGCGGTATCGCCTGCACGGTAGGCGAACCAGCAAAAGCAGACGAGCAGGGAAAGCAGCGCGGTCTTGTGGTTCCGTCCGGTGAGTTTGAATGCGGCGATGGCGACCGCGATGGAAAGCCCAATACAGAAGGGAAGCACGCAACGTGGACTGACCATGCCACCGCGCAGGACCGACATCAGGTATCCGAGCACGGGATAGGCGGCGAAGAGGGTGACGGCGACGAACTCCGGCAGACGAAGAATCGCCGTGCGGCGGATACCGAGCTCGGAACGCTCGTAGGCCATGACCACCGCAGCGGCGTAAACCACGCCGAGCATCAGCCAGAGACTGGCTTCCAACATCTGGGCGTAGGCATCGGTCATGAACTCCGGGTAGGGCTTGTTCCACGCATAGGAAGAAAAGCGCGCAACCGCGGCGTGAATCAGAGGCAGGTAAGCGAACAACGGCGTGGCGCCCGCGGCCAGCGCGATCCAGACGCGCCAGGCGATGCGCCGGCGTTGCAAGGTGGAGACCAGTTCTCCGGCGGCGACGGGAAAGAAGGCCAGTACGCCGAAATAGTTGGAAGAGAGTCCGAGGGCGAGCGCGGCGGCCAGCATCGTGGCAGCCATGCGTTGGCGTTTGGACTCATGCGTCCAGCGCCAAGCAAGCAGGGCAACCGAAGCAAAGCAAACCAAGTAGGAGTAGGAGCGCGCCTCATACGAATAGTCGAAGGCATGCGTGGTCATATAGAAGAAGATTCCCACGGCTGCGAAGAGCGGCGGGACTCGGCGCACCAGAAACTCATAGATGCAGAGCAGGGTGACAGCTCCGGCGACGATGGCGGGGAGGCGGACCGCAATTTCACTGGTGCCAAAGAGCTGCATGGACCAGGCAGTAAGCAGATGCGAGAGCGGAGGGTTGGGATCAGCTGCGCGCAAAAGCAGTTGCCAGATCGCGCCGGCGCCGGACTGGCGGGCGATGTTGAAGGTGATCAGTTCGTCAAACCAGAAGGGCTTGAGCGCGGCGATGGCGAAGGCAGCTGCAAAATGCATAGCAATCTGCACCGCCAGAAGGCGGCCGCTATGCGCGTTCAGCGCCGCGTAGAGCCGCTCGGGCCATTGTGTCCCCGGGCTAACGCCAGGTCTGGATGGAAGTGGACGCTGCCCGACGGGGGTCGCCATGTTGAGGGCCAATCCTCCTGAGAAGGTGACGAAATCCTGCCAATGTATTTGGGATGAACATGGCAAGGATGGTGTTGTATACAGCGCAAGTGAGTTGCTGTTGTGTTAAAAGCGAAGCTGGGCAGAGAAGGACGAATTCTTCTGTGTTCCGACTATGCCGCGGTCGTGTAAATTGGACTCGGTACTGTAATTCTCGGGTACCCCGGTGAAGTGCGGCGAATGGGGAAGCTGAGCCATAAATACGGCCTGCGAACGGTGGCGGTCGTGGAGGCATTTAAGGGCGTGGCGGTGATGGCACTGTGTTTCGTGCTGCTCACATTGCTGCACAAGGACTTGGATGCAGTGGTGGATCACCTGACGGAGCTGCTGCGGCTGAATCCAGACTCGCGGGTCGCGGACTGGTTTTACGAGCTGGCTGACCGCACGACGGGACGGGGAATCTGGACGGCGGTTTCGGTGGGGCTGGTGTATTCAGCCGGACGCTTTGTGGAAGGCTACGGACTGTGGAACCAGCGGCATTGGGCAGAGTGGTTCGCAGTCATTTCAGGTGCGATGTACGTACCCTTCGAAGTGATTGCACTCATTGCTCATCCGCACTGGACGCGGCTTGTGGTGCTGGTTGGCAACATCCTCGTAGTCCTGTATATCCTACGCATCCTGATTGAAAACCGGCGCGAGCGCTGCTGCGTAAAAAATACCGCAGAGCAACCGGACGCCTGAACTACGCCTTCCGGCCATCGAAGGCCGTCGCAACTCGCGGTGGGGCGACTCAGCCAAGGGCTACTATGGGATGCGTATCCAGGATTGGGTGCGTCCGAGCAATGAGAAGCCAATGAAGCCACGCAGGTAAAGCTTGTCCTTCCCTTCGTTCCAGATTTTGCCTTTGTACTCCTTGCCGTTGTCGGGATCGACCACGGTTCCGCCCGTCCAGTTTTCGGGTTGGGGCTTGAAGTTGCGCAGGAAAACCATGCCGAGAATGGGCTGGTTCTTGAACTCGCCGGAGCACTTATCGCAGACGTCGCCGGGGTGCCGGCCAGGGCGGAGTTGCGTGACTTTGCCGAAGAGTTTGCCGTCCACCAGGTAGGTTTCCACCTGACCGCCGGGCTTGCCTTCATCGTTGATCACCTGCCAGTGCCCAACGGCAGCCTGGAGCGTGGGTGAGAGTTGCTGGGCGTGCGCTGGCGCCAGTGCGGTCAGCAGAAAGATGAAGATGATGGCGCAAAGGCCACTGCGGTGATTGCAATTCAAGGCTCAATCCTCTTCCTCAGCGAGATATGCAAGCGAGGGCTTGCCAGGTATCTTAGACGCAGATTTCTCGCACATAGATACTTAGTTCGAAAAACTTAGCACGCAGACAGAAAAATCCCTCCGGGCTTACGAGCTGGCCGGGCGGCAAAAGATACCGATCCGGCTGCTGGCAAGCGGGAGGGATTCTTTGCAGTCTATGCTTCCGATGCGACCGGCTCGGTTCCCTTACGGGGCCGACGGCCGGCCTGCAGAATCTTCTTGCGCAGACGAAGCGACTTGGGCGTGACTTCGACCAGTTCGTCTTCGGCGATGAACTCCAAACTCTGTTCGAGGTTGAGGGTACGGAAGGGAATCAGACGGATGCCCTCGTCCGAGGTGGAGGCGCGCATGTTGGTGAGCTTCTTCTCACGCACGGCATTGACGTCGAGATCATTCTCGCGTGAGTGCTGGCCAACGATCATGCCCTCGTAAACCTCAACACCGGGTCCGACGAAGAGCTCGCCGCGATCCTGCAGGCCATTGAGGGCGTAGGTAGTGGTTGTGCCGTTGCGGTCCGAGGTGAGCACTCCGGCGGCGCGATGGGGAATGGTTCCCAGCCACTCGGTGTAGCCGTCGAAGAGCGAGTTCATGACGATGGTTCCGCGCGTCTCGGTGAGCATTTCACTGCGCAG
>Ga0181520_10003229_pt1 | contig 28876 bp, 25 predicted proteins | sample PEATcosm2014_Bin_29_FD_132451 | JGI IMG/M metagenome (GOLD analysis project Ga0181520, IMG submission 132451) | Peatland microbial communities from MTU Mesocosm Facility, Houghton, MI, USA - PEATcosm2014_Bin02_30_metaG | ecosystem: Environmental > Terrestrial > Soil > Wetlands > Peat | place...
GAGGCCGGGAATTTCGTTGAGATAACGGTGATCGAGTTTCTGCCAGACCGGCTTGAACGCCGCCGTAATGTCCGCGTAATCCATCAGCCAGCCGAGCTTCGGGTCGCACTCGCCCGCCACGACAATTTCCACCTTGAAGCTGTGCCCGTGCAGCCGCCGGCATTTGTGTGATTTCGGCAGGAGAGGCAGCAGATGCGCCGCCTCAAATTGAAAAGATTTTCTTAATTCTATGTTCATAGTTGTTTAACACGTATAGACACGGATAAACACAGATAAAAGGCGCGCGATTTACTTCTGAATCCGTGTCCATCCGTGTTCATCCGTGGTTGAGTCATTGTTCCCAATCAGTCCACATCACCAAATCGCCCAGCGCCGGTCGTCCGTCATGCCGCCACGTCAGCGGTGGATTTTGCATCTGACCGAGCGGACAGACGCGCGTCGCGCCCCAGCGCGCCAGTTGTGTGGCAATTTCATCCATTTTTTCTTCCGGCGCGGCGATGCCGACCGTCGAGGCTTTTCCGCGAATGTCATCCGCCCCTTGCAATGCCGCCGTCAAATCCGCCACAGCCTTGACGTAAATAAACCGGTTCAGGCACGACATTTGAAACCGGGCGTCAGCCTCATAAACCACCGTCCAAGCCGTGGAGTTTTTGCTGCACCAATGTTGTGTGGTCTCCGGCGAATGGGCGGCGCGCACTTCATAGATCCCACGGCGCGACGTGATGGCCACCGCATGTTCCGCCGCCAGTTCACCGCGTGGCTCGATTTGCTCGCGCCTTTCCAATTCATCCGCGAGCAGTTCCGCGAATCTGTCCGGCGACGCTTCACCGCCGGCTTCAACATAAATGACGTGGGGCGAAAGGCAGCCGAGTTGGTTCCACGCCACCACGTCGTCCGCCGCTGCAGCCGCGATATTTTTTACGCGCGGGCCATGCAAAACTTCGCCGGCCACAAAACCGAAACTGACGCGATGGCCGTAGCCGAGAAAACGGGTTTTGACCGGCAATTGCGCACGGATCACCGCGAGCGTTTCGTCGCCGCCGGTCGCCGTCACGCAATCGGCTTCGGCAAACAAGGCGTTTTCCAAAGCGGCGCTGCCGCCGCGCCATTCGGCGATTTCGAGGCAGGCGCCGAGCTTTGGGTCAGCGTCGTAAATCGAGTGGGCGAACATTCGCGGGAGAAATGACGAGCCGCGGGCGCACTTCACGAATTGCGCCGAGCGTGTGAGCAATCCGAAAGCAATACTGGTGAGCGTCGGATTTGGAATGTTGCCAGCGGCGATGTGAACAAGAAATTCCGGGCCGGTCGCCATCGCGGCGCGATTTGATTTTTCCTCGGCGCTGGTGGCGACAAATTTATCGAGCCGTTTGGTGTCACCGAATTCCTGTTGCAGGAGCGAGTGGAATTTGTCACGCGAAAGTTGCCGGAAAAAATTATCCAAGCCCTTCGCCAGCGTCGCGCGAGAGAAGCCGGTCTTCTCCGGCCCAAGCTCAAGCGCGAGCTTGCGGAAGGAATTATCCGATTGCAGCCAGCTTTCCGCCACTTCGCCCAGGATTTTCACCAGGCCATCGGTGGAGCGCGTGACGAGGTAATGCCCGCGATTTCGTTTCAGCGTCTGGCACGCCTCCGTGATCATCGCTGGCGACAGCGTGGCTTCCGGCGGCAAATCGGCGAGAAAATAGTTTGGGAGATTCATGCGGCCATCAAGGAACAGCCGCGTGGTTCGGCCAGTTGAGCGCGGCCAATCAATTCAAATCCATCGCCACGGCGGACGCCCAAATCCTCCGTCTGAATGGCGGCAACGGAAAAGACATTCGCAAGATCGAGAACACGGATCAATCCTGTTTCGCCATCGGCAGCTTCGCGACCTGTTTCCAGCGAAATGATTTGCGCGCGCACCCACGGAGGAAAACGAAAGTAACGGGTGACGAGTGACGGGTGACGAAACACGCTCCCCTTGCTGGACACCCGACATTCGTTACTTGTCACGCTATCGTAAGCTTGCGAACCTAACTCGCTCATGCCGTATTCACAGATGATGTTCTCCTGCGAAATTCCGAGCCGTTCCGTGATGAGCGCGTGCAATTCCGTTTTTGGCAGCGTTCGTGAACGGTTTTTGTAGCCGCCGGTTTCCATGACGCGCGAACCGGCGGGAAGCCCGACCCGCAGGCCTTGCTCCGTCAAATAATCCAGCAAATGCACCAAGGAGAAAGCGGTGCCGAGCAGGAGCACGGCGCGGGGCGCGGTGCAAGGGGCACGGGATGAGAGCACCCCAAGGGCGGCATCGAAATCCAAAGTCCATGCGCCATCTGCCGCCAGTTTGCCGACAAACGCCGCTTCTGCCGCGCCAAATTTTTGCCGCACAGTTTCAAACATGTGAACGAGCGATGAATGCGGTGTCCTCTCCGGCGGCGGCGTCAAAACCAGCAATTCTGAATTCTGAATTCTGAACTCTGAATTCGCAGGAATGTTCTGCTCAAACCATGCCCACAGCGACGCTTCATAAACCGCCAGCGATTCGGCGTTGTGAAAATGGCGGCTGGGCTTCTGCTCCGTGGTGCCGCTGGAATGAAAGACGGCGATACGTTCTTCAGGCGGAATGCAGGAAAGTTCCAATTCCTTGAATGCATTGGTCGGCATGGCGGGAATCTGCGTCCAATGTTCGACTACTTCCGGCGTCAGGCTGCGCGCTTCGCAGATTTTCCGGTAGGCTATGTTGTTTTCAAATTGAAGTGTGAACAGCTTCAAAGCGAGTTCGGAGAATTGCCGATGGCCGATGGCCGATGGCCGATTGGCAATCAACTCCCGCAAACGCGCGGCGTAGATGGAAAGCTCTTTGTTCATGCGGTGTTTTTTCATGGCTGGTTTTCCGCGACAGCCGGGGAACATTGTAACTGACATGCTTGTTGCCTCAAGCAAAGATTTGTCACTTGCAGCTTTACTGTTCATTCGCCGAATGGCAGAACTGTTTCGAAATTTATGTCAGCCTTATGGTTCAGTTTTTGGGTTATGCTGTGGCCAATCGCCGCGATCCTGTTCCTCTATCCAATCAAGAACACCTTTACCCGCGGCGGCTTGGTTCTCGCCCTGCTTGGACTATGGTTAGGATGTCTTTATTTCAGTCGGCGGAAACGGGCGATTCGTCTTTCGCTTCTTGTCCCTTCGCTCTTATGTGCCGCCTTCCTAATTTGTCCAGGAAGAAATTATGACCCTGAACAACTCCGGAATGCTTATGTCCGCTCGTTGCGCTCATACGAGGGAACGAGATACATCTGGGGCGGAGAAAATAAATTTGGCATTGATTGTTCCGGTCTTGTCCGCGCCGGCCTAATCAAGGCAAGTTTTCAACAGGGACTTTTGACTCTGAATCCAAAGCTGACACGGTTTGCCTTGTCTCTTTGGTGGCACGATTCGTCGGCGAAAGCCTTGGGTGAGGAATATCGTCAACAAACAAAGCGTTTGTTCACAATCGGGAGCATAAATGAACTAGACCAAACCAAAGTTCTGCCGGGAGACATTGCTGTCACAGCAAGTGGCGTTCATGTTTTGGCTTGCTTGGGCGCTGGAGAATGGATTGAAGCTGACCCACTTTTCGGCAAAGTGATTATCGTAGAAGTTCCAGCAGTCAAAAATCCATGGTTTCAAGAGCCAATTCACATTATGCGATGGACAATCCTTGAAGGAAAATAGCCGCTCAACTTGCGGTGCGTGATTGCCATCGCCGCAATTGTCGGCCAAACTGGTGGTTCGATGAACAAACGGTTTTACATCACCACCGCGATTGATTACGTCAACGGCCAGCCGCATCTCGGCCATGCCTATGAGAAAATCATCACTGACATCATCGCCCGGGCGCGGCGCGGCCTGGGACAGGAGGTCTTTTTTCTGACCGGCCTTGACGAGCACGGCCAGAAGGTCCAGCAGGCGGCGCAAGCTGAAGGTAAAAATCCGCAGGCCTATTGTGATACGCTCGCCGCCGACTGGAAGGCCTTTGCTAAAAAGCTGGAGCTGACCAACGATGATTTTATCCGCACGACCGAACCGCGCCACAAGGAGTTCGTGCAGGCCACTCTCGCGAAGCTCAACGACGCCGGCCATTTCTACAAGGCGACCTACACGGGCTTTTATTCAGCAAAGGAAGAAACATTTCTCACGGAAAAAGACCGTCTGCCTGATGGCAAGTTTGACGCGAGCTATGGTGAAGTGGCCGAGTTGAAGGAGGACAATTACTATTTCAAGCTCGGCGCGCACCAGCAATGGCTGATTGACACCATCGAGGCGAACCCGGATTTCATCGCGCCATCCTATCGCCGCAATGAGGTGCTCGGCTTTCTCAAGAACAACACGCTTGAAGATTTGTGCATTTCGCGTCCGGCGGCGCGGCTGAACTGGGGCATTCCCCTGCCCTTCGACAAAGAGTTTGTCACCTACGTCTGGTTCGATGCGCTCGTGAATTACACGAGCATCGCCGCCGCGCATCCATCGCTCGGCCTCTGGCCGGCGGACATCCATGTCATCGGCAAGGACATCGTGAAGTTCCATGCCGTTTACTGGCCGGTCATGCTCAAGGCAATGGGACTGCCGCTGCCGAAACAAATTTTGGTTCACGGCTGGTGGCAGAAGGACGGCGCGAAAATCAGCAAGAGCACCGGCAACGTCGTTGACCCGATTGCGGTCATCAATGAATGGGGTTTGGACGCATTTCGCTTTTTCGTTTTGCGCGAACTGGACATCGGCCCGGACGGCAACTGGACCGACGCCGGATTTCGTTCGCGTTACCAAGCCGAACTCGCCAACGGCCTCGGCAATCTTGTCAACCGCTCGCTCTCGATGCTGAAACGTTATCGCAACGGCATTGTCCCAGCGAAACATGACGAACTTGCCGCCGATGCCACGAAGGCCGCAGACGAAACCCGCGCGTTACTCAAACAAAATCAACTTCAAGCCGCGCTGCAAAGCATCTGGGGACTCGTCACCCGCGCGAACCAATACGTTGACCAGACCGCGCCATTCAAACTTGCCAAAGACCCGGCTCAATCGAGGCGGCTTGATGAGGTTCTTTACAATCTCGTCGAGACGTGCCGCGTGCTCGCCGTTTTGCTCCGGCCCTTTTTGCCCGGCACCGCCACAAAAATTTATGCGCAACTTGCCTTGAATGAAGCGCCGGACAAGCTCGACGCCGCCACATGGGGCGGATTGTCCGCCGGCCACAAAATCGGCGAGCCAGCGCCGCTTTTCCCCCGCAAGGACATTTGATACGCGGGACACGCTTCCAGCCCGTCTCCAACTTTTACAGAATCTTGGAATGGAGACAGGCGCAACGCCTGTCCTGCCAAATTATTTGCACTTTGGCAATGCTTGGTTACATTAAGACAATGAAAGCATACCTTGCCGCCAAAGTTTTATTGCCCGCCATTTTGTTTCTTGCCGTCGCGTTCATTGCCGGTTGCAAGACGACGCCTGCAGTGGATTGGAACAGCCGTGTGGGCACTTGCACGTTTGATCAGGCCGTGGCCGAACTCGGCCAGCCGGACAAGCAGGCCAAACTGAGCGACGGCAAAATCGTCATGCAATGGATTACGCTTCATGGCAGCAACAGCTTTTTCATGGGCGGCGGTTCCGCCAGCGGCAACTACGGGATGGGTGCCGGACAATACGTCGGACAAAGTTACAAAGACCACGTTCTGGAACTGACCTTTGGCACGGACGGCAAGCTCCTCTCGGTCGCGAAGAATTATTGAAACTTCAATTCAACGAGACGCCGCGACGGACGTAGGTGGGGATGTCGAGGTCTTCGCCCTTGTGGATGGTCGGCTCGCTCTTGTCAAACCGCCCCTTGGAAATGATGGCCAGCGGCAATTGGGTCTGCAGCAGCTTGTTGCCGGCCCGGCGCGCGCGCCCGGAATAACGCGCGGGCATTTGCTCGCGCTGTTTCAGCGAAAGCGATGGCGGCGAAGTCTGGCGGGCGGCAGAACGCGGGACGGTTTCGAGCGAAGCCACCGAGTCCGGCAAATGAGCGGGAGCTTCGGCTTTGGCGGCGTTTCTTCCGGCGATGAGGGTGACGGAAAGGCGGCCTTTCATTTCGGCGTCCACCGCCGCCCCCATGATAATCTGGGCGCGCTCACAGTAGCGTCCGATTTGTTCCATCACGCGGCTGACATCAGCCATGGTCAAATCCTTTCCGCCCATCAAGCTCACGAGGACGGCGTCGGCATCGGTGAGGGCACGGCCTTCATCCAGCAAGGGATGGGCGAGGAGTTTTTCGACGGCTTCGCGGGAGCGGGCAGGACCACTGGCTTCGACAAACGCGAACGCATTCTCGGAGTGCCGGTCGCGCACGAGGGCGCAAAGGTCGTCAAAATGAATCTGAATGAGACCGGGACGCGTGAGCAACCGCCAGACGCCGCGCACGCCTTCCACAAGCAAACCGCCGGTGATCCGAAAGGTGTCGAGGACGCTGGTGTTTTCGTCAATGAGCTTGAAGGTTTTCTGGTTGGGCAGGCAAATCACGCCGTCGGCGACGGATTTCAACTGTTCCAAACCCTGCTGCGCCTGTTGCTGGCGGCGGTTGCCTTCGCACACAAACGGCAAAGTCACAAACGCGAGGACGAGCGCGCCGGTTTCCTTTGCGGCGCGCGCGAGAACGGGGCTGATGCCGCTGCCCGCGCCGCCACCGAGTCCGGCGATGAGGAGGACGACATTTGCGCCATCGCAGGCGGATTTGAGCGTGGAAAATTGTTCCTCGGCGAGCGCGCGTCCGCGTTCGGGGTCACCGCCGGTGCCAAGACCACGGAGCAATTTTGTTTCAAGATGGATTTTGACAGTCGCGGATGAGGCGGACAACGACGCGGCGTCGGTATTGATGGCAACGAAACCCGCGCCGGAAAATTCCTCCGCATTCAGGACGTCGAGCAAGGCGACACCGGCGCCGCCAACGCCGAAGATTTTCACGGCGGGTTTGGATGCCGCTTCGGGAATTGCGCCGGGAGTTTCAGATTTTGTTTTCATAACGAATCGAGTTCAGGAGCGGCGTAACAGACTGGAGATTGCGCCTTTGATTCCCTGCGCCAGGGAGGATTTGCCGTCGCGTTTGCGGGTCTTGAACGAGCCGAATTTGACCAAGCCGATGGCGGCGGCGAATTCGGGCTGATCCAGCGCGGATTTGAGGCCGCTGATGGAGTTGGTCTGGCCGATGGAGACGGGCATTTGCAGGACCGGCTCGGCAAGTTTCGCGATGTGCGGGACGCGCGCGCAGCCGCCGGTGAGAAAAACCCCGGCGCGAAGATAATCGCAGAGGCCAGCCTGCTCCAAATCCTGCGCGATGAACTGGAAAATTTCCTCAAGACGAAGCGACATGATACGCTGGAGATGCCCGACGCTGATGGTTTTGATGGGCAAACCAAGCTCGTTCGTGAATGTGACGGCGCGACCCTGGGCGGCTTCGTCCACGATGGCCGAACCGTGCTCGAGCTTGAGTTTTTCCGCGCGGCTCAATGGAACTTTCAGGCCATAGGCCAGGTCATTGGAGACGTGGTCGCCGCCAATCGCGAGGACGCCGGTATGTTTGATGACGCCGTCAAGATAGACGACGTAATCGGTGGTGCCGCCGCCGATGTCAACAACGAGCGCGCCGAGTTCCTTCTGCTCGTTTGAGAGGAGCGCAAGCGAGGCGGCAAGGCCGTTGAAGACGATTTCGTTCACCTGAATCTGAAAGCCTTTGACGAGCCGGATGGGATTCTGCAGGCGGTTCGTGTTGCCGTGGACAACGTGGACATCCACTTCGAGCCGCGAACCGAGCATCCCGACGGGATTGGTGATGCCATCCTGGCCATCCACAAAGAAGTGCTGGCGAATTGCGTGGACGATATTGTTCTCGGCGGGCAGATTGATCGCCTTGGCGTTTTTGACAACATCCTGAACGTCGTCGTCGGAAATCTCGCGGTCGGCGGAAACCACGGGATGAACACCTCGGTTGTTGAAGCCGCGGATGTGACCACCCGTGACGCCGAGATAAACGCTGCTGATTTCCGCGCCGGCCATGCTTTCGGCCTCAACGATGGCATTCCGAACATCCTCCTCGGCCTGTTTCGGGTCCACGATTTCGCCCTTGCGGACGCCGCGCGAGCGCCCCTGGCCAAGGCCGATGATGTTCAGCGCGCCGTCGGCTGCCTGTTCGCCAACAACGGCGCAGACTTTGGACGTGCCGATTTCCAGACCGACAATGATGTTCGAGTCGTCAAACATTTTTCCTCCGCATTGGTGCAGGCGTTGAGTTATTCGGCGCAGCCACAGGCGTGGCGCTGACTTCCATCCAGCGCACCGGCACGTTGTTGGTCACCGCCAGATCAGCCGAGACGATAGCCTTGTTGTTGCGCAGCCCCAAATCGTAAATTCCGCGCCAACGCCGCAATTGTTGCTCCAAATTTTGCAGACCGAAAGTAATTTCACAGCCCTGCCCCGTCGTGACGACTACGACGCCCGGCGCCGACACATCCATTCGGCGCAAATCCACCAGACCGGCCATCGGCGAATGGCCAAAAGCGGAGATCAATTGCAACGCCGCCTGCGCCTGCGGCAACACGACGCGATGCCCCAACTGCAATTGGGATAAGTTCAGTCCCATGATGACCGGCAATCCTCCGTCCTTCATCTGCGACAGCGGAATCACGGTCGAGTGCGAGTCGAGCGGCTGCATGACGACCCCGGCGGCATCCAGTTGAAACACGGAAATCGAGACTCCGTTCGCGCCATTGACGCGCGGCACATTGACCTGCGCTATCGGTTTCCGCTCGGTCACGCGGATTTTCAGCGTGCGCGGCAAAACGCGTTCGACGGAAACGGAATTAATCACCGGCCAGAGTTCGAGGTTGCGCTTCACTGACGCCAAATCGAGCGCGATGAGATTCGCGCCAAGTTTGACGCCTGACCAGTTGCGCAACTGGTCCAGCGCGATGACTCCGTCGGTCTGCACGTCCACGTGCTGGATGGCGAAGTCGGCGTTTTCATAAACGAACCTGTCGAGCGCCCAATCACCGGTGCGCCAGAGCAGATATAGCCCGAAAATTGTGACGGCCGGGACGCTGACCGCCATGAGCGCCAATCGAGTGCGCGTCGCGCGCACCTGCTCGGAGCGCAGCCTTACATCAAGCACGCGCCTGCGGCTCAACCGGCGATTTTTTTGTTCGCGCTCAAACCACATTTGTCATCATGATCGATATTGTCGCCGCATTGTCTCGCTTTTCCTTCATCTTTATCGCCGCGCTTCTCTTCAACGCCAGATCAATCATCCGCTGGCAAAGCTCCACGTAGTCCAATCCTGCCGCCGCTGCCGCCTTCGGCAACAGGCTCGTTTCCGTCATCCCTGGAAGAGTGTTGACTTCCAGCACGACCGGTTCGCCGTCCGCGCACACCATCACATCCACTCGCGCATAGTCCCGTCCACCAATCGCTTGAAATGCACAGAGTGCGGCGGCTTGAATTCGTTTTGTCGTCCCAGCATCAAAATCCGCCGGGCAGAAATATTCCGTGCAGCCAGCGGTGTATTTGTTCCGATAATCATAGCTTCCAGCTTTGGGCCGGACCTCGACAATCGGCAGCGGTTTGCCATCCAAAATGCCGACCGTCGTCTCGCGCCCGATGATTTTTTCTTCGACCAGAACTTCAGAATCCAATTTCAGCGCCTCCGCCAGCGCACCTTGCCAGTCGGCGGTGCGCTCGACGAATTGCAGGCCGACGCTGGAACCCTGCCGCACCGGCTTGACCACCAGCGGCAATTGCAAATCTTTCGGCAGCGGAGTTTTTTCGGAATTCACGACCAGAAATTTCGCCGTTGGCACGCCTGCCTGAATGCAAAGTTTTTTTGTCAACACCTTGTCAAACGCGGTGCGACTGGCCTCCGCGTCGCACCCGGTGTAAATCACACCAAGCTTTTCAATCTGCCGTTGCACCGTGCCGTCCTCGCCGTAAGTTCCATGAAGCGCGAGAAAAACAACGTTGGTCTCCGGCGGCAAAATGAACTTGCCGTCTTTCGGATCCACTTCAAAAACTTTGTGACCGCGCGAGCGCAACGCCTTCGCCACCGCCGCGCCCGAACGTAGCGACACCTCGCGCTCGGCACTCGGCCCACCCAGCATCACGACAATGTTAAATTCCTTGAACATTTATTTTTAATGCAAAAACGCAGAGACGCCAATCCGGATTTTCTCCTGCGGCCTCGCGCCTTTTCTTTTTTACGTTAATTTTCATCACCGATGATTTCGACTTCCGTTTGCAATTCGATTCCTCGCGCCGCTTTCACCTTCGCCTGCATAAGCTCAATCAGATCCAAAACGTCGCGCGCGGTCGCATTGCTGTCGTTGACAATAAAATTGCCGTGTTCCTGCGACACCACCGCGCCGCCGACGCGCGCGCCTTTCAAGCCGAGTTCGTCGATCAACTTGCCCGCTGGAATAGACGGCGGATTTTTGAACGCACAGCCGGCGCTTGGAGCGGCGGGTTGCGACGCCCAGCGTTTCTGGTTGAACGCGCTCATTCGTTGCGCGATGGATTCCGGCGAATCCAGCCGGCCCTTGAACACCGCGCCCAAAGCAATGTTATTTTTCAATGTGGCGCAGCCGCGATAGGCCACCGACATTCCCTTCGGCGTGAGTTCGCGCACATCGCCGTCAAAATTCATAAGCCGGACCAACTCGATCACATCGAACGTCGCGGCGCCCATCGCGCCCGCGTTCATGCGTAGCGCGCCGCCAACGCTGCCAGGAATGCCTTCGAGAAATTCCATCCCGCTCAAGCCGTTCCGACGCGCCTCAATCGCGACGCTTTTCAATTTCACGCCCGCGCCACAGCGCAGACGCTCACCGGCGAATTCAATTTTGCTGAAATTCGCATGCGAAAGGCAGATGATCACGCCGCGAAAACCGCCGTCGCGCACGAGCAGGTTTGAGCCCCGGCCAATTACAAAAAATGGCACGCCACTCGCTCCGCAAAATTTCACGACGTCGGCCAAATCCTCCTCGGACGCCGGCTCGACATAAACATCCGCCGGGCCGCCGACGCGCAACGTAGTGTGGCTAGCCAGCGGTTCGTCGCTATGGATCACCGTCGCGGGGGAAACCCGCTCCTCCAATTCACCGGCGAGATGCAAGGTGTCAGCCATCGGTCTGTCCAAAATGTCGGTTGGCGGCGTCATGGCTCAACTCGTCGCTTGCTTTGCGTGGTCATGCGCGCAGCCGTAGACGGATTTTTTTACCGCCGGTCTTTCCATGCGCCGCTCAATTACGGACAGCATGATTTCCACGATTTGTTCCGCCGCGCGCGGCGCGTGCCATTGCGCGAGCGCCGATCGCATTCTTGAGCGAGCCGTTTCGTTTTCAACCAATTCCACCAGCATTGCCGCCACTTTTTCCGGTGTGGTATTTTTTTGTTCAAGCAGCATCGCCGCGCCCGTTTTTTCAAACGCTCTGGCGTTGACAAACTGGTGGTTGTCCGCCGCCGCTGGATACGGCACCAGCAATGCAGGCAGTCGCATCGCGGCAATTTCCGCCAGCGACGATGCGCCTGCGCGGCTGACGGCGGCGGTCGCCGCGCCGAGCGCCAAATCCATTTCCGGGAGAAACGGTTTGATGACGGCTTTAATTCCGCGCGCGGAGTAGGTGGCATTCACTCTCTCAAAATCGTTTGCACCAGTGAGGTGCAGGAATTGGAGCGCGGGCGGCTCGCCCGGGTGTTCACCACCCGGCACGGACTTGCGGGTAAGCCGCCCGCGCTCCGAAAAATAATACAGCGCGGACAAAATCATTTCATTGAGGCCGCGCGCACCCTGGCTGCCGCCGACTACCAAGATCGTGGAACTGTTTGCTTCAAGTCCGAGCGCCGTCCGGCAAGCGGCGGCATCTCGCAACTGAAATTGCGGACGAACTGGAGTGCCGGTCGTCGTGACATTACGCGTCCTTAATCGCGCGGCGGCTTCGGGAAATCCAACGAACGCCCCGTCCACGAAACGCGAGAGAATTCGGTTGGCGCGGCCGGGAATGGTGTTGGATTCGTGCAGAAATGCTTTTATTCCAGTGTCCTTCGCGACAAAAACCGGCGGCGCACTGGTGAATCCGCCCATGGCGAGGACTGCGTCGGGCCGGTGTTTGTTGAAAATTTTCCGCGAGGCGAACAGGGATTTCACGAAGCTGCCGGCGAAGGAGAAATAATTTCCGTCTTGCAGCGCGACGGCAGGCAGCGTGAAAATTTCCAGCCCGTTCGCTGATTTCACAGCCTGCTGGTCCACGTCCTTGGGCGAGATGAGCAGTGCTACATCGCAGCCGCGCTGTTTGAGTTGCCCGGCAACGGCGAGTCCCGGAAAAAGATGCCCGCCCGTTCCGCCGCAGGCGATGGCGACGAAGGGCTTTTTGGTTTCCGGGGAAGTCATGTTACCCTCGCGGCAAACGGGTTGTCACTGCCTTCTACGACCGGCTCGGAAATTTTCTCGCGCGCGGGCCCATGACGAGCTACGCTGAACAAAATGCCGACGCCGGCAAACATGGCGAGCAGGTTCGAGCCGCCGTAGCTGATGAATGGCAGCGGCAGTCCCTTGTTCGGCAACGCGCTGGTGACGACGCCGATGTTGATGGCGGCTTGCAGACTGATCAATAACGTGATGCCCAGGGCAAGAAGACAGCCGAATGTATCGCGGGAATTCAGGGCGATGTAAATGCCGCAAATGGCAATGACGACAAACGCGGCGATGACAGCCAGCGTGGCAATCAAACCGAGTTCCTCGCCGATGATGGAAAAAATAAAATCGGTGTGATGCTCCGGGACGAATCCGAGTTTCTGGCGGCCGTTGCCGAGGCCGAGGCCGTTCCAACCCCCGGAACCAAGCGCGATCATCGCCTGATACGCCTGATAACCGACGCCGTCCTTGTGCTCCTCCAGATTCCACCAGCTGAAAACGCGCCTCATGCGCATCGGATCGTGCAAAATGGAAACAGCCAGACCCACCATGCCGACCGCAGCGGGAATCAAAATGTGTTTCCAGCGGACGCCGGCCACGAGCAGCATCGAGCCGCTGACGGCGGCCAGCAGAATGGTGGTGCCGCGATCCGGTTCGACAAACACCAAGCCGAGCACCGAGACAATCAGCAGGCCCGGCAGAACCACGCCGCATTTCAAGGTATGCATCTGGCGCTGACAACGCTCGCCATACCACGCGAGTATGATGATGAGCGCGAGCTTGGCGAGTTCGGATGGTTGAAAGGTGAAGCCAAACTTGCTGATCCAGCGATGCGCGCCGTGGCTGGCGCGACCAATGTGCGGCACAAACACCAGCCCAAGCAGCACGAGCGTAAACAGGTAGATTGGCCAGCCATACTTTTTGAGCCATTGATAGTCGAGAGCCGCCGCCACCACGCATAGGACAAAGCCAAACGCGCACCAGACGAGTTGCAGCATCAAGTAATGTGCACCAACTTGGGTCATGCTCGAGCTGTAAAGCATCACCAGCCCCAGCGCCAGTAGGGCGGCGACACAAAACGCCAGAGTTGTGACGGCGACTTTCATTTCAACATCTCAAATGCCAGCCGCTGTTTTGTTGGCGGCTTTCAGTTCGACGTGCCAGCCGGAGCGGGCGTTGTGACCGGCGCAACAGCGGGCGCAGGCGACGCAACCGGAGCCGGCACGGGAACCGGAGCCGGAGCCGCGGCTTCAGCCTTTGCCGGAATATTCAATTTCAGTCCGACTTTGATATGATTCGGATCAACGTTCGGATTCGCCGCTTCAAGCGTCTTCAGCGTCACGCCGTGGGCCTTCGCAATCTTGGCCAGCGTGTCTCCGGATTTGACAACATAAGTTTCACCGCTTCCGGTTGCAGCACCGGGCATTTCGATTCCTCCTGTGGTTCCGGTCGCCGCCGGAGCGGCTGCGCCGCTTGACGGAAGGTTGAGTTTCTGACCAATTTTCAGCTTGGTTGGCACGACGCCCAGATTCGCATCTTCAAGAGCCTTGAGCGTGACGCCATGGGCCTTCGCAATCTTGGCCAGCGTGTCACCCTTGACAACGGTATAGGTTCCGGCGGCTTCCGTCTCGACGGGTTGAATGCCTGGCGGATTCGTCGGCATTGGCGGCACAAAAACCGGCGGGTTGGTCGCGACTGGCGGCGGATTGGTATCCAACATCGGCGGCGGGTTGGTCTCAACCAACGGCGGAGCTTCAGGGGTCTGCTCGCGTTTGCAGCTTGAGATGAGAATGGCCGAAAGACCGGCGACACTGACGGCGAGCACACAAGAGACGGCAAGCTTCATGCGCGAACGGCGTTTGTTTTGCTCCAGCACGGAGCCTTGCGGGACGAATGGATTTGAGTTGTTCATTGATTTGGCGCGGATGGCGTCCTTTCTTCGAGGTGGTTTTGATTGTTTCGCTGCGAAATTTTCCCTCGGCAAATTCCACGGCATGTTAAAATGTTTCTGTTCATTGGCGCGGGTTTGAAATCATCGCTGAATTTTCCGCCGGCGTGTGAAATTGAAACCGTTCCGCCGGGGCGAGCGAGTCTTGCCGCTGCGCCTAAAGTTATTAACAGCCCCGCGCCACTTGCGCAAGGAGCAAAACGCATTTTGTCCAATGCCTGCGCCGCTTTCATTTTGATCGTTCTCATCATCATCTTAATTTCAAAGTGGCCAGCGCGACAACCGCGAACAGGACGCACAAAATGTAAAACCGCATCACGACTTGCGATTCATACCAGCCTTTTTTCTCGAAGTGATGATGCAGCGGCGCCATCAGAAAAATCCGCCGGCCCGTGCCCGTGCTCAAACGCGTTAACCTGAACCAGCCGGTTTGCAAAATCACCGAGCTGGCTTCCAACACAAACACGCCGCCCGCAATCACAAGCACGAACGGCTGGTGAATGAGAACCGCCATGATGCCAAATGCGCCGCCGAGCGCGAGCGACCCCGTGTCGCCCATGAACACCTGCGCCGGATGGCAGTTGAACCATAAAAATCCCAGCCCCGCGCCGATGAGCGCCGCGCAAAACACGGTCAATTCCCCCGCGCCGCTGACGTAAGGAATTTGCAAATAAGCAGCCGCCTTGACGTTCCCCGCCACATAGGTGAACACGAGAAACACAAACGAAACGATAAGCGTGCAACCGATGGCCAGCCCATCGAGTCCGTCAGTCAGGTTGACGGCATTCGACGTGCCGACAATCGCCAGCACCACGATCAAAATGCCGAGCCATGCCGCACCTGTCGCCACCGGGTATTTGTAAAACGGCACCGTGATTTCCGAAACCAGCTTCGATGTCGAAGGCGTCAGCCACAGATAAACGCCGATAAACAGGCTCACCGCCGCCTGTGCCAGCAATTTTACGCGCGGCGCGGTTCCGCCGCCGCTTTGCTGGACGATTTTGGCATAGTCATCGTAAAATCCCAAGCCCGACAGCACAACCACCGACAGCAACGTGAGCAGGACCAGCTTGTTGTCCATCTGCGCCCAGAGTACCGTTGAAAAAAACAACACGGACACGATCAAGGCTCCGCCCATCGTCGGTGTTCCTTTTTTGTCCACGCGCAATTTTGCCAGGCCTGCTTCCTCGGCCTTGTCCGCGTATTCCTGGCCGAATTTCAATTGCTTGAGCCAATGAATGATTTTCGGTCCCAACCACCAGCTCAAAACCAGCGCCGTCACCGCCGCGCCTGCGCTACGCACCGTGATGTAACGGAACAGCCGCAACGCCGAAAGGTGATCTGCCCACGGCGTTCCCTTCGTCCACTCAAGCAATTTCTGGCTCAAATAATAAAGCATGGTTTCACGCTTTCCCCGACTTCAATACTTCGACGATGCGCTCCAGCCCCGCCGCCCGCGACGCCTTCAACAAAACCACGTCGCCTGTTTTCAAAAAATTCTTCACCGCGTTTGTCGCCGCTTCCACATCCGCAAATTCAATCACGCGTGCCAAACCGGCGGCGCGCGCGGCTTTCGCCATAACCGGAGCCATTTTACCGACGGCGAACAATTGTCCGATGCCGAGTCCCGCCGCGCGTCGCCCCACTTCAGCGTGCGCCGCCACGCTGTGCGTGCCGAGTTCTTTCATGTCGCCCAGCACCGCCACGCGCCGGCCTTGCAGCGGCAAATCGCACAATGTTTCCAGCGCGGCGATCATTGAGTCTTCGTTTGCGTTGTAAGTGTCGTCTAAAATATGAACTCCATTGGTTTCCCAAAATTGCAACCGCATCTTTGCCGGCCGGCATTCAGCCAGGCCGCGCTGGATTTCAGCGCGGCCCAAACCGAGTTCCTCACCGACCGCAGTCGCAAACAAGGCATTCGTCACCTGATGACGCCCAAGCAAATTAATCCGATATTCGCCGCAAAATTCTTCCCTGAACGCCTGCACCCGAAATGTCGCGCCGTTTTTGTCCAAACGTATTTTTTCCGCACGCCAGTCACTTTTTTCGGCGAGACCGACAAGGATTACTTTAGCCTTCGTCCGAGCCGCGATTTGTTCAGACCACTCATTGTCAACGTTCAAAAACAGTTTTCCATTCGCCGGCAACACCTCCGCGAGCCGCCCTTCTTCCCGCGCGACGCCAGCAATATCGCCGAAATATTCCAGATGTTCCCTGCCGATGTTCGTGAGCAGCCCGAATTTCGGCTGAATCATTTTCACAAGCGGCGCGAGTTCGCCCGGGTGATTCGTGCCGGCTTCCAGGACGGCGGCTTGATGCGATTTTTCCATCCGCAACAGCGTCAGCGGCACACCGATGTCGTTGTTGAAGCTCGCCTCGCTCCACAACGTCGCCAGCTTTTGCCGCAACGTGGACGCAATCAATTCTTTCACCGTCGTCTTTCCGTTTGAGCCGCCGACGCAAACGACAGGCAGCGCAAAATCCTTTCGATAAGCCGCCGCCAGTTTCCCCAGAGCAATTCTCGTGTCATCCACCGCCAGAAGCGCTGCACCGGGCGCGGTTTTGGACTTTGGACTTTGGACTTTGGACTTTTCAATGACAATCGCCGCGACGCCTTTGGCCGCGACTTCGTTCAGAAAATCATGGCCATTGAATTTTTCCCCCTTGATGGCAAAAAACAAGTCGCCCGGTTTTGCCTGCCGCGAATCAGTGCAGACATTTTTGACCAACGATCCTGCCTCGCCGTGGGAGAGTTCGGCTTCGCAGGCGTCGGCGACAAATTTCAAAGAGCGTGCTTCCACAAAAAAATCATTTCAACAAAAACGACGCCGTGACGACGGCGGTGATGGTTTTGTCCAACGAACTGGTGTCATTCATGCCTTCACCGCTGGTGTCGCTGCTGTGCAAAGGTGCAATCTGGAACACGCCCATGTCAGCGTCATGCAATCCCGCGAGGCTGCGCCCGCCCTGGCTGGCAATCTGCTCGGCGCGAATGCGCGCGTCCTTTGTGGCCTCCGCGAGCATCTCGATTTTTGTCTCGGCGGCCTGCGTATAAATAAACTTGGTGTCGCCAGTCGTGAGCAAAACACCCTGCTCGACCAACGTGGTTGAATCGCTGTCCAGTTGCGCGATGCGATCCACTTCGCCAGAGCGAACCTCGACGGACTGTTTCAATTTGTAGCCGACGGTTTTTTCCTGCGAAGTGACGATTTTCCAGCCGGATTCGTCCTTGTTCGTCACCTCATTTTCAAAGGTGGCGTGCAATTCCTGGATGTTGATGGGCTTGAAAATATGGTTAGTCATTCCCGCGCCGTCCAAAAAAGTTTTCACCTTTTCGCGGTCATCCTTCAATCGCCGCTGCGCATCGAGCAGCGTCGCCGCCTGGACGGTGAAATCCGCCGTCCAGATGGCGAGGTCGGATTTTATGTTTTTGCGGGCCGAGCCCTTGACGTTGATGTATTGCGAATTTTTTATCTTAACCCACGCGGTCGTGCCAAGCATGGAGGACAGGACTAGGCCGGCGGCCAGAAAAAGTCCGGCAAGCATTCCGAAAAGTTGCGGTCGTGAATTGTTCATGGAGTTTGAAAATTATTTTTATTTTTTGTGGAAGCGACGATGGGACGGGACAAATGGGGCTGCCCCGGATTTTCATCCGGCACGATGTTCAGGTAACTCGCGCAACGACCGGCAATTTCCTTGAACACCGGCCCGCAAACCAGCCCGCCGTAATAACCCTCCTTCGGCTCGTCCATCACGATGGAGATGCAGACCTGCGGGTTGTCCGCCGGGAAAAATCCGATGAAGGATGAAATGAATTTGTCATCAAAATATCCGCCAGCCGGATTCGCCTTTTGCGCCGTGCCGGTCTTGCCGGCGACGATGTAATCCCGCATCGCGGCGCCCGGCGCGGTGCCTTCGGGCGATACAACGGTTTTGAGAACGTTCACCACCTGTTTGTCGGTGGCTTCGCTGATCACCTGACGCACGCGCTGCGGTTCATATTTTTGCACCACATGGCCGTCACGGTCTTCGAGCCGGCTCACAAGCATCGGGCGCATCAGCCAGCCGTCATTGGCGAGCGCGGCCATCGCCATGAGCATTTGCAACCGCGTCACGGCCACCCCCTGCCCCATCGGAATTTGCGCCACAGAAACCTTGCTCCATTCCTTGACCGGATGCAGGATGCCGCCGACTTCTCCCGGCAGCAGAATGCCCGTACGCTGGCCAAAACCGAAATCGCTCGCGTAATCGTAAAGCTTGTCTTCGCCAAGTTTGATTCCGATCTTCGCCGCGCCAATGTTGGACGATTTGGTGATGATGCCTTCGGTCGTGAGCAGGCCAAACGGTTCGTGGTCGTGCAAAATTTTGCCGGCAAAGGCGAAGTGTCCTTGTTCACAATCAAATTCATCAGTCAGCTTGACGGCGCCTTCGTTCAACGCTCCGGACACAACGACGATTTTGAAAGTCGAACCCGGCTCGACGACATCCGTGATGACGCGGTTGCGCGTTTCTGGCGTCACGGTCGCCGGCGTATTAGGATTGTAATTCGGCAGCGAGGCCATTGCCAGAATTTCGCCGGTTTGCGGACGCAGGATGATGCCCGTAATGCTGCGCGGTGTGTGCTTCTGCATCGCGTCGGCCAGCGCAGCTTCAAGGTTGTGTTGGATCGCCGCGTCAATCGTCAGCACCACGTTCAGTCCGTCGCGCGGCTGCACATCCTCATCGCGCAACGCGACGAGTTCCTGCTGCTGTCGGTCGGTTTCCGTCACACGCCATCCGGCGACGCCGCCCAGTGTGGAATTCAGCGCCAGCTCAATACCATCGCGCCCGGAAATCTGCGAAACCGGGCGACCGTCCAATTTGAATTCCTCCACGCCCGAAAATCCCAGCACCTGCGCCGCCAGCGAACCGTTCGGATACACGCGCATCTGGTCCGGGTCGGCGAAAATGGCGTTTTGACGCAGATTGCGGAGAAACTCGCGTCCGGTCTTCGACAATTTTTTTTCATCCACGCCGAAGGAGATCTGGCTCATTGCCAGTTGAATTTTCTGCCATGTTTCATCCGTTACATTTTTCTGAAGCCGGACGTAATGGAGATTGTTTGTGACTGTTTCACCCTTTTCATTTTTGGAAATGCGCGGGAAAAGTTTTTGATAAAGCTCGCCTTCAGCCATTTGCAGCAGCGGCGCGAGCGTGTGCGCCACGACTGCCTGCTGGTTGCCGATGCGCGATGGATCAGCGCAGACCGTTTTCACCGGAATACTTGTGGCGAGCAGATTGCCGTGCGCGTCGAGAATGTCGCCGCGTCGCGGAGCCTGACGGAATTCGCGCTGCGTGTTGTCCTGCGCAAGCTTCGCCAACTCGTCATGCCGCAACACTTGCAAATCCACCAGCCGGTAGCCGAGGCCAGCAAAGGTCACGCAGACAAGCAGCGTCAAAGCCAGCACCCGGCGAAGTTGCAGTCGTTTGATCATTTCAAAATCGGCCAGCCGCCCGTGGCGATCGGTTCCTCAACCAATGGCGTCACGAGCGGCGGCCAAAACGGTTTCATTGCGTCCGCGACGCGCCTGCCTGCCGCGCGGCCAACTGGCGCGTTGAATAGTTGTTTGCCGGCGCGGCGGACGGCTCCGGCAGCCGCCAAACCTGCACGGGCTGCGCCGGAGCTAGACCCAGATTCAACTCGCGCACCCGCTGATCCAGCATCACCGGCGAGCGCAAATCCGCGAGCGTCACCTTCAACTTTTCGTTGTCCTTGGACAACTGCCCAAAGCGCAATTCGCGCTGGCTAATTTGCTGACTCAAGCGGAAAATCTCGTCCTTCTCCCAGACGTAGCCGATCGCCGAACCGGCAATCAGCATGCATAAAAACAACGCGCCGAACGCCGGCCCAAACCAAGTTGCCGCTGATTGATTTTTTCGATTTCCTGCCATTTTCTTGTTGGATTGTTGTTTTTCATCAATCCGCTACTCCATCACTTTAATTTTTCGAGCACCCGTAGTTGCGCGCTGCGGCTGCGCGGATTTTCCTTTAATTCCATTTCGCCGGGGGCGATTGCCTTGCGCATCAGCCATCTCAATTCTGGCGCGCGCGGCTGGCGCAACTCCGGCACATCCACCTCGCCGCTGAAGGTGTAATCGCGCGTCCGCTCGCGGCCAAATTCCTTCACCACGCGGTCTTCGAGCGAATGAAACGTGATGACCGCCAGCCGCCCGCCGGGTTTCAAAATTTCCACCGTCGCTACCAGCCCGCGTTTCAAGGAGCCGATCTCGTCGTTCACCGCAATCCGTAGCGCCTGAAAAACCTTCGTTGCCGGATGGGCCTTTCTTCCGGCGCACGGTGAAATTCTTTCAATCAGTTCCGCCAGTTGCCGCGTCGTCCCGAACTTTTTCTGCTCGCGGTCGTGAACAATCGCCCTTGCAATCCGCCGCGATTTGCGTTCGCCGCCATATTCCCAAAGAATCTTCGCCAGTTCATCGGCATCGGCGTTGTTCACCAAATCCGCCGCCGTCAGCGGTTGTCGGTCGTCCATCCGCATATCCAGCGGGCCATCCTGCTGGAAGCTGAACCCACGTTCCGGCGAATCCAGCTGCGGCGAACTCACGCCCAAGTCCAGCAGCACACCGTCGCAACTCGCCGCTGGAATCCAGCCGGCCACTTCCGCAAAATTCCCGCGGCGAATTTCAAACCGTCCGGCGAATTTTCCCGACAACCGTTTTTTCGCCGCTTCAACCGCGATGCCATCGCGATCGCACCCAGACAGCCATCCATTCGGCGAACTCGCGGCCAGAATGCTGGCCGCGTGCCCAGCCCCACCGACTGTGCCGTCGGCGTAGCGACCGCCCGGAATCGGTTTCAGCGCCGCCAGCACCGCCGCCGCCATCACTGGTCTGTGAGCGAATTCTGTCACTGCGCATTTTTCCTTTGACTAAAGTGCGGTCGCCCTCAAAAGCCGCTCACCTAAAATTTCCCAGGATTTTTTCGCCGGCGACAAAACTGGAACTTCGGCTGCCGCCGGGCGCGATTTGATCGGCACCACTTCCACGTCCGCGTCACTCAAGTCGTTGTGGACCACTTTTACGGTGTCCAATGAAAGTTCGGTCTGCACGGCGGGCAGCGTTTTTTGTTCCGCCGGTGCTGCGCTGGTCCAAAGCGAAGCCGGATTCAGCTTATTTGTCCAAGCCGCCAGAGATTTTGGCGTCCCGGAAATCGGCGGCAATTTCTGCGCGGTCACCAACTCCGGCGCAGTTTCTTTTTTGGCCGGGGCGGGAATGGTTTCCGCCGGCGTTTTGGACGGCGCAAAAGGATTTTTCGGCGAAACGAATCTGGGCAGGGCCGCTTGTTTGTTTTCGCGGTATGAAACCGTTTCGCAACCGTTCACGACACTTTTTCCAGTAAATAATAATTTTCCTAAGTTCATAATCATCACATCATTTCAAACGCCTTGGCCTGATGCACCGCATCCGCCGCCTCGACGTGTTTGTAACGGGCCGGCTCCCAGATTTCAAACCGCTCAAAAAGTCCAACCAGCAGCGCCTCATGCTTGATGCCCGCCACGCGCGCCATTTCTTCGGGCAGGCAAATGCGTCCAGCCTTGTCCACCGTCACCTGTTCCGAGTTGCCGCCGACGACCCGTCTCAACACATCCTTGCGCGGATCGCTGTTGGGCATCGCCTCGATTTCCGCCACCAGCTTTTCCAGCTTGTCCGGCGGCAGCACACGCAGGCACGTTCCCGCCTGATGCTTTGGCCAGACCATCACCGTGAATTCGGTTCCGTCTGTTTCGGGCCGCCATTTCGCCGGAATCTGCAAACGGCGCTTCTCGTCAACTCCATGCAAATACCTGGAATTGAAATAAATTTTTTTGTCCGGCGCGTTGCTCATCTGTTCAGTAATATCCCGAAACCACAATAATCACCCACAACGATCCATTTCTACCCACTTTCACCCACTTCGTCAACAAAAAAATGCATTTTTTTTCAGCCTTATTCAAAAGTTATTCACAACCGAAAATCACTGGAATCACCCTTTGTTCCCACAACAGCTTGAAACTTGGGACTTAAAACTTGAAACTCCCGCCGATGCGAACCGCTGATTTTGACTTTCAACTGCCGCTGGATCTGATCGCGCAACATCCCGCGCGCAAACGGGATGAATCACGGCTTCTGGTTTTGCGTCGCAACGAAAATCGTGTCGAACATCGGCGGTTCCCTGATTTGCTGGCATTACTGCGCCGGTGTGATGTTTTGGTGCTGAATAATACTCGCGTGATTCCGGCAAGATTGCGCGGCGTTAACGCCAAAACCGGCGGACAATTCGAGGTCCTGCTGCTAGAAGAACAGGCACCAAACAACTGGTGGGTGATGCTGCGGCCCGGCAAAAATGCCCGCATCGGCACGGAAATAATTATTTGTGATGCCAATGGGAAAATGGGTGATGTTCGCGCCACAGTCGCTGAAACCAGTGACGAAGGTCATCGGCAACTACAATTCTCCGGCACACCGGACATCAGCCGTGAACTTGACCGGCTTGGCGAGGTTCCGCTACCGCCTTACATCCAACGCCACAGCCAATTGCCAAACGACAAGGAAAGTTATCAAACCGTTTTCGCCAAGACCGATGGTTCGGTGGCCGCGCCGACAGCAGGTTTACATTTCACGCCGGAATTGCTGGAACATATCCGCGCACGCGGCGTGCAAATCTGCTTCATTACCTTGCACGTCGGTCCCGGCACATTTCTGCCGGTGAAAACTGAATCGCTGGCCGCCCACAAAATGCACGAGGAGCGGTTTGAATTGAGCGAAGAAACTGCAAATTTGATCAACTTTGCAAAAAGTTCCGGTCATCGCGTCTTCGCTACGGGGACAACGACGGTGCGCGCGCTGGAGACCGTGGCAGCCGGAAACAAGGGGAATCTCGCGGAATGCAGCGGAAAAACAGGCATTTACATATACCCGCCGTTTACGTTCCAAGTCGTGGACGCGCTGTTGACGAATTTCCATTTGCCGCGCTCGACGCTGCTCATGCTGGCGAGCGCGTTTGCCGCACCGGGAGAAACGCGCGGACGGGAAATGGTCTTGCGTGCTTATGCGGAAGCGATTCGTAAACGTTACCGTTTTTACAGTTACGGCGATGCGATGCTGATTTTATGAGTCCGAAGTCCAAAGCCCGAAGTCCAAAGCTGCCGTTTGTGTTTGTCAACATGGCGCTGACGGCGGACGGGAAAACCGCCACGGCGAATCGGCGGGTTCACTCGTTCAGCAGCGGGCACGATCTGGAACATCTTTACGAACTTCGCGCCGCGGCGGACGCGGTGATGTGCGGCGCGCGGACCGTCGAAATTTCGAGGACCATTTTGGGAACGGGCGGTGAAAAATTCCGCAAGCGGCGGCTCCGGCGCGGGCTGGCGGAATATAATTTGCGCGTCGTCGTCAGCGGCGGAGGCTCGATCAATCCGCGCGCGGCAATCTTCAAAAAACACATTTCGCCCGTCATTATTTTAACCACCGCCCGCGCTTCAAAAGCGGGGCTTCGGCGACTGCGGACGGTTGCAGATGAGGTGAGGGTTTGCGGCAAACGCGAAATCAATTTTGCGGCGGCCTTGCGCTGGCTGCGGGCGAGATGGGGCGTGAGGCGGCTGCTGTGCGAAGGCGGCGGCGAGTTGAACGACGCCCTGTTCCGCGCCGGTCTGGTGGACGAGTTGCATTTGACGATTTGCCCGAAGATTTTCGGCGGCGGCGAAGCCCCAACCATCGCCGACGGCATCGGATTTCGCCGGGTGGCGGAAGCGGCGAAGCTACAAATCAAGTCATTCAAGCGAGTTGGCAATGAAGCTTTTGCCGTGTTCCGGCGGACTGGACGGCGGTGAGACAGACCGATGTTATTCACAGGGCTGACTTATCAATTGTCACCGGTTTGTCACATGGCTGGCAGCGCGAATCCAGCCTTAAACCAGAATCCCGAAGTTGAACCGGACGTTATTGGCCAATGTGGCGTCAGGATGCCTGACGCCACACCGCTTCGGAATTCGGATTAAACAGACAAAAAACAGGGCAGACTTTCGTCCACCCTGTTTTGCAACCAGTTTATGAAACTTCCAAGCCTTACGGCTGGCGCAGGATGTAGAACAGAACCGCATTGGTGGCCGGATTCGGGTCGGTGAAATGGTATTGGCCGGAACCGGCCGGGTTTTCCACCGCCGTCCCAATGATAGGCCAGTCCGCCACTGGCGCGGCAACGTTGTTGGTCGCCAGAACCGAGAAGCTCAAGCCCGGCGCGTTGGTAAAGCTGAACTGGGCGGCGGCGGAAGCTCCGGAACCGGCGATGCGTGTGGAACCGGCGGTGATGTTGAGCGGCGTGATGACGGTTGATGGAAGGACGCTGGTGGCGCTGAAGCTCAAATTGTCAATGCCGATGCCTTGCGCTTTTCCAGTCGTATCGGTGTATTCCCAAACGAGCCAGAGCGCCGCGCCCGGCGGCCAGTTGGTAATCGCCTGGTTGGCGACACCGATGACGGTTTGATTGACTGGCAGAGTTCCATCCACATTTGTGCCACCGACATCCGCCGCATTGGTGGGGAAGGTCACGTTCAAGTTGGTCAGATAGACGAAATGGTTTGTGTCGGTATCAAAGACGTTTGTTCCGGTGGCATCAATGACATAATAAAACGACAACGTTTTTGGCAGATTGGATTGACGCCAGAGTTCACCGGTGAATTGAAGGTTCATGTCCGCCAATGTGTCGGGAGTATTGTTGATGAACCGCGCGGCGAAGGCCGCCGGACCGAAGCTGCTGGTCGTCTGCAGACCAAGCGCGCGGTTCATGCTGGCGGCGTAGCTGTTGGTCGGACCAAAATCCTCAATGCCGCCCGTGGTATAGTCACCGGCGTTGGCGCCAAAGTAGTTGGTATTCGAACCTGAAGCCCCTTGAGCCCAGCCGAACCAACCCGACATGGTGTTGGAGAGTCCGAGGCCGCCGGGAAGACCGCTTGTCAGAATTGGAGCCGCGAAATCAAATATGTCGCTGATGGTGCCAAACGAATAGTTGGTGCCGTCAATGGTCACCGGATTGGCCGGTTTCTGGGTGACGGTGTAGTTTGCTCCCAGATTCGGCAGCGAATCGAAGTTCTGCGTGTAAATTGATCCTGAACTCGAGTAAGAAATGAACGACGGCGGCGGCAGCACAAGGACAGTCAACAAAACGGTCTGGCTGTTTGTCGCGCCGGCGGAATTGGCGACCGCCACTGCGTAATAGCCGCCATCATTTGTTTGAACTCCGGTAATCGTCATGCTGCCGGTTGCGGTTCCGCTGAAAGTTTCCCCGGACGCAGCCGTCATATCCGACAAGAGGTTTGTGCCGCCTCCATTCGTTATAAACATCCATTGATAGGCAAGATAGCTGCCGGTTGCCACGACATTAAAAGTCACCGTCTGGCCTGGCAAGACCGTTTGCGCCGCCGGCTGGGTGACAATGCCCGGAGGCACGAGAAAAACAGTCAGAAAGGCATTCTGGCTGTTGGTTGAGCCGGCCGGATTGCTGACCGTGGCGAAGTAATAATTTCCAGAATCGTTCGTCTGGACATTGGAGATGTAAAGCGTGGCGCTGGTTGATCCACTGTAAATTTCCCCATTCGCACCCGGGTTGGCATCGCTTAAAGTGTTGGTGGCGGCGCCGCCATTGACAACTTCCTCCCACTGATAAGCCGGCGTTGGAGCGCCAGTGGCAGCGACCGTGAAACTGACGGCGCCGCCAATGAAATTAGTCTGGTTCAACGGTTGTGTGGTGATCGTCGGCGGCGTGGGAGCGCTCACGTTCAAGACCGCCACCGAGCTGGTGATGGCGCCATTGGCATATTGGGAACTATACTGGTTGGTGATGACGACAGTGTAATTGCCCGCATTAGTTGAAACAGCGCCCGCAATATTCAAGGTCGCGGTGGTTGATCCAGTGATGTTTGAATTATCCGCGAGGTTGGTTCCGTTTTGCTGCCATTGATAGCTTAAAGCATACGGACTCGACGCCGAAACCGTGATGCTCGCGGGCGAGCCAAAGGTGACGGTCTGGCTCTGCGGCTGCGGCTGGGTGACAATGAGCGGGCAGAGATCAGGCGCAAAATCAATGCCTCGGAACACTTCATTGGTCTTTGCCTGGGCCAGATCGGTGAATGTCGCGCTGGCGCCCGTGTCAACAATCCTCACCAGATGGTTGCCCGCCTGCACCCCGGATGAAGTGGCGTTGGTCTCCTCGGAAGTCGCGTAAATGACCGGATACGTCCCGCTAAAATCCACCGCCAAGGCAAACGCGCCCCTAGGCTGGGAACCGGATGCGACCGCAATGGTGTAATTGGAAACCACCGTCGGACTGGCCGCCGGACCGCTGATGGTATATTTTTGAATTCCCAGCGCAGTATCCGCCACATACACGGTACCGCCGTCAGGACTGATGGCAAAATCCGAGGCATTTCCCGCCAGAGCAGGAACCACCAGATTGGTGATGCCGGTGGCCGACTCCACCAGTCCCGCTGGAACACCGCCGTTCGATGGCACCGCAGTGTAAATGGTGTAAACTCCAATGGGCGTGGATTTCTGCGACGAGAAGTAAAGGTTTCCATTGAAAATCCTGATGGCCCGGTTGTTGACGATGCTGGTGTTGATTGCCGTCGGGCTTGACGGCGGATTCAAATAAACAACCCCGCTGGCACCGCCGACCGCCCAGAAATTATTCGTTCCATCCGTGACGACAAAGCGGGGGTCCTGCTTTGTAAATTCACCCGTGGCGATTTGAACCATGAGGTAATTGCCAAAAGCGTCAACGGTTCCGATGTTGCGCGGAACCGCTGCCGCCGTCTGGGTGTCAAATTCCACCCCGGGAATGACATTCGTATTGTATCCGGTGATGGCCAGTAGCGTGCGATCCATGGAACGGGTCAACCCGCCTTCCGAAGTGGCTCCGCCCTCCATGACCATGGCATTGGGACCATTGGTCGTGATGGCCACGGTGGTCCCCGGCACCAATGCGCCATTCGTGGTGTATTGGTCAATAAACACGGTTTGTGAGATCGTCTTGTTTATGATGTCATTGGTGCCATTGCCGCAACGCAACACCGCAAGATTGCCCGGATAAAATTGCGCCTGCGCCGCCGCCGTCATGAATGCGACCAAGCCTGATGCAAGAACGAGTTTTTTCATTGATGATTGATGATTGATCATTACCAGCTTGTTTGTTTATTACCAGCTTTTTAATTTCAGATACCGGGAGGCATTATCCAGATTCGCATGGCAAATCCACGACAATCGTGTGACAATACAGTAACATTTGCTTATGTTAATAATTTTGTCACCTAATTGTTACTTTCCGGCCACGCGCCCGTAACATGGCCGGGCGAGCATGGCGGCGGATTAGGTTGGAAATTTCCGAAGGCCCGCGCCTGAAGACGCGCATTCGGTGTTTAGAGAAACGGCGGTGGAACGAATTATGAAATCAAAACGCGACCGCGGATTCACGCTTATCGAGCTGTTGGTGGTGATTGCCATCATCGCCATTCTTGCCGCGATGCTTTTGCCCGCGCTGGCCAGGGCAAAAACCAAGGCCCAACAGACCGATTGCTACAGCAGCATGAAGCAATGGGGTCTCGCCTCAACGATGTATGTGGACGACAACAACCAGGTTTATCCCTGGCCGAGATTTCAAGTCAGTTCGACGCAACAGCAGGACAATCCCCTGTGGGCCGACATCAATCAATTCCATCAGATCGGCCAGGGCAATGATGTCTGGTTCAATGCCCTGCCCTCTTATGTCGCCGGAAAACCCTTGTATCAATGGACCAGCGATACGAAGGACTTTGCCACCATTCAATCCATTTTCACCTGCCCTACGGCCACCGCCCAGGGCATCAACCCGGCGGATGTTCCAGTAGGAGCCAGTCCGCCCGCCGGCGATATGAATCCGACTGACCGTCCGCTCTTTAATTATGCAATGAATTCAAAATCCCTTGCCAACGAGCCAAATAGCACGCTCCTTAAATCTCCGATGATTGTCCATCCTTCAGCCTTCGTGCTTTTTTCCGATGTCCGCAACCGCTCCGACGAGACGCCATTCTATGGCAGCGCGGCAAATCAAGTGGACCTTGCCACTCCGCACTGTTACACGACGCGCTTTTCCGCCCGGCACAACGCCGGCGGCGACATCACGTTCTCCGACGGTCATGTGGCCTATTTCAAATACACCTATGTCGTCAACACGGACGGCCATGACCCCGGCGATCCCGACATCAACTGGGATTGCAGCGGCATAATTGTGCCTTGATTTTCCGCAATAAAATGCATCCCCTCCCTCAAATGAAATCTTCAGCCAAACCGTTTCTGCTTTTCCGCGCCGCCTGCCTCGGAAGTTTGTTAATCGCCACCGCGCCACTGCGCGCCGACGACACGATGGCGCAACCGGGCCAGCCGGTCCAAACAAGCCAGCTTCACTATCTCACCGGCAGGAA
>Ga0181520_10003230_pt1 | contig 28876 bp, 22 predicted proteins | sample PEATcosm2014_Bin_29_FD_132451 | JGI IMG/M metagenome (GOLD analysis project Ga0181520, IMG submission 132451) | Peatland microbial communities from MTU Mesocosm Facility, Houghton, MI, USA - PEATcosm2014_Bin02_30_metaG | ecosystem: Environmental > Terrestrial > Soil > Wetlands > Peat | place...
AACCGGTCAGGGGACAACAAGTGGGTTTATGAATACACCTGGGACCTGAAAAATGGCGATGGGAATATGGTTGCCCCGGGTGTTTACTTCTACCTGGTACGCGTTGACGGGAACAACAAGACAGGGAAAATAGTAGTAATCCGTTGATACCACAGGTAAAAAGTTAAAGGGAAAAAGTATGGAATTGTTATTGCTAAGGTTTTCTCCTAACTTTTAACCTTTACCCTTTTACCTTTCGTTATGTTTTCCTGAGCATCCACACTGCCAGCCCGGCAAAAATGAAGTTTGCCATCCACGCGGAAATCCAGCCTGGCAGATGCCCCTGTTCCCCGAGAGACTGGCACGCTGAAACCATACCCCAGTATAAAAAAGTAGTGCCCATGGCGTAGGCAATCGTTTGAACGCGTCCTTTTTGCGCGGTTTTTATGGCGAACGGAATTCCGAGAAGAATCACGACAACGTTGGCAAACGGCAGGGCGTATTTTAAATGCAGCCCTACCTGCTCTTTGAAGGAGGGAATTCCCAGTTCGCGCAGGTGCCCGATGCGCCGCTTGAGTTCCGTCTGGGTCAATTCATCGGCTTTTTTATCATCAAAAACGAAATCCTTAAGTTTTTCCGGCAGACCTAATGTCTTCTCCTCAAATGGATCCTGTATGAAAGCACCGTTTGCATCGAAATGGATAAAAGTTCCGTGCCGGAACGTCCATTTATCATGCTGATACTGTCCTTCCTGCGCTGAAAGCGTAGTCAAAAGATGTGCCTCGCTGTCGAATTGATCTATGACCACATCCTTCAGCAATCCCGTGCTCGAATCCAGCCAGCCGATAGTAAACCGCCGGTGATCCAGGCCCGTAGCAACCACATGGTCGCGCTGGGTGCTGGAAACCTGTTCATGCTTTATGTGCTGGCGATAAATTAAAGTTGATTTGGTGTTCAACGCGGGCAAAAAGGTCAGTCCGCCAATAAGAGAAATCCCCGAGATGATTATGCCTAAAACCATAAATGGGGCGAACAACCGGAAATTCGAAATCCCTGCTCCACGCATGGCCGTTATCTCGCCGTGCTGCTGCAGCTGGCCCAGTGAAAACATCAGAGCCAGCAGGGTGGCTACGGGGAAAACAAGGTTGAGCCAGTAAGGCAGGCCCAGTATCAGGAAAAGAATTATATCCCCGCTGCGCGCGTGGAAATTGGTGAGGATATCCATCTTGTCGAAAAAACGTCCTATCAATACAAGAATCACAAAAATCGCCACACACGCGCCCAGCGGCTTGAGAAAATGTCTGACAAGATACAGGTCAATAATTTTTACGATACTCAAAAGTCCACCCTACTGGCGCAGGAATCGCCATGTCAGTATAACCCCCAAAATCAGCACGACTAAATTGCCAAAGGAAACGGATAAAGCTGCAGGCAATATGCCGCGCTGCCCGGCGCTTAAACCGCCCATGGTAATAACATAATAAACGAAAATCAAAAGCACGCTCATACCGAAACCAATTGACGTGCCTCCATGCCTGACCCGCACACCCAGAGGGATTCCCAGAAGCACGAACAAAACCGGTGTGATCGCCAGAGCCAGGCGCAGATACTTCTGGCAGCTGAAAATCGGATAAGGAAGCCCCGCCTTTTTCAGCTTCGCGATCTGCGCCGTCAGTTCGCCGCTGTCCATTTCTTCGATAGCGCGGGTTGTCGCTTGATTTTGCGAATGAAAGGGGATAAAAAACATGTAGTTTTCGAAGGAGGTATAAAACCAGCGGTTCGGATTAACCGTGTCAATCTCTTCAATATGCCCGTTATGCAGGTTCAAAGTCATGCCCCGGCTCGGATCTACGGAGGCATCTCCATTCTCCGCATAAATCCGCAGGGGTTCGCTGCCCGGAGAAATTTTGTAAATGGTTACGCCCCGCAGCTGGGGGGCTTTCCTGCTTTTGTGCTCGACATACAGATGGTACTCGCCGATATCGGCAAAGGTTTTTTCCTCGATCTGCACAAGGGGATTGCGCTGGAGAACTTCCAGATAAAGCGTCCGGAAATGCGAATGGGCATGCGGCGCCCATACGGAATTGAACGGTATCAGGAACAAAGTCGCAGCCAACGCCACTCCCAGAGGGGCGAACAGGAAATGCGCCGGCGAAACGCCGCTGGCCCTGACCGCCGTCACTTCGTTGGTCTCGGACATGTGGCCGAAAGTTAAAAGAACTCCGAGCAGAATGGCGATCGGAAGAGTAAGAGAAAACGTCGACGGCACAAGGAAGAAAAGAAGCTTCGCCGTGAGATAAAGCCCGACCCCCTTATTAATCAGCAGGTCCACAAGCTCAAAGAGCCTGTCCAGCAGAAGAACAAAAGTGAATATGAATATCCCCAGCACAAGATTGGCCATATACTGGCGCAGGATGTAACGATGCAGGATTTTAAGCATTGTCGTCGAATATTGTACCGTCTTTTCCACATAAAACATAGATCACCATTAAAAAAAATCTTTGTATGATTGGTTCGACTTTTTATCATGAAAACATCATGAATTACTGATGAAAAGCACTACCCTCCGCTGGATCATACCTGTCGGTATATTAGCGGTATGCGCTTATGCCATTTTCGGCGACAGCAGCGTCCCGCAATCGGCGCTTGATTCTGTTTCACTTTTGAAAAAACCCATCGAAGATCTGCTTCCGGACCTGCAGGACACATCCACTTCAACGGAAAATCTCGACCAACCTGTAAATCTGGAACCCTACGAAGACCTGCATGCCAGCTCCAAACTCTGGAATGAAATGCGCCGCCTTATTGAGACCGGTAAGCCCATTTATACGCCTCTTCCTACCGAAGTTGTCATCTCATCCGTGCCGGCCGGACGGCTGGCTCCGGCCGTTCCGCCGCCACCGGGATTCACGGTGCAGCTGCCTTACGAATCCCGGCTGACCGTTTCCGGGAGAAAGACCATAGGTTTCGATTACAAAAGCAGCCAGTACGCCAACTCCACCTACACCACGCAGCAGAACATACCTTCTTATCAGAGCAATCTCGAGCTCCAGCAGCAGTTGCAGGTACGCATCAACGGGCAGGTGGGAAGAAAAGTCACTGTTAATGTCGATTTTGACGACACCAAAGAGGACAAAAAAGATATTTCAATCGTTTATAAGGGCGACCCGGACGAGGTCGTACAGCGCGCGGCATTCGGCGACATCAACCTGTCACTGCCCCAGACGGAATTTGCCGGATACAATAAACAGGTTTTCGGAGCTTCTGCAGAGCTGCGCTACAAGGCCATCCACGCCTACCTGGTCGGCAGCCGGACGAAAGGAACTACGGAAACTAAGGAATTCATGGGGAATGTCATTCTTCAGAGGCTGACCATCCCGGACACATCCTACATCAGGCGGCGGTACTATCACTTCACTTCGCCGTTGGCTTCCGCAATCGCTCCGAACACCGAAACGCTGTATCTGGACACGCAGGACACGACCCGTTCTCCGAACAGCATAACCCTAAAAAACCAGACGGTAACCGGCACATTTCCCAACGGAATAGGCCCCATCACCTACACGGGCAACTTTGTTCAGTTGGCACGTGGAATTGACTACACCGTTGACCCGGTGCTCGGCGTGATTACCTTGAAAAATCCGGTTGCGTCTAATGCCGTCATTGCGGCAACTTTTACCATGGCGTCAGGTCCAGTTATCGGTTTAACGTTGATTAAATACGATGAAACCCAGAGCGCACCCGCAGGGAATCTGTCCATTCCACCTACGGAAGACCTCACGCACTATTCGCTCGGCGTGACGAAAATCGTACGCGACGACGGCCAGGGGAACTTCATATTCAACATCCAGGATCTTAACAATAACAACGTCAGCTCAGGCGTAGGTTTGAACTATCTGCCGAATAACGCCGGAAATGTGTATGTCGACTTCGAGGCGGGGACGTTCTATCTGATAAATTTCCGTCTGGACACTAAAAATCCTTCATTCTCCGACATTTACGCCACCTCTCCCAATCATCACCTTTCATTTTTCACAGAATTCAGTTCCCGCGTCAAAACCTATACCCTGCGTCCGAACATAGTTCTCAACAGCGAGCAGATCGTAATGAACGGCAGAAAGCTCGCGCGCGACGTCGACTATTTTATCGACTACGAATCCGGCTTCATCACGTTTTATAACGAACAGCAGATCACTCAGGATACGCGCATCACCGCCACCTATGACTACTCGCCCTTCGGCATTGCCGGGGCCCAGCAGGACACGCTCGTCGGCGAGCGCACCGAACTTTCTTTCTATCCGATCAGCCCGATTCTTTCGCAGAGTCTGATCGGATCAACGGTTCTTTACGATTTCGCGGCCCAGCAGGTCGCCGCTCCCGATATCCGGCAGACGTCCAGCAACTATCTGCTCACCGAAGGCGACATTCACCTGCAGAATCTGGTTTTCGATCCGATCCCCATGCTTAAGAGCTCGTTCATCGCCGAAGGCGCGCAGAGCCATGTCAACCCGAACACCTTCGGCAAAGCCATCATCGACAACATGGAAGGCATTGTGGATGAGACCGATGTCGGCATGAGCGTATTAAGCTGGCAGATTGCGGCAAACCCGATTCCCTCCGGCGGAGGTTCGCCAACGGTCGCTTACGCCGGCGCTCTGGCGACTAATCTGGGCAACGAAATAGTGCCGACGCTTAATATCAACCCGAACGCTTCCGCGCTGCCGTCGGACACGCAGCAGGTGCTTGACCTGAACTACGACCTCACCAGATCAAACGAAGCTTCCATCGCGGCCGTTTTGAGCCCTACCGGCCTCGACTTTTCCAAAAAGCTCTTTCTGCAGATGTGGGTTTACGGCGACGGTTCCTTGAAGGGCACTGAGATGAACGTTACTCTGGGGCAGATTTCCGAAGACGCCGACGGGAAGGGCGGAAATCCCGACGGCACGCCGAAAACGGAAGACACGAACCACAACAACATACTCGACCCGGGCGAAGACATCGGCTGGTCCTATGTGAATCCGGATGGGACGGTTACAATGATTGGAGCGGGAAACGGCAGGCTGGACTCGGAGGATTTCAACCGCAATGGACGTCTCGATCCTGAAAACCAGCAGGAAGGAGGGAACCTCGGCTATAGCAGCAAAGACCAGACTACTCAAGCGCTGAATCCATTGCCGGGGGGAACAGGCAACCGCGTGGACTTTTCAGGCTGGCAGTTCATCCAGGTCCCCCTGAATATCTCATCCAGCACTCTGGCAAACGACTGGAGCGCTATAGAAGAGGTTCGCATTTCACTGCGCAACCTGAATCCGGGCGGCGCAAGGGGAACCGTTAAAATCGCTCAGATGGCGGTAGTAGGCAACAAGTATATCGCCGACGCGTCGCTTTATGCCGGATCCACAATCACCGTTTCGGCGGTGAATAACGTGAATAATCCTAACTACATTTCTCCGAGCGGGCCGGATTTCGATTCCCTTAACCAGGTCAACACAGCCTTGAGCGGACCACAGCCCTCCAAGAAAAAAGAACAATCGCTGCAATTGCAGTACGCTTTCGATATCGACAGCATCGTGCCGAAGCCTTCTACGGTATCGGCGAAAGCCACCGCCTCTCCTCCGTACGATTTTACTCCTTACGGCAGCATACGCTTTTTCCTGTACGGCGACGGCAAGAATGAGAACTTCTTCTTTCAGGCAGGCTCGGATACGGATTATTTCCAGTTCAGTATTCCCGTCAACTGGACGGGCTGGCGGGAAGTTTACATAAAGCAGGTGACGCCGGGAGGCAGCCAGCTTCCGAATAACTGGCAGAACGACCCGGCCAACATCACGCCTGGGATTGTCACGATATCAGGATCGCCAAATCTCACGGCCATCGGGCAACTGCGCTTCGGCATACAGAAAACGACAAGCGGTCAATCTTCGGGACAGGTGTGGATCGATGAACTCCATGGGGCTGACGTCATCACGCGCGTAGGCAATGCGGGCAAACTCCAGGCCGATTTCGATCTGGCCGGCTGGGGTTCATTCGGAGGCGTCGTCAGGGATATCGATCCCAATTTCCAGACTATCGAAAGCGCCGTAACCAACCAGGCAAGACACGAACAAAAATCCTATCTCACTCTGACCCGTCTTCCCTGGTTCCCGATGAAATTTACGCAGGGTTACCTGCGCACGGAAACTCCTAATGTGCAGATAGTACCGAATTCAACCCTGGTTTCAGTCAACCAGCAGGGCCGGGTTGATGAATACACCTACAGCGGCCAGGGCACTTTGCAGGTGCCGCGCTACCCCAAGCTGGGGCTGGCTTACGATTCCGACGACACCCAGACCGACGCCCTTTTCCGCGAAGATAAAACCCAGCATTATGGCTCGACTCTTGACTACAATGTGCCGCTCAAGAGCGCTTTTCTTCCGCGGAATCTGCAGCTGGGATACAAGTTGACGGACTATAATCTCGATTTTACGCCTGGCGCGCTGTTGACCGCCTCCGATCCCTATCTGGCTTCGAACACGAAGGACGTCACTCATGACATTACCGCGCGCATGAGTTTCCAACCGCTTTCAAAGCTGACATTCAACCCGAATTACAGCCTGTCTCTGACGCGCGAACACAAAGACGCCATCGTTGACAGCAACACTCTGACGACAACCGCGCTCGATTATGAAAAACTGCGCTCACAGACCTCGGGGTTCGACAGCACCTTTACTTTGGCCAAATGGTTCGCGCCGCGCCTGCGTTATTCCATGAATACGCGCGAGACTTATGGCATCCCGTTATCATCACAGACAACAGGAGGGCTGGGTCCGTCAATGGGCGACTTCAAAACCGTTGACCGTACCGACACGGGCGAATTCGCCTGGGATTTTGCCGCCCGCGATATAACAAAGTTGAAAGCGTTTCAATCGCTCAATGTGGCGTCAAGTTATCTTATGGAAGACGGCGACAGCTGGAATAACGTAGGTTCGGGCTATAATTCCCTGTCCATACTTTCTGTCAGGCAGTCGCTCAATCCCGGCAACGCTGAGGCGACCCGCGAACAACTGACTATACGGGATACCTACCGTTCTACGCAGAGATGGAGTCCGTTCGACTGGGCAAGCGGCTGGAGCGGTCATCTGACCCCTTTCCGGACTCTTTCTCTGACAAATACGGTCACGGAAACGCGCCAGCGGCAGGAAACCACGGGAACGCCTTCAACCATAGTCACTAGAATCCTGCCGGACATGATATTAAGCATGTCCCAGACGGAATATCTTTTCGGAACCCAGAATTTCATGTCCAACAGCCAGCTGAACCTCAAGGCGCAGTACAAAAACATTAATACCTACGCGACGTCTCTTGAAAACGCCTCCACCGTAGGCGGCGACTGGCGCTTTACGCTCCGCAAAAAAGTGGATTTGTTCTTCTCCTACACAAGGACTACGGACAATACTTTTGACGAGATCAATAACGTCATCTCAAACGACGCCGTCGGGTCGGTATTCAGCGCTCAGGCGGGATTCAACGTGGGCAAATGGCGCTTTACGCCTAAATATGATCAGAGCGTACAGACCGCGGTCAACTCTTCGGGACAGTTGACTACAGACCTTACTACGCGCACACCGGCCCTTCAGGTTTACGCCGACCTTTTCCTGCCGGCAGGACTTAAAATGCCGTTCTCCGACATGATTATTTTTTCCAACCGCATCAGGACCACCACAACCCTATCGCTGGCGCAAAGGCGTTCGAGTTTAAACGCTACCACAGACAACACCGACACCTATTCCCTGACCACCAGCGAAGACTACGAACTGACCTCCAACATGCGCCTGACTCTGGGCTTAACGTATTCCTACATCGTCAACAAGGAATATTCCGACCAGAACTACTTCAGCTACGAGTTCAACACGCTGATGACCATCCAGTTCTAAACATAAGCAAGTAGACAGCTGTGATCTCCCATAGATGTGAATATTTTGTGAAATTCAGCCTCTAACGTATTAGACGTCGCCCCGGCAGGCCGCAGGCCGGGGTCCGTAAACTCATGAGAAAAGAACCTTGCGTATACATTCTCGCTAATCGCCAAAATGGAACGACCTATACGAAGAAATATCTTGATGGGTCCCGGCCTGAATCTTGCCGGGACGACGGCAAAGGCGCTTGCTGCTTGCCGCTCGCTGCTTACTGAATTCTTACGGTTCGCGCTGCCGTGGGCCTGCGCCGGATGCCGGACGCCCCTTGAGACTGCCCATGACAGCGGATTCTGCCCGCACTGTTATCTTAAGATCCCGCGCATCGACGGACTGGTCTGCCGGTATTGCGGATTGCCTCTTCCTGAAGGTGGCCGGTCCTGCTTTACCTGCCGGACCGAACCGCCGCGCATCCTTATCCGCGCCGCAACCGAATACTCAGGACCTGTGCGTCCTGCTGTTCACCGCTATAAATACGCAGGCCGCAAATCCCTGACCGGAACGTTTACCGGCCTGCTGGAATCGGCATGGATACGTTATCCTGAACTGGAACCCGTAGACGCTATCGTCGCGGTTCCGATTCACCGCAGAACGTTAAGGGAACGAGGCTTCAACCAGGCCGGGCTTCTCGCAGATGCTCTATCCATGCGGCTGGACGTTCCCTATTTAAAAGATGTCCTGCTGCGCACCCGGCGCACGCGGCCCCAGTTCAGCCTGGGTAGAAACGCGCGCAGGACAAATGTCTCGGATGCTTTCGGGTTCATCGGCATGGCGGGTTCTCTCAAGCGATTAAATGTCCTTCTGATTGACGATGTCAGCACCACGGCGGCGACGCTGTGCGAATGCGCCAAAGCGCTCCAGATAGGAAGACCAAAAAGCATCAAGGCATTGGTTCTCGCCCGCGACCTATAAAAACCCTCTGACGGCAGGCGCTCAAATAACAAATACCGGGCCCGCAAAATCCATGGGCCTGTTGGTCCTTCATTTTTAGCCTTTTGGCATATTTCATCACCGGCCGTTTTCCCTGATAATTTAGCCAATGTCCGCAGAACAAAATTAGATTCAGCGAGAGGAATGCCATGAAAAAATTCATCGCCGTGAAGGCCGTATCCATTCTAACGATCGTTGCGCTGCTGTCAGGCTCTATCGTCGGACCGGCAAGCGCGTCGCCGGCGCCCGGTTACACCGGAATTCGCTGTTCTGTGCGCCCTCTGTCTTCCTTCCAGTCTTTTGAAACGCAGGCTGTCACTCAGCCCATCCAATTTTTCCGTCCTGTTTACGGCAGATACTCGCATGCCCTGGCGATCGTGGCTGCCTCGGTCCTTGGCGCGACAAATGCAGGCATGCTGCACGCCGCAGCGCAGGACGACCGGATTCCCGTTAAAATCCCGGAGATTTATCAACTGCCGGATACGCTCAGTTTTGAAACCGTTTTTACAATTATCGGTGTGGCAGGATGTCTCCTGTTGGCTATTAAGATATGTGCCTATATCCTGGAGAAAAGGGATGCGAAGAAACGGCAGTCTGTTTCCGACCCCGCTGAACGTGAGCGGCATCTCTCTCCTGTCAAAACGTCGCATAAGGGTTACAGGGGCGCGACGCTGGACCTGGGTTATGGAACTGCGGCCAGCATCCTTGCTGCCAATGATTATTTTCATGCTGGAAGAGGCTACAGAGCCACAGGAGCAGTATTGAAAAGTGTGCATCCGAAGATAGAAAGCCGCTCTCCCTTCCACTTTGACGCCAGTCAACTGGACGATAACAAGACATACTTGATTTACCATCCCGAGACAATGTCGAATCCCAATTTCATTGATGAATTAAATCAGGAGAGGAAAACGGAACAAAAACTTCTGGCGGACCTTACCCGTTTGACGGTGGTTGAGGAACCTGACGCGTCTGGCCTCGGCGTTGCGTTCAAAGCCGCACTCGATGCGCACGGCGCCACCCAGGAAGATCTGATCAACAGCCTTGTAGACAATCACGGTTTTGACCGCGCGAAACTGGAAAAACGTCTGGCTTCCGGAGAAGAACTGGTCCGTCTTGAGCGGCGCCCGCACGACATGGCCGAAGAAGTGTTCTTCGACCGCATGAATTCCGTCCCAACCGCGGTCATTGATTCGGGTATTACGGATCCCAATCTTGTACTTGGCTTCATGATCAAAGCGGCGTCCAACATGCTTCATCCTGCAGGCGAGATCCACACCATGGAACCCGCTTTCGCAGCCATCTCTAAATCCGTTACCTTAACCGCTTTCCGGAAGGCATTGCGAACTCTCGGCGACAACGCAAATCTATTATGCATTTTAATATCAACGATCTCTGACGCTTATGATCACCACACCACGGGGGGAATCGGCCCATTCCACTTCACACTCATACTCCGGTCAACTATCTGTGATTTTTTGAATATGGATTCGGTTATTCAAATGCTGCATAACCCATGGGCGCCCGAGCAGGAGCGCGCGCTCATGCCGCTGGCCACGAACGGTCCCCGCTACATCGGAGCCGTCACACAACTGCCGCCTCTGCAGAATCACGCCGGCGATCACGGAGCGGGTATTGAGAGGATGAAAAGATTCGCGGAACAAATCGAAAGCGGCCATGTCTACTCGGGAACGCTTGACGAGATCCTCTATCAGCTCGATACCGAGGGCAGCAATGAACCGAAGGCCGCCGCTCTGGAAAAGAAAATTCATGACATGATCAATTCGAGTTGTGACCCTTTTGAAACCGAATATGTCTGGCATCTCGATCTGGAATCGCCAGAGGATGAAAAACCCTGGACCGTGACGCTGAGGAAGGATTTCTTACCCAGGGCGGCTGAATTCTCGCTTCCGTTTCGCGGTTATCGCCTTCAGATGGAAGATACACGCGAAGTCCGAACCCTCGCGTATGCGGCGAAGGCCGGCGCTGTTCCGCCAAGCGTGCGGTCCAGATTTGATGCTCTTCTGAGTAAACAGGTACAGGATTACGAGGATATTCACCTCGCCATGTCAGACGCTTTGACTGTACTGGGACTTAAAGAGAGAGACATCGAGACCTTTCTAAACGAAAGACGCCTGCGCGTGGAGTACCGGCCGCATGACGTGGCAGGCGAAATAGTGGAACATAACAACGAGGTCCTCGTGATCATAGATTCCCGGCAGCCTGAACAGATCCAGGGACTGGCGCTCGTCCGGGAAATGGCCAATCTCTGTTATGGCCCGGATCGCGCGATCTCGCTGCCGGAATTTATCCTGCGGGTACTTAATGACCGGACAGGCTGGGGATTCGAAGCTGTTTATCAGGCGTTCGAGCAGGCCGGTCTGCTGACCGCGCCGATCATGTCGCTATTTGGGAAAGTTGTCTATCTGCAGTTCCAGGTAAGATGGCCCTCTGCCCAGTCAGAATGGTCAGACGACACGTTGACCACCATCATGAATGAATTCTTTGCTGACCCTAAGGTTAAAGAGATGTACGCCGACGGCCAGGGCGGCCACCGCATACTCATGCCGCTGGCCACGAACGATCTGCGCCTCACGGACAGCGACCCAGAACTGCTCTCCCTGACGCTCGACGATCGACAGGGGCTGATTGAGACGCGGGTGGGAAGCAGCAACACTATTCTTTCTCTTGTGAAAGAGGCGTTGATGTCTCTGGGATACGAAACTGATTACGCCGGGTATAGCGCCGCACTCCGCGAAAAACATGAATTCCAGCCCGGGCCGATATCAATCTCATTCGTGAAGTCCGCGCCCGGGAAACGCGCCGCTGAACCAAACTTCGATATCGAACACAATAAAGTGACATTTGAAATCGATCCGGGCCTGGACCCTGTCGAATTAGCAGAGGTGTTGGATATGGAGCTTGGCCTGTTGATCGCTCCGGATGAATCGGCAGTTGATGATGAAGGCCGCCACCTTCTGCCTATGGGCACAGGCGATGCCGGCTGGCGGGGGGAACTGCGTGACATTCGCGAATTGAATTTGTCTTCCAGCGCAGCCCTCCTTAAGAGCGTGGTGAACGGAATCAGCCATGGCTACCTCTATATGGTCACTGCCGGACAACTTCAACAGATCAACAACTATCTCAAAGATCGAGCAGCCCCGGAGATGGCTCCCTGGAATATTGAGACGACTGGGGAAATCCGGAGCGCATATATTCTCAGACTAAAGGGAGGAATCAGCGCCACACGCCCTCATTACAAAGATAAGGAAAAGAAACCGTACATGGACGCAAAAGATCGCCTGCGATCAGCGCAAGCCTCTTATCAGCAAAACGTCGGAACAATCGCCCCCAATAAATTAAAGGCGCTCGAAAGCAGGAAAACGGGCCTCGAACAGCAACTGGGAGAAATAACCGATGAATTGGAACTCAACTTCTTAGCCACCCCTGCGGATCAATTCCCCATAACCTTCTTCACCCTTCGCCCTGCCGACGATTGGCAGATTAATCCCAATGATCTCGATTTGCCGGGCGAAATCACGATTGAAAACGCCGAAGCCCAGCTTCAGGCGGCGAAGGAGCATTTGCATTCCATCTCTTCCCAAATTCCGCAAATCAAATATCAGTTAGATGATGTCAAACTTACGTATAGGTATGACTTATACAGTTGGGATGAAGGCAGAAAGAAGAATGCCCAGAGAACTGTCGCAGGAGTGGAACAACAATTAAACGTGGCAAGGGCGGACGAAACGGCGGCAAAAAAAGCCGTAGTCGCAGCCGATCTAGACTTACAAACCATTAAATCTAAACTTGCTCAGGAACGCGCCGGCCGCAAGGCTGTGCTGCCCCTTCTTAATGCGGCGCTCAAAACCGCAGGCATTTCTCCTAAACAAATCGAAGAAGGGTTAATAAAAATTCATGGATTCAAACCCGGCGTCATCCTCCGATTGGAAGTCCGGCCTCATGACAGAGCCGGAGAAACATTCTTCGATATCAACAAGAACCAGGTCACCATTGTTATTCATAGCGGCCTGGATGAAACCCTGCAGGAGCTGACGCTCCTTAAGGAAGCCCTCAACCTTGTGAACCGGCGGGGCGAGGCCTTTACGCTGCCTGCATTTATGAATGCTATAGCCGGATGGCGGGAGGCCGGTATTCAAACAGCTATCCTGGCAATGGCGAGAGCTACGATTCTTGCCTCAGGAGTCACACCCCTGCTGAATTTGTTCCAAGATATTTGGGGATATATGACCAGAATGGAAGCAGGTAACCCGGCGCCTGAAACGCAGCAATTGTGGGTCTCTAGTAATTTGGAGCTGCTCGCCTGGCGCATTAATGTATTTCTTGAAAGTGACGCCGGGCGGAAGCTGTTGAAAGATCCGCTGAACCCGGGCCAGCCGCGCGACCTGATGCCGCTTGGTAAGCTGCCTATCGAGCCACGACAAGGCTTGTGGGGAAAAACCCTCGACAGGTTTTCCGCTGCCGCCGCCCGATTGACCGGCGCTTTTTGGCAGAGAAGCCGTCTGGATGGCGCGCGCGGGAGGATCGCCAATGCCGCCCGCTTCGCGATCAGCGCCTGATATTAAAAGACTAATCTGCCTGGTACTTGCAGGATGCCTGCTGACGCCAGACGCCGGAGCCGGAGCAACGGCGCTCAGCCACGCCGATGCAACGCTTCGCCCCGCCCGTTGGGGCGGGATCGGGATTCACCGATGCGCCGGCTTTCCGCCGCTGTTTGATGCCCAGGCTCTTGCTGAAATTCCGCTCAGTTGCGAGCGCAGCCGGTTTCTTACCGCACACACCCCTCGACTCGGCCGATGGCTTGCAAAACCGCGGCCTTCGCGCGAACATTTAAGGTTCGGCTGGAAACTCTGCCGCAATCCGCTGCAAGTGCCGGAACTGGCAGCGCCCGAAGGCGTGCGGGTCAGCGGCGGATTTGGCCCGCCGCAGGTCCGTCCGCCGCATATTTTCTTCAGTTCCACTGACGAAAGAGGCGGTGCGCTTCCCGGATCTTCAGGACAAGAAGAAACCGTATCTCCCGAGGATCGGGCCCAGATTGCTCAATACAAAATGTGCCGCCACAATGTGGACAACCGTTTAAGCCACTTGCGTGCTTGTCTCGGGCTTATAGCGTCGTCACCAATCAATACGGATGTTGGGGAGCAGGCGCGTACTCTTAACCGGCTTATAGGCGATCGCGCGATATTGGATCGGCAATGGGTTGCGCTGATGTTGGCTAAATTTGATTCCGCGCAAGCTGTTGGCATGGTTCCGGCGGACCTGCCTTCGATGGCTGACCTTGCCAGGTATTCGCGCGACTTGTGGCGGATATTATTGAGAATTGTGGATGCGGTTGACGATTTATTTGCCGACTATCCCGATTCCTTGTCCTTTAATATCAAAAAGACCATTATGGTGCTGCGGTTCATTCTCACCCAGGAGCCGATGATGGGCCGCGGCATTGATATGGCGGAGTGGACAAAAGAAATCTTCGCCTCGGAAAGCATTTCAATCATGGCGCAGCCGGATCTTCCGGCTATCACGGTGGACGTGTCCGCGCTTTACAAACTGCTGGATAACCTTGTCCGAAATGCCGGAGATGCGAACGCCAGGCATGTGACCATTCGCATCGGCCATTTAGACGCCCGCATGATCATCTCATTATCGGACGATGGCGAAGGGATGTCACCCGGCAACCTGGCAAAAGCGAATGCTGTACTGCAAAACTGTGCGCCGGAGTTGTTTTCCACCAGGAAACTAGGAATGATCGATCCCCGCACGCCCCGGGGCATGGGGCTGCGCATCGTACGTCAGATGGCGCAACAACTCAATGCGGCGATAACGGTGGATTCGCGCGAACGGCGGGATGTCCTTTCAGACGCCGGCACCACATTTACTATTTCTCTGCCTCTCGCGCCGCGACAAGGCTTGTGGGGAAAAACCCTCGGCAAGGTTTCCGCTGCCGCCGCCCGATTGACCGGCGCTTCGCAGAGAGATCGTCTGAATGGCGCGCGCAGGAGCATTGTCAATGCCGCCGGAATCATATCCAGCGACGCGGAATGCTGGCGCCGCGCATTTCGCTCGGGTTTCCGTATTCCGGAGAACGATTCTACTCGGGTGTCCGCGTCATACCGTGAACGGGCAAACAGAGCGCTGCGGTCTTCGCCGCTGTTTGTCGCGGCGGCAGGCATATCAATCGCAGCAGATTTGACGCTGCGGGTAATCTCACATCACATGCTGCCGCCTGTGAATGTGGATACCTCCGAAAAAATCGTCGCGATCCCCCTGCTGACAATCCATACGTTTCGGCTCTTCTTCATCAATCACATGACCTGGAAAACTGCCGGACAGATCGCCAGCGAGGTTCATATATCGTGGTTTATCATTCCGAATATACTGTACTTTGTAGGTATTGCGGTAGGCGTTGCGATCATGGGACACCTTGCTCAGAAAATAAAGTCTACCGGCGAACCTGCCTGGCTGCGGGAGTACGAAAACCACGAAATCAACATGTGCGCCATACTGGCAAAGGGTTTTCTTCTGCTTATTTCAGGCGGTTTGCTCTCGATCCTGGCTTTGGTCATGATGTATCGATTTGGATGGGGGGCTGACTATTTCGCTTATAAATTCGGCGGCAGTGGAGTCCTTTTCAATCTGGCCGATTTGTTGATCAGTTTTTCTTTTCTCTACATGGGAGTCACCATTACGTTCAATAACATCCTCCGGATCATCAGAATCAAAGCGCTGAAACGCGCAGACCCTCATGCTGGCTCAAGCGGAATGGCCACTACGCCCTATCACGACCCGCACACCGCAGCCGCCGCTTGAGAGGAATGCTTCAGGACGACCTTCCGCGGGGTGATGCGCCAGGTGTATCAGTAGGTGTATCATAGGTGTATCAGTGTATCAGTAACTGATACACCTGTTAATTTATCGTCGATGTCGTAGGTGTATCAGTCAGTGTATCATAGGTGTATCAGTGTATCAGGGATGATACACTATGGTATAATTCAGCCATGCAGGTACCGCGGCAGCCATCAGACATTTCCCGCCAGACTCAAAATGCGATCGCTCCCTTTGCCTGGGCTTCCACGGCGCTTCTATGGACCGCCTCGTGGGCGGAAATTCTTTCCAAAGGGCGCTGGCAGTCGCCGGATGATTTTTCCAGCATGTATCTTGGCATCATGGCAGGGTACGCGGGGATTGCGGAAATTTCCAAGTGGCTGAAAAATGCTCCCACAAATCCCGATGAAGACCCGGCGCTGGAACGCATCCACCGCGGAGCGTTCTTTATATGGCTGTGGCTTGCGCCTCTGACCTGCGCCTATGTCTGGAGGTTTTTCAATCATGGCATCCCCATGCCGCCGGCGCTCAAGAAAATCGCGGGAGGGCTGATCGCCATTTTTTTCGTCAAGGGCACATCGCGGCATCTGCGTCACAAGAAAAACGGCGTCGCGCTCGATATAGAGACCGGATCGGAGGGCGAAGCCGCTTCTGAGGATGTGGACTTTGTCGAGGTGGTTTACCAGCGCGTAGCCTCGGCTTCGGACGGCTTAACAGCCGGCGATCTGCAGGACGCTTTCCCGGACACTCCGCGCATCAGGCTTTACCGGACCCTCCATAAACTGGTCGCCTCCAGGCGCCTCGCACGCTCCGGCGCCCCCCGCACCACCGCCGTGAAATACCGCGCCGCCCCGACCCGCGCCTGACCCGGGCATTTGACCCTTCATATGGAGATAAGTAAAATTTAATCACCGCACTGTTACAGCCAGTCAGTGCAATCCTTAAATACGTTATCCAATAAAACAGGCAACGCGAAGTGGCGTCCCGGCTACGAAGCAATGGCAGGGACTCAGCCGAGCGATTTTTAGACCCCGGGTAACGAATTCCCGGGGTGACGATCACAAGGAGGGACACATTCATGGGCGTACGCGTAGGCATCAACGGTTTTGGACGCATCGGCAGGCTCGTTTTCAAAGCGGGCTGGGGACACAAGGATATCGAATGGGTGGCAGTCAACGATTTAACCGACCCGAAGACGCTTGCTCATCTTTACAAGTACGACTCCACCTTCGGCGTCAGCAAAAGCACGGTTGAAGCAAAAGGCAGCGACCTGATAATCGACGGTAAAACCGTCCATGTGCTGGCCCAGAAGGATCCCGCCCAGCTTCCCTGGAAAGACCTCGGCGTGGATATAGTAGTTGAGTCCACCGGCCGCTTTACCGAAGCGGAAAAAGCCAGGGCGCATATCGCAGCGGGCGCGAAAAAGGTGATCATCTCCGCGCCGGCTAAAGGCGAAGATATCACCATCTGCATGGGCATCAACGAAGAAAAATTCGATCCCGCCAAACATGTGATCATTTCCAACGCTTCCTGCACCACCAACTGCCTGGCGCCCATGGCTAAAGTCATCCGCGAAGCCTTCGGCATCAAGCGCGGGTTGATGACCACGATTCACTCCTATACCAACGACCAGGTCGTTCAGGACTTCCCGCACAAAGACCTGCGGCGCGCCCGCGCGGCGGCCCTTTCGATGATCCCGACTTCTACCGGAGCAGCCAAGGCGATCGGCCTTGTTATTCCCGAGCTTAAGGGGAAATTAAACGGCATTTCAATGCGCGTGCCTACTCCCGACGTTTCGATCGTAGACCTGGCTGTGGAACTCGAAAAAACCGCAACCAAAGATGACGTCAACGCTGCATTTAAAAAGGCGGCAGCGGGGAATCTCTCCAAATATCTTCAATACACCGAAGACCCTGTGGTTTCCCGGGACTTCATCGGAAACCCAAGGTCCTGCATCATTGACGGCCTGCTCACCGATGTCATCGATGGGAATTTCGCCAAGGTGTTCGGCTGGTATGACAACGAGTGGGGATATTCCTGCCGCGTTGTCGACCTGGTGGCCTATATCGCGGCAAAGAGCGGCGTGCTTTCCGGCGCCCGGTAATCCGTATGGCGGTTTCCGAAACTCCGCGCATTGCAAAGCGCACCCTGGATTCCCTTCCGGTTAGCGGCAAGCGAGTTCTTGTGCGCGTCGACTACAATGTGCCGCTTGACGAAAGCGGCGCCATAACCGACGATACGCGCATTCGCGAGACCCTTCCAACCCTGAACCTGCTTCTATCCAAAGGTGCGGCGCTTATTTTGTGCGCTCATCTCGGCCGCCCCAAAGGCAAGCCGAATCCGGCCTTCAGTCTGAAACCCGTGGCCAAAAGGCTAGGCGAATTGCTTAAGCGCACGGTACAGATGGCTCCGGACTGCATAGGCGAGGCCGTGCGTAAACAGGCCCTTGCCCTTAAACCGGGAGACGTCCTGCTGCTGGAAAATCTCCGCTTCCATGCTGAAGAAGAGAAAAACGATCCCGCCTTCGCCCAGGAGCTTGCCTCCCTGGCGGATGTTTTCGTGCAGGACGCTTTTGGCGCGGTACACCGCGCTCACGCATCAACGGCGGGTGTGAACCAGTACCTGCCAAGCGCTGCCGGGCTTCTTCTGGCGAAAGAAATTCAGTACCTCGGCAAGGCGATGGAAAACCCCGACCGCCCTTTCGTGGCGATCCTCGGAGGCGCCAAAGTTTCGGATAAGATCGAAGTGATCGACTCGCTCTTGAGCAGGGTGAACACGCTTATAATCGGCGGAGCCATGGCCTATACCTTCTTAAAGGCTCAGGGCATTGAAATCGGCGCTTCCCGCGTTGAAAACGACAAGCTCGATCTGGCCAAATCTCTGCTTCAAAAAGCAAAAGAGAAAAATGTTCAATTGCTGCTCCCGGTGGATCACGTGGTGGTTCAAAAAGTTGAGGAATCGGCTCCTTCGCAAATTACTCCCGGTGCGGCGATACCGGCCGGTTCGATCGCGGTAGATATAGGTCCCAAATCCATCGAGCTTTTTACCGGAGCCCTGAAGTCCGCAAAGACTGTTGTCTGGAACGGTCCCATGGGAATCTTTGAAATGGCGCCTTTTGCCAAAGGAACATTCGCCATAGCCAATGCTCTGGCTGAGGCCACACAGCGCGGCGCAACGTCCATCGTCGGAGGCGGTGATTCCGTGGCGGCCGTAAAACAGGCCGGCATCGCGAACAAACTTTCTCACATCTCTACAGGAGGCGGCGCGTCGCTGGAATTTCTCGAGGGGAAAACCCTTCCGGGCATCGCCGCAATTCCCAATGGGTAAGCTGGTTCTTGTGCGCCATGGCCAGTCGCAATGGAACCTGGAAAACCGCTTCACCGGGTGGGTTGACGTTCCTTTAAGTCAAAAGGGTCTTGAGGAAGCGAAAAACGCGGGCGAACATCTTAACGGGATTACATTCGACAAAGCCTTCACCTCGGCCCTGAAGCGGGCCCAGGATACGCTGACGATAATACTCAAGGTCATCGGGCAGACAAACATTCCCATAGTGAAAGATAAGGCCCTCAATGAACGCCATTACGGAGCGCTTCAGGGCTTGAACAAAGCGGAGACCGCGAAGAAATACGGCGACGCGCAGGTGCATATCTGGCGCCGCAGCTATGACGTGCCTCCGCCAAGCGACAAGACGGAACTTAACCCCGAAGGCATGACCGAAAGCCTCAAGGACACAGCGGCGCGGACGCTTCCTTTCTTCAACACGCAGATCCTGCCGCTTGTCCAAAAAGGGCAGAACATCCTCGTGGCGGCGCATGGGAATTCCCTGCGCTCCATCGTGATGGAACTTGATAACCTGACCAAGGAGCAGGTCCTGGAACTGAACATCGCTACCGGGACGCCGCTTATTTACGAAATCGACTCCACTGGACGAATCCTCTCCAAGGCGTCAAAGGAGTAACACCATGTACAGCTTTCTCGTTTTTTTACACGTCCTTGTCTGCGTAGGCTTGATCCTGGTCGTGCTGTTTCAGGCCGGGAAAGGCGCCGGGCTCGGCAACCTTTTCGGCGGCGGTGGGGGGGATCAGCTTTTTTCGGCCCCTTCCGGCACATCCTTTATCCGCAAACTGACTACGGCGATGGCCTTGATTTTCATGTTTACCTCCATTGGCTTGACGATGTTTTCATCGCGCCGCAGCCAGCGTTCCCTGCTTGAACAGGTGCCCATGCCAGGCAGGCCGCCTGCGCCATAACGTTCCGCAATAATGCTATCGGCCTGCACAGATAGCCGCAGATGAGTATGCCCAAAACAGCTTATTCCAATTCCTTTATAACTTTGCATTTTCCGAGAGAAAATTGATATTCTAGACGGGCTGTCTGGTGCGGTAGCCAAGTGGCTAAGGCAGCGGTCTGCAAAACCGTTATTCGCGGGTTCGAGTCCCGCCCGCACCTCCAATTTGTGGTGCTCTTTTTATCGCGGGGCTTCGAATGCCCAGGTGGCGGAACTGGCAGACGCGTACGTTTGAGGGGCGTATGCCGTAAGGCTTGCGGGTTCGAGTCCCGCCCTGGGCATTAGAGGTCTGAAGATTTTGCGGGCGTGGTTCAATGGTAGAACAGGACCTTGCCAAGGTTCAGACGTGGGTTCGATTCCCATCGCCCGCTCCAGTTTTAATAACACGGCATGGATCACTTCAGCCCAGCCTGAAAATCCTTAGATCCCATTAATTAATAAATGAAAAAATATTTTTTTCGCTCACTGGTATTGCTGCTTTCAATTTCACCTTTCGTACGCGCGCAGCCGGAATCCTCCGGCACTGCCGTGGAAATATCCTCCGTCAGCGTTTCTTCCTCCACGGTTTCCCTGCGGAAACCGGTGCATTCAATTCACCTGACCGCCTGGATGGCCGGATCAAAAAAAGAACGCAAAATTGTTGACGAGCTTATTGCCGGTACGCTGATCAATTCGGTCACGATTGATGTAAAGGAATATGAGGGCGAAGTCTACATCCCAGGCATTAAGGCGACCGAAGAAGTGCATTCCTATGTGCCGGCCGTTCCTGATTTGCCGCAGTGGATAGCTGGTCTCAAAAAGCGCGGCGTGTACACAGTCGCCCGCATTGTCGTTTTTAAAGACAATATCTATCCGCGGAAACGTCCGTCAACCGGCGTGCACGCCGCAGGAGGAGGTCTCTGGCGGGACCGCCATCACGTTACCTGGATAGACCCTTATAACCATGACGCCTGGCGTTATATAAACCTTATTGCTCTTCAGGCTTCGAAAATCGGCTTTGATGAAGTGCAGTTCGATTACCTCCGCTTTCCAACTGACGGGAAACTCAGTCAAATACGGTTTTCCAGTCCCTACTCAAAGGAAGCGGCCTCCCGGACTCTTATCGAATTCCTGTCACAGGCGGAACAGCTTCTTCACCCGCTGGGCACAAAAGTTTCCATTGATGTTTTCGGTTTGACGACAACGGTGAATACAGGCATGGGAATCGGCCAGCTTATGATTCCCATGGCAGCCAAGGTGGATTACATATGTCCCATGGTGTATCCTTCGCATTATTATGCGGGAGAATATGGAATACCTAATCCGAACAAGGAACCTTACAGGACCGTTCACCACAGTCTGCATGATGCCATCAAGAACCTGGGGCCTTCAGCCCATAAATTACGTCCTTATTTGCAGGACTTCTCTCTAGGGGTTCATTATGGAGTTAAAGAAGTCCGCGCCCAGATTCAGGCCGCAGCTGACCTGGGGATTCAAGATTGGACTCTCTGGAATCCGCGCTGCGTATATACCAAGCAGGCTATAACCAGCCCTGTCACTCCAAAACCTCTAACCCAGCCCACCACGGGCGTTTCTAACAATTAACCTTCAGTTTTAACACTCGTAAAATATCGTTCAAACCGGCCTTCCCGTCGAAAAATCTATTGAAACCTGCTTAAACTGGTGTTAGAAACCATTTATAAATAAAGTTGGGGGGTATTCTCTGAAATATTCACATAACCCGGATGTTAAACCCGCAATAGAAACCAGCATCAATCCCGCAAGGAGCCATGCAGACAGGGTACGCCCGCGCGTGCTTGTGGTTGAAGAGGATCCCGTTGTACGGCATAAAGTCATGGCTCTGCTCAAGGATCGTTTTGATGTCATTGCCGTTTCATCCGGAGTCCAGCTCCCCGAACTCCTCAAAACACATAAACCCGCTTTGATTATCCTGGACGTAATACTGCCATGGCTCGATGGTTTTGAGCTTTGCCGGATTATAAAGACCGACGTTTTCGGATGGCGGATTCCCGTTCTTTTTCTGACAGAATGCATTGAGAGAGAAGATGAGCTTACCGTAAAGGAAGTTGGCGGAAATGGCTATTTAACAAAACCATTCTTTCCCAAAGATCTCTTCCGCGAAGTGCACAGACTTCTGGCTGCCTGATGTTTTTCCACTGATCCCGACTACCTGAAGTATAATATGGCCGTGAAGAATCTGCTTGTTTTGGGAATCATGATTTTTTTGGCCGCTTATCTTGCCGGATGCGAATCACACCCTGTTGTTACCGGTAATACGGCTTCTGTAACCATTCATACGGCACAAACATCAAATCCCACCTAAACCCGCCAATGGTTTAGCGGCGGATGAAGGAGACCTCTCAATGAACAATAAATTTCGCGCCGGACTGGCTGAACTCATGGGAAGCTTCGCTGTCTTTTTCATCGGAGCGGGATCTATCGCAGCGGACAGTTATACGCATGGCGGCGTGGGTCTCATCGGGATTGCGCTCGCCAACGGGCTTGCTCTGGCAATAATGATTTCTGCGCTGGGGTCTTTTTCCGGTGGATATTTCAACCCCGCAGTGACTATTGGCTTATGGGTCGCTCGAAAGATTAATGCGAGCACAGCCGTTCTCTTTATTATTTCGCAGCTATTGGGCGGAATGTTTGCCGGGTATGCGCTGCGGATGATTTTTCCTCCGACGATCTGGATGCCCGTGCATCTGGGCGCCCCGGTACTCGCCCTCGGTGTCTCTCCCTTAACAGGGCTTCTGCTGGAGGCTATTCTTACTTCCTTCCTGCTGCTGGCTGTGCTCGGCGCAGTGGCCGAATCCCGCGCACCAAACATTTCCGGATTCGTAATCGGTCTCACCGTAACTGCCGGTACGCTCATCGGAGGGCCTTTGACCGGCGCGGCAATGAACCCTGCGCGGGCTTTCGGGCCTGCGCTCGCCGCGGGCTTCTGGGAATACCAGTGGGTTTTCTGGACAGGTCCCATCCTGGGAGCGGCCGTGATCTCCTGGATTTATTCCCGTCTTATCGCTTAAGTTCTTTCGGCAAATCGTCTATTTTTGCGGCCATGATAAAGTCATTGGAAGAAATGCCGCCGATGGAATGCGTTGAAAGAGCTATCTCCATCCGCCGGTAACCGGTCAGATGGACGTCCGGATGATGTCCTTCACTTTCCGCCAGTTCAGCCAGCTTATTGATAAACCGCACGGCTGACATAAAATCTTTCATTTTCCATTCTTTCCGGATTTCTTTTTTTTGGGCGTCATATATCCATCCCTGCAGGTCGCGTAGAGCCATCCGCACTTCATCGTCTTCCATTGGAGAGATGTTTCCAGCGCATTCCCGACATTTCATGCTTTTTAGTTCGGCGATTATCATAACTACCCCCTGATATAATTTGAACCCCTGGCAGTGTTATCAGTTACCGGGATCAGCGCAGGAATAAACTGCATGTAAGCACAGCCAGGACAAAGGCGGTAAAGAAAGCGTATTTGACGTTGCGTTCAACCAGCGTAAAGAAAAACGTCGAAGCCGCAACCCGCATATAGGGGGTAATCAGCAGAAACCCCATGCCAATATTGATCAAAACGGAAGCACGAATGCGGCCCGCCGTAATTTGCCTGATATTTTCCACGCAGAAATGAAAGAGATTAGTTCCCGAAAGAGTGTAGTTGATCCTGGGACTGCCGGATGCGGCCCATGTCCAGATCACGCCAGCAACAAGAAAGCATAGGCATAGAAGCACTCCTGCAAGCAGGATGTAGCCGATTACCGTCTCCATGCCCGCCTCTTTTTTTACTTCGTTAATATCAGCCATTGGCTAGACCCCGCCAGATCATCTGAACTCCCAGCACCGCCAGTACCACAAGAAAAAACCGCCGTACAGCCTGATTATGCATACGGACAAGCAATCTGGTCCCGAGAAAAGATCCAGGGATGATCCCCATAATAACGGGCGCGGCAAGGCCCGGATCGATCAGCCCTTTGGCAAGATAAACGCTTGTTCCCGCAAGCGCAGTCACTCCGATAATAAGGTTGCTGGTAGTGGTGGATACTTTGGGGGGAAGCCCCATGACCAGATCATGGATCAGGACCTTCAACGACCCGGCGCCAATCCCCAGAAGCCCGGCGATCAATCCCGCCCCGAACATCAGCGAAGCTCCGGCAGCGGCGTTGGTCGCATGATAATCTACCGTACGGCCAAGGGCCTGATCGGGATAGCTTCCGTTAAATTCAAGCCATCGGCTCAGGCGATCCTGCGAAGCGGGGGCTTGCCAATCTTCTTTATCGCGGAAATACAGGATCATCCATGAAACCATTAAAACAAGCCCAAAAAGCAGATAAAGCCACCGCGCATGGATGCCGACCGTTATCGCGGCTCCTGCCAGCGCTCCGATAATCGTAAACATCTCCAGGAACATTCCTATTTTAAGGTTCGTCAGATGGTCGCGCACATAGGCCGAAGCCGAACCGCTTGAAGTGGCGATCACGGAAACGATGCTGATCGCGATCGCCTTCTTGATGGGTATCCCGCAAAGCGTCAAAACCGGAATCAGGACGACTCCGCCGCCCATGCCTGCCATTGCTCCGACAAACCCCGCCACAACCGATACACATAAGAGAAAAGGATAAGACAACATACCAGTTTCATTATAGTAGTGAAGAAAGCTGGATCGTAAAAAAATGCGGTTGGAGGTTTTAGTTTAACGCCAATGCGGTTCAGATAAAGTTATTGCCTCTCCCCGCAAGCGGGGGGAGGGAGTAAGAGAAAGGGGCTGGCGGGGCCAGGGAGTTCAAGGAAGAGTCTGGCACTTATTCAGCATGTATTGGCGAATCTCGGTTTTCAAAGGGCATGCGCCGGGGATGCCGCAATAATCCTTGAGCGAAAGATTTCTTGAAGCGGCCCGGGATACGCAGCGCTTGCGTAGCGTAGTCCATGCCGGGCCAAGCGCGTGCGCAATCTGGTCTTCCGTGAGCCCCAGAACTCTCAAACGTTCCCAGAGTTCTCCTATGACTTTCACATCTTCTTCGATCAGTAATACCAGATCATAGTCGGATTTATTCATAATGGGACCAAATTCTCAGAGGGTTTTTTATTTACGTTTTCGCAGAAGGAGTTTCAGCAAATACGGGCTGACCGGATGCTGGACGTCGGCAGCTAAAATCCACAGGACGGGACAAACCCTGGAAGGGGAACGCCCTTTTTTCTCTTTAACCATGCATTTCAGGCTCTCGCTGATTTTTCTGAGCCGCATTGTCTCGCTTGTTAATTCGCGCAGTTTCCGCACGGTCGTTTTACACGCATTGCCGCACCCTGATTTGTTGCAACGGCAGCGTAAAAGATTCCCGATTTCTTCGAGACTGAAATCGTACTTTTGAGCGTTTTTGATAAAACGAATCGTGGCCAGCGTGTCTTGGTCAAAGAACCGGTATCCTGATTCGCTGTAGCTGGAAGGGGTCAAGAGCCCAGATCGCTCATAGAACCGGATAGAATGAATGCTTACACGTGAACGCGCAGCCAAAGCGCCGATGCTTAATTGGTCTGTCATTGATTCTTCATCATAAGCTTTGAACCATACTAATAAGTCAAGCAATTTCACCTGAAATTCAATAGGAATCTAATTTTTATGATAGGAATATTCCTACAGGCTGTAGGAATATGTTGATAAAGTGCGGAAGGGTCAGGCAGACAACTGGAAGGTGTCCCACGAATGGGACGCAGCGAACTGGTAATCAGCCGGTAAAATTACTTGAATGCGGTGCCTGTATTCGGCAAGTATTGTGTCCAGCCGCGCGAAGGCTTCCTGATCGGCCAGCTTCAAACGTTTGAAATCGAGCACAAGCTGTTCGCGGCGCCGCGCCAAAGTTTCCCGAAGTTCCCGGCCTAACCGTTCGGCGCCGTGCCTGAGCAACTGCCCTTCGAGACGGACCCATACCGTGGCTTCGGCGCGCAGTTCAACGTCCACCTTCAGCCCGGAAAGATCCAATTCTTTCAGCCGCCGCCAGAGCCGGCTCGGAGCTGATTCTTCGGACATCCGGAACGTATGCCGGATCAAAGAAGGATGCTGGAAAAACCCCAGTTTAAGAGTGAGCGATGTCCACGCAGCCAGTCCGAGCGCCGCCATAGACTCAAAACGTTCTTTCCAGGTCGGCGGGCCAAGCGCCGCATGGACCCTTAGCTCCAGATCCCGTACCCACCGGCGAATAGCTGGATTTGGCCCAAACAAGCGGCCGGCAAGAAAAACCGCATAGGCGTGCCGGATCTCCGCCGCGTAACGATCCGCTTTCCGGCGTAATGACGCATGCGGGCTGTCTTTAAGCTGCAGATAGCCTAGAAGCCAGGTCTCGAGCGAACGATAGATGGACGGTCCAAGCCGCTGAAAATCCTGTTCGAAACATTCCCGTTGGATCGATTCGATTTCTTCGGGTTTCATGTTCGGATGACGCACCATAGAGCGGAAACCCGTGCAGTTGCGGTAGTAGCGCTCTTTATCGCCAGCCATATCCTTATGGAGCAATCCTTCCCGCATTATGCGTTCGTAGAAAGGCGTTCCGGGAGTAGGTCCGTAAATCAAAAACTGGGTCAGCGCCGGCTTCAGCGCGAATAATCCCGAACGCTCTTCCTCGATAATTTCAGGAGTCTGATAGGGGAAGCCCACAATCATGGATGCCAGGACCGTGATCCCGTGCCTGCGCAGATCGCGGAAAAGCTCGTCCACCTTGCGCCCCGCCTGCTTGGCGTATCCGGAGCGGGTCCCTTCATATCCGATCCACATTCCGTCAATCCCCATCTCGAGAATTTCCTGCGCGGAGTACTGGCTGATAGCCCGCACGCTGGCGAAGACAAAGAGTGAAAGCGCACGGCCTCCGGCCACAGCATGCTCCCGGAATTCCATCGCACGTTTCTTGTCCAGAAGAAAATCCTCATCGAGTATAACAATGGACATCCCCGGATCAATTTCCATGTAACGCTCAATGACGCGGTAAATGTCGCGGCCGCTGGGCAGCAGACGGATGTGCCGGCGTTTAAAGAAATGCGAGGTGGCGCAGAAATCGCATCCATTGGGGCACCCCAGGCCGGCAAAAACCATACCCGTGCGCGATGATTCCTTCCCAAAAATGCGCATCCGGCTGATAATCATGGGATGCCGGTAAGGCGGTACAAGAGGGGGTTCACCCAGAAAGCGGCGCATAAAGGCAACCCCTTCTTCCCGGCAGACCGTGTCGCCGTAAGGGGCGAGCTCCTCATCAGAGAGCACCGTGCCATAACCGCCAAGTACGATTTTTGACCGGGGGGAATGTGTTCGGATCAGCGCAACCATCTCTTTCATGTGATGGAAAGTGGCAAGAATAAAGGACACGCCTATCACATCATACCCGCGCTTCAGCTCGCGGATAAGTTCCCGCCGCGACGGATACTGGAGAACGGTGGTAGGCGCATCGAGATTCTCCGCAATGTATTCCAGGGAAAAATTAATATGGTTAGCCCGGGGGCTGAAGAGTCCCTGCGCGCGGGTAACCTGGCCGTAAAGCAGTTCGTATCCTACGCTGGGCGCATCGCCGTATTTTTCACCCAGAGGCCGGCAAACGCTGGTAAACAAAACTTTCTGTTTAGATACCTTTTCTATTGTTGGCATATATTTTTATTAAAAGATTTTCCAGGGGGAGGACAAAACAAATAATTGGGTATGAGGCCGGCCCGTGGACTACAGTTGAACATCAGGTATCATAGCACTCCTGTACGGTAATGTCACTTTCACGTTTCATGCCTGCCCTTCCATGCAGTCTTCCCTTCGAAACACCTGACGAATTCTTAAACCAGGAAATCCTTTGGGGGAAGGAAAACAGATTGAAGTTATATATGTTTGGATATATAATCGGTTATAGCTCATACGTGGAGGAGCGATGGATAAACTTATTCCGATCAGCAGTCTGCAGTCGAAAGCAAAAAAGTATGTGGAACAGGTGCATGAAACCGACGAGCCTCTGATCATCACGCAGAGAGGCCGCGCCGCTGCGGTGCTGGTGAACTACGAAACCTATGAAGGCCATGTGCTGACTATGGATGAGATGAAATATCCGGACTGGAAGGAAAGACTCGCGCGCGCCGACAAAGAACACCGGGAAGGGAAATCAATAACTCTTGAGGCATTCCTCAGGAAAAAAGCCCGGCGGCCCCGTCATGCCTCATCTAAAGCAAAAAAAGCAGCCTGATTCATGCCGCTCGAAATAATCCTTTCAAACCTGGCCGCCGAAGAACTTGCGGAAATCGAAGAACCGTTATTTTCTCAGATCATAGACAGAATCAAGCTTCTAACAAAATACCCTTACCTTGCTCCGCCTATGGACGGCCCGTTTACCGGGTGCCGCGTTCTGACTGTCGGGATCTTTCGGATCATTTATCGTCTGGTTCCCCGGCGCATTGAAATTCTCTATATCCGCCACTGCCGCCGTAAACTGGGCATTTGATTGCAGGGAACCCAAGTGAACGTGGGTCTTTCGTTGCCTTGACCCCGACCCCATGATCTGTTCAAACGCTTCGCGTTTGCCAGCCGCTCTGCGGCTGAATTACAGATCACGGGACGGGGTTGACCCCGTATGTCTCGATTATGTAAGTTTTGGCCCATGGCGGACGAACAGACCCCTGTTCCAAGCCCCACCCCCGTACCCGAAGAGCAGGCAATCAAAGATCTGGTAAATAAGCTGGATAACTCATCTTCTCTTCCTACCCTTACCATTAGCCAGGCGTTTTTAGAGCATTTTGGAATCTGGCCGCAATCTCATGAAGATCTGGCCAGAAAATTAAATAGACCCCAAAAGCGTACATTTATCACTCAATCAATCTGGCTCGCATCATTGCCCGTTGAGGAGAAAAAGCAGTACGAAGGGAAGA
>Ga0181520_10003233_pt1 | contig 28873 bp, 25 predicted proteins | sample PEATcosm2014_Bin_29_FD_132451 | JGI IMG/M metagenome (GOLD analysis project Ga0181520, IMG submission 132451) | Peatland microbial communities from MTU Mesocosm Facility, Houghton, MI, USA - PEATcosm2014_Bin02_30_metaG | ecosystem: Environmental > Terrestrial > Soil > Wetlands > Peat | place...
CACAACAACCTGCAGATCGGCAACCCGGGTCCGGATGCACAGGCCCCGCAGCCGGCTCCCAACGCTGACGAGATGCCCGATCCGGACCAGTCGCCGGCGCAGCAGCAAATGGCGAACCTGCCGCCTCCCGGTCCCGCTCCCGACGCGAATCCGCAGGGTCCTGATCCGGCTGCCGTGAATAATCCGCAGCCGCCTCCTTATCCGCAGCAGGGCGGCTATCCGCCGCCTCCGCCTGCGCGGCCCCAATACCAGAATCCGCAGAACTCGCAATACCCCCAGTATCCTCAGGCGCCCCAGTACCAGCCCGCGCGCGGTCCTGTCACCATTCCGCAGGGAATGTTGTTGCAGGTGCGCACCAGCGAGCCGGTCGATAGCAAGAGAGCCAGGGATGGCCAGCCGATTCAATTCACCGTGATTCAGGACGTCACCGTCGGTGGCGTTCTGGCGATCCCGCGCGGTGCAACTGTTCACGGCGTGGTGACGGAAGCGAAGAGTTCCGGCAGGCTTGCAGGAAGCTCAGTTCTGGCGCTCACGCTCACGTCGCTCGATCTCGGCGGACAAAGCTACCCGCTCTCGACCAACGAATTCAGAGTGAAGGGGCCGAATAAGGCCGGCGAAACGGCAGGCAACGCTGTGGGCGGAGCCATTGTCGGCGCCATCATCGGCTGCGCAATCGGCCGCGGACCTGGGTGCGCCATCGGCGCCGGAGCCGGCGCGGCCGGAGGCACGGCAGCTTCGGCAGCTTCGGGTGGACCGCGAGTCTGGATTCCCGCTGAGGCTCTGGTCACGTTCCATATCAACGCGCCGCTCACGGTAAATCCAGTGAGCCCGCAGGAAGCAGCGCGTCTTGCCGAAGGACTGTATCCGGGCGGACCCAGCCTCTACCGCCGCAGTCCTTATGGCTATTACGCTCCGCATTATGGCTACTACTCGGGCTACGCATATCCCTATCCGCCGGTCTACTACCGGCCCTACTACCTCGTCGGCGGAGTGTACTACTGGCGTTGAAAACAGGGGCCGAGGGACTAAGCGCACGAGGGACTGGCGGAACGAAAACGGGCATCCTGCTTTCGCGGGATGCCCGTTCTGCATCCAGATGCTTTTCGCGCTTCAATGCGGCAATCCGCGGCGCTCAGGCCGCTGCAGGCCGTCGTCTATAATGGCAGAGTCGCTTTCAGCGAGAATCGCGCTCCCGCAGGCGCGCCGCGCATTGCAGCAATTCATGCTGCCGCCCGCCGGCCAGCCTTGCCGCGCTCAGAGGGTTGAAGTCCATCCATGATTCGTTTCCTGCAAACAGACAATCGCATGGTCAAGGCGCTGATCGTGGTCATCATCGGCGCGGCGTCCGTCACCATGGTGCTGTACCTTATTCCGGGCCTCGGCGGCATGGGCTCTTCATCGCCCGACACATACGCGGTTGTTTATCCGCACTGGTATAGCCGCTATCTTTCCTCGGGAGACAGCATCAGCAACGCGCGCGTCGAGCAGATCACCGAGAACCAGCTTCAGCAGCGCGATCCGCAATACGCCGGCAATCCCATGATCGTGCAGATGTTTGAGCAGCAGGTCGGCCAGCAGCTGGTGCAGGAGCAGGTGCTGCTTGAAGAAGCGCACAGGCTGGGTATCAACGCCACAGATAATGACGTGCGCCAGTATCTGCGCACCGGGCCCACGGGCGAAGTGCTCTACCCGGAAGGCAAGTTCATTGGCGAAGATGCCTATAAGCAATTGATTGACGACCGGCTGCACGTATCCGTAACGGAGTTCGAGCAGGAAATCAAAGACGAGATCACGATCCGTCGCCTGCAGGCTTTTATCACCGCTGGAATCACAATCAGCGACAAGGAAGTTCGCGACGCCTACCTGAAGCAGAACATCAAGATCAAGTTCGATTACGCGGTGATCTCCGCGGACGATTTGCGCAAGACGATTAACCCTTCTGACAGCGACCTCGAAGCGTTCTTCAAGAGCAATGCGGCCCGCTACGCCCAGGCGGTGCCCGAAGAGCGTAAGATCACCTACTTCGCATTCACTGAGAGCCAGATTCCGGGAGGGGTGCAGCCGCCCAGCCAGCAGGCGGTGCAGCAGTATTACAACGAGCACGCCGCCGACTATTCCGTGCCTGACCAATCCAAGGCGCGCCACATCCTCATCAGCGTGCCGCCGAACGCCGACGCCAAAACCGATGCCGCGGCCAAGGCTAAGGCGGAGACGGTTCTCAAGCTGCTCCAGGCAGGCGGCGACTGGACCAAGCTGGCCAAGCAATACTCTGACGATCCCGGAAGCAAGGACACCGGCGGTGAGCTGGGATTTGCCCAGCGGGGCAAGATGGTTCCGGCGTTCGACAACGCGATCTTCACCCAGAAGATCGGCGAGATCGACATCGTGAAGACCAACTTCGGTTACCACATCGTCCAGGTCGAAGAGCGGCAAGCTGCGCATACCCAGCCGCTAAGCGAAGTGCAGGCGGCCATTGTTGCCACGCTGACGCGCCAGGCAGATGCGGATGCCGAGAACAACTACGCGCAGCAGTTAACCAGCGAGGCCAACAGGGACGGATTGGAGAAGACCGCGGCGGCGCACCACCTCGACGTGGTGACCACCGATCCCGTGGCCGGCGACGGCGTGATTGCGGCATTGCCCGACAGCGCGCAGATCCTTGCCAAGGCCTTCCATGCCAAACAAGGCGATCCGCCGCAATCGGCGCCCACCGGCGAAGGCTTTGCGATCTTCCAGGTGACGGGAATCGTTCCGGCGCACGCGCCCGCCTTTGCCGATTGGAAGAGTCACGTGCTCGACGATTTCCGCCAGGAACAGCTTCCGGCGCTACTGAGCCAGAAGACAAAGCAACTCGCCGATCAGGCGCAGGCCACTAAGGATCTCGCCAAGGCCGCCAAAGCCGTAGGCGCAACCGTCAAGACCAGCGACCTTGTGGGCGAAAGCGGACAGGTGCCCGATTTTGGTCAGGTGGGCCAGGTGGCGCCGCAGCTCTTTGACATGAATGTGGGTGCGATCAGCGGCCCCATCAACGCGGGCCGCACCGGCGTTGTAGTGAAGATCGACGATAAGCAGGAGCCGACCCCCGACGAGATCCAAAAGAACCTCGACCACGCGCGTGATGAGCTTCTCGACCAAAAGCGCAATGAAGCCTTCAGCGTCTTCGTGAGCAACACATGGAACGACTACAAGAAGCGCAAGCTTGTCGTCATCAACGCCAAGCCGAAGGGGCCGCAGATTCCGGGCCAGCCGGGCATGTAGACATCGGACGAATTCACCTACGCAATAAGCCCGCAACCATCCAGGTCGCGGGCTTTCTGCGGAAGTAACTACAACCTCGTCGGCTTCTCCGTCGTCCACAGCAAAGCATCGCGGTAGACTGCCGCAAGTAGTGGATCGGCCTTCCAGTCTTCGAAGAACTTTACCAATTGGCTGTTCTCAAAAAGATGCTCGAGAACGGCATTCAGCACTGCATCGCGAACTCCTGCGTCGCCGCGCTTGTAGAGCTCAGCCAGACGTTGCTTGATCTCGGCGAGTTTGGCCCGCGAAACTGTCGCATCATTCCAGAAGCTCACAATCCAAAAAACCAATTCATGGCCAGCGATATAACGCGAGCTCATCCACTCGCCGTCTGGATTCTCTTCAATGCACTTTTCAAGATAGGGAATGACAAACCGGTAGTAGTCTTCGAAATCCAGTGGAGGCTTGATATGCTTGGCGCGTTCAGAGTCAGAGATCTTGGTAAATATGCAACCTTGCACTTGCTTGTCGTGCGAATGCATCCAATTAAGAACTTCCTCGCGAGAAATCTCTCGTGCTTGAGTAGGGTCTTCACCCCCGAATGCCGATCGAATAGCCTCGATTGTTATTTGCGTCGACGATTTATCTGGCATAACACGCCTCATTTTGCTAGAGCGCCGACCGAGCCGTCAGCGCAATCCCGCCGTCGCAAACGGCAAACCCGTCGCCGGCCAGAGGTCCGGTTGCGCGTCAAGATTTGGCTTGACCGATGCGGCCGCGAACGGCGCCGGCGCCACTGTCACATTCCATCCGTCCACCACAATCAGGGCGGTCTCGCCCTTGAATTCGCTTGCTGCAGCCTCCATCTCGATCGTCTTCGTTTCACCGGGAACAAGCGAGACATAATTATCGCTGTAGAAGACGGGCAGCACGCGCTCGCCGGACCTTCTGCGCAGTTGCACATGCGCCATGAGCGCAATGCTTTTCGTCGGATTGTGCAGGATGACGCGCAGCCTTCGCTGGCCGGCCAGGTTTTCCTTCGGCGTTTCCACCGTCGCAGTCAGCTTGACCATGGGCATCTGGCTGAGAGCTGTCAGATTGTCGGGATCGTCCGGCTGGGCGCGCCAATAGAAATTGGTCGAGAGCAATTGGCCTGAGGCGCCGCGCAAGTCCAGCTTGATAAAGTGAACAGCCGAAACGGCAGCGGGCAAATCAATCGTTCCAAGATCGGTGGCAACGTCGGGAGCAGCATCGAATTCGGTTTCGTGTTCAGAAGCGAGCGAACCATCGAGGTTATAAACGCCAACGTGCGCGCGCAGCTTTGCCTCGGCCACTGGCATATTGTTGATCACCTGCACGTGGCCCGTGGCTTCGTTGTACTGGATATGCTCGAGTTCCGATGCGCGCATCACGGCGAAGTAGGAAGACATCGGCTCCAGATCGTAGTGGTAGATCTGCCACACGAAGCTCGGCTGTGCAGGGTTACTCATCCAGGTAATGACGGCCGTCGTGGGATGGAAGAGCAGCGCGTTGCGGCCCTCGTACATGGCGCGGAAAGCTTCATAGTTGGCCAGCTGCGCTTTGCGCACAAAATCGGCGAGGTTCAGGAACTTTCCGTAGCGCCCGGCGAGAATGAGCGGGTACAGGTCGCCGTGCTGGTTGCCCTTGGCCAAATCGTGCGCGGCCCAGTCGTCGTTGATCGTCTCCCAATCTTTCTGGGGCATCATGCCGCGGATCGATTCGAGTGTCGGGATCGAGGCGCTGCCGGTTTCGGTTTTGAAAAAGTCGTCGGTTACGGTATAGAACTCGCGCGGCGCGCGCCAATAGTACGGACCGTGAGAACGCACGCCCGGCCCATCAGTCGAATTCGGCCAATAGATTCGCGTGGGATCGACCTCGGCGAGCAGCGCGCGCAGCGCCGCGTCAATCTCCGGCGGAGGATCGCCCTCGTTGCGCGCGCACCACAGAAGTATGGACGGATGGTTGCGGTAACGCAGAACTTTATCTTTCACGTTGGCCACGTACGTCGGAACATCGTTCGGATCCGGTCCGTCGAGCGGGTTCGGCTGGAAAAACTCGTCCCACACCAGCAGCCCGTACTTGTCGCACAGCTCGTAGAAATCCTCGCCCGTGCTCTGGCCCACCCAGTTGCGAATCAGATTCAGATTCGCCAGCTTGTGCAGGCGAATCTCCGTGTCGAGCCGTTCGCGCGGTATCCGCTTCAGGGCCTCGTCGAGCCCCCAATCGCCGCCGCGAATAAAGATGAGCGCGCCGTTGACGGAAATCGTCAGCGTGTCAGTTCCCGGAACCGAGTAGCTGATCTTCCTCACGCCGAATTCCACATCCTGCTCGTCGGAAATGGTAGGCCCCGTCCGGAATTCAAGATGCAGTTTGTACATCGGCTGCGCGCCATAGCCGTTCGGCCACCAAAGCCGCGGATGCTCCATATGCAGCGCCGGAGTGTCCTTCGCGTCGAACGTAATCTGCTGCGAACTGTTCGGCGCGAGCGTGACTTGCCGCTCGAAAGCAATGCTGCCGATCGTGCCGCGGATTTCACCCGCGACCGGCTGATCGCGCACGTTGTAGAGCGTTGTTGCAACCGTTACGTCGGATGAGTCGGTCTTCGGCAGCGGCAGATCCGTACTAACAAACGGATCTCTCAACTGCACGGGGCCGGTGGCGGAGAGAAATACTTTTTGACAAATTCCGGTGTCGCGATCGCGCACCGCATCCAGCCAGTCCCAGCCGATGGTTGACAAAAACGTGGGGCCATCGAGCGCCGTCACGCCGCCGTTCGGGCCGACTCCATTGCGCAGCGTGTGCTCATGCGGAACGCCGGGATTCGGCTCCGGGGTCACGAGCACGGCAACCACGGCATTCTCGCCCGGTTTCACTTGCGCGGTAACATCGAAATTCCCACGAACAAAAGCGCCACGCGTGGTGCCAACTTGCGCTCCGTTCACCCAGACTTCCGCTGAGAAGTTGATGCCGTCAAAGTTCAGCCACACGTGGCGATCTTTGTAGGCGCTGGGGATGCGAACGACCGTCCGATACCAATACGAAGTGTGAACCAGGCTTTCGGGAATGATCTCGGGTCGCTCGTTTTCGCCGTAGAGCGGTTCGGGATAGACGCGATCGTTCACCAGACTCGTCAAAATCGTGCCCGGAACAGTGGCCGCATACCAGCCAGTAGTGTCAAAGCCAGCAACCGAAACCTGCGCGCCGGGTTGCGGCACCTTCGCCACATCCTGCAACCGCCAGCCTGAGCCCAGCGCCACCGGTAGAGGAACGGTTGCCGCCCCAGCCTGCGCCGCAAAGAAAGCTGAAATCAAAACCAGGGCAGAAATGCAAAAGCAAAAGCGGGGCAAACGATTCTTCGACAAAGGAGGGCCACCTCGTTCGGTTGATCGCAACAAAAAACTGTGCGGGAACACGCCCAACATTGTCTCAAATGTGGCTGACTTCAGGTGCCCGGTGCCCCACTTGTAATAATTGCCTATGGAGTTTCAACGTTCGTCGGGCATCTTGTTGCATGTCAGCTCGCTGCCTTCTTATGGAGGCATCGGCGACTTGGGCCCTGCGGCGCACGAGTTTGTAAAATTTCTGGCGCGCGCAAAACAACATGTCTGGCAGGTTTTACCGCTCTGCCCTACTGGATACGGCAACTCGCCTTACGCCGGGTCTTCCGCGTTTGCCGGAAATCCATTTCTCATCAGCCTCGAATACCTCGTCGACTGGGGATGGATCGATGGGGCGCGCATTGCGGCGCTCGCGGGCCGTTCCGGCGCCGTAAATTTCGACGAAGTTGAAGCGCGAAAGCTGCCGTTGCTTCAGGAGGCCGCGGGAAATTTTATCGATCGCGGCTTGGATTCGCCGGCACTCGAAGGTCAGTGGGCCGATTTTGAGGCATTTTGCCGCGACGAGGCGGCATGGCTCAACGACTATGCTCTCTATGCGGTCCTGCGGCGCGAATTCAACACCGGTGCCTGGACCGCATGGCCTGAGCCGCTGCGGCGCCGCGATCCGAAGGCGCTGGCAAGGTCTGGCGCGGATCACGAGCGCGCGGTAGCCATCGAACGGGTGCTACAGTTTGCTTTTTCCCGGCAGTGGGACCAACTGCAAACCGAGGCGGAAAAAAACGCCATCCGAATTCTGGGCGACGTGGCCATCTTCGTCAATATGGATTCGGCCGACGTGTGGGTTCATCCCGAAATCTTCGAGCTCGATGAAGAACTGAAGCCCATTCGCATCGCCGGTGTTCCGCCTGACTACTTTTCACCAACCGGACAGCGCTGGGGCAATCCGCTGTATCGCTGGGACGTCCTCGCCGCGCCGGACGCAAGCGGAGTTCGATTCGGTTGGTGGGTCGATCGAATTCGCCGCGCCGTGGAGCTCTACGACATCGTGCGCCTCGACCACTTCCGCGGATTCGAGGCCTATTGGGCGATTCCCGCCGCGGAAGAGACTGCAGTAAACGGAAAGTGGATCAAGGCGCCGGGCCTCGAACTGTTTCGCGCACTTGAAGCGGCGCTCGGACCGCTCCCGCTGGTGGCAGAGGATCTGGGAATGATCACGCCAGCGGTTCACGCGCTGCGGCAGGAACTCGGAATGCCGGGGATGAGAGTGTTGCAGTTCGGATTCAGCAGCAAGGGCGCGCACATACACTTGCCGCAGAACTTCACCACCGACACTGTGGCCTATACCGGCACGCATGACAACGACACGACCCAGGGCTGGTGGAACTCCGCGAGCGAGAAGATCCGCAAAGCCGCTGAGACGCTCGTGGGCCCCGTGAGCAACCGGCCGGTGTGGCCCCTCATTCGCGCGGCCGAGGCAAGTGTTGCTGAGATTGCGATCGTTCCGGCGCAGGACTTGCTGGAACTTGGGTCGGAAGCACGAATGAATACGCCCGCCGTGCCCGCGGGGAATTGGAGCTGGCGCGCGCCCGAAAACTCCTGGACCGATGAATTGGCAGCGCGCCTGGCAGCGCTGGCCGAAGTCACAGATCGGGACAATGACCCGCTCGGAGAACCAACCGAAAAATCCTCCGCATAGCCATCGGCTACCGGTAAGACGAATCGTCAAACCGGCTCATATCGACCGAGTCGTCAAGAACCCCCAGAGTCACGACCGCGAATGTGAAGACCTGCGTATCCGGCTCGAGATGCCCGCCGATGACCTTGTCGGGAGTTGCCAGTGTAATGTGCGGATGCGCGCGGCCATTCATCACGATCCCGCTCATGCCGATGATGTCGGCTGGCGCAGTCGGATTCTCGATGAAGAGCAGCTTCGCAGGCATGTCGCGGTTCTCAACCATGTGCAATTGATAGCCACGCACCGATCCCACCGCGCCAAGGATCACAGCATTCTTGATCTTCTCCTGCGCAATCATTTTTTCCAGGCCGGCGAGCAGGTCTGTCCCGAACTTGAAGCGCAGCACAACAATTCGTTCGAGATGCGCGCTAACGGCGAAAACGTCGGGCACATCGGGGCTGTTCGGCTTGGAGTCGACCGCCGGATTGCCGGTGGCGTGGCTCACCTCGCGGCGCGTCTCTTGCGCCGGCAGTGCCATGGAAGCGGCCAGCAACGCAGCGACAAAGAACATTTTCATCTCGATTCTCCCTTGCGATAAATGCCAGATCACAGAAGGCAAAAGCCGCCCGGCTCCGGCGGCTTTTCCTAATCCCTGCTCCCTAATCGCTGTCTTCAGAACGGAATGTCGTCGTCGGAGATTTCTGCGGACTGCGCGAAATCATCCGCGCCCGCGGGCACGCGCTGGTCCTCGTTTACCGCGGCGTTTTGAGAATTCGACGAACGGCTGTACCCGCCCCCGCCCTGCGAATCGTCGCGCCCCGAAAGCAGCGAAAGATCGTTGACAATGATCTCCGTGCGGTAGCGCTTGGCCTTGGTGTCCTTGTCTTCCCAGCTGCGCGTCTGGATCTTGCCTTCGATGTAAAGCTTGGAGCCCTTCTTCACATAATCGCGGACAATCTCCGCAGTGCGCTTGAACGCCACCAGGTTGTGCCACTCGGTCCGGTCCTGCCAGTTGCCCTGCGCGTCCTGAAAGCGGTCGCTGGTGGCGAGCGAAAAATTGGCCACCATGGTGCCGCCAGGGGTGGAGCGAATCTCGGGGTCCTTGCCTACGTTGCCTAGAAGAATAACTTTGTTGACGCTCTTGGCCATGTTCTTGCTCTCCTCATTTTCCAATGCCGGCGCGGCAGTCCCTCCGCAAAACCGGGTTCGTTCCTAAACTATTTCTTCCGCGTCCGCAGCCAATCGCTCGGGCGCTGGCGCAATCCAGGCAAAATCTTAATATACCCCTCGCTTCCACCTTCTGCCCGCACGCGTCGCTTAGCCTTACGCCAAACGCGCTGCCGCCGTCCTCGCGCCTTAGCTCATGCGTGCCTGCTCGCGGAACTGGTGAGCGACGGCTTCAAGAAAAGTCTCCACTGTCGTGTCGGGAGGAATCGCAAGTCCGGACTTCGCGCAGAGAGCCGCGGCAATGCGGCTGGCCAGAGCAGCACGCGTGGTCAGGTCCATATCCAGGCGCCGTGTAAAGAATCCTTCCAGCACCTCAAGATCGGCGGCTGACAGCTTTGCCAGTGCCGGAGCCGCTAACACCACACGCAGGTGCGGCGGACCGCCCCATGGGCCACTCCACGAATCACGACCGGCCTGTGGCGTCTCCGCCGCAGAGGTCGGCAACGCCGTCGCCAGCCTCGGCTCGGTGATCGTCCGCCCGCTGCTCTCGCCCCAATTTGGCGAATCCACTTCGCGATCGCGAACCACAAGTGTTCCAGCCACCATGTCTCCAAGGCGTTGACTGCGCTTGCTGAGGAACATGACGATAACGCCCACCGCATAAAAACTTGGCGCGGCATCCACAATGCGCACCAGGTTCCGGGCCAGCGCCTCAACAAAATTGATGCCGCGCCCCGACTGATGAATTACGCGAATGTGTGCCACCCTTTTGCCCGGCGTGCGCCCATTGCCGAAGGCCTCAAACAGCGCGAAGTAACCCCATTGCAATAGGAAAACGATGAGGAGCGTGATGCCGATGGCCCAGTTGGCTGACACGCCTCCGAAAAAATGCAGCGCTGGAATAATGATGGCGGCCAAAAGGCCAAGAACGAGAAAAACAATTCCCCAGATTAGGTAGTCCACAAGAATCGCGATGAAGCGGCTTCCGATCCCCGCCAGCGGCAACTCGATCGCCACCAGCTCCGGGGTGTCGATGTTAAGCTGATCTCCAATCGGACTCATGGCGACTATTCTCTCCAATCAGTGGCTCGCAAAGCGCCGCCCGTACTGGGACCGCCTTGCCGCGCTGCTGGGTGAGGCTACGACAGGCGGCGTGCGGCAACTTTCCCGCGAAGAGCTCCGCGAAACCGCGTTGCTTTATCGGCAGGCGGCGAGCGACTTGTCCACGCTGCGCCAGGATTCCACCGCGCGCGCGTATGCCGAGCACGTCAACCAGTTATTGGCTCGCGCCCACCATATCATCTATTCCAGTCGCCGCAAAGGCTTCCTCAAGATTTTCTATTTTCTGCGCGACGAGTACCCGGCCACCGTGCAGCGGCAGATTCGTTATGTGTTGCTGGCATTGGTGCTCACGCTGGCTGGCGCATTGCTCGGCTCGGTGCTCACGCTCGCGCGTCCGCAGTTCATGCGCCATATGCTGGGGCCGGCCATGGTCGAGACCATCGATCGCCACGAGATGTGGACGCATTCGATTGTCGGCATCGAACCCATTGCATCGAGCGCCATCATGACCAACAATCTGACCGTCTGCTTTGTCGCTTTCGCCGGCGGGATCATTTTTGGCGTGGGGCCGGTATGGTCCATGTTTTTTAACGGGCTCATGCTCGGCGTCATCGGCGTGGCCTGCGCGCAACACGGCATGTCGGTCGATCTCTGGAGTTTCGTTGCGCCGCACGGCTCTCTGGAACTGCCGTCGATCGTTCTTTCCGGAGGCGCCGGACTGCGCCTCGCGCAGGGCGTACTGTTTCCCGGGCTTTATCGCCGCCGCGACTCCATCGCGCTGGCGGGCGTTGAAGCCACACGCCTCGTCTCCGGCGTCATTCCTCTTCTCATCATCGCTGGATCGCTCGAAGGGTTCTTCTCGCCGTCGAACGCGCCCGTTCAGCTCAAATTTATGGTGGGCGGCCTTTTGTTCACGCTGCTGCTCGTGTGGCTCTTCCGGCCGCTGAAAGCGGTCAGGCAGCCCTCTGAATCTTTGCCGTGAGTTTGATATTCAGCGCCCTCATGACGGCCAGGGTGGTTTTCAGCGTGGGATTCCCCTTGGCGCTGAAGGAACGATAAAGCTGTTCACGAGAGAGCCCCGTCCGGCTGGCGATCTCCGACATCCCCTTGGCACGCGCGACCACGCCGAGCGCATGCGCGATATAGGCGGGATCGTCGGTTTTGAATGCCTCCGCCATGAAGATTGCGATCGCCTTTTTCGATCCCAGATCCTCGGCAGGATCGTAGTTCGTCAACTTCTTAGCCATTTTCTTCGCTCCATTCCACCGCGAGGCGCTTCGCGGTTTTGATGTCCTGATCTTGCGTGCGCTTGTCGCCACCGCATAAAAGAACGACGATCGTTTTTCCGCGCCGTTGAAAGTAAACTCGGTAACCAGGGCCGTAGTCGATCCGCAATTCGCTCACGCCCTGGCCCACCGGCCTCACATCTCCGGCGTTTCCAAATGCAAGTCGATCCAGGCGAGACGCAATCATCGCCAGTGCGCGCTCGTCTTTAAGCTTAGTTCGCCACTTTCGGAAGGTGTCGGTCTGCTTGAGTTCGATCATCTGCGACCGTAGTTTTTAAACTACTCCAATTCGGGCCATTTGTCAATCGGTGCTCTTTATCGAACGGCCTCAGGAGAGCCCGAGAAATCCCGGCTCAACCCCAACTCTGCTGACGCCTTGTCCAGTTCGTCCTGCGTTAAGAAAAACCGGTGCTCCGGGTTGGAGTTTGGATAGAAGCGGATCACGATCTCAGGTTTTTCAACCGACTCATTTTTCCCGTCGTGAAATGGATACCCCAGGTTCTGCAATAAGTGCGGCGAGCCCTCGTCGCCCGTGGGATTGCCCGTGTCTCCGACAATCGCGAATACGCTCTTGTGCGTGCGCTTCGAATAGACTGCCACAGAATCGCCCACTCTTACGCCGCGTCGCCGCGCTGCCTTTCCGCGAACGACATAATTGATCTTCCGCGCGTCCACATAGCGCCGCGGATCGCGTTCATTCTGATTCTGAATATCGCTGAATGCAGTCTGAGAAATGTAATAGCCCGGGAAAGGATCGTTTGCCCCTTGCCGAATCGGGTTTCCATGCTCGTCCGTCAAATAACCGACGATCGGCTTGTCGACGCGATTCAGATAATGTGCATCCAGAAGGACGTCGAGCGTCGGCTTGCCTTCCGGGCCGTAGGCATTCGGCGCTCCATCCACATCCACATCCATCCGGTGTGTCAGGATTTCGAAACTTGGATGTTGCGCCCCGCCCTGCGCCTGCGCTGCGATCGTCACACTGAAGAAAAGGCCCAAAGCGATTCCGGTGGAACGATGAACGCGCATTGCCGGCAATCCAGGCACAACTCGATTCTAGGACGTTCCGGCAATGAGGGTGCCCCCGGTCCCTCGCATTCGGGGACCGGGGATGCCAGAGACCCAACTCGGAATCCGCCCGTGATGGGCGGGTGGGCCGATCCCCGAAAGCGCTGGCAATGAAGAAACAGAATCCGGTATCATTCTGATCGATTCACGCATCTTCCGGTGGTTCCCGGAATACTGGGTTGGTAAAGATAAGGCAAGGAGATAACCATGAGCTTGCAGAAACAAATTAAGGACTATATCGCCACTCAACCGGAACCAAAACGTAGCGACATGCAACAATTGCAAGCCATGATTGTGGCGTTGATGCCAAAGTGTAAATTGTGGTTCTTGGACGGAAAAGACGAGAAAGGAAAAATCGTTTCCAACCCAAACATTGGATATGGATCTCAAAGCCTTCAATATGCCAATGGAAAAACCAGGGAGTTCTATCAAATCGGTATAAGTGCGAACACCACAGGCATTTCCGTCTACATGATGGGACTCAATGACAAGAAATACCTGGCCCGGACTTTTGGGAAGGATCTCGGCAAAGCGAGTGTCACAGGGTATTGCATCAAATTCAAAACACTAGCAGATATAAAAATCGACGTACTTAAAGCAGCCATACAATATGGAATTGATCGGGCAAACATTCATCATTGATTCCAACTTGAGTCAATGAACTGCCATTCCCGTCAGTAGAACTGCTTCAGCCGTTCGCAGTCCCCCCTTTGCACCTCGCCGCCGCGCCCCATTTCCGCGAATGAAAGCTCGTCTTAGCCGCTGACCGGGACAAACGAATCCAGAATGAGGCGCATCCAATCTGCTCAGAGCTCGAAACCTCAACGACCGCGGGTTCAAAGAGATTCGGCTCGAAGGTGAGAATATGGCGTCGAAATCCATTTACAGATCAATGGACACTTTGCCCCCGACGGCGAAGAGGCCAGGGCAGGTCGTCATCCATGACATGAACGATTACCCTGCGAGTGCAAGATGCTCCTCCTGCGGAGAAGCGATGCCCATGCGCCAGAGTTGGATCACTTCATCAGCCGAGAACCTGACTTGGTTTGCAGATCAATTCCGGCTCCATTTAGAGAAAGAACACCCCGCTTGGAGCAGAACCCGGAAGAATTCGGAAGGTTTGAGGGCCACCAAGGCGGCGTAGACCCGATCGAACGCTGTTGCTCTGTCCTCGAACCGGCCAGCTCTGACGTGTCAAGACCCCGCTCCGCGATATTCCTCGTAATCCGCTGAAAACACTCGTAAAAAACTTTTTCCAAGTTTGCCGATTATTTCCGCCAAATCTCTACACTTGAACTTGTATGGGGATTCATCCGGAACATCTCGTGGCGGCCGCCGCGCCCCGTCCCGTGCAAGCTCCGCCAACCCCCGCTGAGTCCGGTGAACTCCGGCGTTTTTGGGAGGGCAAGAATTACAAAATAAAAAAAATTTGCGTGATTCGCCAAATGTTCGCCATTTAACTCGTTTAGAATCAGCAAATCAATCTCGGAGAAACCGAAAAATGACCGCAAATTACATCGAATTTGAGTCAAACAACGCCTTTAGAATCAACAATTCTCGGTGCAAGTTTTGATCGACATAAAAACGGGAGTATCTCGAACAAAACTAATGGTTTGTTTCGAGAAACTCCGCCCTACACCATCGCCCGTTCTTTCACTTTCAAATACTGGTTCAGCACCGCCGATGTGAGCCGCGCGGGATCGAGGTCGAGGGTGAGCGCGCCCTGATCGCGGAGACGGGCCAATAGCAATTCGCGACGAGTGGTCAGCTCCTGCGCGGCGGAAGCGCGGAACATCTCTTCAACATTCCTTGGTCGAGCATTGGCGATGGCAACGACGTCAGGCTGAGCCATGGCTACAAACAGCAGCACGTGGCGACGTAGCAATTGCATGGCGCCATCAACGACCTCAGGGCGCATCGCCGTTTCGGCCAGATCGGTGATCCACAGAATGAGCGCGCGGCGCGGCTGCCAGCGATTCAGAGTCGCTGTCGCGCGCAGATGATCGGCTTCGCTCATTTCGGCGTGCGCCTGCGCGAGCGCTTCAACAATCTGCCGCAGATGCGCGTGGCCGCGGTTGGGGAGCACGCGCTGCTGAATATTCTGTCCATAGACGAGCAGGCCAACGCGATCACCGGAGTAAAGCGCCAGTTGCGCCAGCGCCACGGCGGTGGCGCAAGCGTAGTCGAGTTTGGAATGGCCGCGGCGTTCCTGATCTCTGGGGTCGTCGAGGATTCTGCCGCGCAGCAGTCTGCCGGCATCGAGCACGATCCAGACCGCCTGGCTGCGCTCGGTTTGATAGCGGCGCGTGATCAGCTGGCCGCGACGCGCGGTCGCCGTCCAGCAAACGTCGCGCAGATCGTCGCCTTCGAAATATTCGCGGAGGCTCTCGAAGTCGCGGCCCAGTCCGCGCTCGCGCGCGCGCCGCAACTGGAGATCGATCTGTCGGCCCCGAGCGAGAAAGATCTCCTGGTCCTCGCCCTGACGCAGCGCCGGATAGACGCGGACCGGTTGCTCGAGCGGCGCCATGGCCCAGCGCTCCACCAGCCCGAGAGGCGATGCATAACGGATGTAGACTTGACCGGCGCGAACATCGCCGCGGTCGCGCGGCTTGATTTTGTAACGGAGTGTTGCACCCACGCGGGGAAACGCGCGAAGAAAGTGCGTGGCGGGCGTGGCCACCAATGCATCCGGCAAGTCGTCAACCAGGTAGCACTCGAGTATCGTCTCAGCGCTGTGATCAACAGCAAGTTGGATTTCGGTTTCACTGTCGAGCGCAGGTGCGTTGCTCCAGGAGCGTTCGATCGTGATTTGCTGCGCGTGCGGCAATCGCAATCCGTCGAGGATCGCGGCGAGCAGCACCAGCGCATCCCAGGCGAGCATGCCGTATCCCCACGTGGGCCGGAAGAATCCCGGCAGCGCGAGCAGAAGACCAGCAGCAAGCAGCCAGATGGTGCGCTGCGTGAGGCCAAACGCGAAACGGCCGCGCGGCCTGCATGCGGCGCGAACCGGCTCGGGATGGAGAGAAGAAGAATTCATCCTCGCGGCACCGCAACCGCGGCGACCACATCGTTGAGTACGCGATCCGGATCGAAGCCCTCCAGCTCCGCCTCCGGCTTGAGGATAATGCGATGCCGCAAGACCGGAAGAACGGCGCGCTTCACGTCGTCGGGAATGATGTAGTCGCGGTCTTCAAAAGCGGCGAAGGCCTGCGCCACGCGCAGCAGGCAAATGGCTGCGCGGGGGCTCGCACCAAGCGCCAGCATAGGCCACTCGCGAGTGCGGCGAACAAGATCGAGAATGTAACCGTAAAGATCGTTCTCCACGCGGACGCCGCGAATTTCGTCGCGCGCGGCGGCGAGAAGCTGCGCGGAGAGCGGCTCGATCTTCGCATCTTCGAGCAGGTTTCCTTGAGCGGCGCCGTGATGACGCTCGAGCATCTTCCGTTCGTCGTCCTGGGCCGGGTAGCCCACTTTGATTTTGAGCAGAAAGCGGTCGAGCTGCGCCTCGGGCAATGGATAGGTGCCTTCAAAGTCGATGGGATTCTCCGTGGCGAATACGGTGAACCAGGGCGGAAGCGGACGCTGGACGCCGTCGCTCGTCACCTGCCGCTCCTCCATGCATTCGAGCAGCGCGGACTGCGTGCGCGGAGGCATGCGATTGATCTCGTCGACCAGGAGCAAGTCGGTGAAGACCGGGCCGGCGTGAAAGGTAAACGAATCCGTGCCCGGCCGAAACATTGTGGTACCCAGAATGTCCGCCGGCATCAGGTCTGGCGTGCCTTGCACGCGCTGGAACCCAAGTCCAAGCAGCCGTCCGACCGATTTGACGATGAGCGTTTTCGCGATGCCCGGCACGCCTTCAAGCAAAGCGTGGCCCTGCGTCAACACTGCCACCAGGACCTCGCCGATCACTTCGCTCTGTCCAGCGATCACGCGGCCCAACTCCGAGCGCGATGCGGCAAGAAGTTGCTGCGTGGCCGGTAACGCCGCGCTCGTCAATTGCGAGCCCTGTTCCTGATTCATTTCCTCGGTCATCCCGATCTCCTTGCTTCTTGCTTCGGCATTTCTGGCACGTTCGATTCTTTGTTCCATCATCATCCATACGCCGGACCCGCGCGCGCGATGGCGGTCAGCAACTCGCTGTGCCGGTTCAGCGCCTGCACCAGCGTCAAAGCGCTTTTCGGCGGCAGCTTGTCATTGGTTGCGGCCGCTTCGCAATCGGCCAGATCTTTCTCGAGTTCCGGCGAAGCCTGCGGGAAGCGTCGGCGCAGTGCCTTTGCCAATTCTCCCGAACTCATCTTTGCGCCCTTCAGCCCGCACAGATCGCCCACACGGCGGCGGAAGCGTTCATAAGCGAGCTCAACCGCCGTGGAGGAGGCTCGTGCCTCCGCGTAGAGCGAGCCCAGCGCCTCAAGGAATTCGACGGGAGAAGCGCGCACCGGAGCGGGCAGATCGCGCACCGGCCCGCGGCGCCGGCTAAAGCTGAAAAGGATCAGCAGCCCAATCGCAACAAGCGCGCCACGCAGAAGCCAGATCGCCGGCCCATTCGCGTAGAGCCACTCCGTGCGCGTCTCGCCATGCAGCGATTCATCCCAATAGATGTTGTGCCCATCACGGGATCCAAGTGCATTCAGAAACAGATTCAGATTGTCGGCGCGGCTGATGGTGCTGTTTTCGAGCGGCGTTGAGCCGGCCCACCAGATCACCCGCCCCTTGTCTTCGGAGTACTCCACGACAGCCGGTGCACCCGAGCAGTTGTACTGCACGCGATCGAGCGGGTGGTTGAATCCCCAACTGGCTTCAGGAACCATCCACACCTCGCCGGAGCTTGCCAACGGGTCGAACCCTTGCGGCGTGAGCATGCACGCGGCCGGAAGCTGCGTCGGCGGTTGTGCTTCGCCATCAGGGGCAATCAAGCCGCCTGACCAACCTGTGACCAGCACGTGGCCGCCCCTGGCGACAATGTCGCGCACGGCCTTCACGTCTTCCGCCGAGACATCAGCCTGTTCCGGCTCGGCAAAGATGACGACTGTTTGCGAGTCAGCACGTTCGGCCAGGTCGCTCAGCGGCTGCTCCCACCGCTGCACGTTGTAGCCGCTTGCCTGGAGCAAGTCGTAGGCTGCGCGCGCGCCGTGCTTGCCAGTCAGGTAGGAGCTTGGCACCGGGTTTTCGTCTTCGTTCTGATTTCGCGACAGGAACGCCGTCACAAATGCGAGGATGAGTACCGCGACGATGCAGCCGATCAGCAATTTGCGGTCCTTCGCATCGAGTGAGGGAAAGAGCTTCATTCCGGCGTCACCCCCAATGCCGCAGCCTGGTCCTGAGCGGCATTGAAGTCGGAGGCCTGGGCCGCGCGGCCACCATACCAGGTACGTTCAAAGCTCCGTGTGAGAGCTGCGAGATTCGGTTTGTGCGGATCGGAGCCAGCCACCAAAGAGAGATACTCGCGAGGGGTGCGGGCCCGGTCAGCCGGCCACAGCCGCTTCGACTCCAAACGGGCGATTGCGGCCCAGTACAGGAAGTGGATGGCTTCGCGCCATTGATCCTGCGCCGCCATGATTTGCGCGTCTCGCAGCCACAGCTGCCACTCGCGCGCCGAGGGCGCACCGGCCGCAACCTCGATTTCGGGAACCACGCGGAGGCGCGAGCGCCGCTCGATGCGCAGGAGAAACCAGACCAGCGCGGTGCAAGCGGCTGCGATTACAAGGATGCGCAGCAGCCAAACGATCCACGGCGCATGTGCGCCAAAGCGCACCAATCCGGAGAAGAATTTGTCGAGCAGGTTATCAAACCATTCGCGAAGGCGATCCATGGTCGATACCTGCGTCACTCCCTGATACGCGCGTTGCGACAAGATGGCATTCAGGGATTTTCGCTCGTCGCTGAAGGTTGGAGTAGGAGCAGGCGGCGCTCCCGCTTGCGCTGCGTCGCCCTGAAGTCGCTGACGCGCGGCGGTCAATAGGGAATCAACCTGGATGGGTTTGCTGCTGGGTCGGGGAATTGTGCCGAACATCGTTTTCCGCGCCGCATCGTTCTTCTTTGCGGCGCGCGCCAGCACGGAGCGCAGCCAGTCATAGCGCACCTCGCGCGTCTGCGAGGGAGCGCCGTCGAAACCGCGAACGCGATTATCCGGACCGATTTGCGCCGGATCGCATGCCGGAAAACTGGTTTGCGCCGCGCCCGCTGTCGACCGCTGCGACTGGCACGCGGCAACTATCGCGGCAAGATCCTCGAGGCGCTGCTGGTATTCGGTGACCGAAACATCGCGCCATCCGGCGTTGGGTGTGAACTGCTGAGCGCGGCCGAGCACCGGCCCGGCAAGAAGGTGAGCAAGCAGGACGAGACATGCCGCGGAACGCGCAGCGGCTTGCCGCCAACCTGAACTCGGCCACCCCAAATTCATCGCCCTTCCACGGTATCAGGAGGCATAACCGGTGCTGAAATACCCAGAATTCCGGTTGACGGCGCGCTCGATGCGTTCTCCGCAAGTCCAGCCTGCTGCATCATCCACTCGATATCGAAGCCTTCTTTGCGGATTCGCTGGTCGTAATAGAAAAGCACGAGCGCTATTGCTGTGATGGGCGCCAGCGCGATCTGCAAGACGAGGTCCAGTATGGCTCTTGTGATTTCAGCCAGGATAAATGCAACCGATCCAGTGGCGGGCTGAGATCCGCCGGCCGCGGAAGTGAAGATGATGATCATGGATGGAATTGTGGAGATCATCGACACGGCCATGGCCAGCGCGAGCACCAGGAGAAACATGACAAAGATGCGTCCGCGCGTGCCTTTGCTCAAGCTTCGGGCGCGCTCGAGCGACGCCCATGCGGGCTTTTGCTCCACAACGCACACGGGAAGACCGATAGAGTACTCCAACGCGCGCCAGACGAAGATGACAAAGACAGCGGCAAGGCTAAAAAACACAACGAGTCCAACGGCTGCTCCGGCTGCCAGCCCACTTCCGGTCCGCGAGACCAGATAGATGAGAGGTCCAGCAAAGACGCCCGCAATGGCCATCGGGATCAAAGCCACGACAATTCCTTGCAGAAATATGAACCACAGATAGCTCCAGAACCGCGGCCGAACTTTGGCGAACGCGCCGCGGATCGTGATCTTCTCGCCCCGACTTGTGCTCGCCGCTGCTTCGGTGAGCCCTGCCGAGGAAAAAACGGCCGCTCCGATATAAACAGGCACCGCGATTAAAAGGATGGAAGCGAGGATCGCGATGGCGGCAGGACTTTCCAGGTTGGTGGACCTGAATGTTACCGCCGCGGCCCCGAGCAAGCTTCCTCCAATCGCTGTGACGGCGCAGATCGCGCCGATGGGCAAAGCCGCCACGCCGGCAAAGAGCCAGAAGTTCAGGCGGTAAATCTGCGCCGTGCGGTCGAGAATCTCCCCCAGTGTGGAAGGCCTGAACGTCTGGCTCATGGAATCCTCGCTGGCTTATGGATTTTGCGGCGCCGGCAATTCGGTTTGCGGCGAGAGACCAGCGGCCTGCATCATCCACTCGATATCGAAGCCCTCTTTGCGAATGCGCTGGTCGTAATAAAAAAGCGTGAGGCCGGTGGAGTAGATGGGACCAATCAATGTCGTGACGAGGAAGCCGGCCAATTGCTCCACAGACAGCATCCATAGTGGCAGTGGCTTTCCCAGGTGCTTGAAGACGTAAAGAAGAAAAGGGAACCCCAGAATCAAGGACAGAATGTATTCGATCGCAGTCACCAGGAGCCCCAGCATGAAAATGCGGCCCCATGTCCCTTTGGCGAGCGCAATGCTGCGCCTAATCGCTTCCCTGGCCGGTAGTTTTTCCACAACACATGCCGCCATCGCCAACGAGTATCGCAACGACATCAAGACGCCATAGACCAGGGCGGCAAGCAGGAGCGGCAGTACGATCAGCATTCCGACGCCTGCGGCCAGTAGCGAGGAAGGGTCTGCGGAAGTGTGTTGCGCTGCCTGGGGGTTGAACAGGAAATCCTTGGGAAGAACGGTGAAAAGAATGGCGAACAAAGCCACATAAAGTCCCGCGAGCGGCGCCCAGGCGCGAAAACCAATGATGGTCATAAGCCAAAGGTATTGCCGCACGCGCAGAAAGATGCTGCTGACCGCGGCGGTGATGGTCGCCTTCTCGCCCAGGTAGATCCAGGCAACTACGCGGTTGAAGGCGGCAACCGAAAGCCCCGCCACCATCAGCACCGCCAGCACTTGTGCAACCAGTGAAACGGCATAGGCCCATTGCAGGTGCGCTGGGATATGCGGGTACCCCAAAAGCGCGAGCAGGCCAAGGTGCAGAATCTCTACGAGGAGAATCGCGCCGGCGAAGATCGCGGAAATCCCCGAAAAAAGCAGAAAATGAGTCCGGTAGAGTTCAGCAGTTCGGTCAAGAATCTCTCCAAGAGCCATCGGCCTGAGCTGGGCGTTCATATCAACCTCTGTTTGCGCTCACGACCGCCCCGCTTCATTACTTCCGTGGCTGGGGCCAAAGCCGGTGTGAGAAGGGGCGGCTCGTTCCTCTGGAAAGCTTCCGCTTCGCGCTCGCGGATCCACGCGCCGAAGAAATCACCGGCTCATCTGAAGTCTTTTCCTGCAAAAAGCAATCGCGTGAGCGCTTGCACGGATCGTAGCACAGGGCACAGATTCCAAAACGACGGTCTCCGGGCCGAAAGGATTTTTGGTCGATGGCGCCTTGAAATTCTCGGACATTTCTGATAACTAATGGATTAGTTGTTCGTCTATTACGATGGAGGGCGCAGAAAGGCCCGATCACATACGTAATAAAATCAATAAGTTAACGATGCCGCCGAAGAAATCCAACACGTTGACCGAAGCTGAGCTGAGGCTGATGAAGATTCTCTGGCGGCGCGGAGAGTCGGCCGTCACCGACCTGGTTGAAGCACTACCCGAGGGCGAACAGCTGGCCTACAACTCAGTTCTGACCACCATCCGAATTCTGGAGCAAAAGGGCTACGTTGAGCATCGACAGGAAGGGAGGGCTTTTGTGTATTGGCCCTGCATCCACGAGAACGAGGCCAGCCGCTCGGAGGTGCGCAACGTGCTGAATCGCTTCTTCGGCAACTCGCGCGAAAAGCTGGTGTTAAGTCTGTTGGGTGACCAGGAAATCTCCACCCAGGAGCTCGCCCGGCTGCGGGACGCGATCCGCAGCGCATCCCCCGATAAAGACGCGATCCCGATTGCCGCGGCCGTTCGACAGAAGGGCGGGAGATGAGAATGCCCATTCTGCACATGGCTGACGGTGTTCTGGCTGCGCTGGGCGAACGGGCAGGCGCCGCATTCGCGAGCTTTGCGGATGCCGCAGCGCCCGCAGCGGTGGCGGCGCTTTGGCAGGACTCGTTGGTTGCGCTTGCTTTGTTCCTTGCCCTTCGATTTGTGGTTCGTATTTCAGCGGCGCACCGCTTTGCCGCCTGGACCGCTGGCTTTGTAGTCGCTGCCATTTTGCCGTTGTTGCCGTTTTTCCAACATTCGAGCGCTGCGGTCTCTGCCTTGCCGACTGGTGGTGAAGTGGCGAGGCCCTTGCTTGAGTTGGACAGCCGCTGGGGATTTGCGATCGCCGGTCTTTGGCTGGCTGCCTCAGGCTTTCGCGCGATCGAGCTATTCCTGGATCTGCGCCGCCTGCGTGAACTGTGGCACAGCGCCGCTGCGATCGCAGCCGAACCGAATCTTCGCATGCTGCTTGCCGCAGCATTGCCCAAGCGGCGCATTGAGATTTGCACTACTCCCGACTTGGAGCGGCCGAGCGTCATCGGCTTCTTTGATCCAAGGATTCTCATTCCCGATTGGCTCTATTCACGGCTGACTCCCGGCGAGCTTGAGCAGGTGGTTCTGCATGAAGCTGAGCATCTGCGGCGGCGTGACGACTGGACGAACCTTTTGCAGAAGCTTTCGCTCGTTCTCTTTCCTCTGAATCCGGTGCTGGCCTGGATGGAACGGCGCCTTTGCCGCGAGCGCGAGATGGCTTGCGACGAGGGAGTGGTCGAGAGGACGAAGGCGCCACGCACCTACGCCGCTTGCCTTACTGCGCTTGCCGAGCGCCGGCTTGAGCACCGGGAGTTTGAGAGGCGGGACCTGCTGCGGCGCGCTCAGGCGCTCTCGCTCGGGGCATTTGAACGCCGACCGGAACTCGTTTCTCGCGTCGACAGAATCCTGCGGTGCAGAAAGACGCTTCATCCGCTAGCGGCCGGCGCGCTGGTTGGAATCGTGGGATGCGGCTTAGTCATTGGAGCTGTTGGACTGTCGCGCAGCCCGCAGTTGGTCGCGTTCGTGGCTGCGCAGAAACCGGATGCGCAGATCGCAGCTTTCGCGCGGCCCGACGCTCCGCGCATTGTTCGGAATTCCGATCATCGAATAAATGAGCCGAGCCCGGCGGCAGACGATGCTGTATTCCATTCTGCCGGGCATTACCGCGCAATCGAGACGAAGTCCGATGTTCCTGCGGCGCGCAACGCGGCAGGGCCGCCTGTTGCCGCTCAATCACCCCGCAGCGGCGAGACACCTGAAACTGCGATGCCGGATGGAAAGGCTACGCCACACCAGGTGATGGTGAATCGCGCAGCATCTGCGCCGGCGGCGATATCTTCGCAGGGTCAGGAATTTCTTGTCCTCACTGCCTGGGAAGAAGTGGAGACGTCTGCACCGGCATCTTCTGGGAGAACAGCCCGAAGAGTCGCAGATTACGACACTGGCGCTGGCGAGCAAACGCAAAGCGACGACTCAACCAGCGAGCGCAATACATCTCCGGCCGCGCAGATTTCCGTCACGCGCTTGATCTTGCTTGTGTATCCGGAAAGTGCTGCGCTAGGCTCTACGGCAGGCGCTACGGCGGACACCAAGCTTGCTCACACAACAAGTTCACGCTCCCATAGGCCAACCGCATCTGTATTCGATGGCGGCTGGCTGTTCTTCCAACTCTAATCAATGAATTCAACACCCATGGAGATGAAGCAATGTCACTGACAACTAATTCATTAGTAGCAATGGTGAGAAGGCTCCCAGTTCCCGCGGGCATTCTCGCAACAGTTCTATTCTCACTGGCGTTCTTCTTTGACCACGCGAGGGCGCACGCCGCTGCCGCCGGTCCCCTCGACGAGAGCAGCGTGTCTTCGCTGGTTGCACTGGATAACGCAGTGGAAGCGGTTGCCTCGCGCGTCACGCCCGCAGTCGTCAACGTGGCGGTCACTTCGCGCGTTTCCGAGGACGATCAGAACTCCGAGAATGGCGGCCAGGGCCCCGGCGGCATCAACCCGCAGGATCTGCCTCCCGGTTTTCGTCAGTTCTTCTTCGGTCAAGGCGGCCAGCAGATGAAGCCGCAGCCCCAGTTTGAACATGGCATCGGAAGTGGCGTGATCCTGACTTCCGACGGCTACATCGTCACCAACGACCACGTGGTCGACGGGGCCACTCAGATACGTGTCACGTTGAATGACCGGCGAGTCTTCACCGCGAAGCTGATCGGCGTGGACAAACTCAACGACCTTGCGGTCATCAAGATCGACGCGCACGACCTGACCAGCGTGCCGTGGGGCGACTCCAGCAAGGTCAAGCCGGGCGAAACCGTGCTGGCCTTCGGCAATCCGTTTGGCAACTTCCCCTTTACGGTCACGCGCGGCATTATCAGCGGCCTCGATCGCCCCAATCCTTATCGTGACGATCCCCGAAAACCGGGCGCCTTCATCCAGACCGATGCGGCCATCAATCCCGGCAACTCCGGTGGTCCGCTGGTGAATGCGTACGGCGAGGTGATCGGCATCAACACGTTCATCATCTCGGGCAGCGGATCGTTTGCCGGCGCTGGATTCGCGATTCCGTCGCAAATTGCTCAGGCCACGGCGCAGGCCATCATCAAGAATGGCAGCGTGCATCACGGCTACCTCGGTATCAGCATGAACGACGTGACGCCCGACAACTCCAGCTTCTTCAACCTGCCCGATGCCACAGGGGCGATCGTCAGCCAGGTTACGCCGGACTCGCCAGCCAGCAAAGCCGGCTTGGAGAGCGGTGACGTGCTGCGCGAGGTCGACGGCGAGAAGATCCCCAACGGCAGCATGTTGCAAGTGGCAGTGAGCGAGATGACTCCGGGCACGCCGATCACGTTGGGTATCCTCCGCGACGGCAAGCCACAAACCCTTCACGTCACCGTGGGCGAGTTCCACAATACGAGTGAAGTCGCAAGCAACGACGGTCAGGGCAGTGAACAACGTGGCAAGCTTGGACTCGCCGTGGCGAACCTTACTCCTGATCTGCGTCAGCAATTCAACGTGCCCGATCAGGTGAAGGGGGCGGTGATCGAGTCGGTGCGACCGGGAAGCGCAGCTGAAGACGCGGGCCTTGCGCCGGGCGACGTAATTCTCGGAGTCGATCGGCATCCTGTCGAGGACGCGGACAGCTTCGTGAATCAGATTCATTCCGAACCGGCAGGAAAAGACGTGCTGCTGCTGGTTTGGGCAAACGGCGGCCAGAGCTATCTGGTCATTCATCCGGATCAGAATTCGCAAAACGGCGAGTAAGCTTCGGCGAGCAGCGATTCGCAAGGCAAGGATAACGGTGCTCGACGACGCCGTCATCGGTCCCCAACGACAGAAAGTGTGTCGTTGGGGACATCAATTTGTGGCGCCGATTCTGCAACAAAGCTCGGCCTCAAATCGTCTTCAACAATGCATCGCTTGCAGCATTTTGAAGATCGGCGGGAGAATGCCGGGACCGTTGTCCCATTGCCTCACGGGCAGGTAGCACTTTGAACCGATTTCGTGAGTCAAAGGTCAAGGGCCGCTTCGGATTGGCGGCTCGAAGTGTCGGTTTCTTCTCGGGGGGGACAGACCCCGATTCTTCAGGCCTGGGACAACAAAGTGCCTCACTCGGGAGTCGGGGGACATAACGAGTGAGGCACAGTGTTTTTGCGTGGAGGTAGCAGAATGGGTGATCGCCCATGGCGGGTGACTTGAGCGCTCTCCGCTTGGCTTGATGTGGCGGCAAACCTGAACCATGGATCCCTCCAAGGCTCCAAAACATTTACTCCTCATTTTGCGGATTAAATGCTTTAGAATCAGCTTGTTATGCCTTCCGGTACTTGCTCTAACCCACTGAAAACAAAAGGGTTAAAATGCAAAATACCTAGAATCAATGACCTAGGAGCCGATGTTGGGAGACGCTCTCCGCAGGGGCTAAAGCCCGCGCCTATTCTGCGGCGCTTGCGGCACGCGACCCGACCCACTGGGTGGGTGCCCCGGTCGCGCCCTGATACAAAGCGCGTGAGTTTGCCGCGGTACATTCGGGGGGATTTTGAATGAGTAGACAATCGGCGCGGCGGTCGGGGAGGATGGTTCGATGAGAGTGATCTCCCTGAACGTCGGGCTTCCGCGAGAGGTGACCTGGCACGGGATGAGCGTGTCCACGGGAATCTTCAAGGAGCCGGTGGCGGGACGGATCGCTCTGCGCAAGCTGAACCTGGAGGGAGACCGCCAGGCTGACCTGACGGTTCACGGCGGCGAATATAAGGCCATGTACTGCTATCCGCTGGAACACTACGACTACTGGAAAAAAGAGTTGCCGGATCGAGAGCTGCCGATGGGTGTGTTTGGGGAGAACTTCACCCTCGATAGCGCAGAGGAAAAGTCGGTTCACCTCGGTGACCGGTATTCGGTCGGTTCGGCGGAGATGGTGGTGACGCAGCCGCGAATGCCCTGCTACAAACTCGGGATACGATTTGAATCTGACGATATGGTCAGGCGGTTCCTTGCGCGCGGCCGCACGGGGTTCTACCTGGCCGTGACGCGCGAAGGTGAGGTGGGCGCGGGCGATGCGATGAAGGTGATAAGCCGCGACCCGAATGGCGTGCCTATTTCAGAGATCGTGCGCCTGTACACCGCGAAACGATATAGCAGCGCCGATGTGGCGACGATTGAGAAGACTTTCGCGGTTGAGGCGTTCCCGGAGAGTTGGAAAGAATACCTGCGCGAGCGGGTGGAGCGGGTTGGACATTCAGGCTGAGGCGAAGATGGTGAGCTTGGGAGTTTTCGCGGCGGGCGACGCTTTGGGCTCGCCGGAACTTTGTTGCGTTAGCATCGCGAAGAGGAGGACCTTCCGACGATGAAGAGAAGTGCCGGCAAGAGAGTTGGAGATGCGAAGGCCGTGTCCGCATCGCGCGCGCCCGCGTCAAACCTATCCGCATCGAAATTGATCGACGCGAAGATCGAGGAACTGGGCGATTGGCGCGGGGAGATGCTGGCGCGGCTGCGCGCACTGATCAAGCAGGCCGATCCTCAAGTGGTCGAAGAGTGGAAGTGGGGAATTCCAGTGTGGTCGCACGACGGAATCATTTCGACGGGCGAGACCTACAAGAATGCTGTGAAGATGACCTTCGCCAAGGGAGCGTTTCTGGATGATCCTGATGGGTTGTTCAATTCCAGTCTGGGAGGCCGGCTGCGGCGCACGATCGACTTTAAAGAAGGCGAGAAAGTGAACGAGAAGGCACTGAAGAACCTGATTCGCGCCGCCGCGGCGCTGAACAAGGCGGGGGACTGAGAGGCCAGAAGCCGAGAGCGGTGTTAGCGTGCGGCTGCGGAGCCGCGGCGGTTCTTCAGCCACTTGGCGATGCCGAGGGCGAGGAGCATGAGCCCGAAGGGGATGCACATGAGCGCGACGATGAGCGCGAACCACCCGGTATTTGTGCTGGCGCCGAGGCGAGAGTAGCCTCCGAGAACGGTGAGCAGGAGGACGATGGCAAGAATGCCAGTGCCGACCATGGAGCCTCCCCATTGAAGAAGCTGCCGCGTGCCGTCGCCGGATTGGGTGGAGTGATTTGGTTCGGAGATCGGTGGGTTTGAGGGCATGGATTAGTTCAATCCTACTCGGACTTTGAAGAGGGAGTTCTGGGGCTAAAGCCCGCGTGGACGGAAAGCGCCGTTTCAGGGCCATGAAGGCCTCGGCTCCCACCGGCGGCTTAAGGCCCGGATCAGCTTCCGAGTGCGAGGCGGAGCATGACGTAGGTGATGACGCCGGTGACAGAGACGTAGAGCCAGATGGGGAAGGTCCAGCGCGCGATGCGGCGGTGCTGCGGGATGCGGCTCGAGAGCGAGAAGAAGAACGTGACGAGAACCAGCGGCAGGGCGACGACGGCGAGGACGATGTGGCTCGCGAGCAGCCAGAGATAAAACGTGCGGAAAGCGGCCTGGAGCGGATAGCGGACGTCGCCGTGCAGCGCGTGATGGGCGATGTAGCCGACAAGAAATAGCGTGGAAAAGACAAAGGCCGTGATCATTGAGGCGCGGTGTTGTTTGATTTTGCGCGCGCGGACGAACGTGTAGCCGATGAGGAGCGCCGTAGCGGAGAGACCGTTGAAGACGGCGTTCATGGCGGGCAGGAAGGCGTATTGAGAGCTGGTGGCCGCGGCGGGATGAATATAGATGAGCCAGAAAAGAAAGAGCGAGGCGGCGACGCTGATGGCGATGATGGCGGCGATGGCGGGGCCGGTGGAGGAACGCGGAGCGGAGGTGGGGGCGGCCGTGGTCATACGCGCTAGCCTTTCGCGCGGGCGCAGAGCATAAGCGTCGTGAAGAGCAGCGGCAGGTAAATGACGCTCACTTTGAGCAGATCGCGGGCCAGCTTGCGGCTCTCATCTTCAGATTTGGCGCGAAGGATGCGGGCGAAGCGAATGGTATAGGCGAGGTAGACGAGGCCCAGCGGAACCGCGGCGAAAACGTAGGCAGTGCTGGTGACCCCGAGCCACCAAGGGGCAAGCGACACGGGAATCATGAGCACGGCGTAGAAGAGGGCTTCGACGACAGTGGACCATCCGTCGGGTTGCACGACAGGCAACATGCGAATGCCGGCACGGGCGTAGTCGTCGCGGTACAACCACGCAATCGACATGAAATGCGGGAACTGCCAGACGAAGAGGATGGCGAAGAGGGCGACGCCGGGCCACTCGATGCGGCCGCGAGCGGCGGTCCAGCCTAGTAACGGGCCCATGGCGCCGGGAAAAGCGCCGATGAAGGTGGCCATGCTGGTGA
>Ga0181520_10003234_pt1 | contig 28870 bp, 29 predicted proteins | sample PEATcosm2014_Bin_29_FD_132451 | JGI IMG/M metagenome (GOLD analysis project Ga0181520, IMG submission 132451) | Peatland microbial communities from MTU Mesocosm Facility, Houghton, MI, USA - PEATcosm2014_Bin02_30_metaG | ecosystem: Environmental > Terrestrial > Soil > Wetlands > Peat | place...
AATCCCTGAATCGCGCGCATCCTGATCCGATCCTGTGGGTCCGATTGCCCCAAATCGACGCGCGACCCTTCCACCGAGTTGAGATGCGCCATGCAAGCGGTGGAATTCTCAGGCGTATGCTCAAGATTAACAGAGCGAGAGGCGCGCTGTTTCGAATAACCCATCCCAGAGACCTTCCGTCTAAGGAGACATGCGTGTGCGCTGGCTGCGTTTGACAATCCCCGCCCTGCTTGCGGCGGCTGCTATCCCTCTGACGTGGGGGCAGTCGGCTCCGTCACCCGACGCTCCGCCGGTAAGCAACATCCCCGTCGATAACTCTAGTACCGAGGAGACCCCGAGGGAGACGCTGAAGGTGACGTCGAACCTGGTGAGCGAGTACTTCACGGTGCGGGACAAGAAGAACGCGCTGATCCCGTTTCTGACGAAGAACGACTGCTCGTTTTTCGAAGACAAGGAGCCGCAGAAGCTGACCAGCTTTGTGGCGGAGGCGAATCAGCCGCTGACGCTGGGGATCCTGATCGACACCAGCGGCAGTCAATATAACGTGCTGCCGCTGGAGCAGCAGTCGGCGTCGGCGTTTCTGAAGCGCATCCTGCGGCAGAAGGATGAGGCGTTTCTGGTGAGCTTCGACGTGGGCGTGAACCTGGAGCAGGATTACACGAACAACGTGCGGGAGCTGGACCGGGCGATCAGCAAGGTGCAAATCAACACGGCGGCGGGCGGCGGATCGGCGGGAGTACCGGGGATCGGGCAGGGCCCGGTGCCGACCCAGGGCGCGCCGAAGGGAACGCTGCTGTACGACGCGGTGTATGAGGTGTCGGACCACAAGATACGGTCCGAGACGGGGCGGAAGGCGCTGATCCTGCTGACGGACGGCGAGGACGAAGGCAGCGTGACCAAGCCCAAAGCGGCGATTGAGGCCGCGCAGAATGCCAACGCGATCATTTATGTGATTTTGATTGCGGACCGCGGATTCTACGGCGGATTTTCGATGGGCTACTCGGGCGACTATCAGATGCGGCAGCTGACCGAGGCGACCGGGGGCCGGGTGATCAACGTGGGGAACAACGGCAAGAAGCTCGAGGACGCTTTCGATCAGATCGAGCAGGAGCTGCGGACGCAGTATGTGGCGCAGTATGTCCCGGCGAACAAGTCGATGGACGGCAAGTTCCGCAAGGTGGACATCGCATGCCACGATCAGGACGGCGATCTCAAGGTGCAGGCGCGCAAAGGGTACTTCGCAGTCGGCGACGAGGACTAATGAGCAGTACGCTGTGGCGCGCAGATGTGACTTAACCTACATCAACGCCAGCATTTCACGGAGTATTGCTGCTGTATCCCGCCATTGGTCTATCCACACCAGCCGAACACCCAAATTAGAGACCAAAGCCTCCGTCCACCTGTCGGTCTGGGGTGACCCCGATGTCCGATTGATCCAGAGATGCTGGGTGCTGTCCCTGACTCTGGGGTTGCGGGCTTGAATTTCGTGCAGCCGCTGGCTGTATAACCAAGCGAGCCAGCGCCGCATATTAGGGTCCGTCAGCGAGAGTCCAACGAAAACGGTTCGGTCTGACATGGCCGAGCGGATAAACACGGACGACTGCCAAGACAGGACCATGTTCGCGAGGCTTAGGTAGTCCGACTCAGAGAAAACCATTTTGCTCTCGATAGCCGCTGAAGGCTCCCCCCACGGCGCTTCGCTTCTCGTCAGCACTATTGGCAGAAAACCGTGGCAAAAATAGTACGGTATCCTCCCCTTCTTAGCCCAAGATGTCGAACCTTCAATCCGGTCTACGACTCCGGGGCCGGATTGCATGTCATCTTCTTTCGGGATCCGCTTTCGCGCTCTGAACCTAAGCGCAGCTTGCGCGTTTATCAGCGAGAACAGCAAAGGTTCCGCATTAAAGCTAAGGATGGCGTTCGGGGCCTTTTCTTTCTCAACACTCTCGAGGATGACCTCAGCGAGCTCGGCCGAAGTGGTGTGTCTGCTGGAAATAAATGACCAAAATTGCTCCCATTCTGAGGCAAGAACGTTCCCGGGGACCCTCGCCATCAAACACCTAGCAATTGTTAGCCACGATCCGGAAGCCTCGCTGCGGAGGTGCGAATAAAGCGTATCGGTGAGGTATTCTCTGAACTTTTCGTCGTCGAGGGCGAGAAGTTCTTGCGAAGCGCGAATTAAAGCCTCAGGGGGGAAGGAATCCCTGAGCGACTTGGCGTCGGGAGGCGACAATGCGTTCGGCCCAGACGTAAGCAGACCTTGCACGAGTTCCTGCCAAGTCGGGAACAGCGGCAGAGATGTTCCGGCTCCAATACATAAGCTCCAGCCGCCGAACTTGCCTTGGTTCAGAACTCTGCCCGCGTCAGCGCTCTTGATCCCGAATTTCGCCATGGCGCAACGATAACAAACGATACTGGTTGGGCCTCTGGTACCCCGGCATTAGCGCTAATCTAAGTATTCCGGAACCTCCGCCATTCTTCAGCAGTAATTTCCCACATCTCGCTCAATTGGCGCCCGGAGACGAGATTCCTCTCCTCGGTGCCGACCACCCGCATGCCGGTTTTCTCCGAAATGCGGCGCGAGGCGGCATTGGCGATGGCTTTGGGCGCGCGCAGAACCGGGAAGCCCAGAACCTCGAACCAGTAATCATTCACCGCGATGACGGCCTCCGTCATCAGGCCCTTTCCCTGCCATTCGGGCGCGATCCAGAAACCGGGGTTGTCGGTCACGCCGCGGATGAGCCCGATGGCCCCGATGATCTGCTCCGGCTTTTCTTTCAGACGCAGCGTCCAGTGCCACTCTTCGCCGCGAGCCATCGCCGGAAGCGCGCGATCGCGGTAGTACGTGAGCGCACCATCGTCCGGATAAGGCCACGGAACGACGGCGTTCAGGTACTTCACAATCTCCCACTGCGGAAACAGGCGCTGCACCTGCTCGGCGTCGGCCACCTCCAGCGGGCGCAGCAGCAGGCGTTCGGTCTCCAATTCTGGCGGCATTACGCCACCATCGTAACCCGCGCGATGGCCGGTGCCCGCGCTGCGATCAGTGGACGGGCTTGCTTTCGCCGGGCTTGATATCGCCACAGTCGGAGCTGATGAATTTCGAACTGATGACGGAGGTTATGCTCATGCCCTGGGGGAACTGGGGGCCGGCCATCTTAGCGCTGGAGGAGCCATGCATGGCTTCGTCGCTGTCGAGGAACATCTCGATGTGATACGTGACGCTCATGCCCTGCTGCACAGTGCACTGGCCGTCGAAGGAGAGCTTATGCGCATCCTGCTGCATGTTCGAAGTGGAGCATTCGGCGTTCGGCTGCCGGGACTGCATCTTCTGCATGGATTGTTTCCAGCTGTCGGGCGTGTAGCAGGACTGGTTGGTGATGGGATGGCCGCCTGCGGGCCCCATGCCGGTGGAGTTCAGAGTGACGGTGGACTGCCAGAGCCCCATCTTGATGGGCGGGGGCGCAATATTGGGGACCTGGGCGGCGGCGATGGCGGCGCAGGCGAGCAGCAGCGGGAGCGACAGGGCGGCGGAGCGGATTCTCATGGAGAGCTTCCTCGTGGGCGAGATGCCGGGTGAGGGCGTTATAGCACGAGGAGCGCGGGAGTGGCTAACGAGGATCGGCTGGAGCGGGATGGGGCGGTCGCGGTGGCAGGCGCCTCAGGGATCGCCGGTGTTCTCGACCGCGCCATTCTGCAGAGCCCAGGCGACGAAGCCTTCGGGGGCGTTTTTGACGCCGGCGATGTTCGCCTGGACCGCGCCGGCCAGGCCCTGCCACGCTAAGCCGCGCAGATCGGCGCCCCGCAGATCGGAGTTGGTGAGGTCGGCCTGGTCCAAATGAGCGCCCGCCAGGCTGGCGCCGGCGAGATCGCAGTCGCGCAGGGTGGCGTGGTCGAAGACGGCGTTTTGCAAGTCGGCATTCCGGAAATTCGCGCCGTTCAGATTAGCCCAGGCGAGGTCGGCGTGGTCGAGATCGCTGTCGCGCAGATCGGCCGAGCTGAGGTTGGCGCGCATGAGCCTGGCCCGGGGAAGCCGCAGGCCCTGGAGAAACGCGGAAGACACATCGACGCCGGTGAGGGTGATGCGGTCGGCGTTGAGTTCCTCGAGGGCTTCGATGCGGCCGCCGTTGCCGCCCTTGCCCTGCGCGGTGTTGATCACCTGCCACGCCTGATAGTGGCGTTGCTGGATGCGGTCGCCGGATTCGCTGAACCAGAAGATCACGCCGATCAGGATGGAGAAGCTGCCGAGGTACTCGAGCACTTCGAGGAAGCTCCAGTTGCTGAGCATGAAGGCGAGCCACTCCCAGGTCCAGTCGACAGCAAAGAGCGGAATGAGCCAGCGATGGCGGGTGCGCGCCTTGCGCTCCGACCAGGGAACGGGACGGGTGCGGGGTTGGTGGAGGATCATGAACTTTCGCTCAGGCGGAGGCAGTGGCGTGCGCGGCCGTTGGCAGCAAGGCCGCGCCGAGAATGCCCGCCTCGCCGCCGAGCTGTGCGGGTGCGACGTGAGTCTTGCCCGGCTCGAAGACGCCAGGATCGCGCGGCATGGAAAGCCGGTAGACATAGCTGCCTTCGCGCAGGGTGGCGAACATGCGCGGCGCGAAGAGCGGCCAGGCGGCAGCGGCGCCCCCGCCGATGACGTAGAGCGGGAGATCGAGTGCGTTCACGAGGTGGGCGAGCGAAAGGCCGAGGGCGTAGCCGACTTCGTCGAAAACCCTGAGAGCGCGCTCGTCACCGCTGGTGGCGAGCTGGGCGATCGCAGATGCGGTGAGGTGCGTTGTGTCGTTGCCGGTGGCAGAGGCCGGGTGCGCGGGTGGGTCGTGGCCGATGCCGAGCTCAGTCGCGCGCCGTGCGATGGACGTTGCAGAGGCGTACATCTCGAGGCAACCACGCGCGCCGCAAGGGCAGGGGAGCCCGTCGGGAATGATGGGGCCGTGGCCGGATTCGCCGGCCGCTCCCTGCATGCCGTGCCAGATGCGGCCATCGAGGATGACGCCGCAACCGACGCCGGTGCCCAGCGTGTACATCAGAAGCGAATCGACACCGTGGGCGCGGCCGGCGCCGAAGAGGCATTCCCCATAGGCAGCGAGGCCGGCATCGTGGTCGACGTGAACCGGGCGGCCGAGGCGGCGCTCCAGTTCGGTGCGGAGATTGAGGCCGTCGAATCCGATAAGGTTGGGCGGGTGATGCAAAACGCCGAGAGGCAGTTCGATGGGACCGGGGCTGCCGACGCCGATGCCGAGAAACTCTCCGCTTTGCTGCCCGATGAGCTGCGCGATGGCGCCAGCCATATCGTCGAGAACAGCGTGGGGCCCGGCGCTGAGACGCGTCGGCAAGTGAATGGTGTCCAGGATTTCGCCGGCGGGAGTGACGGCGGCGACGCGGAGGTTGGTGCCTCCGAGGTCCACTCCGATGGAGAAGGATGTCATGGGTGGCGACAATGTTCATGATACGCGTCGGCCTCGGCGCATGGCGGGACGCGAAGGCACCGCCCGCGGGGCGCGGAGGCCCGAGCGAGCGAAAATCGCATATCATGGTGCGGGCGATGCCTCGCGTGTGCTGACAAAAGCGTTCGCGCTGCGCGGCATCCTGATCACTCGGTCCGGGGAATCTCAGCCACAACAGAAGGAGAGACGTATGCAACGCACCGCGAGCGCCGTTTGGCGCGGAGGCCTGAAGGACGGCAAAGGCGCCATTTCCACCCAGAGCGGCGTATTGAAGGATACGCAGTATTCATTTTCGACCCGCTTCGAAAACGGCATCGGGACCAATCCCGAGGAGTTGATTGCCGCGGCGCACGCCGGCTGCTTCACCATGGCGCTGAGCGCGCAACTCGGCAATGCGAACCTCACGCCGGAATCCCTGGAGACGACGGCCGAGGTGAAGTTCGAGAAGACCGACGACGGGTTCGCGATCACCGCGATTCATCTGACGACGCGGGCGAAGGTGCCCGGCGCGAATGCCGCGAGCTTCGAAACCGCGGCCACGAACGCGAAGAACGGCTGCCCCATCTCGCGGCTCTTCAAGGGAAATACGCAGATCACGCTGGACGCGAAGCTGGTCTGAGGAAGAACGGGGAGCAGGGAGTAGGGAACAGGGAACAGGGAATAGGGAACAGGTGGGCGCAACTTTCAGAGTGACGCCTGGTTTTAGGGGGGCCGGTGGCCTGTAGCCGGCCGCTTGCGAAGTTGAGTTCCAGAAAGAACGCATGGAACCTGTAACGCATTTTTTGACCGGGGCGTGCCTTGGACGCTCCGGGTTCAATCGCAAAACGGCCTACGCCACGCTGGCCATGACGCTGGCGGCCGAGGCGCCGGACATGGACGTGGTGTGGGGCTTTCGCGGGCCGGTCGCGGGGCTCGAGCATCATCGCGGCTGGACGCATACGCTCATCGGCGCACCGGCGGTAGCTCTGGCGACGCTGGGACTGGTGTGGCTGATCCACCGATGGCGGCGCAAGGAACCGATCATCCCGCCTCGGTGGGGTTTGATTTTCGTCTTTGCCTGGATCGCAGCGCTCAGCCACATCCTGCTCGACTACACCGTCAACTACGGCGTGCGGCCATTCTTCCCCTTCAACCCGAAATGGTATGCGTGGAGCATTGTCTTCATCGTGGATCCCTGGATGTTGCTGGCGCTGTTTCTGGCGCTGGTGGTGCCGGCGATCCTGGGTCTCGCGGATCGCGAGATTGGCGCGCGGAAGAAGGTGTTTCGCGGGCGAGCCTGGGCCATAGCGGCCCTGGTTTTCATCATGCTGTATTGGGGGCTGCGCAATGCCGAGCGTGGGCACGCACTCGCGCTGGTTCGCACGGGTACCTACACACGCGAGCCGCTGATTCGTGCCGCGGCCGAGCCCAACATCCTCGACCCGTTCCGCTGGCACATGATTCTCGAAACCGAGGACTACTTTCAGACCGCTGAGGTGAATACCATTGGCGATCTGGTGGAGACCGATGAGTACGCCAACGTGATCTACAAGACGCCCGTGACTGCGGCGGTCGTCGCGGCGAAGAAGTCGTACCTGGGGCGCGTTTATCTCGATTGGGCGCGCTGGCCGGTGACCGAGGATCACGGCACCGAGGTCCCGATACCGGGGGCCGACGCACCGCAGCCGGGATGGCACACCGTACAGCTCCAGGATTTGCGGTTCGGCTACTGGCCCATGGGCGATGGGCGGAGCGCGCCGCTGAGCGGATGGGTGTACGTCGGGAAAAGCGGCGAGATCGAAGGAACTTACATGCAGGGGCGTGAACAACGGTAAGCCTGTAGCCCGTGGCCTGTAGCGCGTAGCCCTTTCGCGCCGGCTTTGTTGGCTGCGTCAATTGATTGCTTGATGAGACTGCAAGTTTGCCTTGACCGGACCCGCTCGGGTCCGCAGAATGGAAACAGGGTTTTACTCTGACTGGATTGAGGGATTGATGGCCGCATATTTGCTGATCGTGCTGGCGGTTTTGAGCCGGGTGGTGCCGTTTCCGGGGATGAACTTCACCGCCGTGGGCGCGGGGCTGCTGTATTTCGGGGCGCGCCGCCCGCTGCGCGAGATGCCTCTGCCGGTGCTGGCGCTGATGGGCACCGACGTCTACCTGACGGTTTTCGCGTACCACTATCCGTGGCACACCAGTGAGTATTTGATCAAATGGGCTTGTTGGGTGGCGATGGTCGTGCTTGGGCGAATCCTGCTGAGCAAGCGCGTGACGGTGGCCCGGGTGCTGGGCGCGCCGGTGATCGCGTCGACGTCATTTTTCCTGATCACCAACTACGCGGCGTGGATGACGATGCCGTGGTTGTATCCGCACACGGCTGCCGGCCTGGGCGCGTGCTACGTTGCGGCGCTGCCGTTCTATCGCAACGACCTGCTCTCGACCACGCTGATCACCGCAGTGGCGTTTGGCGTGCCGGTGCTGGTGCGGAAGATGGCGGAGTTGAGGGCGCAGAAGATCGCTGCCTAACTTGATCCGAACCGGAAATGAAGGCGGCCACCCTCGGGTGGCCGCTGCTGTTTGAGTCATTGGCCTTAGTGAGTCTTGCGCTTCAGATAGCGTCGACGCATCTCGTCTTCTACAGTCTGAGAGAAGCGGAAACCCACTTGACGCAGCCGTGCGAGAGTCAATTCGAAGTCCAGCTCGCCCTGAAGCGCAGCTTCCAGAACGACAAACAAGGTCCCGTTCACCGTCAAGTTGCGCGCCTTTGCTGCGGACCGCCCAGGGCCATCGTCAATAAGGATAGCGTCGGCGCGTCTTTCGAGTGCCAAGCTGATCGCTTCGCGTTCACCAGAGCCGAGTGTCGCGGAAAGGGTGGGATCAGTCGAGCCGACGACGGCCAGTTCCAGCCACGGCGGGCGATTCGCAATCCAGACCTGGACCTCGGCTGGAGAATTGGGATGTCCGAGCTCCTTCAGGACGGCTGGTGGAACCAGAACTGTCCCGTAAAGGCGAACCAGAATGTCGGGACAACCGAGAAGAACGAGATAGTTCAGAGGGCTGGTATCGGCGACGACAATGATCGAGCGTTCCATGCGGTAAAGCTAGCCGGAACTCTTCGAAACGCAAACGAGTTGGTGGAAGGATGCTATTTCGATAGCCACGTCGATGCCTGAACCCGCCTAACCCGCCCTCTTGTTTTGCAGGCGATCATAGGCGGCGATATCCTCTGCAAGGTCTTCAACCGAGTAGTCGTAGATCTCGTGCTTCTGCAGGAAAGGGTCGACTTCCATGCGGGTGGCAAAGCCGAGAATCCGGCGCACCTGTTCCATGGTCAGGCGGTGATCCCTGTAGGCCGCGGCAACGGCATCCTCAAGCAGCAGGCGCGCGGGATCGGAGCCGGCGGGAACGATGTCGCCTGCGAACTCATCCGGAATTTCGACGGTGACCTGCATGGGCTGAGGTTAACATCCGGAAAAGCGCAATGCCAGACTTAGTGTTCCGGCTGCTCCCAGGCTGGGGTCGGGCGCTCGCTGACCGGGAGATCGCGCCCCTTCACACGGTCGTAGAGATAAGCGTCGCTCACCGTGCCGAGCGCCTCGTTGTAGAGAGTCACCGAGCCGGTGACTTCCTTCAGCTCCTCGACAAAGTTGTGCAGCGTCTTCAGGCGATCGGCGGTTGCGGGAAACTCGGCTTTACCAGTGCGGAAGAATTTCTGGAAGCCGCGATCGACCAGCTGCGCGATTTCGCCGTTGATCGCCACGCCCGGGCGCACGACCATCCGCAAACCGGCTTCGTTTTGCGCCTTTTCAAGCACGATGGCGCAGCCATTCTTCGCGATGCGCCGCTGATTTGCGTCTTCGCCAACTTCCTGAACATCGAATTGACGACGGCGAAGTTCGCTCAGAACGCCGTCCCACGTGCGCGGTCGCGGCTTTTTGACCATAGCTGCTTTTTCCCCGGGAAACCGGCCAGCCGCTACACTGAACAGTAGCTGCGGCCTTCATTCTCAGGGTCGCACATGCACGCCCGCGCTGCAATGAAGCGCTGGTTCCGCTGGTAATGGGGCAAGGATCTGCGATGGCGACTCTGGCCGCAACCAAAACCCGTCAGCCAGGTGACGCGCTCGGTCACGGGCTGCTCGACCGCATCGGCAACACGCCGCTGGTACGCCTTGAGCGCATCGCCGCCGATCTGCCCGGCGTGCAGATTCTCGGCAAAGCCGAGTGGACCAATCCTGGCGGCTCGGTGAAGGACCGCGCCGCTGCGTCGATCGTGCTCGACGCGATGCGCCACGAGAAACTCTGCCCGGGCATCCGCCTGCTCGACGCCACCAGCGGCAACACCGGCATCGCCTACGCCATGCTGGGCGCGGCTCTGGCTTTCCCCGTCACACTCGCGATGCCCTCCAACGTCTCGCCGGAACGAAAGCGCATCCTGAACGCCTACGGGGCCGAAGTTATCTGGACCGACCCGGCGGAAAGCTCCGACGGCGCGATTCGCAAGGCGCGCGAACTGGCCGCCGATCCGCGGTATTTCTATGCCGACCAGTACAGCAACGATGCCAACTGGCGCGCCCACTATAAGGGCACAGCCAACGAGATCCTCGAACAGACTGGCGGCCGCATCACTCACTTCGTCGCGGGGCTGGGCACCAGCGGGACGTTTATGGGCGTCACGCGGCGGCTGAAGGAAGTGAATCCGAAGATCGAGTGCATCTCCATGCAGCCGGACTCGCCGTTTCATGGCCTCGAAGGGCTGAAGCACATGGCGACCGCGATTGTGCCGGCGATTTACGACCCGCGGCTTGCCGACAGCAACATCGAAGTGGAGACCGAAGCCGCCTACACGATGGCGAAGCGTCTGGCCCGCACCGAGGGCCTGCTGATGGGGATTTCGGCCGCGGCTGCCGTCGTGGCCGCGCTGCGCATCGCCGAAGAACAGGCCGCAAAAGGAAATGAAGCAGTGATTGTTACAATTTTGCCCGATGCCGCGGACAAATATCTCAGCGAACGCTTTTGGGAGGAATAAACGTGCTGCGCCTGAGCCAGCAAATCTACGACGCGATTCGCGAACACGGCGAGGCGACGTACCCGCACGAGTGCTGCGGGGTGCTGCTGGGCCGGTTCAAGACGGAAGAAGGCGCGTCCGTCAACGAAGTCGAGGACGCCATCCGCGCCGACAACACGCGCACTGACTCGGCGCACAACCGCTATCACATCGCGCCACAGGAGCTGGTGAAGATCCAGCGCACCGGCCGCGAGCGTGGGCTCGACATCGTCGGGTTCTATCATTCGCACCCGGATCACCCGGCGCAGTGGTCGCCGACGGATTTCGCGGAGGCCCACTGGCTCGGCTGCAGCTACGTCATCACCGCTGTCGAGAAGGGCGCGGCGCGGCAAACCAATTCGTTCCTGCTGACCGGCACGACCGAAGACGACAAAGCATTGGCGAACGAGACCATCCACGTCACCGGGCAGCTCGACCCGGGACTCGAACCGGAGCTCAAGGACATCGCGTAGGGTTTTGTTGCACAATAGAAGGTGAAGATGGCTTACGCATCCGATCACGCGAACCAGGCCGTTCAGCAGCACGCGCCTTGTACAGGTCTCTGTACCATGGCACGACGCCCGTCGTGCCGATAGCGCCGCTTCGTCCCCGCTGAAATCAACTTCGCAGCCCGATCAAGGAAGCCAACGCCATGACCATCGAAATCCCCACGCCTCTGCGTGTCTATACCGCTAATCAATCCGCGATCACTGTGGATGGAACCACCGTCTCCGATGCCGTTTCCGCGCTACTCACGCGCTATCCGGAATTTAAGAAGCACCTCTACACGCCCGACGGCAAGCTGCGCTCCTTCGTCAACCTCTACCTGAACGACGAAGACATCCGCTACTTGCCCCAGGGCGAAAGCACCGCGGTGAAAAACTCCGACACGCTCTCCATCATCCCGTCGATCGCCGGCGGTGCTGGCCGCACGGGCGGACGCGCCTTCGGCGCCGAAGTCCCCGGAACCTCGACCTTGCGTCGAGACGCCCCGCAGCAGCATCCTTAGAAGGAACACCCATGGCCACCATCACCGAACCCATCACCCTGCCGCAGTTGTCGAACGAGGAAGTCGCGCGCTACTCGCGGCATCTCATCCTGCCCGAAGTAGGCATGGAGGGCCAGCAGAAGCTCAAAGCCGCGAAGGTCCTGTGCGTCGGCACCGGTGGGCTCGGCTCGCCGCTCGCGTTGTATCTCGCTGCCGCCGGCATCGGCACACTCGGCCTGGTCGACTTCGACGTCGTCGACTCCAGCAACCTGCAGCGCCAGATCATCCACAGCACGAAGGATGTCGGCCGGCCGAAAATCGATTCCGCCGCCGAAAAACTCCAGGCGCTCAATCCCTTCCTCAACGTCGTGAAGCACGAGACCATGCTCACCAGTAAGAATGCGCTGGAGATCATCCGCGACTACGACGTGGTCGCCGACGGCACTGACAATTTCCCCACGCGCTACCTGGTCAACGACGCCTGCGTGCTCACGGGCAAGCCGAACGCCTACGGCTCCATCTTCCGCTTCGAGGGCCAGGCCAGCGTCTTCGCCACCGAACACGGCCCCTGCTACCGCTGCCTCTATCCGGAACCGCCGCCGCCTGGACTCGTGCCTTCGTGCGCGGAAGGCGGCGTGCTCGGCATTCTCCCCGGACTCGTCGGTGTCATCCAGGCGACCGAGGTCATCAAGCTCATCCTCGGCAAAGGCGAGCCGCTCATCGGGCGGTTGCTGCTGGTCAACGCGCTCGACATGAAGTTCCGCGAGCTGAAGCTGCGTAAGAATCCTGACTGCCCCGTTTGCGGCACGCATCCGACGGTGACGCAGCTCATCGACTACGAGCAGTTCTGCGGTATTGTTCCGGAGGCAAAAATGGCGCCTGTACAAAATGGCATCCCGCAAATGAGCGTGAAGGAGCTGAAACAGCGGCTCGACGCGGGCGAGGACCTCTTCATCCTCGACGTGCGCGAGCCCTTCGAGCACCAGATCGCCCAAATCGGCGGCCACCTTATCCCGCTCGGCGATCTGCCCAGGCGCGTAAACGAGCTCGACACAGCGCGGGAAATCGTCGTCCAGTGCAAGTCCGGTGGCCGCAGCCAGCGCGCGGCGGAATTCCTGGCGAAGAACGGCTTTGCGAAGGTGCACAATCTCGCCGGTGGGATCACGGCCTGGTCGAACGAGATCGACCCCGGGGTTCCAAAATACTAATCGCCAAAATACCGATGGGGTAGCCTCGCTCCGCACCTCGCCCGGATGCTCAAGCTCCCAGCTCCGAGCTCCCAGCTCCCAGCTCCCAGCTACCAGCTACCAGCTACGGGCTACGGGCTACCGGCTGCCGGCTGCGTTCTGTCAATACTCATTTCGTTCGTTTCGTGTAAAAAAGGTGCTCTTGGCCTGCCCTGGGCCCCCGCGTATACTCCGTTTGCCTGGCAATGCCGATCATTTTTCATTCCCCCTTCTGAGCCGTTCCGCGTTCGCCGGGGTTAGTCGTCGGGGGCCTCGATGGATTTGTTTGCTCTTCGTCTGCTCTTTGTCCTCATCTTTACGGTTGCCTGCTGGTTCTTTCGCCCTTTCGGGATCAATCAGTGGACCGCGAGCGGCATTGGCGCCGTTTTGTCCGGACTCATTATCTTCTTTGAGCTGCGCGTTCGTGCGCTCAGCCTGCGCCGCCTCTTCGGCGCCGTGATCGGCAGCCTGCTCGGCATCATCGGCGCTTTCCTCTTCTCGCTGGTTCTGCGCAACAGCCTGCCGGATGGCCGCACCCGCAGTCTTCTGCAGCTCTCCGTTTTACTGCTGATGACCTACATCGGCCTGGTGGTCGGCGCCAGCAAGGGTGACCTGCTCAACCTCGCCGCACTCGGCGGCCTCTTCGCCGGAGATCGCCCCGGCAGGCGCAACACCAAGGTGCTCGACACCAGCGCCATCATCGATGGCCGTATCGCCGACATCGCAGAGACAGGCTTTCTAGAGGGCGTGCTCATCCTTCCCGAGTTCGTGCTGCGTGAGCTGCAGATGGTCGCCGATTCCTCCGACTCGTCGAAGCGCCAGCGCGGCCGTCGCGGCCTCGACGTCCTCCAGCGTATGCGCGGCAACGCAAACATCACCGTGCAGATCGTGGAGGAAGACTACCCGCACATCAAAGAAGTCGACCTGAAGCTCATCGAACTGGCCCGGCAACTCGAAGCCAAAATTATCACCAACGACTTCAACCTGAACAAGGTCGCGCAGGTGCGCGGCGTGCCGGTGCTCAACATCAACGACCTCGCCAACTCGCTGCGCCCAGTGGTTCTGCCCGGCGAAAAAATGCGCGTCGTCATCATGAAAGAAGGCAAGGAGTTCGACCAGGGGGTCGGCTACCTCGACGACGGCACCATGGTGGTCGTCGATCATGCGCGCCGGCTGATCGGGCGCTCGGTCGAGATCTGCGTCACCTCTGTGCTGCAGACTGCGTCGGGCAAGATGATCTTCGGGCGCCTCGACGATGGCTCGCGCCCTGAAGCGGTTCGCGCCACGGCGGAAGCTTCGAACGCCTGAGACTACGGTAGCCGGGCCGCACGGATCGGGCCGGGCTTGGCGACATTACGCAAGTCTTACATTGGTCCTGTCGCTGTTGCCTTTAAGGTAAAGATGGAGAATTGTTGCAAATGTCCACCCTCGCCGAGATCCCCGCAGAGACTGTCCGCGCCGACTCCGAGCTGCTGTCACAAACGCGCACGACGAAGCTCAACCTGATCTTCGCCGTCACGCTGACCATCTTTCATCTCGGCGCCATCGCGGCGTTCTTCTTCTTCAGCTGGAGCGCGCTCGCCGTCTTCCTGGTGCTGTGGGTCCTTGCTCAGAACGTCGGCATAGCCATGAGCTATCACCGTCTGCTCACGCATCGCGGCTACATCACGCCGAAGTGGGTGGAATATGCGATGGCACTGTGTGCTACCCTGGCGCTGCAGGGCGGCCCGATTTACTGGGTGGCCGTGCACCGCATGCATCATCAGCTGACCGACCGCCCCGGCGATCCGCACTCGCCGCGCGATGGCGCCTGGTGGTCGCACATGGGCTGGATCCTCCACGGGTCTTTGAGGAACAGAAATCCGCTGCTGACGCGCTACGTTCCCGACCTCGCCAACGACCCCTTCTACGTCTGGCTCAGCCGCTGGCACTGGGTGCCGATCACGGCGGTGGGCATTGCGCTGTTCTTCATCGGCGGATGGTCCTGGTTGCTGTGGGGCATCTTCCTGCGCATCACGCTCGGCCTGCACGCCACGTGGCTGGTGAATTCCGCGACGCACATGTGGGGCGCGCGGCGTTTTCAGACGCGCGACGACTCGCGCAACAACTGGTGGGTCGCACTGATCACCGGCGGCGAAGGCTGGCACAACAATCATCACGCGCATCCGGTCTCCGCCAGCCACGGCATGGCCTGGTACGAGCTGGACTTCAACTACTGGGGCATTCGGCTGCTTGGTCTTGCGGGGCTGGCGAAAAAGATCAAAGTGCAGAACGCGACCGGCGGCCCGGCGCGCATCCTTCATCCATAGATCCGAGCTCGGGCGCGCATCATTCCATCTTTCGGCGGGTTCCCGGGCGGCGCGCTCCGCTGATAGACTCGCGGGCATGATCTCCAGGAAAGCCCTTCGCCTGCTTCCGCTGGCCCTTCCGCTCGCCCTGCTCGTCTCCTTCGCCTGCGCCCAGAACGCACCGCGGCATCTCTACTTTCGCGTGACCCTCGATCCGGGCATGAAGCCCGCTTCCGGCCGCCTGCTCATCTTTCTCGAACCAGGCGCTGCAGGATCGCACACCCCGATGAGCCAGTTCAGGCCCTCGGCCACGTCGGTCGCCGCGAAAGAGGTCGAAGGCCTCGAGCCCGGCGCGTCGGTCGACGTCGACGTCGACGACCTCGCTTTTCCCGCGCCCTTCTCGTCCCTGAAGCCGGGTACCTATCAGGCGCACGCCGTCCTCGATGTTGCTCATAGCTATGCCTACGCCGGTCCGGTGCCTGGGGACATCGAGAGCGCGGTCGTTGCTCTGGCGGACTGGACGCCGGGATCCGGCGTCGAACCGGCTTTCGTCCTGAACCGCGTCGATGAGATTCCCCAACCGCGTCCGCTGCCGCTGGCCCCCGACGCTCTCGCGGCGGCGGAGAAGGCCACCTCGCCGATCGACTTCATCAGCCCCGCGCTGAGTGCGTTTTTCGGGCGCGACACGCACATCCGCGGCTGGATCGTCGTGCCGCCGGGCTATGCGGATCATCCGCGCGACCGCTACCCCACCGTTTACTGGACCCACGGCTTCGGCGCGAGACTCGACACCATTCGTCCCTACCCCGTCATGATCGCCAGCCGCATGGCCGCTGGCAAAATGCCGCCGATGATCTGGATCTTCCTCGACGAGTCGCTCGCCACGGGCACGCATGAGTTCGCCGATTCGGTGAACAACGGCCCCTGGGGCCAGGCGCTCACCGCGGAGTTCATTCCCTGGATCGAAACGAAATACCGCATGGACGCGAAGCCGAGCGGCCGCTTTCTCGAGGGCCACTCCTCCGGTGGATGGGCGACGCTGCAGCTCCAGGTGAATTATCCAAAGATATTCGGCGGCACGTGGTCCACATCGCCCGACCCCAGCGACTTCCACGACTTCAGCCAGATCGACCTCTACGCGCCGCACGCCAACGTCTATCGCCGGCCCGACGGAACACCGTGGCCGATTGTGCGCGATCATCAGCAGGTGCTCGCGACCTGGGAGGAATTCGGCCACCAGGAAGCGGTGCTCGGCCCTTACGGCGGCCAGGTGGCGTCCTTCGAGTGGGTCTTCTCGCCGCGCGGCCCGGACGGGCGGCCGCTGCAAATGTTCGATCGCGTGACCGGCGACGTCAATCCCGATGTCGTCGCGTACTGGCACGACCACTACGACCTCGCGCATCTCGTCGAGGCGAACTGGGCCACGCGAGGCCACGATCTGAAAGGCAGGATTCATCTGGTCGTCGGCACCGCGGACACGTTCTACCTCGACGGCGCAGCGCACAGGTTTGAAGCGGTGCTGAACAAGCTGGGCGGCGATCCACACTTCACGTATCGCGACAACCGCACGCACTTCGACCTGTACGAAGAGTACGGCGACCGACTCGCGATGATGGATGAAATCGCCGAGCAGATGTATGCCGTCGCCCGGCCTGCGGCGCACTGGAAGCGGCCCGAGGGTGCGCCGCCCGCGATCCTGCACCCCTGAGGGGCCATGAAGAAGCGTCCAGCCGAGGTCATGGTCCTTGTGGTTCTGATGTTTGCCGCGGCTGCCATCGCGGCGGTCGTCAGCTTCTCGCTGTTCGTTCCCGGCACTCCGCTTGACCGCATGTGGAACCTCAACCCCGCGGCGCATGAAGCCTTTGCTGCGCAGGCCGGTCACATGGGGACGATTCTGCTTCTGGTTGGCATTCTCGCCGCGGCGGCGGGCGGGGGCTTGCTGCGCGGACGCCTATGGGCCTGGCTGCTCTCGATCGCACTGTTCGGCATCAATGCGTTCGGCGATCTGGTGGGGATGGTGCTTACCCGAGACTGGCCGAGAGGCCTCGCGGGGATTCTCATCGACGCGCTCCTGCTGTTTCTTCTGCTGCGGGTGAAGGTGCGGGCCTTCTTCCTGAATCGGGCCTAGCTATTGCTTATTGGCCCACGCCTGCAGTTGCTGCGCATCGCTCATCTGTCCGGCGATCATGCGCCCGATCATATCGTGCATGGCCAGGAGCGGCACTGGCCGCGCGATCTCTACCGAAGCAGTCTCTCCAGGGAAGCGCACGATGAGCATCGGCCGCGGATCGAAGTGCCCATGCCCCGACGCCAGCTCATCTTCGCGCGTCCATCCGAAAGCGTTGCGCCAGAGGCCCACGCGCCAGCTGTGGTCCGATGAAACGATCAGCGTCGTCGCGCTCGCCGACGGCGTCTGCGCGAGGGCCTGCAGCAAATCCCCAAGCGACCGGTCGGCCAGCGCGAGATTGTCGATGTAGCTTCCGCCAATCGCCACTTTTCCCGTCTTGCGGTCGTAAAAACCCGGCGGATGCGGCAGGTAAAGATGCGCGAAAGCGAAGTCGATGCGGTCATCCGTCACCAGCTCGCGCACCGATGTCATCATGCCCGCAAAAATCTCCGCTTCGCTGGGGGCCGGTTCGAAGCGCTCATGCATCGCACGCGCCCAGCCCGCCTGCGCCGGCGCGATGAAATTTCTCCACGTCGTTTTGTCCCGTGACAGATGCTCGCCGAAGACGATCAATCGCATCGAGCACGAGTCGAGCTGGTTCTCGAGCATTCGGCAGTAGGGGTTGTAGTCGCCGGAAACTCCCGTCGTCCATCCATTGCGCTGCGCGTCCGCGAAGAGTGATGCGTTCGGGTCGAACGTGGTCCACGGTGTTCCGCGCGCCGTCTGGTAAAGAAGATCGCCTGCCTCGGTGCTGCGCGCATCCGCGATGGGCTTGCCCAAAAACAGAGAGGGAATGATGCGCTCGGTAAAGTAGCCGTCCGGCTGCACGCCGGAAAACGCCACACTCTGCGCGCGCAGCCGATCGAGATTCGGCAAAGCCAGTCCTGGCCAGCGATGGTCGAACACCTGGTCGTACGACATCTCGTCGAACAGCAGCCAGACGATGCGCCGGTGCGGGTCTTTCGCCGCCGCCGCTGGCTTTCGAAACGCAGCCTGGTCGTGCGGCTGATGAGCGAAGCCGGCCAGCACCAGTGCCGGCAGCACCCAGACGATGCTGAACCCGAAGAGCAGAATCACAAAGCGCAGCCCGCGAATCGCGAGCCCGTACGCCGGTGGAGCGATCAGCCACATTGCCAACAGGATCGCTACCATAAGAACGAAGGCGCGGCCTGCCGAAAGCTGCTGCCACGAAAGCACCTGCGCGAGGATCAGCCCCGCGATGGTCCTCGCCGCAAGCAATCCGAACCACAGCGCCCAGACGAGAATCCGAAAATCGCGGCGTGCTGGCGGGCTCGTGCCGCCGCGTCCAGCAGCCCACTCCAGAGTTCGGAGCACCAGCGCAGCGAACATCCACAACACCGCGACATCGAGAACCTGCACCCGCACCACCGAGGTAATCGGTAACAGACGGTGATACAAATCCAGATGCGACCCGGAAAGCTGGTTCCAGATCAGTCCCGGCGCCAGCAGCAGGGCCGCGCCCGCGCCTTCTATCGAGAAGCGCGCCCACAAGCTCCGGCCTGCCTTTGTCGATTCCGCGCGCACCCGCCTCGCCGTTTATCTTGACTCGCCTTTATCTGGCCTGCAGCAGGAACAGGATACGGCCATTGGGCAGCGCTTCGCGCAGCACCACTGTGAAATGCGCCTCCGCGGCCCGCGCAAAGGCCGATTCATCCAGATGCCCGTACAGCGCGTCGCGCCCACGCAGCAAATCCACAAAGCGGGGATCCGTCGCCGGCACCCACTCCACGATCGCCCAGCTGTTGGTCAGGTCGCGGAGTTGCGCTGTAATTTCGGACAGCGGAATCTGCTCCGAAAGGAGCAGATGATGGATCAGCCCCAGCATCAGCACGCAGTCAAAACGCCCGCGCGCGCGGTCCAGCAGCGCCAGGCTCTCCGCGTTGCGCCACCCTGCCGACGGAGTGGGCCGCGCCGGATTGGCGAGCAGAGGCGTGATCTCCAGTTTCTTTTCCTGCGCCTCGCGCCAGTTCTGTTCCGTGGCCTGCAGATCCGTATCCCACGAAACGACGCTCGCACCGCACTCGGCGGCGATGCGCGAATACACACCGCTGTTCGCGCCCAGGTCCAGCACCTGCCGCGGTTGCGAGGCCATCAGCGCGTCGCGCACGAACCGCCGCTTCAGCTTTTGATCGTCGCAGCTATAGTGATCCGCTGACGTGGCGTAGCCGCTCCAGCGCGAGGTCGTCCGCTGTGAGTGCATCCGCCGCTCGATGTGCCGCAGATGCTTCCGCAGGCCGCGCAGATTGCGCCGCAACACGGCCAGCGCAACATCGGGGCTTTGCTGCACCTTTGTGTTTTGCCCGCTCTTGCCGCCGCTCGTCTCCAGCATCAGTGGCAGCGTGACGAGCGAGCGGAAGGGCTCGCGCCATCGCTGCAAGAGACCAAGGTGCGGAGCAAGATTGGCCGGCTCGTATCCGTCGCGCTTCTGTATCGACGCCGCCAGCGGCCAGCCCAGCCACGCATACGCCGCCAGGGGCAGCAGAAATGCCCGCACAAATTGTCCGTAGGCAAGCCACAGCGGGCTCGCCGGATCGCGCTCCTCGATCGACAACACGTCCACGAAAACCGGGCGCGCTCCGCGGAACAGCACATTCAGCGGAGTCGCGTCTTTCAGCATCAAACCCCGCCCCAGCAACTCCTCGCACAGGTCAAGCGTCAGGTCCGCCGCCGCAATCCACGCGCTCGGCGTCCACTCCCATGGATAGGAAGGAAAGAAGACGTGAGGATGCTCCAGGGTGACCGCATGATCGGCTTCTTTGACGAAACGGGTTTCAATCAGGCGTCCCTGCGCAACCCACTCTTGCGCCGCAGGTGACCGCAGGAACTGCAGCGCGGCATCGGCGTAGCCGCGACGAGCCTCGCGTACAACACGGTCCCCGTCGATGCGCACCGAGCCTGCGGGATCGCGAAAGGTCTCGAGCGTAAGCTCGGCCGACGCCATTATTCGCTCGCTTCGGGGCGTGCGCTCGTTTCGGCTTCGATTTTCTCCTCGGTCGAGGTCATGCGGAAGAAGCGCCGAATCTTTGAGCGCAGGACGAACAGTCCTCCGGCCAGCATCGAGCCACCCAGCTGTACAGCCAGCAGACCCGAGCCCGGATCCACATAGCCGTATGCGGGCTTGGCTAATGCCGCGAGCAATACCACCAATTCGACCGAAGCGAGTGCCGCGAGGGCGGTGCGTCGAACTCTGTGCACGGAAAAATCCCTGCCTTCCCTGTCACGATGCTGGTGCATTTCAAACTAGACGGCCTGTGGCCCAAAAAGTTGCGGCTGGTCCAGCGGAGCCTTCACGCCGGTGCCCAACGTCGCAGAGATGATACAAATCGGGCGCGCGCAGGTCGCTCCCACTCTGGTGGCATATCGTGTAACCCGTGTCCACTCCGTCACCCGTGGGACCGCTGTTTCGTCGTGCCTGACCCAGCCGTTACAATGGCGAGATAATTCCGAGACAATGACCGCCCATCTTGACTCCACTCTCGCCGCCAATCTCCAGACCGCCGCTCAGCAGGCGGGACTCGCCGTCCTCTCCATCGACACGGGATCCGACTTCAACGGCCATCCCACCACGCGCTTTCGCCTCGCCACTGCTTCCGACGCGCCCCCGGAGCGCACGCTGCTGCTCGAGCTGAGCGAAGCCTTCGACTTCAGCAAACCCGAAATGCTGCCGGAGATGACGACCCACCTGCGCGAGTCCGCAAACCGGCTGCGCAACCCGCGACCCGATGCGTACGTCACGCTCGCCGGATTGCCCGTGAGCTTCAGTCAATTCGGATGGCCATTCCACACCTCCACTTCCGGCGCCGACACCTTCATCGTCCACGGCACGCTGCATCTGGAAGACGGCACGCAGTCGCCGCTGCACACGTTGGTTTCGGCAAGCATGACCGTCACCTTCGCCGAGATCGTCCCGGCGCCCGAGCAGCCGTACGCCGAGACCTTCATCTACAACGCGGTGCGCAAGACGCTGGACCGCGGCCAGCTGGAGCTGCTCAAGAGCGGCAACCGGCAGCCCGTCCCTGTGACCACGCGCTATTACAGCCGCTGGCAGAAGAAATTTTTCTTCACCGATACCGACGACCGCAGCCGCATGGATTTCCTCGCGCTGAAGACCTACTGGCTGTCCGGTGTTCTCGGCGGCAATCAGCCGGTGTGGATCCCCGACCCCCGCGATGCGCAGTACCTGAACACGACCGCCGCTGAGCTCGCCCGCATGGCGGCAGAGTTGTCGGGCCAGGGGTTGGTTGCGCTTGAGGGCGAATACGCCTCTGCCACCCCCGCGCTGCTGGAGCGTGCCGATGAGTATCACGCGAAACTCCACGCAGCGCTCGCCGTCACGCGTCCCACGTTCAACGAGGAGATGCGCGCTGGCCATACCAATATGTAATCGGCTGCTCGTTCTCACTTTTTGGGCTTCCAATATTCCCGAAAAGTCCGGCCGTGACTGCCGTCACTGACACGTCGTCTTTTTCGGGCTAAGCCGGAGATGTCCTGCCGCGCCGGCTCTGAGCGCAGATTGGAGGCGCCATGCCCGAAACCCTTCAAGTACAACCCATCCAGAGAGAATCGAAACTCCGGAAGTACGGCGTCGACAGGCTCCTTCAGGGCCTCGTCTTCGGGGTGTTCTGGATCGCGCTGCTGTTCGGTTCCGCGGGAACCTTGCATTGGCTGCGCGGCTGGATCTGCACAGTCTCCTATATTGTCACCCTGCTCGCGGTCGGCATCGTCCTCTGGCGTGTCAATCCCGGGCTCATCGCCGCGCGCGCCAAGTGGAGACAAACCCGCGGCACCAGGCGCTTCGACAAAATCATCCTCCCGATTTATTTTGTGCTCGCGATTGCCCAGCCTGCGATTGCCGCGCTCGATGCCGTTCGCTTCCGCTGGTCGTCGATGCCGTTCTGGACGATCTATGCCGGGTTGGCCGTCTTTTTTTTCGGGATTCTTTTCATCGCGTTGCCGATGGCGCTGAACCTCTGGGCCGAAGCTACGGTTCGGATTCAAACGGACCGCGGCCAGCACGTCGTCAGCACCGGCCCGTATCGGATCGTGCGGCATCCCATGTACGTGGGGATGATCCTGATGTACTTTTCCGTTGCGCTGATGCTCGGGTCGATCTGGGCGCTCGCAATGGGAGCCGTCATGGCCCTGCTTCTGGTTATCCGCACCGCATTCGAAGATGGCATGCTGCGCCGCGAACTTCCCGGCTACGAGGAATACGCCACCACGGTCACGCGCTGGCGTCTGTTGCCTGGGATTTGGTAGCCGCGTCGCGCTGCGCCTGCACACGCGCGCACAACAACCGCCCCGATCTCGCCTTCAGCAGGCCATCCTCGCCGAGCCAGCGCGCTCGAATCTCCGCGGCGCTTTGATCCTCGACCTTATTGAATCCCAGCTCCCGCAGATCGGCGGCGAGCCTCACCGGATCGAAGAATAGCCGGAATGGCTCGCCCGCCCGCGCCACGCGCTCGGCGAGAACCTCGAAGGCGCGTCGCTCCATTTCATTCATCAACTCGCGGGGAATGGTGTAGTCGAAGACCACGCCGCTGCCGCGAGGGAGACCCGCGATAAAGCGCAGCGTCGCGAACGCTGCATTGCGCGTCAGATACGGCACCACACCCAGCCAGGAAAAGAACGCCGGCTTTTCGCACTGGAATCCCGCGGCTTCCAGTCCGTGCGCCAGGGTGTCGCGCTCGAAATCGACCGGAGCAAAGCGCATCGACTCCGGAATCGCAATGCCCGCATGGTGCAGCCGCTGGCGTTTCCACGCCTGCGTGTCAGGATGGTCGACCTCAAACACCCGCAACTCCGGAAACGGATTGCGATACGCGAAGGTGTCGAGCCCCGCGCCCAGCACCACGAACTGGCGAACCCCCTGCTCGACGGAACGCGCCAGTTCCTCCTCCGCAAAGCGGGCCCGCGTCGCTATGTAGGCGCGAAATCCCCGCGCGAAAGGCGTCTGTTCTTCGGCGCTGCTGCGAACCCGCGCCGCCGACTCATCGCTCAGGATCTTCAGCGCCAGTGGATCTTCAAAAATCGCCGGCCGATCGTAGAGCTGATGCGCCGCCCGCCGCATCGCCACGCGCTCCGCTGTTCGGCTGCGGCGTCCCTCAATCATGCATTCAGTGTGCCAGCCCACTCACGGCTGCGCATAATATCCGTTGTCCGTGCGCACCTTCACGCCCGGCTTGTCCACCTTCACTTCAACATCGTGCCAGGTGTCCGGCGAATCGGGCTTCTGCCCCTGAAAGGCGATCGAGTACCACGCCGACGCGTCGCCGGCGCACTTCGCAATCTCGCCCGCAATGTCGTTGCTGCCCGAGTACACCGTTCCCCCGCTGTGCACCGCGAACACCTGCAGGGCGAGATCGCCCGGGTCCGATTTCGCAGGCTTCGTCACAGGCTTCGTGAAGCCCTCCCACAGAAATGTGCGTGTGCTCGCGGCATCAGCCGGGCCCAGCGGGTCCACCGAATAGAGAGTCACGCCCGCCTGGCGCAGCATGCTGGAGAGGTTCACAATCTCCCCGAACAAACTGCGCTGCTGCTGCTGACCGATGATGATGTTGGGATTGTCGAAAATCGGCCAGCCCGGCCCGATCCACACCACCAGCTTCCGGCCGTCTGCCTTGCCCAGATACTCGCCCAGCGTGGCGAGCGCGTGCAGCGAAATTTGCAGGCGCTCCTCCGCGCCGTAGAACCCGGAGGACCGCGAAATATCGTGCAGCTCCCCCTCTTGGTCGTGCAGCGCGCTCGCCAGCTCGTTTCCGTCGTTCGAGATCTTCGTGATCTGTTCCAGTCCGCGATCGGTCAGCATGAAAATACCGACAGGCATCGGCGAATGGCCGCCGTTGCTGCGCAGGAAATTCTCGATCTGCGTGCGCACTACGCTCACCGTGGTGAAATTTGCATTGACGTCGTCGACGACCAGAAACAGCCCCTGTGCATCGTCGTGCTGCGTCTCGATCTCGTGGGCCTGAAAGGAGCGGATCGCCGTCGGCTGCTTGTTATCGAGCACGTTGAAGTCTTCCTGCTTAAGCCCGCGAATCGGCTTCCCCGCTTTGTCCGTCACCACCACATCCAGCGTGATGGGACCCGTCGTCGACGCCGGCGGGGGCGCGGACACCGGCGGAACATCGAGCGGCTTCTGTGCCAGCGCGCTCGCCGCGCAACACGCAAGAACGAGAAACACCCTGCTCCACTCGATAGACATGCCACTCCCCCTGACTCCAGCCGCGGCCCATTATGTCAGATGCGACGGCGGCGTGCGCGGCGGGATGACCTATGGTTGTTGGCTGGAACCCGGACCACTCTGCGCCTGCTGCGAGTTCTGAGAACTGGATCCCGTTGCGCCCTGCGCTTGCGGCGGCTGCCCCGTTCCGCTTTGCGGCGGCGTCTGTGGTGTCGCCGGTTGCTGAGGAGTGGACGGCTGGGTTGCCGGTTTAGACTCACTCGATGAACCGGGGCCAGGCGAATTCTGCGCGGTGCCGGTCGGCCCCGCCTGTCCCGCCGCTGGCGCAGGTTCGCCTTCGCGATACGCCGCGCGCACATGATGCGCCGGCTCGCCCGGCGGCGGCGGCAGCTTCTCCGCGGCCAGCGTCACCTGGTTCACCACCGATGGATCGTCGCGCAACTTCAAATACAACTGCCCACCCTCCGGATGCGGCACCGGCAGCACGTAGCCTGGGAAGCCATCCGGCACTTCAACCGGATGCGCAAACTCGGGATCGCTCGCCACCGAATCCACCAGGAACAGATTCGATCCGCTCAGCCTGCATTCCTGATCCGCGCCCGCCGGGCATTTCAGATCGTGCAGCTCCGGCAAGCGCACCAGTGTTGCCAGCGCCCGCCAGTCTCCGGCCGCGCCGCTATCGACGACGCGAAACTTCAGCGGCCCGAACGCCGATCCGCCAAACGCCTTCGCCGGATCGAGCGTGGCCAGCGCCACCTTCGTGTTCTCCAGCGTCATGCCGCCGTTGTCCAGACTCAACGTTGTCGAAAACGCCTCGTCCTCGGTGGCGACTTCAATCTGCTCGCCGCGCCGAAACGACGCCGGCGTCTGCGCGCGCAGGCTGAACGTCAGCTTCGCATCCTGCGGCAACTCGTCCTGGTTCGCTAACTGAATATTGCTGCCCGCGCTCGACGCCGATGTCTGCACGCTCTTGCCGATCAGCTCCACATCAGGACGCGGCGCACCCACCGCCACCTCGACCGCTAGCGTGCGGCCATCGGTCAGCGTCACCTCCGCCTTGCCGCTCTCGCCCTGCTTCAGCTTCGCCGCGGCCTTCGCATCCTTCGCCACCATCGGGAGCTCGTCGCTGCCCATCGTCGAATTCATTTTGCCCGGCGTGAACGAAACGCCGTTCAGAGTCAGGTTCGCCACGTCCTCGAGCGAGCTGCCCTTCAGCACTCCCTGCGCATCGCCTGCGTGCAGCGTAAAGCTGTCCACATGTCCGGCCGCCGCATACGCACGCAGCGGAATCGTCTGCGCTGTCACCGTTCCGTACTGCTTCACCTCCAGTTGCAGCGCACCAGGATTTGCTTCCTTCAGCGGCAACTTCACCTCCAGCTGATCCGGGCTCGTCGCCTTCCAGTCCGCCTTCAGCTCCTTGCCCGCCGAATCCTTCACCAGGATCGTGTCGACGCAGCTCGCATCGTCGGTCGAGAGATGGATCGTGTCTTCGCGCCCCACAATCAGCGCCTCGCGATCCGCCGCCGCCAGCTCCCAGTGCTGCGCGTGCGTGTTTTCGAGCCTGAACGCGGGCCCATCGTACTTCTCAAATCCCCAGTAGCCGTGCAGCGACGCGTCAATCGTGTTGGGAAAATCGCTCGCGCTCAGATCCTTTGCTTCCAGTTCCAGCCCCCCTTTTACCGCATCCGGCGTCACGGTTTCGTCAATGGTGCTGCCGTCCTTCTTCTTCAGCCGCAGCGTCATCTCGTGCGTGTAGCCCGTTGAAAAAACCAGGGGCGCACCGTCCACCGCCAGCACCAGAGAATTTTTCTCTGCGCAATAATTCTGCTTCGAATCCACCGGATGCAGCGGCGGAGGCTGCGCGCCCTCAACCGCCGGCAGCGCTGTCACCAGCACCGATTTCGGATTATGAAACGACGGCGGCGTGTTCAGCATCAGCGCGATGCGGTCGCCCTGCTGCGTCGCCAGCGCGGGCAGGTACTGGTACTGCGCGGTGTGAAACGTGTCGAGGATCCGCGCGATATCCATGACCGAGCCGATGTAGGGACCATAGAATCCGTAGTTCGCCTGCGGTGTGAAGCTCAGCTGCATCGCCAGGTCGCCGGCCGGTCCGGCCGTCAGCGCCTCCACGATCGACATGCTGTGCCCATCGTTCAGGATCATCGCCTCCTGCCCCTGGGTGAGGCAGGCGGCCTGCAGATCGGGCATCCGGTCGAGGCATTTGTCGTCGATCTTCATGCCGAGGCTGCGCGCCAGAAGCGGCGCAGCGTCCTTCAGCTTCGCCGGATCGCTCGCGTTGATCTCGCGCACCGCCGCCAAATACGTATCGAGCCGCGAGCGGTCCAGCATCGCCTGGTTCAGATCCTGCGACGCGCGCACAAACGATCCCGGCTTGCCGCGCACCGCGCCTACCAGCGTGTGAAAATCGCCGCCGGTTTCCGGCGCAAGAAAAATCACCACCTGCTGCGCGCCGTCGGGCACCGTGACCGTCAGCCCTTCGCTGCCCGCCTTCCTGCCCCAGCTCTCCTGCTTAAAGAACCAGTTCTCCGGCGGTGGATTGGTCGACCCGCGCAGAAACGCCGCCACCATTAAGTAGCGCGCGGTCTGACCCTGCGGCCAATCGGCTTTGATCCACACGTGATCGCCCACGGCGAGATTCGGCACCTCGGAAACGGGCAGCGTTTTGCCCGCGCGCGTCACCTTTACCTCAAGCTTCGGACCAGCCAAATCGAACGGAGCCGGGTCGGCCCACACGGTTGCCGCAGACACCAGAGACACCGCCACTGCAAGAAGAAAACGAAACCAACGGATTGCCATATCAGTTACTATTTTAGGCTGCATTTGGCCGGAAAAACGGCGTGGAACTTCCACACCCACCATTTGCTGACGCTGCCATGGTCAAAAGGTTGTTTACGGAAAAGGTTGGATTACCGCAGAGACCCAACCGGATTTGAGCTGCCGGGTGCCTTGCTGAACGTTCTTTCGCTGACCGCTACCCACTACCCGCTATCCGCTCGCTGTCCTCGCTGTCATCTTTCAGCGCCACCCCGCTCAGGCCCAGCCGCCGCGCTTCCCAGAGCAGATACGCCAGCCGCCGTGCGGCCTCAGAATACGGCAGCCCCTGGGGCCGCACGTTCGAAATGCAGTTTCTCTCCGCATCGGTGCGCCCCACGCGCGGCGCCCACGTCAGATAAATCCCCAAACTGTCCGGCGAACTCAGTCCAGGACGCTCGCCGATCAGCACCACCACAGCCTCCGCGCCCAGAATCTCGCCAATTTCGTCGCCCAGCGCCACCCGCCCATAATTTGCAACCACGACGGTGACATGTTCTCGCAGTTCGCTTCGTAGATCCGTCCGCAGTTCCCGCAACAGCGGCAACGCATGCCGCGCCGGAGCCACCGCGGACAGACCATCCGCGATCACAACCACCAATCCGCCGGAGCCCCCGTCATCCCGGAGCCGCGACAATCTCTTCCGGCCACCCTCATCGAGCGCCCTTCCCAGGTCCGGCCGCAAAAGATACTCCATCCGATTCCGAGCCTGGCTCGCAACCACCACGGCCCCGCCGAACCCTGCCTCTCGCAACGCATCGGCCAGCGCCTGCGCATCGAACGCCGCATGCACTGCGTCTCTCGCCCGAGCGTGCGCCAGTTCAAAGTCAAGCAGCGCCTTCGTGGGAACACTGACGCCCGCACGCCCCAGCCCTATTCTCGCTGGCGTGAAACGTCGCAGCCGCTCCCACACATCGGACCCGCGCTCCACGTGACGGGCTTTTCCCTCTATTCGAGCCACTCGCTTGCTCCCGGCAGCAGCCTGCGCTCCGCGCTCGCCCCCAATAAGGCCCCTTGCTCGTTACAAATTCCCATCTTCTCGAGCCAAACCTCAAATTCCGGCGCGCGCCGCAGCCCCAGCGCGCTGCGCGCATACAGAGCGTCGTGAAACGAGGTGCTCTGGTAATTCAGCATCACGTCGTCGGCGCCCGGCACGCCCATCACGAAATTCACCCCCGCCACCGCCAACAACGTCAGCAGCGTATCCATATCGTCCTGGTCGGCCTCGGCGTGATTTGTGTAGCAAACGTCGCAGCCCATCGGCAGCCCCAATAGTTTGCCGCAGAAATGGTCCTCCAGCCCCGCCCGGATGATTTGCTTGCTGTCCAGCAGATATTCCGGACCAATAAATCCCACCACGGTGTTCACCAGCAGCGGCTTGAAGTGCCGCGCCACTACATACGCCCGCGCTTCGCAGGTCTGCTGATCGACGCCCGCATGCGCACCCGCCGAAAGCGCGCTGCCCTGACCCGTCTCGAAGTACATCACGTTGTCGCCGACCGTCCCGCGCTTCAGGTCCAGCGCCGCTGCCCGCGCCTCCTCGAGCAGCGCCAGCGAAACCCCAAAACTCCGGTTCGTTTGTTCGGTCCCCCCGATCGACTGGAAGACAAGGTCCACCGGCGCGCCGCGCTCCATCGCGCGCAGCGTATTTGTAACATGCGCGAGCACACATGTTTGCGTAGGCACCTCGTAGCGC
>Ga0181520_10003236_pt1 | contig 28865 bp, 22 predicted proteins | sample PEATcosm2014_Bin_29_FD_132451 | JGI IMG/M metagenome (GOLD analysis project Ga0181520, IMG submission 132451) | Peatland microbial communities from MTU Mesocosm Facility, Houghton, MI, USA - PEATcosm2014_Bin02_30_metaG | ecosystem: Environmental > Terrestrial > Soil > Wetlands > Peat | place...
ATCTGGATTTCGGCTGAGATTGGCAAAGGCCCGGGCCTAAAGGCCCAACATTTTGGTATCAATTTCAGAGGCCTGAAGGCCTCTGCTCCCTCCGATCTCGCAATCTACAACTGTAGTACTAGCCGACACCTACACCGCCCGCGGTGGGGCCAGAGGTCTTCGGCAACGCGGGAACTCTTAACGGAAGCGGTTCCCATGAGTCCGCGGAATTTCTGTAGACGTAAGCCACGCGTAGTGAGCTGATGGGTAAAACCAGCCAATGCCCGCCTTCGAGACCATGCGCGCCTTGCTCACTCAAGGCGGCCACCGCCTGAGCGTCGGTCGGGCCGGGGTGGCGAACCGCGCGTCCGACGCCCTCGATGCGGTCTCCCGCTCACTGCCTTCTCTCCTGGACTCCTGGAAGGCTGCGCTGTTGGGTCTGCTTACCGAGGCCACCCAAAACAAGTTGCGCTGGCATCTGGCATCGATCGTTCCCCGCCTCAAACTTTCAGTCCCGGAGCGCCGCCGCGTCGCTGAGGCCTTGCAATCCTACCTCGACGACCCCAGCTCGATCGTAAAGACCTGCGCTCTGCAAGGGTTGGCCGATCTGGTCCGCCAGGATGCGGCGCTGCTGCCGGAAGTTCTCGATCCGCTGCGCATCCACAGCCGCAGTGGAACCCCGGCGATGCGGGCAAGAGGGCGCAATCTACCGCTTCCATTGGAAGGGTGCGGGAAAGGCTGAGGCGAAAGGAATCACCCTGCTCTGTTCCATGCGTTGCGCTATGCAAAACACCCGGAGACCTGCCCGAAGTGCCCTGTTTTAAGACAGATGATTACCTAAGACTTGAAACTCCGTAATCTAGCGCATGGCTTGAGATTCCTCTAATATCGGCGGAGATGAGAAAAACTTGAGGCCTGGCGGGAAATATTTTCAGGCTCAGGAAATCCAGCTTCGAGGAGATTGCCGTGATCACCAACTGCGCCGCCAATGAAGGTTTCGAGATTAGCCCCCGCTTTCGCCGCTCGATCGAAGAACGGATTGCGCGCCTGGAGGGGGATGCCGCACAGGATGAACTGCAGGTGGCCGAACTGACCGACGACGACCATGTTCGCCGGCATATGCGCTTGGTGGCCATGCAGCGGGCCGAGGCTCTGCGCATGAGGCTGTTTCTGGATCGCTCGAAGACGCGGCTTGCCAAACCGATGATCGAACTCTGAGGGATGCGCTCCGGCGCATCGATCCGGCTGAAGCTGGATCGGAAAGCCCTCGCGGGCGACTTGGCAGAGAGACGGTCCCGCGTCTTTTTATCGGGATGTGCGGGATCGTCTTCGCTGGATGTGGGGTTTCCGGCGGGAATGGAACCCGGGAGAACAGGTTTTTGTAGAACCTGTTCTCCGCTTCGCATGGGGTTTGCATTTCACCGCGGTCGCGCCGGTCAAATCTTGGGAGTCTCCAGTCTCAGAGGTTTCCGGACCTGAGTTTGAGACTCTCCGACGTCAACATATAGTCCTCCAACTTCAACTCCGCCCCATCTTCACCGCTCTCGGATTCCGATGGCTTGCCTTCCGGTTTGGACGTGGCGACCAAATCGGCAATGTCCGAGATCAGACGAAGTTGCGGGACCGAGGCCCGCAATTCCTCGACCGGCAACTCTTTCCTGGAGAGATACCACGTCTCGACCTTCAGGCCGCTGCTGCCAACGTTGGCGCGCTTGGCGGCGTCGGCGAGGGTGACGGGCGCGGGCGCGACCACGTCCTGGCCGGGGGTCCAGTCGCAGGGCAGGCTCACGTGCTTGCGATCGATGGCCTGCAAGCCCTCGAATACCCGGATCAACTCTTCGACGCCTCGGCCCATCTGAGGCGAGTAGAACAAGATCGCTCGAATGGTCCGGTTGGGGTCGATGGCGTAAACCGCGCGCACCGGCGATGTTCTTGAAGCCTCGGGATGCACCAGCCCATAGAGGTTGGCGATGGCATGGTCGGCATCGGCGACGACCGGAAATTTGATTTCGATGCCGGCGCTCTTTTCCAAATCCCGGAACCATGCAATGTGGGCATTGACGGAGTCGAAAGAGACGCCGATCAACTGTACGCCCAGGTCGTCGAAGCGCTTCCAGGCACGGGCCAGGGCGATGAACTCGGTGGAGCAGACGGGACTGAAGTCCGCCGGGTGGGAGAACAGCAGCACGTACTTTCCCCGCGAGGTGTAGTCGCTGAGGTGAATCATGCCCTCGGTGGACCGGGCGCTGAAGTCCGGGGCGGACTCGAGGATACGCGGAATGCGCGCTTCCTGAGCGATGCTCATCGACTGATTTCCTCCATCTCTCTCCATGAGTATGCGGTCCTCCATACCTTGTGCGGGGCGTTTGCACGGGTCGCCCGCAACCGGAAAACCGAACTCTTGGGAGGCTGCATAACGAGGGCCATTAGGAGGTTCCGCTCATTAAATAAACTCCAAAAACAAGCTCCCCGCCGACGCACACACAATAGCACAGAGACTTCACCGCTGGCAGGGAAGCGGTTTGTCCGAGGCGGCGGGGGCATTTTGGCGCCGGATGGGATTGGTGAAAGGCTCGAGAATCCCTCAACGCAAACGAGGAATCCGGGAACGACGGCGAAGCGGTCGGTCGGAGAGCACCTCTTTTTGGTCAACGCGCATATTTTTCAGCCGTAATGCACATAGCTTTCAACAGGCGATTCCGTTTGCAACTAACGTCACAAGTTCGATCTAGCCAATTTGCGTCGAAGTTATCCAGTTTTTCATGGAGAGATTCGCTTGTTCTTCTCTCTTCCCATGTGCCGCGAATGCTCGTACCCTTAGCTTTCATTGAAGGAATTTAACCGGTCATCGCGCCGGTCTGAGCCCCAGGATCACATACAATCCGACAGCGAACGAAGGCCGATCTCCCGCATCGAAGAACGAAGGCCGGATGCCGTTTTGCGCGAACGCCGCCCCCCTCCGGCAAGTAACAATGAGCGCTCCGGAAGACAAGATCGATCAGGATGCGGCAGCGTTCGCGGTCCCCTGTTCAGGAATTTCGTCTCGCAGCCCGCCGCAAGAGCGGGCCGGGAGGAGTGTTTCCGAACGCTGAAAATTGCACTCAAAATTGCAACAAGGAGCGGTTCCCCGATCATGCGGCCGAAGAAAATTATTCTCTGCGTAGACGATAACGAACAAGAGCTTTCCGTACTCAAGTTCATGCTTGCAACCAACGGATACAGGGTGGTTTCGGCCACCAGCGGTCAGGAGGCGATCGGCGTCTTCGCAGAGACCCTTGTGGACCTGGTGCTGACAGATTTTGCCATGCCTCAGATGGACGGCAGGGAACTGGTGGAGCGGCTGAAGCGGATCGCCTCGCATGTGCCCATGATCCTGCTCGGCGATCCGCAGCGGATGGGCGGCGAGATGCACCGGGCCGATGCGCTTCTGGCCAAGAAGAACTGCTCGCCGCAGGAGTTGCTGGAACGGATCAAGGTGATGAGCGCCCGGAAACGCGGGCCGCGGAAGGGGTCGGTGCGGACGGTTCCTGCGGTGGAGCTGGCGGTGGCCTCGTGAGAGGGGCAGGGAATTGGGCATGGACCGGTGAGCGGCGGCAAGCCGGCAAGGATAAATCTTGGCGGTTGGTCGCGCGCGTTTACCGGATATGGGCGGAGATGAGCATCGATCTTGCCGCGGCGATGCGTCAGCGGTGGGGAATGCTCCACAGGAACACAGTTTCTGTGTTCCTGTGGAGGTTGCCATTGAAAGTTATTGATTATAGGTAAGTTAGCATAGGCTCCACAGTTTCACAGTTTTTGTGATTCTGTGTTTCCGTGAAGGCGCTCCATGGAAAGCATTGATTATGGGCGAGTTATATAGGCCTTCACAGTTTCACAGCCAAAATCGCGAATATTTCGGTGTTTTCGGTCCAGTCGATTTTGGGCAAACGGTTGATGGGACGGTTGTTATCGAACGCGAAAAAAGCGGTTTTCGTGACATAGAATGCGACAGTTTCGGGACGGCCGCTTCGCGGTCGCTCGGACTCTGTTTACCAGTATGCGCCAGAGGGAGGCTATCTTCGGCAAGAGCGGGAAGAAGCAGCGTCCGCGCGCTCGATTTTGGTGGAATCCCGGAGCCAAGAAGAGATTCATCGAAGTGAATCGCTGTCGAGAGGATCGACCTCAGGATTCCCTATCGCCCAGCTTTCCGCGCATTTGCTTTTTTTCAGTCGCATCGCTATGATTTGTAGATGTGTCCAGGGGGAAATCCCTGGCCGTCATAAGCACCACGGTATCCGGACCTGATCGAGCGCCGGCCCAGGCAACGAGATTGCGTTGTCCGCGCGGCTGGCACAGGGTTCCCCGCAAGGCGGGGCTGGCGGAGACGGTGGGAGACGAGGGAAGAATGGCAAAAGTCAGCAAGAATATAGTGAAGGCGCGCGCGGCCGTAACCAAGCCCTCCTATGCGCTGCCCGAGGCCGTGGGGCTGCTCAAGCAGGTCAAATACGCAAAATTCGACGAGACCGTGGATCTGACGCTGCGTCTGGGAGTGGATACGCGGCACGCCGACCAGATGGTGCGCGGGACGGTGGTATTGCCGCACGGGCTGGGCAAGACCAAGATCGTCGCGGTAATCGCCACGGGCGATCGCCAGAAGGACGCCACGGCGGCCGGCGCCGACTTTGTGGGCGGCGAAGAGATGGTGGAAAAGATACAGAAGGAAAACTGGACCGCCTTCGACGCGCTGATCGCCACGCCGGACATGATGAAGGTGGTGGGCCGACTGGGTAAAGTTCTTGGACCGAAGGGGTTGATGCCGAACCCCAAGACGGGAACCGTAACCCTGGATGTGGCCTCGGCGGTGAAGGAGATCAAGGCCGGCAAGGTGGAGTTTCGCGCCGACAAGACCAGTCTGGTTCACGTTCCGGTGGGGAAGTTGAGCTTCGATCCGCAGAAGCTGGTGGACAACGCGACGACGGTGATCGGGGCGATCGTTCGCAGCAAGCCGTCGGCGGCCAAGGGCAAGTACATCAAGAGCGTTACCCTAAGCTCGACGATGGGCCCCGGGGTTCCGTTGGATTCGGCGGTTGCGGACGCGGCCGGGAAGCACTAAGAGCCAGTCTTCAGTTGACAGTTGTCAGCCGGGGCTTGAGATCCCGGGACGGCAAAAATAGATGCCTATAGCAGGCAAAACGAATTGGAAGCAGAAGTGGGATCAGGGGTTGGCAGGTTTGGCGGTGCTGACAACTGAGAACTGTCGAAGCGGAGCGAAGACAATGGCGATTTCAAGAGCGAAGAAGACGGAGAAGGTGCAGTTGCTGGCGCGCGAGCTGGAAGGCTCGACGACGGCGATTGTGGGGACGTTTGCCAAGCTGACGGTGGCCAAGGACTTTGAGTTGCGCAAGGTGGTGCGCGCGGCGGGCGGCAGATACCGAGTGGTGAAGAACAAGCTGGCCGCCGTATCGTCGCGGGGCACGCATGTGGAAGCGGCTCTGAAGGGTCTGAAGGGCGTGAACTCGGTGGCGTTTACCGCCGGCGACCCGGTGGAGCTGGCCAAGGCGTTCTCGAAGTGGGCGAATGAGAATGCGGAGTTTCAGTTCAAGCTGGGGATTGTGGACGGCAAGCTGCTGAACCTGGAAGAGGTCAAGGCTCTGGCGACGTTGCCGGGCAAGGAAGAGCTCTTCGCCAAGCTGCTTTTCCTCATCAATGCGCCGGCGCAGCGGTTGGCGACGGTTCTCAACGCCACGGGGCGCGACTTGGCGGTGGTTCTTGGCCAGGGCGTGGAGAAGGAAAAGTTTGCATCGGCGGCGTAAGGCCGCCAGCTTCCAGCTTCTAGCTTCTAGCTTCTAGCTCCTAGCCTCTAGCTTCCAGCTTTTTTGTTGTGGAAGTTGAGAGTGTCGGTTCCAGCGTGGAATAGCTAGAAGCTAATAGCTAGCAGCTAGAAGCTGCTTTTAAGGATTTGGCCGTGGAACAGGCGGGAAGGGCGCTGGTCTGGGCGCATCGGAAACTTCCAGTTTGGGTTGGCGGTCGGGAATGACAAATCGAAACGATTCCGATTGGAGAAGGAAAATGGCGGATTTAGCGCAGTTGGAAGAGCAAATTGTGTCTCTGAGCCTGCTGGAAGCGGCGGCTCTGGTGAAGAAGCTGGAAGAGCGGCTTGGAGTTTCGGCGGCGGCGGCGGCTCCGGTCGCGGTTGCGGGCGGCGGGGGCGCGGCGGCTCCGGCGGTTGAGGAGAAGACCGAGTTCCAGGTGATCCTGAAGGATATCGGCGCCAACAAGATCAACACCATCAAGGCGGTGCGCGAAGTGACCTCTCTTGGGCTGAAGGAAGCCAAGGATCTGGTCGATGGCGCGCCCAAGGCATTGAAGGAGAGCGCCACCAAGGAAGAGGCCGAGGCCATCAAGAAGAAGTTTGAAGGCATCGCCACTATTGAGATCAAGTAGGCGAATATAAAGCCGCAAAGGCAAGCCGGTTTTCAAAGGCTTGCAACTCTGGCCGGGACGCGCTACGATAATCGTTGCGCGTCTTTCCAGCCCGTCCCGGTTTTCCCGGGAGGTGGAGCGAGGCTGGCCGGAGCGTCCTGAAAAAAGTGCAGATGCACACAAGCGTCCGCGTACCGGAGCAGCGCCAGGCACTCTGGAAGGCGGCGATTTGTGCGGTTAAGTAACATTGTGTCAATGGGATAGTCTTGGTCTCCGTTGACGGGTGGCGAGGGTCTGGCGAATCGCGGCAGAAGCGAGTTTGGGATCGTCGAGAGCGGCACAGGAGAATCCGGATCAGGGCAAAGGCCATAGGGCCGCGCTCGCGGGGCATCGCGTCCTTGCGGGCTTTTCGCGTTTCTCTCCTCGTCCGATCGAGTCTTTTTGAAAAAACCGCCTTGCCGAGGAGGGATTTTTTGGTTCTACGGTTGAGTCTTCCTCCTCAATATGTGCGCAGTCTAGCGCACTTGAGGGATGCGCGGCAAGGCCTGAAGCGCGAATTTGACAGGACTGTAACGGTACTTTCATGCGCGAAGATTTCCCTTTTGCATTCCCGGTCGGTTCGCGGCCAGTAGCCGGGCGCAAGGGCGGGGGCTTGGTTTCCGGTTGAAGCCAGTCCGTATTTTGACTTAGTTACGCAATCAGCCGGCGCCCCGAGACTCGCGCGCCGGCCCGGTCCCGGCCCGCGGCCGGCGGCCCCGGAGACGGAACGAGGAGCCTCAGGAGTGAATATGCCCAACGAGAAGCGCGCGATACGCAGCCGGCTCGATTTTTCCAAGATTCCCACGGCAACCCAGATACCCAACTTGATTGAAGTGCAGCGGCGCTCCTACGAGCGTTTTCTGCAGATGGACAAGCTGCCCAACGAGCGCGACGACGCGGGATTGCAGTCGGTCTTCGTTTCGGTCTTTCCGATCGCCGACTTTCGCGGCATCTCGCAGTTGGACTTCGTGGACTTTTCGATCGGCAACTGGGAGTGCAAGTGCGGGCACCTGAAGGGTCTGCATCATCTTCGCACGGCCTGCGCGCAATGCGGGGCCATGGTGATTACCGATCCGTTCCATTCGGGCGAGGTGCTTTGCCGGAAGTGCGGCACGTACAACAAGAACACGCCGGACTTCTGCAACAAGTGCGGCGATCCGGTGAGCTTGCAGTTGAAGTACGACCAGCAGGAGTGCGAGGAGCGGGGCATGACCTTCTCCGCGCCGCTGAAGGTGACGGTGCGGCTGACCATCTACGAAAAGGATGCGGAGACCGGGACCAAGTCGATCAAGGACATCAAGGAGCAGGAGGTATTCTTCGGCGACATACCGCTGATGACGCCGAACGGCACCTTCATCATCAACGGGACGGAGCGGGTGATCGTATCGCAGCTTCACCGTTCGCCGGGCGTGTTTTTCGAGACGGCCAACAACCGCACCTACTTTCTGGGCAAGATCATACCCTATCGCGGGTCGTGGGTGGAGTTCGAGTACGACCAGAAGAACACGCTCTATGTCCGCATCGATCGCAAGCGGAAGTTCCTGGGCACGATCTTCCTGCGGGCGCTGGGGTTGCGCTCGGACGAAGAGACACTGAAGACGTTCTATACGGTGGACCGGCTTTACAGCGGCGAGGGCAAGCTGCATTGGGCGATTCCCCAGGAGGCGGGCGCGAATACGCAACTGCTGGGCGCCAAGCCGGCCCATGCTGTGCTTCACAACGGCGAGGAGATCGCGCACTCCGGGCGCAAGATCACGGCGCATACGCTCAAGGCGATACGGGCCGCGGGCATCGACCGGATCGAGGTGGAGGCGGCCGAGTTGGACGGCGCGCAGACCGCGTCCGATGTGGTGGATCTGAATACCGGGGAAGTGGTGATGGAGGCCAACGTCGAGTTGACGGCCGATCGGCTGCACAAGATCATGGCGAGCGGCGCGGCCAGCTTCGAGGTTTTCTTTCCGGAGCGGGACGATGTGGGCAACGTGATCGCCAACACGCTCAAGCGCGACGCGATCAAGAAACCGGAAGAAGCGCTGATCGAGATTTACCGCAAGCTGCGCCCCGGCGATCCGCCGACGCTGGATACGGCGACGAATCTCTTCGAGGGAATGTTCTTCGATGCGCGCAAGTACGATTTTTCGCGGGTGGGCCGGCTGAAGTTCAACATCAAGCTGTACGAGAACCAGGACGCCACCGAGCTGCATCACCGCACCCTGACGCCGGAGGACTTTTACTCGACGATCCGCTATCTGCTCAAGCTGCGCAAGAACATCGGGATGGTGGACGACATCGATCACCTGGGCAACCGCCGGGTGCGGGCGGTGGGCGAGTTGATGGAGAACCAGTTCCGCATCGGTTTGGTGCGCATGGAGCGGGCCATCAAGGAGAAGATGAGCGTCTATCAGGAGCTGACGACGGCCATGCCGCACGACCTGATCAACGCCAAGCCGGTGATGGCGGCGATCCGCGAGTTCTTCGGGTCCTCTCAGCTTTCTCAGTTCATGGACCAGACCAACCCGCTTTCGGAGATCACCAACAAGCGGCGGCTCTCGGCGCTTGGTCCGGGCGGGCTGTCGCGTGAGAGAGCGGGCTTCGAGGTGCGGGACGTGCATCCGACGCACTACGGGCGCATCTGCCCGATCGAGACGCCGGAAGGTCCGAACATCGGCCTCATCAGCTCGCTGAGCTGCTTTGCGCGCATCAACGAATACGGCTTCATCGAGTCGCCGTATCGCAAGGTGAAGGACTCGCGGATTCTGGATTACATTGAGATCGCCAACGCCGGCGAGAGCGGCCTGCGGGTGGGCGACCACATCGAAAAGGAAGAAGCGAAGCGGCTGAACGAGAAGCTCGAGAGCGAGGGCAAGCGACCGATCGAAACCATTCCGTACAGCTTCTATCTCTCGGCGTGGGAAGAGGACAAGCACACCATCGCGCAGGCCAACATCGAGTTCAACGACGAGGGGGCGATCACCGAGGACTTGGTGAACGCGCGCCGCCAGGGGAACTTCGTATTGGTGAACCGGGCCGATGTGGACTACATCGACGTCAGCCCCAAGCAGTTGGTCTCGGTGGCGGCTTCGCTGGTGCCGTTTTTGGAGCACGACGACGCCAACCGGGCGCTGATGGGCGCCAATATGCAACGCCAAAGCGTTCCCTTGCTGGTGGCGGAGGCGCCGCTGGTGGGCACGGGCATGGAGGGAGTGACGGCGCGCGATTCGGGCGCGGTGATTCTGGCCAAGCGCAACGGGATCGTGGATTCGGTGGACTCGCAGCGCATCATCGTGCGCGTGGAGGGCGAACATCATCCCACGCAGCTTTCGCGCGAGGTGGGTTCGGACATCTACACGCTGATCAAATTCAAGCGCTCCAACCAGAACACCTGCATCAATCAAAAGCCGGTGGTGCGCGAGGGCGACCGGGTGATCAAGGGGCAGGTGATCGCCGACGGACCGTGCACGGAGCAGGGCGAGCTGGCTCTGGGACGGAACGTGCTGGTGGCCTTCATGCCCTGGCGCGGCTACAACTTCGAGGACGCCATTCTGATCAGCGAAAAGCTGGTGCGCGAGGATTACTACACCTCGGTTCACATCGAGGAGTACGAGATCGAGGCGCGGGACACCAAGCTGGGGCCGGAGGAGATCACGCGCGACATTCCCAACGTGAGCGAGCACGCGCTGCGCGATTTGGACGAGAGCGGCGTGATCCGCATCGGCGCTCAGATCAAGCACGGCGACATCCTGGTGGGCAAGGTGACGCCCAAGGGGGAGACGCAGCTTACGCCGGAAGAGAAGCTGCTGCGGGCCATCTTCGGCGAGAAGGCCGGGGATGTTCGCGACGCCTCGCTGACCACGCCTCCGGGGATCGAGGGCACGATCGTCGACGTGCGCATCTTCAGCCGCAAGGGTCAGGAGAAGGACGAGCGGGCCAAGCAGATCGAGGCGGAGTATGTGGCCAAGCTGGAGAAGAACCTGGGCGACGAGATTCGCATTCTCACCGACGAACGGCTCAAGCGGCTGGAGGCGATCCTGGGCGGCAAGGAGGTGCTGGCCGATCTGCACGACGAGCGGACCAACAAGCGCCTTCTGACCAAGGCGGCGATTCTGGACCGCGAGACGATCGAGCGCATCTCGACCAAGAACCTCAAGCGCATCCGCTACGCCGACAAGGATCCGCGGGTCAACGAGCAGATCGACGAGATCGAGGAGATGACCTCGCGGCAGATTGAAGTGTTGCGCAAGATCACCAACGAAAAGGTAGCCAAGCTGGCCAAGGGCGACGAACTGCCTCCTGGGGTGATCAAGCTGGTCAAGGTCTATATCGCCATGAAGCGCAAGCTCTCGGTGGGCGACAAGATGGCCGGGCGGCACGGCAACAAGGGGGTGATCGCGCGCATTCTTCCCGAGGAGGATATGCCGTATCTGCCCGATGGAACGCCTGTGGAGATCGTTCTGAATCCTCTAGGCGTGCCGTCGCGCATGAACGTGGGGCAGATATTGGAGACGCATCTGGGATGGGCGGCTCATGCTCTCGGCAAGAAGATTGCCGACCTTATTCGCGCCAACACGGACGCGGGTTACACGCGCGAAGTGATGAAGAAGGAGTTTGCCGGAACCGCGACGCTGCGGCAGTTGCTGGAGTTGGACGACGAGATGTTGCTGCGGGTGGGAGCGGGGATGGAGCGCGGCATCTGGTTCGGCACGGCGGTCTTCGACGGGGCGCGCGAGGAGGAGATCAAGGCCCTGCTGGCCTCTGCCGGATTGCCTTCGTCGGGCAAGACGGCGCTCTACGACGGCATGACGGGCGAGGTCTTCGAGCAGCCGGTGACGGTGGGCTACATTTATATGCTCAAACTCTCGCATCTGGTGGACGACAAGATTCACGCGCGTTCGATCGGGCCGTACTCGCTGATTACGCAGCAGCCGCTGGGCGGCAAGGCGCAGTTCGGCGGGCAGCGCTTCGGCGAGATGGAAGTGTGGGCGCTGGAGGCTTACGGCGCGGCTTACATCTTGCAGGAGCTGCTGACGGCCAAGTCCGACGACGTATACGGCCGCACCAAGATCTACGAGGCCATTGTGAAGGGCGAGGCGGCCATCGAGCCGGGTGTGCCGGAGTCGTTCAACGTGCTGATCCGCGAGTTGCAATCGCTGTGCCTGGACGTGGAGCTTATCAAGCGCGCGGACATCGTGCGCAAGGCGCCGGCGCCGGAATTGGCGGCGGCGGTGGCGGACTAGCTTTTAGCTTCTAGCTTCTAGCTTCTAGCTTCTAGCTCGGTCGCGCTGCCGACTAGTTTCGCGGCAGCCTGAAGGGCGCAAGAACAAGCTAGTAGCTAGAGGCTAGTAGCTAGAGGCTAGTAACTAGAGGCTAGTAGCTAGAGGCTAGTAGCTAGAAGCTAGAAACTGCAGTTCAGGGTTCTTCTTGAAAGCGGCCAGCGCCGCTGCCCGGGAAGGAAGGACCATTCAGAAATCCCGGGAAAAGCCGCGGCGAGTGGCTGAAAGGCCCGCCAAGGAGGGTCGCCTTGTTTCGTTCCAACCCGTTTGAACTTTCCAGCCCGATTACCGACTTCGACGCCATCCGCATCATGCTGGCATCGCCCGAAAAGATCCGCAGTTGGTCGCACGGCGAGGTCACCAAGCCGGAGACCATCAACTACCGCACCTTCAAGCCGGAGCGCGACGGTCTGTTCTGCGCCCGCATCTTCGGACCTGTGACCGACTGGGAGTGTCTGTGCGGCAAGTACAAGCGCATGAAGCACCGCGGCGTGATCTGCGACAAGTGCGGCGTGGAAGTGACGGTGAGCAAGGTGCGGCGCGAGCGCATGGGGCACATCGAGCTGGCATCGCCGTGCTCGCACGTCTGGTTTTTCAAGGGCCTGCCCTCGCGCATCGGCCACTTGCTGGACGTTTCTCTGCGCGATTTGGAGAGCATTCTCTACTTCGAGTCGTATGTGGTGGTCGATCCCGGCGACGCGCCCGTGAAGGAGCGGGAGATCATCAAGGACGAGAACAAGTTCCGCGAACTGGATCAGCAGTTCCGTCCTTCCGGCTTCAAGGCCATGATGGGCGCCGAAGCCATCAAGGAACTGCTCAAGCGGGTGCAGGTGGACGAACTGGCGATCGAGTTGCGGGAGCGGATGAAGACCGAGACCTCGGTGCAGAAGAAGATCAAGTACTCGAAGCGTCTCAAGGTCGTCGAGGCCTTCCGCAAGAGCGACAACAAGCCTCACTGGATGATTCTGGACGTGCTGCCGGTGATACCTCCCGAGCTTCGCCCGCTGGTGCCGCTTGACGGCGGCCGCTTTGCCACGTCGGATTTGAACGATCTGTATCGTCGCGTGATCAACCGCAACAACCGGCTGAAGAAGCTGATGGACCTGCACGCGCCGGAAGTGATCGTGCGCAACGAGAAGCGCATGTTGCAGGAGGCGGTGGACGCGCTGTTCGACAACGGCCGTCGCGGGCGGGTGCTGCGCGGGGCCAACAACCGCCCGCTGAAGTCGCTCTCCGACACGCTGAAGGGCAAGCAGGGGCGCTTCAGGCAGAATTTGTTGGGCAAGCGCGTGGACTACTCCGGCCGTTCGGTGATCGTGGTGGGGCCCGAGTTGAAGTTGCACCAGTGCGGGCTGCCCAAGAAGATGGCTTTAGAGCTCTTCAAGCCCTTCATCTATCACCGTCTTGAACAGACCGGCCACTGCACCACCATCAAGCAGGCCAAGGAGATGGTGGAGATGCAGGACTCGGTGGTCTGGGACATTCTCGAGGAGGTCATCAAGGACCATCCGGTGCTGTTGAACCGGGCTCCGACGCTGCACCGCCTGGGGATTCAGGCCTTCGAGCCGGTGCTGGTGGAGGGCAAGGCGATCAAGATTCACCCGCTGGTATGCACGGCCTTCAACGCCGACTTCGACGGGGATCAGATGGCCGTGCATATACCTCTCTCTCCCGAGGCGCAGATCGAAGCCAGCGTGCTGATGCTGGCCTCGCACAACATATTGTCTCCGGCCTCCGGTCAGCCGATCACGGTGCCCACGCAGGATATGGTGCTTGGGCTTTATTACCTGACCAAGGCCAAGAAGGGCGGCAAGGGCGAAGGCCGCGTATTCGCCAACACCGAAGAGATACTGATGGCTCTGGAAGCCAAGCAGGTGGAGACGCTCTCGCCGATTCGGCTGCGCTATACCGGCAAGGTTCTGGATATGACCACGGCCTACGACGATCAGGATTTGACGCACACCGAACCTGTGGACTTCAACAAGGAATACATCTCGACCACTGTGGGCCGCGTGATTCTGAACGACTCGCTTCCCCCTGGGATGCCGTTCATCAACGGCCTGCTCAAGAAGAAGGGCATCGGCCAACTGGTGAACTACTGCAACCAGAACCTCGGTCTTGAAGTGACGGTGGGAATGCTGGACCGGATCAAGACGCTGGGCTTCACCTACGCGACGCGCTCCGGCCTCTCGGTTGGCCTGGACGACATGGTGATTCCGGCCAGCAAATACACGGTGGTGGACGAGGCCGACCGGAAGGTGATCGAGGTCCAGAAGCAGTATATGGACGGCGCCATCACCAACGGGGAACGGTCGAACAAGGTGATTCAGATGTGGTCGGCGGTGACCGACAAGGTGGCCGACGAGATGTTCGGCAACATGAAGCGGGCGGACGAAGAGGGGACGATGAATCCGATCTACATCATGGCCGACTCCGGCGCGCGCGGATCGAAACAGCAGATTCGCCAGCTATCGGGGATGCGCGGCCTGATGGCCAAGCCATCCGGCGAAGTGATCGAAACGCCCATCACGGCGAACTTCCGCGAGGGGCTTACGGTGCTGGAGTACTTCATCTCGACGCACGGCGCGCGCAAGGGCCTGGCCGATACGGCGCTGAAGACGGCCGACTCCGGCTATCTGACTCGGCGGCTGGTGGACGTGGCCCAGGACGTGATCGTGACGGAGTACGATTGCGGAACTGTGGAAGGAATTTACGTTGGTTCGATCGTCGAGTCGGGGGAGATCATCGAGCCGCTGCGCGACCGCATCATTGGGCGGGTCTCGCTGGAACGGATCAAGGACTACGACGGCAACGTGGTCGTCGATGTGAACCAGGGCATCGACGAGGATATAGCCTCGGCGATCCAGGGCGCGGGTGTGGAGAAGGTGAAGATTCGTTCGGTGCTGACCTGCGAGTCGCGGCGCGGCATCTGCGCGCTCTGCTACGGGCGCAACCTCGGTTCGGGACGGATGGTCGAGATGGGCGAGACCTGCGGCGTGATCGCGGCGCAATCCATCGGCGAACCGGGAACGCAGTTGACCATGCGCACCTTCCACGTGGGCGGCACCGCCAGCCGGGTGCAGGACAAGTCGCGCCTGGACGCCAAGAACAACGGCTTCGTGCGCTTCATCAATCTGAACTATGTGGAGAGCAAGGACGGTACGCTGGTGGCCATGAACCGCTCCGGGGCGGTGGCCATCCAGGACGAGCGCGGCCGCGAGAAGGAGCGCTATCAGGTGGTCTACGGCGCGCGCCTTCGGGTGAAGGACGGGGAGCACGTGAAGCTGGGCCAGTTGCTGGCCGAGTGGGACCCCTACACCTATGCCATTCTTACGGAGATCGGCGGCACGGTGCAGTTCAAGGATTTGCAGGAAGGCATCACGCTCAACGAAGAAGTGGACGAAGTGACCGGCCTCTCGCGCTGGGTGGTGGCGGACGCTCCCGACGAGAAGCGGCAGCCGGCCTTTGTGGTGAAGAACGCCAAGGGGCAGAAGCGCTATCTGCTGCCGCGGGGCGCTCACCTGATGGTGCAGGACGGCGACGAACTGGGTCCGGGCGACGTGCTGGCCAAGATACCCAAGGAGAGCACCCGGACCAAGGACATCACCGGCGGTCTGCCGCGCGTGGTCGAGCTGTTCGAGGCGCGCAAGCCGCGCGAGACGGCCATCATCAGCGAGATAGACGGCGTGGTTCGTTTCGGCGAGGTGGCCAAGGGGCAGCGCAAGATCTACGTGACGGCGGACAACGGCGACGAGAAGGAATACTCGGTGCAGCGCGGCATTCACGTCAACGTGCAGGAAGGCGAGCGGCTGCGCGCGGGCGATCCGCTGATGGACGGCCCACTGAACCCGCACGACATTCTGGCCGTGCTGGGCGAAAAGGAGTTGCAGGCATACCTGGTCAACGAGATCCAGGAGGTCTACCGCTTGCAGGGCGTGGCCATTTCGGACAAACACATTGAGGTGATCGTGCGCCAGATGCTGAGGTGGGTGCGCATCGACGAGGTAGGCGATACCAACTTCCTGCTCGATCAGCAACCGGACCGCTTCCGCTTCCGCGAGGAGAACGAGCGGGTGCTGGCTCTGGGCGGCCGACCGGCGACTGGGCGGCCGCTGTTGCTGGGCATCACCAAGGCGTCGCTCTCGACCGACAGCTTCATCAGCGCGGCCAGCTTCCAGGAGACGACGCGCGTGTTGACCGAGGCCAGCATCAACGGCATGGTGGACAACCTGCGCGGCCTGAAGGAGAACGTGATCGTCGGGCGTTTGATTCCCGCCGGAACCGGGCTCGAGTACTACCGCAACGTTCAGCTCTCGCCGGAGCTGGAGGAAGCAGCGGCCCGCGTTCAGCAGGAGGTCACGGCCGAGATCGAAGCCGCCGAGCGCGAACTTGAACTGATGCGTCAGGAGGGCGAAGCCGAGGAGATGGCGGCCGAGTAACCGCCTGCGGCGGAGCCGGCATCCCCTTCAATTTCGTATCACTCAACCTAAAGGCCCGGCTTAACCGCCGGGCTTTTTGTCTTCCGCAATGATGGGCCGAAAGCAGCGGACACGTTTTCCAGCCTTCGATGAAGATCGATCGCTTGGCTGGATTTCGCCCCAGTTTGAAGCGGTCTTCAACAATCGCCGGGACAATGCGGGGGAGATGGCTCGAACTCGAATTGCAATCCGATTCGTTTTCACATCGAAGCGCACCGCGAGCCGGATTTTTTACGACGGTTCGATCTGGTCGATGGAGAACTCGCGCGCATATCCGGCGGGTTCGGCGGAGATTCTTACGCGCAGGCTGCCGGCCGCGTCGCAACTGTATTCTTCGCGGACGACAATTCCGTCAGGATGTCCGAGCGGAGTTACCGGGAGGGCGGCCAGGTCGGAGCGGCCCTGCAACTCCGGATCGAAGGGAAACTGAATCTGGCCCCAATTGGCTATCTCGCCGCAGGGCTGTCCTTGCCGGTCCATATGCGAGGACTCCAGATAGCGGAAGTGGCCGATGTTATGCGCCGGCCGGTAGATGCGCTCAGCGCGCAGCGCAGGCGCGCCGGGGGCCGGCAGGCGCAGTCCGTGAGGAAAGATGAGGTCGAAGAGGATGCTGCCGCCGTGGTCGGCTTCGCGCCAGATGCCGAAGTTGCGATTGAATTGGTCGCGGATAGATTCCTCCGGCGATTGGCTGGCCGAGGCGGCGGCGCGAATGGCCAGGCCGATGGCGCTGGCGGAACGCATATAGGCGGAGCGGCGCACCTTGCGTCCGAAGCTCTCGCGCAGAATGCGGGCGACGGGGGGCAGCTCGGCGCCGCCGCCGGTGACGTAGAGGGTATCCAAAGAGCGCTCGGAGTGCGCGGCCAGCAGATTCTCGATGACCGCGCGGGTTTGCTCGATCAGCGGGCGGCAGCGCTCGTAGTATTCGTCCACAGGGAGGGTGAGCGGCTCCCATCCGGCGCGAACCCGCTCCAGATCGAGGGTGATCTTGCGCGTGTTGGCATTCAGGGACTCTTTCTTTTCTCGGCACTCCTCCAGGAGACGGTAACTCTCCGGCGCGGTGAGCTTGCCGGCTTCGCCGAGTCGCTCCAGGACGAGGTCGGCCAGAATTTTGTCGAAGTCGTCGCCACCGAGCGAGGGGATGCCGTCGGAGGCCTCGACGGTGTGCTCCGTCTCGCCCAGGGTGACCAGCGAAACGTCGAAGGTGCCTCCGCCGAGGTCGTAAACCACCAAGCCGTTGCCGGCCCGGCTCTTGCGCTCGGCTCCGTTGCGGTGGGTGAACTCGATGGCCGCCGCGGAGGGCTCGTTGATGAGTCCAAGCACCGTGAAGCCCGCCTCCCGCGCCGCTTCCTCGGTGAGGTAACGCTGATTGCTGTTGGCGTTGGCGGGAACTCCGAGCATCGCCTCAAGGCGCTCCGCAGGTTCGGCCGCCAGGTTGGAGTGCTCCAGAAGCTGCGTCTTGAGGGCCGCCATCATCTCGGCCATCAACAGTCGCAGCGGCAACATCTGGCCGGCGACCGGCACTTCGGTATGCGGCCCGGCGGTGCGCAGGGAACGCTTGAGGGAGCGCAGAACCGTCCAGCGCTCATCCTCCTGCGCGGCGATCGCCTCCCAACCGTAGCGGCGCAAGTCTCCGTTTACCGCAACCACGGGGGGAAACCAGTCGCGCGTCTGCCCGTCCGGAGCGTCGAAGTTGACAAGCGGAAAGTTGCCCCGGTCCACGGAGGCCACCACCACGCGGGTCGTGCCGAAATCGATGCCGATTTTCATCACAGTCAAGTTTACCGCGAAGAGGGAAAGCCCGAAGATCGGCATCGCTCTCGATCGCGGCGACGTTTCTCGGCGTTGACCGAAAAGCAACTGCAATAGTAGCCAAAGGTACGAAATCGGAGGATAATTTTCTCATGGCGACGCCGCCCGTCTTCGACCCACCCATCTCCGTCGCGGAGTATCTCTCGACGGTCTACGAGCACGACTGCGAGTACGTGGACGGAGTTATCGAGGAGCGCGGCTTGGGCGAGTTCGAGCATTCTTTCCTGCAATTGTTTTTGGGCAGCATCTTTGTCGCCCATCGCGCGGAATGGGGCGTGATTGCCGTCTCCGAGCAGCGCGTCCAAACCCAGCGCGACCATTTCCGCGTACCCGATCTTGCCATTCTGCGCTCAGGGACGCCGCGTGAGCGCATCCTCACCCAGCCGCCGCTGTTGGTCATCGAGATTCAGTCGCCGGAAGACACCTTACGCCGCACGGCGGCCAAAGCAGCGGAGTATCTCAGCTTTGGCATTGAGCACGTATGGGTCATCGACCCATATGCCCGCGTCGGCTATCGCGGCACATCGGATGGATTGGAACTGGCCCTCTCTGGCGAACTCACGATTCCCGGAACTCCTATCCGCATTGTGCTGGCGGAGCTATTCGCGGAGTTGGACCGGGTGTAATCGCATTGCTCACGCGTTGATCGCCATGCCCTCGACAGCTCCGTAGGCATCCAGCAGCGACTCCGCCAGCGTGGGATGGGCGTGGACGGTGAACATCAGTTCCTCCACCGTGCCTTCCAATTCCAGCACGGCGACGGCTTCGGCGACTAACTCCGTGGCTTGCGGGCCTAAGATATGTACGCCGAGAATCTCGCCGTACTTGGCATCGGAAACGATCTTCACAAAGCCGTCGTGATTGCCGAGGATGGTGGCCTTGGAGTTGCCCGCGAAGGGGAACTTGCCTATCTTGACTTCGTAACCTTTGTCCTTGGCCTGCGTTTCTGTAAGTCCCACCGATCCGATCTGCGGCTCGGTATAAGTGCATCCTGGGATGCGGTCGCGGCGGATGGGACGGAAGGCGCTCCCCGCAATCTTTGCGGCGGCAATCAGGCCGGCCATCGAGCCTACATGGGCCAGTTGCGGCAGCCCGGCCACTATGTCGCCGATGGCAAAGACACCGGGTTCCGCGGTCTCCTGCGCCTCGTTGACCTTGATAAAGCCGCGCTCCAGTTCGATAGCGGTCTTTTCCACGCCGATGTTAGCGCTGTTCGGCGCGCGGCCCACGGCTACCAATACTTTTTCGGCTTCCTTGACCTGCGTCTTGCCGTTGGCGTCGGTATAAGTCACCCTCACGCCGGTTTCGGTCGTCTCGACCGACTCCACCTTGGCGCCGGTATTGACGTCGATGCCGCGCTTCTTGAAGAGCCGCGTCAGCTCCTTTGAAATCTCCTCGTCCTCGACTGGGACCACTCGCGGCAGAAACTCGAGGACGGTAACTTCCGCGCCGAAGCTGCGAAAGATGGAAGAAAACTCCATGCCCACCGCGCCCGCGCCGATGACGATCAGCGACTTGGGAGGCTGACCGATGGAGAGTATCTCGATGTTTGTGAGAATGCGGTCGCCTGCTGTAAGTCCGGGAAGCATTTTGGCCTCGGAGCCGGTGGCCAGGATGACATTCTTTGCCTTCACTTGCGAGTTAGTCTCGCCGCCGGTAACTTCTACTGCGTGTACGCCGTCTTGCGCGGGGCCGGTCAGCCGGCCGTAGCCCGCGATAACCGCGATCTTATGTTTCTTCATCAGGAAATCGAGGCCCTTGACGTGCTTCGCTATGATGGCGCTCTTGCGTTGGAGCACGGCGGTCCAGTTGAGCGCGGGCGTACCGATGCCTTCAATGCCGAACTCGGCGGCGCGCTTGAAATGGTCCCATATTTCGGCGTTGAAGAGCAGCGCCTTGGTGGGAATGCAGCCGACGTGCAGGCAAGTGCCGCCCAGCTTGTCGGTCTTTTCGATCAGCGCCACTTTCAGCCCATACTCCGCGCCGCGAATGGCCGCCGTGTAGCCAGCCGGCCCGCCGCCAACGATCGCCACATCGTAAATCGTCTCTGCCAAGGTCTCAGTCAAGGGGAAACTCCATTCCGCGGCGCGCTGGTGGGGCGCACAGTCACTGTTTAGTTTAATGCTCTTGGGTCAATCGCATCTCCGACTTAATTAAATCGGCTGCCGTGCGCATCGTCTCCGGCTCGTCGCCGAAGCCCTCGATCCAGTGCACCTCCGGCTCGCGCCGGAACCAGGTCAACTGGCGCTTGGCGTAGTTGCGGTGGCCCTGCTGAGCGGCGGTGATTGCTTCCTCAACTACCCAAGAGTCCCGCAGCACGGCCAGTGCCTGGCGGTAGCCGAGCGAGTCTAAGGCTTTTAGCTGCCCGTAGCGTTGCAGGAGGCCGCGCGTTTCCTCGACGAGTCCAGAGGCGAACATGGCGGCGCAGCGGCGGTTGAGCCGGTCGTAAAGAGCCTCGCGGGGCGGGTTCAGCCCGATCCGCAGCAGCCGGAAGCCGGTGAGCGGATCGCGGGCAAGAACTTGTGAGAGCGGCTTGCGCGCGGCCAGACAGACTTCGATGGCGCGAATCAGCTTGGGCGTATCGTTGGCATGAATGCGGGCTGCGGAGGCCGGGTCAAGGCGGCGCAGCAGCCGGTGCAGCCAAGCCGCTCCGTGGCGACTGCGGCTGCGGTTGAGGCGTTCGCGCAGCTCGTGCTGGCGCTTCGGCCCGGCAAATAGGCCGTCGGTGAGCGCGCGCAGGTAGAGGCCGGTTCCACCGGTGACGATGGGCAGGCGGCCGCGCGCCGCAATGGCCCGCAACGCGGCCCGCGCGACCCGGCTGTACTCGCCCGCCGTAAACGGCTGGTCGGGGTCGGCCACGTCAATGAGATGATGCGTCAGCCGCGCCCGCTCCTCGGCGGATGGTTTGGCCGTGCCCAGGTCCATGCCGCGATAGACGGCGACCGAGTCGCAACTGACGATCTCGCCGCCGAAGCGCTCGCCCAGAGCCAGCGAGAGCGCCGTCTTGCCGCTGCCCGTGGGGCCCAGCAGCAGCACGGCCAGCGGGGCCTGGATCTCATCCAAAGGGCTGCTCGACGCAGTCGTCACAGCCGCCACCATCCGGGAGGAAATATCCATTTCGGATTGGTGTGGAAGAGCCACCAGAGGCAGATCGCCGCTGCCAGCATCACCAGCCCAAAGATTTGGTTACGCCGGTAGCGCCGCGTCTGCTCCGCCCGCCGCGCTTTCTCGGCCATCATTTGCTTGTAAGGTTTGATGCGGAGTTGAACCATTGTGCGTCACCGGACCAATTGCAGGACGCGGCTCATTTCATTGACCCCGTGGAGCAACGATGCAATGAGGTTTTCTGGCACCTGCGCATTTTGTCGGGTATACGCGAAGAAGGTTACTGCCGCCGACGGGATGATTGCATCCCATTCGTCATCGTGCTTTTTGTACTTGTAATTATCCGTTTCATTAACCTGTTCCGAGTTCAAAGCCTTTATCCAAGTCTCGATATTGCGTCGAGGAACCAGCCGCGCAATTCGTTCGTTCTTGATACTAATATCTTTCACTCTCTGTTCATTTGAATTCTCCAGCGCCTTGTCCATTTTTCCAAGACGCTGGGCAACTGTGCCTGTATCTGCGTCAACGACAGCAATCAACCAAGTATTTTTCCTTGCGTTTGCGATCCTGTACGCAAGGACTTCATTCGCAAACTCATTGATGACAAAGTCGTATCCGCATCCTTTGGGCGATATCTTCGAACGAATGCCAGTTATCCCGCATTTGTTCAAGTATCTCTTTGCAAATGAAAAAGTCCGCTCATCTTCGCAAAGGACAACCACTGCCGTCGGCTTATTCATTCTCCCAGCCTCGCGCGATTACCTCTGACGGCGGAAGGACACCATCAAAGTCCGTCTTGAACTTTTCCGTCCTCACGTGCCCATTCTCTTCGCGGAAGAAGCGAAGCCCATACGATTGCGCCCAAAGATTGAGAATCTCCGGATGGTGTGAAATGAGAATAAGTTGCCCTTTGCTGTCTTCGACAGCGTCCTGCGCCGCAGACAGCCAGGGCTGTATCTCGCGCAAGGAGATGAAGTTATCCGGCTCGTCGATAAAGACTGTGTGGCCTTTGGCAAGGACAAAATGAATGACCATGTAAAGCCCAATCAACATCCGCTGTCCATCGGAAAGCTCGGATATTAGATATTTTCCTTCTCCATTTTGTGGAGCCGAAAAAACTGCATGTAACTTTTTTACTCCACCTTCGACGTTTAAGAGCGGCAACGACTGAAAGCCCGGCAATATTTCTTTCAACTCCGTAAGAAAACGGGCATTGTTCTCCGGTTCTACCTGTATTAAATGGCGATACCATGGGGCCAGGTTGGATAGATCGTATTCAGGCACCTCATCTTCTCCGTCAGCCGTATCCTCCATTTCCTCCGGATATGGATCAATTTGAAAACAGTGCAAGGTCTTCATCCATGCAATGAAACGTCTAACCTGTAAATTGCTCCCCTGGGCCAACTGCAATGCGGATTGTTTCGACTCCCACGGAAGTGCTGTTGCTTGCGTACCTTCGTTGTTGAAGAAGTGAATCTTACCATCGGCGAACTCGAAAACCGGAAAACCGGATGCCGTAAGTCTTTCAACACCGATAGACGGTAGTTTGGATTCCGGTGCATACCGAATCTCCAGCCGGTATACAAAAGTCTTCTCATCGAGCAGAGCTTCGATTTCAAAAACCTGAAGAGGGCGGTCCTGCCAGCGGGTTCGCGTCGATTGAGTAAAACGGCTTTCGTCGCCCTCAATAAACCACTTCACGAACAAAATCGCATCCAGCAGCGACGACTTCCCGCCTCCGTTGGCTCCCAGCAGCAGTTGTTTCCGCTCCGGCTTGTACTCGAAGTTGACGAAACAACGAAAGTTGTCGATGTAAAGTCGTTTCAGCATGGCAGAATTATACGTCGATTGCCCATTTCCGTCGCTCCGGTTTGACTTCCCACCCCCGGTTTGCTCAGATAACCTTTCGGGGTCTGAGAAGACTACTGAGTGTTTCACAGATGGCCAGGCGGATTTGGTTTGCAATCCCGCAGGGGCTAAAGCCCCAATATCTTCTGGCCGTCTTTCGGCACGACTGAAGTCGTGCCCTAAAAAGAAACTGCTTTCCGTGGATGGAGCAAGTTGTTGATTCAAAAAGCAAAATGCTTTGGGGCGGATTTCGGTTCGTCCCTACGGGACGGAGAATCTTTTGTTCAACGCAACCCCAGGACTGCGCTTCGCTTGTCCTGGGCTATTATCGGTTCTCCCTCCGGGAGAAAGTGCTAAGGCTGTTTCATTCCCTCGCGGGTCGGCGAAGACGGTGGACGACTGACACAAAGCGGACGATTGAAAGACGCTCTGGTGAATCACGCTCTGGAAAGAACGGGGATGCAACGATGAAAGTGCTGATTTTGGGTTCAGGGGGACGTGAGCACGCGCTGGCCTGGGCGGTGCAGCGGAGCAAACGGGTTACGGAGGTGGTCTGCGCGCCCGGCAACGGCGGCATGGCGCAGATGGCGCGCTGTGTGCCGGTGGACCTGAAGGACCTGGACGCTATGGTGGGTCTGGTCCAGGCCGAGCGGCCGGGGCTGACCATCGTCGGGCCGGAGCTGCCGCTCTCGCTGGGCATTGTGGATGAGCTGCGGGAGCGCGGGCTGCGCGTCTTTGGGCCGACGCGAGCGGCGGCGATGCTGGAGAGCAGCAAGAGCTTCGCCAAGCGATTCTTGCAGCGGCACCAGATTCCCACCGCCAACTACGCCGTCTGCCACAGTGCCGCCGAGCTTGAAAAGGCGGTCGGCATCTTCCATCCGCCAATTGTGGTCAAGGCCGACGGGCTGCACGCCGGCAAGGGCGTGATTATCTGCGAATCGCGGCAGACGGCCATCGAAGCCGCCGAGGGCCTCTTCAGCGGCAAGCTGCTGGGCGAGCGGGACCGGCAGGTGGTCATCGAGGAGTTCCTGGAGGGGGACGAGATCAGCTTTCTCTGCCTGGCCGACGGCAAGCACGCGCTGCCGCTGCTTCCGGCGCAGGATCACAAGCGCATCGGCGAGGGCGATACCGGGCCGAATACCGGCGGCATGGGAGTCTACTCGACCGATGCGATGCTGGAGCCTGAGATGGCCGAATGGGTTCTGCGCCACATCGCCGGGCCGACGGTGCGCGGCATGGCCGAGGAGGGCGCGCCTTTCAGCGGGGTGCTTTACTGCGGGCTGATGATGACCGCGCGCGGCCCGCGGGTGCTGGAGTTCAACGTCCGCTTTGGCGATCCCGAAACGCAGGCCATTTTGATGCGCCTGGAGAGCGACTTGGTGGACGCGCTGGAGGCTTGCATCGACGGGCGGCTGGCCGAGACCGAGTTGCGCTGGAGTCCGGGCGCATCGGCCTGCGTCATTGCCAGTTCGGCCGGCTATCCGGGCAGTTATCGGACGGGTCTGCCTATCGGGGGATTGGAGGATGCCGCCGCGTTGCCTGGGGTTGAGGTCTTCCATTCCGGTTCTTCGCGGCGGGAAGGCCAGGTCTTCACCGGCGGCGGCCGCGTACTTGGCGTTACCGCCGCGGCGGCTTCGCTGGCGGAGGCGCTGGAGCGCGCCTATGAGGCCATCGCACTGATTCAATTTGAGGGAATGTACTACCGGCGGGACATCGGTCACCGCGCCATGAGGAAAAAAACGTAGGCGCGACCGCTTTCCGCTTCAGTTCAGGACGGGGTGCGGATCATTCCCTTTCCAGGCATCGTTCTCTTGCGCCTGCTGCGCGGCTGTCTTCCGCTGTTTGAAACAGACGCGACAGAGCACGGGCCTGCCTTGAGTGGGCTTGAATGGAACCGTGGTGGCCTCTCCGCACTCCGCGCAATTGGTCCGGGTCTCGGGGCGCACCCTCGATCCTCCGCGAGCGCGCTTGGCCTTGCACTGCTTGCAGTGCCGGGGATCGTTCTTGAACTGCTTATCGTGGAAGAATAGCTGCTCGCCGGCCGTGAAAACGAACTCGGCGCCGCAATCGACGCACTTCAAAACTCTGTCTGAAAATTCCATGACCGGCTTCCCCAAAGAAGGAAAACTCTTTGAAATCGGCCATGATCCCAGACTCCTTGCCGGTCCCGTTTCCCTGTCTTCGTTCGCGTATTCAAAACAAGGGCCCGGCCGCTGTATATTATGAGCGGCAAATCGTTTGTCCGCCCGGCAAACCGGGAGACACCTAACACTACCACGTCGCGCGTGGGCTTAGCTACATATGCAAACGACAAACACGACATACCGCCCCGGCATTGTCTTCGATCTTTCCCCCGCGCTTTCTTCGGGGGAATACCGGGGCGGCCATAGCTATTCGGTTGAAACTAGTCCTGCTCTTTGCGAGCCTTCTTGCGATTCCGCTTGCGCGCCAAAGCCGCCTTTACGCGTTTTTTCTCGCCGGGCTTCAGGTAGTAGGAGTGACGCTTGACTTCCTTGATGATGTCCTCCTGCTGTACCTTCCGCTTGAACCGGCGCAGCGCGTTTTCGAGCGGCTCGCCTTCCTGTAAGCGAACCTCCGCCAAAGAATCCCACCTCCAAACCTGCCATCAGGCATCCTTCATGATACTCGAATCACAGTGACTTGGGTCAAGCATCGAGTCTTTATTTTATTTTTATTTTTAGCATGAGCGCTCGAGAGGCCGCAAAGAAGGCTAAATAGCCTTGTTAGTCCCGTTTTGGGACTGGCAGGTCCCGATTCATCCGTCGCTCCAATCGAATACACTGAGCCGGAGGCCTTGACCCATGATTCGCGGCTACCAGGGGCGGCTGCCCCGAATTCCCGCCAGTTGCTACGTTGACCTATCCGCGCAGGTGATCGGCGACGTGACGCTCGGCGAGCGCTCCTCGGTGTGGATGAATGCGGTCTTGCGCGGCGACGTTCATTCCATCCGCGTGGGCGGCAATTGCAACGTGCAGGACTGCGCCGTGCTCCACGGCCAGCGCAATCTCTATCCGGTCGTGGTGGGCGATTGGGTGACCGTTGGCCACAACGCGACGGTCCACGGCTGCGTGGTCGAGGATGCGGTATTGGTTGGCATGGGAGTCACGATTCTCAACGGCAGCCGCATCGGCGAGGGGTCGATCCTTGCCGCCGGCGCCGTGATTCCGGAAAAGACGGTGGTGCCGCCGCGAACGCTATGGGCCGGGGTTCCCGCCAAACTTCGCCGCGAACTCTGCGACAAGGACCGCGAACTGATACTCGAGTACGCGCGGAACTATCTGGATTACACGGAGGTCTATCTGAGAGAGGCGGGCAACTGAGAAGGCGCTCCGCGAGATGGGGGGCGCATTGCGTCATACGGACTCGATGGCGTTGATCTTTTCGGCGACCTCGACGGCCAGGGTTTCGGATTGCGCCGGGAAGGATTGACGCTCCCGAGAGGGAAGTTCGCCGAGGAGTTCGGCATAGGGAGCGGGTTCGCAGCCAGGAAACGCGGCGAAGCCAATGGCGTCGGCCATTCTGCAACTGACGCTGATCAAACCGGGGATGCCCCAGGGCGCATCCTTCCGTCTTGGCGCATGATGATCGGCGACGACGGCATCGAATCCGGCGGGCAGCTTCCAATCCGCGACCAACTCTCGCCCGGTCTCGCAATGATCCCATCCGAACATTTCCTGTTCGGCGACAAGAATGCTGGCGGGGGAACCTTGATGCGCGCCCAGCAGGAGGGTGTACTCGTTGGGGCGCAGGACCGCCAGCCCCAATCTTCCGACATCGTGCATAATGCCGGCGGTATACGCGGTATCCCTGTCCATGAATCCCCCGGAAGCCAGTTGCTGGGCGATCAGGGCACAGGCCAGATTGTGCCTCCAGAGGGCCCGCATCGAGGGATGGCCGAGATTCTTGCCCAGATAGGTTCTTACCCCGACGGTAAGGCACAACCCCTGGAGGTGGTTAGCGCCGAGGACGGCAATGGCCTGCAGGACGCTGCTGGCGGGAACGCGAAGCGAATAGAGGCAGGAGTTGGCGATGGTGAGGACTTCGCTGGCGAAGGCCGGGTCGGACGAAATCAGGTCGCTGAGTTGGTGCAGTTGCACATTCTCGCTGCTCGCCAATTGCAACACCTGAATCGCGACTTGAGGAAACGGGGGCAGACGAAGATGAGTCCAGGGCACGGCTGACATTTCCTCTTTATGAGTCTCGGTTTGCGACATACAGTCTCCATTCATCCATACTCATCCATACGACCCGATCGACGAGGGCGAACTTTCCGGCATTGTCGCGCGCAACCGTTCAGATTATCCTTCACCGCTTCAGCGGGACCGTAGTATCCATTTCGGCGGGCGGGCCGCCTTTCTTTAGCGGCTTTCGCTTGCGTTTGCGAAATAGGATTCCAGAATCCGCCTGGAATGAAATGCCGCCCGGACAGGCCACCGATTGCGAGCGGTCCGCTTACGACCTACGCGCGGGCGAGGATCGCATATTCCGCAGTTTTCCGGCTTTTCGGATAGGCTGGTCCCATGAGCGTTTTCGACGAGAAGCGGGCGGAGTTGGAGCGGCACGAATTCATGATGGGCGTGGAGCGGGGCAGGCTGGCGGTGGCGCTGGATATGCTGACCGACGCTCTGATCCTGGTGGGCCAGCACGGGGTCTACTGCGCCTCCAGCCGCAATCTCGAAAGGCCGGCACTGGACCTGGAGGCGATTCTGAGCGACATGGAGGGCGCCAAGGCGCTGGTTCAGTCGGTGATGGAGGAACTGCGCCAACAGCGGGAGGCCGCGCGGTAGGCTTCGGCGGGCAGGGCAATCGCATTTCAAAACATCTCCAGAAGTTTGCTGCGGAAGGCATCATCCCATCCGGCGCGTTTGAATTTGCCGCGCAACGAACCTTTGGATCCTTCTTTCCGCATGGCATTGATCACCATGTGCCGGAGCGCAGAAAGATTGTGCGGACCGTTGCTCAACCGGGTGCGGTCCTGATCCTCGTTCATCACCACGTCCAATCGCCAGTGCAGGCGATTCTCCACGCCCCAGCGCTGGCGTACTGCCTCATTGAATCGCTCCGGCGTCCGCTCCGCGCTGAGCAAGTAGTACGCCGTCTCGGTGGTGGTTTTCTCCGCCGTTTCCCGTTTCCGCTGTACCTTGCCGATGGCCTTCAGCCCGGGCCATTGGTGCTGCTTTTGCAGCCAGCCGATCTCGGTAGAAACCGTCGCCGTGCGCGTCTCGATCCGCCCGTGATCGGCCTCGACGACCGGCACTGCCGTGGCGGCCTTGCACGCAGGATCGTCCAGAAGCAAGATAACATCCTCATGCAGCGTGCCTTGATTGCCCTTCAGAGCCAGCGCGTAGTCGCCGCCCTGCTCCACGATCTGCGCGGCGATGGTGCGCAGGCAGTTGAGCGCGTCGGCGGTCACGATGGCGCCCTTCAGCGTCAGCATCTCCAGCAATTTCGGCACTGCCGTAATCTCATTCGACTTGGCATCGGTGGCAATTTGCGCCAGCACCAGGCGTTGCTCGCAGCCCCACGCGCTGACCATGTGCAGGACCGATTTGCCGCTGGCCCGGTCAAACGAGCGCCGTAAGACTTTGCCGTCAATGGCGATAACGCCCTGGCATTGCGCGGAAAACTGCGCCATGAACTGCTGAAATGAAGCGCGAAACTGATAAGGATCGAGATTGCGAAACAGACGGCTGAAGGTATTGGGGTGGGCTACCCCCATAAGCGCTAAGATAATAAATCGATTTGTGGTCTCCTCTTTCGGTTTGGCTCAGCCAGCGATGCGGCAATCCGGGCCCGATAGATTTCAAGGGGGATGCTGATTGGGTTGTAGGTTTGCGGCGTTCTTGCTTATCCGGCCGCAGCCCCCAGGGCAAGAGCCACCTTCTGGAACTCCGTCTTCCAGGGAAACGCCTTG
>Ga0181520_10003239_pt1 | contig 28821 bp, 24 predicted proteins | sample PEATcosm2014_Bin_29_FD_132451 | JGI IMG/M metagenome (GOLD analysis project Ga0181520, IMG submission 132451) | Peatland microbial communities from MTU Mesocosm Facility, Houghton, MI, USA - PEATcosm2014_Bin02_30_metaG | ecosystem: Environmental > Terrestrial > Soil > Wetlands > Peat | place...
TCGCTCAACAAGAAGCGCAAAACAAACAGCGCAACGAGAACCGCCTCCGCCACCAAGCCAGAAGACTCGGCTTCGAACTAACCATGATTCCGGCGGAGGTGTGAAGATGTTCCTTGGGAGACCGGGGAGTCCCTCTTTAGCTGAGAATCGCCTTGACTGTTACTTCCTTCCTTCCGTCGGTTGGAGGGGGCACGACGTTGCCTGCTACTGGCGAGCCGTCTACGGTTAGAGCGATCTGGTTGCCTTCGCCTTGGCGCTCGATGGCGATTTTGTAGACCACGCCGCGATAGCTGCGGGTGGCTGTGAAGCCGGGCCAGCTCTTGGGAATGACAGGGGCGATTTCAAGGCCGCCGAGCGAGGTGCGGATGCCTAGAATCCACTGCACGATGGCGTAGTAGTTCCAGGCCGCGGTGCCGGTGAGCCAAGAGTTCTTGGCTTCGCCAAAGCTGGGCGCGTCTTTGCCGGCGATCATCTGGGCGTAGACGTATGGTTCGCAGCGATGCAGGTCGCTGATCTCCTCGCGCGCCGAGGGGTTGATTCGGCTGTAGTAGTCGTGCGCCAGATCGCCGTGGCCGAGGCGGGTTTCGCCAATCATGATCCAGGGATTGACGTGGCAGAAGATGCCGGCATTCTCTTTGTATCCAGGAGGATAGGAGGAGATTTCGCCCATCTCAATGTAGTAGTGGGTGTAGGCGGGCTGCTGAACGACGATGCCGTGCTTGGTGGCTAGATGCTCGGCGACGGAGGCCAAGGCCTTTTCAGCCTTGCCGTCGTCAAGGCCGATGCCGGCCAGCGTGCAGTAGCCGTTGGACTCGATGAAGATCTTGCCTTCTTCGCACTCCTTGGAGCCGATTTTGCCGCCGAAGTCGTTGTAGGCTCTGAGGAACCACTCGCCGTCCCATCCGTGCTGCAGAATGACCGACTCCATCTTGGCAGCTTCGGCAATGTAGGTCGAGGCTTCGGCGCCAAGCCCGCGGCGGGCGGCGATGTCTGCCAGTTCGCGGCCGGCATGAACGAAGAGGCCGGCGATGAAGACCGACTCAGCGACTTTGCCGTCCTTGTTGGTGGTGGTCTGGAAGCTCTGGCCGGGCGTGTCGGAGAAACAATTCAGGTTGAGGCAGTCGTTCCAGTCGGCGCGGCCAATGAGCGGAAGTCCATGCGGCCCAAGGCGTTCCAGCGTGTAGTTAAAGCTTCGCTGGAGGTGGTCGTAGAGGGGCTTTTCAGAACCCGGCTCGTTGTCGTACTGGACCTGCTCGTCGAGAATGCTCCAGTCGCCGGTCTCTTTGATGTAGGCCGAGACGCCGATGATAAGCCAGTGCGGATCGTCGTTGAAGCCACCGCCGATGTCGTTATTGCCTCGCTTGGTGAGCGGCTGGTACTGGTGATAAGCGCCGCCGGTGGGCAGTTGCGTGGCGGCCAGATCGAGGATGCGCTCGCGGGCGCGCGCCGGAGCCATGTGGACAAAGCCGAGGAGGTCTTGATTGGAGTCGCGGAAGCCGAGTCCGCGGCCGATGCCGGACTCATAAAAGGAGGCCGAGCGGGACATGTTGAAGGTGGCCATGCACTGGTAGGCGTTCCAGATATTGACCATGCGGTTGGTGTGAATGTCGGGGGTATTGACCTGGAAGACGCCCAGAGTCTTGACCCAATACTCGCGCAGTTGCTCGAAGGCCGCGTCGGCCTGGGCTGGGTCGAGATACTTGGCGATCGTCGGCTTGACGAGCTTTTTGTTGATGGTCTGAGTGCCGGGAGGATCGAACTTTTCAACGACGGGATTCTCGTGGTAGCCGAGAACGAAGACGATCTGGCGGGTTTCGCCGGGCTCGAGTTCGAGCTTGGCCTGATGCGCGCCGATGGGCGACCAGCCGTGGGCGATGGAGTTGGTAAGCTGGCCGGCTTCAACGGTGGCGGGCTTGTCCCAACTGCGGTAACGGCCCAGGAAGGCCTCGCGTTGGGTGTCGAAGCTGCCGCCCTTGGCCGAGGTGGCGAAGTAGGCAAAGTGGTTGCGGCGCTCGCGGTACTCGGTCTTGTGATAAATGACGCCGTCTTCGACTTCGACCTGGCCGGTATTGAAGTTGCGCTGGAAGTTGGTGGCGTCGTCCTGAGCGTCCCAGAGGCAGAATTCAATCGAGGAGAAGGCCGAGATGGTGGCCTTGGTGGTGCGATGGTTTGTGACGGTGAGCTGCCAGATTTCCAGGTTTTCATCGAGCGGGACAAAGTAGCGGGTATGCGCCTCAATGCCGTTGTACTTGGAGCCGATGACGGAATAGCCCATGCCGTGGCGGCAGGTGTAGTCCTCGAGGGTGTTGCGCGTGGGCTGCCAGGAGGGCGACCAGAAGTCTTTGCTCTCGTCGTCGCGCAGGTAGATGTAACGCCCGCCGAAGTCCATCGGCACATTGTTGTACCGGTAACGGGTGATGCGGCGCAGGCGGGCGTCGCGGTAGAACGAGTAGCCTCCGGCGGTGTTGGAGATGATGCCGAAGTAGGCCTGGCAGCCAAGGTAGTTGATCCAGGGCAGCGGAGTGTCGGGTTGGGTAATCACATACTCGCGTGCCGAATCGTCGAAATATCCAAACTTCATTTGCGCGTACTCCCTCGAGGAATTCTCTGGTAAGTATAGCCCGCGACACGGAGCCTATCAAAACGCTTTGGCGAATGCTGAAAAGTCCTTTGAATTGAGCGGTTCCAGATTGACGCATGGGCCTGTAGCGGTACGGCCGGCGGGCGTGATGGAGACGGCGGAAGGGAATTGGCGGCAGTGCGGATCGGGCTGGATGCACGTGTGTCGTAGATCGTTGCCAAGGTTGACGCGAATGTGAGAAGATTTGGTGTTTTTGAAGATACCCTCAGCAATCAAGAAATGCGAAACCACAGAGATGGCGAGTTCTTTGTTTTTATCCTCCAGGTGTATGCAAGCAGGTCGAGAGTTTTTCAGAGCTGCTGCCGTGGCGGGGCTTTTCTTTTGCACCGCCGGCATAGCGCTTGGGGCCGATAATACAGCACAAATATCGATAAAAGTGGATCAGGTTGGCTATCCGCTGAGCGGCCCGAAGATCGCGCTGGTCAGCGCACCGGGGACAAGCTTTGAGGTCAAGCGCAGCAGTGACAACGTGACGGTTTTCAAGGGGAAGCTGACTCAGGCTCAGACGGACAGGAATAGCGGCGACAGGGTGCAGGCAGCGGATTATTCCGCGCTGCGAACTGCCGGGCGATACTATGTGGAGATTCCGGGCGTGGGGCGCAGTTGGGACTTCGATATTGGCCCGAATGTCTTTGACCGCACTTATTCGCTGGCGATGCTGGGCTTTTACGGACAGCGCTGCGGGACGGCGGTTGACCTGGGGCCGGAGTTTCCGGGCTACTCGCATCCGGCCTGCCACCAGCACGGCGAGTTCAACCCGACGTCCGGCAAGAGCGGCGTAAGAGACAACATTGGCGGCTGGCACGATGCGGGCGATTACGGCCGCTATATGGTCAACTCCGGCATTGCCACCGGTACGCTGCTATGGACCTGGGAGATCTATGGGCAGAGGATCAAAAAGATTTCGCTGCATATCCCCGAGAGCGGCAACGGCACGCCAGACATCTTGAATGAAGCGCGCTGGAATATCGAGTGGATGCTGAAGATGCAGGACACCGACGGCGGCGCCTGGCACAAGCAGACAAGCAGATACTTTCCGGGCTTCATTGCGCCAGAGGACGACAAGCTGCCCAGCGAGGTGATTGGGACCGGTTCGCCGCCTTACAAGAGCAGTTGCGCGACGGGGGATCTGGCGGTTGTGGGAGCGATTGCGGCGCGCGAGTACCAGCCCTACGATGCAAAGTTTGCCGCGCGGGCGTTGGATGCGGCGCGGCGGGCCTGGGCCTGGACGGAAAAGAACCCGAATGTGACTATCCAGAATAATCCTCCTGGAATCCAGTCCGGCGTCTACGGCGCGGCGAGTTGCCGCAGTGAAATGCTTTGGGCCGCGGCCGAGCTTTGGCGCACGACCGGAGAGGCGCAGTTCAACCAATACTTCCTGGACCATTATGCGGACTTTCTTGCCAGCCTGGATTCGCCTCCGGGAGAGAGCTGGAGTTCGCTGGGTTCGATGGGGTTGTGGAGCTACGCACTTTCTCCACGCAAAGGCGGAGAAGTGAAAGCGATTGCCGCAATCAAGGAGCGGACTATAGCGGGAGCGCGCGGAGTGGTAGTGCGGACGCGCGCCAATCCTTATCACGTGAGCCTGAAGGCCAGTGATTACGTATGGGGCTCGAATGGCGTTGCGGCCGAATACGGCATGTATCTGTTGATGGCCAATCTCTTCCAGCCGGATGCGAGATTTGTGGATGCGGCGCGGGACAATCTGCATTACCTGCTGGGGCGGAATACGTTTTCGCTTTCGTGGGTGACAAAGGTGGGGGAGCACCCATACCAGCATCCGCATCACCGGCCCAGCGCGTCGGGCAAGCAGCCGGGAGCATGGCCGGGGCTGTTATCCGGCGGGCCCAACAAGAATCGCGAAGACCATGTGCTGGCCGCGCTGCCCAAGAATCTGCCGCCGGCAAAGGATTACGTCGACACGCAGGACTCGTACGCAAGCAATGAGATTTGCATCAACTGGCAGGCTTCGCTGGTTTTCCTGCTGGCGGGTGAAATGCAATAGCTTCAAGGATCTCATCCGCGAAAAGCGGAGAAAAGATGCCCGCGGGCATTAGAGGAGTGGAATGCTTCAACTACATGTTGTTGACCTCGTTATCATCGTGGCCTACCTGCTGAGCACGGTATTTATCGGCTATTGGGTTTCCAAGCGCGCATCGCAGAGCATGCAGAATTACTTCCTGGGCGGCAATGCAATGCCCTGGTACATGCTGGGCATCTCGAACGCCTCGGGCATGTTCGATATCAGCGGCACCATGCTGCTGGTCTATTGGATGTTCGTCTACGGGCTGAAGAGCGTGTGGATTCCCTGGCTGTGGCCGACCTTCAACCAGATATTCCTGATGGTTTATCTCTCGTCATGGCTGCGCCGCTCCAAGGTAATGACGGGCGCGGAGTGGATCAAGACGCGATTCGGGACCGGGCGGGGCGCGCAACTGTCGCACATCATAGTAGTGATCTACGCCTTTGTCAGCATTATCGGGTTCTTCACCTACGGATTCAAAGGCATTGGCAAGTTTGCAGCCGAATTTCTGCCCTGGCATCTTTCGCCCAACCAGTACGCGCTGATTCTGATTGCCATCACGGCTGTTTATGTCATCAAGGGCGGCATGATCAGCGTGGTGATTACGGAAGTTGTCCAGTTCTTCATTCTGGCGATCGCCAGTTTTGCCGTGGGCATTATCGCCATGACCAAGGTGGCTCCGGAGACGCTGCACAAGATGGTTCCGGCCGGCTGGGACAATCTCTTCTTCGGCTGGCATCTGGGCCTGGACTGGGCAACCTTGCTGCCCGCCGCTACGGCAAAAATCTCCCAGGACAAGTACGAACTGTTCGGGTTCTTTGTGATGATGCTGCTCTTCAAGGGCATCCTGATCTCGGCGGCAGGCCCCGCACCAAACTACGATATGCAGCGCGTACTCTCCAGCAAGACGCCGCGCGAAGCCTCGATGATGAGCGCCTGGGTCAACATCGTGCTGACTCCGCCCCGCTACTTTCTCATTATCGGCCTGACCGTGCTGGCAGCGGCGTTCTTTGGTCCCGACCTCCGCGCCATGGGCACAAATCTGGATTTTGAAACCGTGCTGCCCATGGCGTTGGGGCGCTTTGTTCCCGCCGGCCTGCTGGGCTTCCTCATAGCCGGTCTGCTGGCGGCCTTCATGTCCAACTTCGCGGCTACGGTCAACGCCGCTCCGCCTTATTTTGTCAACGACATCTACAAGCGCTTCATCAACCCGAATGCGGCGCCCAAGACCTATGTGCGGCTCGCCTATGTCAGCTCCCTTGCCGTGGTTCTGCTCGGCGTTCTGATTGGATGGAATGTTACCAGCGTGAACTCGGTGGTGATGTGGATTGTCTCTGGACTATGGGGCGGCTACACGGCCTCGAACGTTCTCAAGTGGTACTGGTGGCGCTTTAACGGATACGGATACTTCTGGGGCATGATTACCGGTATTACAGCCGCGCTGGTGCTGGCCTTTCCAGGATTGCTTGACAGCCTGCCGATTGTGCAAAGCTTTCAGGCCAAGTATCCGGTCAATCTTGAAGTCACAATCGTCTTCCCGCTGGTGCTGGCAATTTCGCTTGTCGGCTGCCTGCTGGGAACCCTGCTGACCAAGCCCGAGGACGAGGCGGTGCTGATGGACTTCTACCGGCGCGTGCGGCCATGGGGCTTCTGGGGGCCGATCCTCAAGAAGGTTCTGGCCGAAGATCCCAGCTTCAAGCGCAACAAGGACTTCTTCCGCGATATGTTCAATATCGCCGTGGGAATTGTCTGGCAGATTTCGCTGGTGGCGCTACCGCTGTACGTCGTGATCAAGGAGTTCGATCGCGTCGCAATCACGGTGGGAGTAATTGCTGTCACCTCGCTGATTCTAAAATTCACATGGTACGACCACCTGGCCGAACGCGAGGTGGAAACCGAGAAAGAAAACACCAACGACGAGCAATTGGCGATCAAGGCATCGGGCTTGTAAAACTTATTGGCTCGAATATAAAAGGCGGCTGCCTTTCCGCATTGGAGGCAGCCGCTTTTGCAGTACCAAATCAAATATAAAATAGATTGAAGTTACCAAGCCCAGCGCCAGAAAGGTGCATTAGTTGAAAAACTCCCCGGTCACACCAATGGAAATCGATTCTCAAGGGGCTGGCGTCTCCGTCACGCGCATCCACTATCATGGCTGGCCGGATTGCTATTTACTGGCCAATTGCTGCATCGAGGCAGTTGTGGTTCCCGCAATCGGCCGCGTGATGCAGTTGCGGCTGAAGGGCGAGGCAGAGGGCGCTTTCTGGGAGAATCGAACGCTGGATGGGCAACTGCCGGGGGCGGGTACGCAGGAGTGGATTAACTTTGGCGGCGATAAGTGCTGGCCAGCGCCGCAGTCGGCCTGGCCACAGTTTCAAGGCCGCGAATGGCCGCCGCCGGTGGCATTCGATGCGCGGCCATTCGATGCGCTTGTTACCGAGCACGGCGTCAAGTTGACCTCGACGATCGATCCGGGTTACGGAATTCAGGTAGTGCGGCACGTCGATTTGGATACGGTCAAGCCAATTTTGCGGATCAGAACGGAATATCGCAAGATAGCGGGCGTGCCGGTCACGGTCAGCGTCTGGACGATTACTCAAATGCGGGAGCCAGAGCGCGTCTTTCTTCTGCTTCCGGAGGAGTCGAAGCTGGCCGGTGGTTTTGTGCGTTTGATGGAGGATGAGCCGGAAGGCCTGCGCGTCGACGGCCGGTTGCTTTCGCTGGCGCGCCACCGCGCCGCGTGCGCCAAGATTGGCTCGGATGCGCTAAGCATGGCTTGGGTGGGTCAGCATTGCACGGTTCGGATTGACGCGGAGGCTGGTCCAGGCGAGTATCCCGACGACGGCTCGATTACTGAGATTTATACAAATCCCGACCCGCTTGCCTACGTCGAATTGGAAACTCTAGGGCCTTTGACTATGTTACAGGTTGGCGAAGAAATCGAGCGGAGCACTGTTTACACGATCCTGCCCAGAACAACTTCCGACACGGATGTAGAAGCTCGCAAGATATTCTCAACTTAACGATTTCGTTAAAGCAGGTTTGCGTCCGATTGCCGGATTTTCAATAGCTGAACGCGGAGGAAGAGATGCAAAAGATTATCTTTGTGTTGTTGCTGTTTGCGCCCGCGTTGACATGGGCTGCAAAGGAAAAGATTGATCCGACCCAGTTTACTGTTGCTATTCATGTGCAACCCTCGCGTCTGGCCGATCCGTGCGCCCCTGGATGCATCTGGGTGCAGCACTTGAATGTGATCATCGACGGAAAGGAATACGAACTCTCCGATACGATCGCTCGAACAGATCTCTTGCGCGTGGGGGAGTATAAGGCGAGGATATTCAAGGATGAAACCGAGCGGCCATATGAATACCAGCGGACTTATGAATTTCTGATGCCGGATGGAGGAACGCGCAAGTACGTTGTGGTGGCAGAGACGGAATAGAGGTCGCTTCGATGGCGCAGGTTTAAGCTTCCACGGAGGAATCATGCAAAGAGAGTTTCCCGCAGCGCCGCTGGTGGGCGTTGGCGCGGTGGTGTTTGAAGCGGGCAGGGTGCTGCTGGTGCGGCGCGGGCGCGAGCCACTCAAAGGCCATTGGTCGCTGCCCGGCGGTCTTGTTGAACTCGGCGAGGAGTTGCTCGATGCAGTGATCCGCGAGGTGAGGGAAGAAACTGGCCTTGTAGTCGAGCCGATTGAACTGATTGAAGTGGTGAACCGTATTCATCGGGAAGAGAAGCGCGTCCGCTACCATTACGTCATTGCCGATTATCTCTGCCGTGTGACGGACGGCGTGTTGCGGGCGTCCTCCGACGCGGATGCAGTGCGTTGGGTCGACCGGTCCGAGTGGGATGCGCTAGGTCTTGATCCGGTAGCGGTGCGGGTGATTGAGGCGGGCTGGCGAAGAATGGAAGAAAGGTCGAGCGGAAGATGAAAGTAATCAAGCGCCTGCTGTGGGTTGTAGTTGTGCTGATTTTGCTTGCCTGCATGGGCTTCTGGGCGCGGCCGATCAGCTACATCAATCAAGCTCAATATGCGTGGGAGTGCGTCACTGGCGTGGAGAGCCGCTCAGTCCAGGTAGCGGGCCATCGCATTCATTATCTTGCCGAAGGGCCGGCTGACGGACCTGTGATTGTGCTGGTGCATGGACTGGGCGGCAGCGCCGAGGAGTGGCACAACGTGACGGCTTACTTGGTCAAGGCCGGATTTCGCGTTTATCGGCCCGATTTGCCTGGCTTTGGACGCAGCGAAAAGCCCGCCGATTTTTCATATTCTGTGTCGGATCAGGCCGAGATTGTGGTGGGTTTCATGGATGCACTGGGGTTGAAGCAGGTCAATTTGGGTGGCACATCGATGGGCGGATGGATCTCGCAGATTGTCGCCAGCCGTCATGGGGAACGTGTGCGCCGGCTGATACTCTTCGACGCGGTCGGGCTTTACCAGAGGCCCACATGGGACACACGGCTCTTTACGCCTAACACGCCGGCCGAGATCGACCAACTGGACGCGCTGCTGATGCCCAATCCGCCCAAAGTTCCGGGGTTTATCGCGCGGGACATTCTGCGCTTTTCCAACGACAGAGCATGGGTGATTCACCGGGCTGTGGATGCAATGATGACCGGCAACGACACCACTGACAAACTGCTGCCGGAGTTGAAAATGCCGGTGCTGATTGTGTGGGGTGCTGAGGATCATATTGCGCCGCTCAGCGAGGGCGAGAAGATGCATGGCTTAGTGCCGCAGTCGGAACTAGAAGTCTTTTCTGGTTGCGGACATCTGGCTCAGATTCAATGCTCGGATAGGATCGGACCCAAGCTGGTGGAGTTTGTGAAGAAGTAGAGTCTAGAAGATCCATCGCGCGGTTAGCACCAGCTCATGGTTATAGCTGTGAAAGTGGCTGGCGGCAATCTGCATACCCGCGCCGACGGCCAGGCCGGGACGCGATTTGGGGTCGGAAGGGTGCAATCCGCATTTGCCGAAGATCAGCCCTGGTGTAATAAACTCCTGCGTCTTTCCGTCGTTTGTTCCGCCCTTGTAAAAAGTGGCGTTACTCTCCAATTCCGGCCAGAAGAGCTTGGCTACGCGGTACTGTGCGACAGTATTCCAGGCTACTGGGCGGCCAACGGTGGTAATGGCAGGCTTGCCAGTGGGCAAGGTAGCACCCAGCGAGGATTGCACGTCGAAGTTGCCGAAGCCTTTGCCGCCGCCTAGGTTGGGTTGCACACTGGCATCAGTCGATCCGTTCTTGTAGCTGCCGGTGGGGATAGTGGCCAGCACCCAGACGCTTAGCGTGTAGCTGCCATGCTGCGCATTGCCGCTCGTGATACGGTACTTGCCCAGAAATGACATGTCGCCCGCTCCGTCCTTGGTCTTTGAGTTGTGTTCGATGTACGGAGGCAGGTCAATGGCCAGTTCGGTGTTGGCCCATGGAATCAGGTTGACACCTTTGCTGTTGTCGAAGTTCCATGTGGTGGTTAGCGCCGGCGCGATCTGGCGAAGGACGTCAGTGCGCACGACCTGGATCAACCCAGTGGTGGTGGTGACCAGCGGAACCGCCCAGCCGGGCTGTTTGGCCTGCGTGGCGGAGGCGCGCGCCGACCACTGGGTAAAGAAACCGCCTGAAGCGGCGCTGGCTGAATCGGCTTGCGCATTCACATGGGCCGAAGTCATCAGGAGGAGCAGGGAAAGGGGAAGACATTTCATATCGGTGCGTTAAGCATGAACGGTGTGCCTGCCGGTCCGCATCCTTCCAATGGGTTATTTTTTTCTCAACCGATGGGAGGAGACAAGGTTCACTCGCGGTGCGCGGCGTAACCATCTGGCGTTGTGCCTTTCATGTATACTTGCACGCGGGAGGCGGCTGCGCTCTGCCGCGTAACTTTGGCCAGATGCCGTACTTACTTCCGATGAGCCCATCTCATATATCTTGCTGAGAAGCGCCGTATTCGAGGAACAGGATTCATGGATCCGAAGACCAATAAACTGACGTTTGGCGAGAAAACCGGCTATGCCTTTGGCGATGCTGCCTCCAATCTGTTTTGGATGACCTTCATCTATTTCCAAACCAAGTTTTATACCGACGTCTTCTTTTACACGCCCGATGCCGCGCTGGAAGATAGATTGCTGAAGAAGCTAGCTATTCTGCTTCTGCTCACCCGTGTCTTCGATATGGCCTTCGACTTGTTCATGGGGGTTCTGGGCGACAGAACCAGAACGCGCTGGGGCAAATTCCGTCCATACCTGCTTTGGTTCGCCATCCCCTTTGGCATCATCAGCACACTGACCTTTACCACGCCTGGCTTCAGCCCCAATGGAAAGCTGATCTACGCCTACATCACATTGAGTCTGATGATGATGGTCTACTCGGCGATCAACATTCCCTACTCGGCGCTGATGGGCGTGATCTCGCCCGATTCGCAAGAACGCACCAGCGCTTCGTCTTACCGTTTTGCGTTTGCCTTTGGAGCAGGGTTGATCGTTCAGTATTCCACGCTTTATCTTGTGGAATACTTCGGGCGGGTCAAGCCGGAGATGGGCGGAGTGCTGCTGGCCACCGCCAAGGCCCATGGCTATCAACTGACGATGGGCCTTTATGCCGTTGCGGCTACCGCGCTCTTCTTCCTCACCTTTGCGCTGACCAAAGAACGCATACAGCCGGCACCGCAGAAAACATCGGTCGGCCGGGATCTTTCCGACCTGGCGACCAATGTGCCTTGGCTGATCCTCTTCTGTACCGGAACGCTGACGGTCTGCTCGGTGGCCATTCGCAGCGGCGCCATCCTTTATTACTTCCAGTATTATGTAGGCAACGAAAAGCTGGCCGCCGCTTTCATGGTTGCCGGAACACTGCTCTCGCTTCTGGGCTCAATCGCCATTCAGCATGTCACGAAGTTTGCCGGCAGGAAGGCCACGTACATCGGCCTCGCCGTGCTGGGTGCCGTCTTTCTTGTCGTTTCTTACTGGGTGAGGCCGGAACAGATTGCGCTGATGTTCGTTTTTCAGGTGCTTTATAGCGCAGTGACCGGGCCAACTTCCGCCGTGCTCTGGGCCATGTTCGCCGACTCGGCCGACTACTCCGAATGGCGCACTGGACGCCGCGCCACTGGCCTTGTCTTCTCCGCGGCGGGTATGTCCAACAAGCTCGGCTGGGCCATCGGCGGGCCGGTCGCCGTCTGGCTGCTGGCAAACTTTGGCTACCAGGCCAGCGTCGCGCAGACGCCTCATGCCTTGCATGGTATCCTGCTGCTCTTTACGGTTATACCTGCTGTTGGCTTCCTGCTTACCGGCTTGGGCATGTTCTTCTATCCGCTCAACGAGGCCAGGATGAAGAAGCTGCAGGGCGAATTGCAGGAGCGGCAAACCTGTGCTGAAGTTGTCGCGCTTTCTTAAGCGCACGATACGAGAGAGAGAATCGATGGGAGCGATGCAGTTCGTGGGGCGCCCCGGACTGTTCGCTTTTTTTGAGCATATTTCAAGAAAGAAGGAGAAAAATATTCCATGCAATTCGGATATTTTGACGACGCACGGAAAGAATATGTGATAACTCGCCCAGATACTCCCCGATCGTGGAGTAATTATTTAGGCTCGACGGAATATGGCGCCATTATCACCAATAATGCCGGCGGATACAGCTTCTATAAATCGGCTGCTCTGGGCCGCTTCATGCGGCTGCGCTTCAATGCGGTTCCGATGGATCAACCGGGCCGCTATATTTATCTGCACGACCATGAGAGCAAGGATTACTGGTCGGCATCCTGGCAGCCGGTGGGCAAGCCGCTGGACCGGTACAAGTCGGAATGCCGCCACGGCAGCGCATACACGGTTATCGCGTCGGAGTACGACGGTATTCAATCGGAGACGACTTATTTTGTGCCGCTGGGAAAGAGCTTCGAGTGCTGGCATGTAAAGCTGACTAATTTGAGCGGAAGGCAGCGCGAGTTGAGCGCATTTACTTATGTGGAATATGCGGGCAACTGGGATGCGTGGAACGATCTGATCAATCTGCAATATACGCAGCACACGGTGAAGATGGAGGTCGAGGATAACATCATCGACCACGGGACTAACGTAAATATCCCGAATATGCCGGATAACTTTGCGGAGAAGGACCAGGGGCGTCATACCTTTCAGGCATTGGTGGGCGCGGAGATTGTTGGTTTTGACACAGACCGCACAGCCTTTCTCGGAACTTATAAAGGTTACGGCAATCCAGCGGTGGTGGAGGCGGGAAAATGCACGAATTCTCTGGCCGTTGGCGACAATGCCTGCGGCACGCTGCAAGCCAGGATCGTTCTAGCTCCCGGAGAGACTAAGGAATTTCTTGTCTTGATGGGAATCGGCCGCGGCAGCGTCGAGGGCAAGGCCGCAGTGGCAGAGTTTGCCAGTCTGGCGAAAGTCGAGGAAGAACTTGCCAAGCTGAAGAGTTACTGGCACGGGCGCATCGGCGGACTTACCGTGGAGACGCCAGACGCCGAATTGAATAGCACTCTGAATATGTGGGGCCCATTCAATTGCCTGATGACGTATGCATGGTCGCGCGCTGCGAGTTTAATCTATGCGGGTGAGCGCGATGGATTGGGCTTCCGCGACACGGTTCAGGATATGCTGGGCGTACTGCACACCATTGCCGATGAGGCGGGCCAGCGGCTGGAGTTGATGATTACCGGGCAGGTCTCGACCGGCGGGGCTATGCCGGTGGTGCGGCAGTTCGATCATCATCCGGGACTGGAGATAGCACCGCGCGAGGAAGAGTACCGCTCCGACGATTGCTTGTGGCTCTTCAATGCGATTCCCGCTTATGTAAAAGAAACCGGCGATCTGAGCTTCTACAGCAAGGTTCTGCCGTATGCCGACAAGGGCGAAGATACGGTGCTGGGCCACATGAAGCGGGCAATTGAGTTCAATGTGGAACGATCCGGAGCGCATGGCCTGCCCTGCGGCTTGTCTGCCGATTGGAACGACTGCATTCGCCTGGGCCACAAAGGAGAATCGACCTTTGTGGCTTTTCAATTGCGTTACGCGTTGGCGATTTATCTGGAGATTTGCAAGCTTCTGAAAGCGGCGGGGGAAGGGAAGTGGGCGGCCTCAGAATTATTGAAGCTGGACGGCCAACTCGAAAAGGAAGCGTGGGACGGAGAATGGTATCTGCGCGCCTACCGCGAAGACGGCTTCAAGTTTGGCTCGAAGGAAAGCAGCGAGGGCAAGATATTTTTGAATCCGCAATCGTGGGCGCTTATCAGCGGACACGCCAATACCGAACGCGCTGAGCGAACGATGCAGTCGGTGCATGAGCGGCTGGCAACGGAGTATGGCCTGATGATCTGCGACCCGCCTTACATTGAGACCGATTTTCATGTGATGCGAGCCGCGCTCTTCAATGCGGGGTTGAAAGAAAACGGGGCGATCTTTACGCACACACAGGGTTGGGCGGTGATTGCCGAGACGCTTCTGGGGCACGGAGATCTTGCCTATGAGTACTTCAGAGCTTATCTGCCGGCCGCTTATAACCCGCGCGCCGAGGTGCGGCAGATTGAGCCATACGTTTATTGCCAATTCACGCACAGCAAGTACAGCCCACGCTTCGGCGCATCGCGGGTTCCCTGGCTGAGTGGTTCGGCGACATGGTCGTTTTTTGCCGCAACGCAGTACATACTAGGCATTCAGCCCGAATACGACGGTCTCAGAATTAATCCCTGTATTCCTGCTGCTTGGAAGGGATTCAAAGTTACTCGCGTCTTCCGCGGTAAAAATATTTCAGTAGAAGTGGAAAATCCAGCAGGTGTGCAGAAGGGCGTGAAGCGCCTGCTGCTCAACGGAGAGCTACTGGAAGGGAACTTCATTCCGGTCGAAAAGTTACTGGCAGAGAATCAGGTTGAAGTCGAGATGGGCTGAGGGTTACTCCTCGCGCAATACCTCCAGCGGTCGCAGCCCGAGAATCCGGTAGCTCGCAATCCATCCGGTTGCCGTAGCCAGAATCGCCGTCCCCAGCAGCGCAAAGATTGTCGCCTTCCACTCTACGTGGAAGGCGACCTCAAGTTTTTTCAGCAGCACCCGCGTCAGCAGATTCGCAAAGACTACTCCGACCGAGCCCGCCAGCAATCCCAGTACGCTGAACTCGACGCTAAAGGTGCGGACGATGCGCATCCGCGTGGCGCCCAGCGTCTTCAGCACCACGGCCTCTCTCATGCGGCGGAAGCGCGTGCCGGCAATGCTGGAAGCTAGAATCGTCAGCCCCGCGAAGATGGAGAAGCCGGCCAAGAAACGCACCACAAACGTGATCTGATCCACCACGCTCTCAATCCGCTCCAGCACATCGGCCAGATTGATCACCGTCACCGTCGGGTAGGCCGCAAAAAGCGCCCGCTCGGTTGCCGCCACTTGCTTGGGAGCGATATGCGCGCCGCCATACCATGTGGCCGGCTCGTTTTTGATCTGGTCTGAAGGCAGAACAAACGAGACCTGGCCTCCGAGGTGTTGGCCATCGGCGCGGTAGATTGCGGTAATCTTCAGGGTGCGCTCAGTGCCACCCACTTCCAATTCCGCTGTTGAGCCCACGGCCAGATGCAGCCGCTGGGCTACACTGTCGCTGACAGCAAGTTCCGCAGCGCTCGCATCGGTCCACCATTTGCCTTGCGTTACTTTGTCGCCAGTGGGAGGCGCATCGGCCCAGGTCAGGCGAGCGTTTTCCAGCAATTGCCGAGGAAAATGCTCGCCTTTAAGCTGCTCCACCGGCTTGCCGTTGAGGGAGATAAATCGCCCGGTCACGACCGGCATCAGGTCCAGAGATTGACCAAGCTTCTGGCTCACGCCCGGCTGATGCGTAAAAAACTCTTTCACGCCCGCAACTTCGTCAGTGGTTACGTCGATCAGAAAGAGATTGGGCAATGTGGGCGAGGCTGTTTCGCGCAAATCCCGCAGCAGGGCCGACTGCATCAGGAAAACCGCCAGAATAAGCATCACGCCTGTACCCAGCGCGGCCATCACCGCCGCCGACTGGTTGCCGGGCCGGTAGAGATTCGCAAGGCCGTGACGCAGAAAAGAAGGCAGCCGCAAGCGAACGCGATCAAGCAAAAAGCGCAGAATTCGCAGCGTCACAAATGCCAGCAGCAGCAAAACGACCAAAGCGATGGTGAAGATCAGTGCAAACCAGCCGCCCACTTTGGCCGAGTCAGAAAGCGCCCAGGCGATTGCTCCCAGCGCCACCACCACCAGCGCAGCCAACCCCAATTGCAGCCGGCGCGCCCACCAGGCGGCCAGCCAGCCACTGAAGCCCGGTGGCCCAGCCTCGACCAGCCTGCGCAGCACCAGCACCGGCCTCACTCCGCGCACATCCAGGAGCGGCGGCAGGCAGAAGAGCAGCGTCGTCAAAAGGCCGGTTCCGAGCCCAGCCGCAATCGACCGCCAGGGAAATTCCAGCGTCGCATGAACTGGCAGCAGATTGCCGAATACCGCCGGCAGCGCGGCCATCACGCCCACGCCCGCAGCCACGCCCAGCACTCCTCCGGCCAAGCCTAGCCCCAATGTTTGCAAGAGGAAGATGCGCAGCAGATCGCGGGATCCTGCGCCTAAGGCCTTCAGAATCGCCAGCATATCCATGCGCTGCTCCAGATGCGCGTGCATGGCCATGGCCACGCCAATCGCGCCCAGCACCATGGCTACCAGGCAGATGAGGCTCAGAATCGCGGTTGCATTCTCCAGCCCCTTGTTCAGGCCTGGATTGCCCTCGTGGTAGTCCATGACCTGTGCATCGGGCAGTACGGTTTCGATTTGTTTACGCAGCCCGGCCAGATCTGCTTGTAGAGGCAGCTTCACCAGAAGCCGCTGGCTGGCCCTGCTGCCCGGCGCAAGCAGACCCGTTCGCGCCAGCGCCGCCTGCGAGATCATCACCCGAGGTCCGAGTCCCGCGCTGGCCGTTAAGCGATCTGGCTCCTGTTGCAACACAGCGCTGATGCGGAAATCTCTTCCGCCGAGGCGCAGCGTTTGGCCCACGCGGGCATTCAACCGGAAAAGAAACTCTTCGGCAACGACGGCAGAATCGCCTTGTAAGGCCTGGTCCAGAGTCATTGCCGGATCTAGATCGGCTTTGCCGTAGTAGGGGTACTCGGCCGGGTCCACGGCTTTGAGCGAGACTAGCAGCGGCTGCGGGTCAGGCGGAACGGAGGCCATTGAGACCGTCTCCGTCACCCAGGTCGTCCGAGTTCCACCCTGATTCAGAATGGAGGCCAGCTTGGCTCTTTCCTCAGCGGTAGACTGGCGAAAGATGCGAGCACTCAGGTCGCCGGCCATCAACGAACGCGCCTCGGTGGAGAGCGAGCGCCGGAAACTGTCGCTGAAGCCGCGCACCCCGACCAGTGCCGCCACGCCTATGGCAACCGAGAGAACCACGAAGCCGAATTTGCCCGGAGCAGAGCGCAGATCCCGCCAGCCGATGGCCCCGGCCCGTTTCCAACTCAACGCGCGCTTAGCCATTTTGTGCCTGCTCCTGATGGAATGCCGCAATTGCCGGCAACTGGGTGTAAGGCAAGCTGTCTTCGACAATCAGGCCATCCCGCAGAACGATCTTGCGGTCGGCACTACTGGCTACCTCGGGGTCGTGCGTTACCAGAATCAATGTCGTCCCGGCTTTGCGGTTACGCTGAGTCAAGAGATCCAGCACCAGGCGGCCATTCGCGGAGTCGAGATTTCCGGTCGGCTCATCGGCCATCACAATTGGCGGCTCGACGACAAAGGCGCGGGCCAGCGCCACTCGCTGCTGCTCACCGCCGGACAGTTGCACCGGATAATGATCCATGCGCTCGGCAAGGCCAACCTCGTCCAGCAAGCGGCGCGCCTTATCCAGTCCGCTGCCTTCCGCGTTCAACTCGTAAGGAAGCAGAACATTTTCCAGCGCTGTAAGGGTCTGAATCAGTTGATAGGACTGAAATACGAAGCCGATCTTGGCACCGCGCACCGCGGCCAGTTGCGCCTCGGCCAGGTTGTGGATCGGCATGCCGTCGAGGAATATCTCCCCGGAACTGGGCGTGTCGAGGCCGGCCAGCAGGCCCAGCAGAGTACTCTTGCCGCTGCCGCTGGCACCCAGAATGGCGATAAATTGCCCGGCCGGAATCGTCAGCGAAATCCCTTTGAGAATCTCCACCCGCCGCGCGCCATTCTGAATCCACTTCTTCGCATCCCGAACTTCGATCACTTCAACCGCCTCCCAGATTCCCGAGCCTTGCCTGGCACCATTCGCTACACTACTCTTGTGTACGTTTCCCGCAGACTGATTGTTTCGTTTTGGCTGGTTCTTCTGGCTGCTCCGGCCACGCTTGCGCAAAGGCCCGGTGTGGGCCGGCCTCTACTTGTCTGTTATGGCGACAGCATTACAGCAGGTTACGGGCTGCAATCCAGGCAGGCTTACCCCGAAGCCTTGCAGCGCGACCTGGATGCGCGCGGCTACCACTACGAGGTCGTAAATCAAGGCACCAGCGGCGCTACCACCAAAGACGCGGTAGCCGGGCTGCCTTCGATACTGCGCCTGCATCCGGCCGTGGTCATTGTGGAGTTCGGAGGCAACGACGGGCTCCGCGGCCTGCCTCCGGAGCAGACCCGGCGCAATCTTGACCAGATGCTGACGGCCTTTGAGGGCGCGCACGTAAAAATTCTACTTGCCGGTATCACTCTGCCGCCCAACTATGGACCTGACTACATCCGGCAATTTGAGAAGATTTTCAGTGATCTTGCCCAGAAGCACCGAGTTGCCTTTGTACCGATGCTCTATGAAGAGCTGGCCGGCGTTCCAGGCACCATCCAGGCCGACGGCATTCATCCCACGGCGAAAGGGTCCGAGATCATCGCCCGGACGCTGCTGCCGGCGCTTGCGCCTCTGTTGCGCAAGGGCCAGTAGTCAGTCGTCAGTTTTACCCCAACACCACCACCGGCTGAAAGAGTGTTCCGGCAACGCGCTTGGCAATGCCTACCAGTTCACGCTGCCCGGCGAAGACCTTAACCAGCGGCGCCTGCGAGAATTCCGGCAGGTTGGCTTGCGCGCCGTTACGGAGGCGTCCCAGACTCTGCTCATCTCCTGTTACGGCGGGCATCTCCGGCAGCAGGTTGCGCGGATGCACGCACAGCGCTTCCAAGGCTTCAACGTTCCCGGAGAATGCCGCCAATTCGTCCAGCGTATGCGCCCCGGCAAGCGTAAAGACACCGGCCTGGGTGCGTCGTAGACTGCTCAGGTGCGCTCCGCAGCCCAAATCCTGACCCAATTCATGGGCCACCGAGCGTACATAACCACCGGCGCTGATGGCCATTGTGAAGCTGGCTTCTGCCCCATCCAGCGCGGTAATCGCAAAAGAGGCAATTTGAACCCGCGCGGCCTTGAGTTCCACTGGTTTGCCCTCGCGGGCCAGCTTGTAGGCGGGCTTGCCGCCGATTTTCTTTGCCGAGTAGGCCGGCGGCATCTGCTGCATCTCGCCGTGGAAGCGGGCCGCTACGGCCCGCACCCGCTCCAGCGTCAGCGCCGGCTGGCAGTCAGGCCCTGCAGGATGGCCTTCAGCGTCGTAAGTGTCCGTCGCAAAGCCAAAGCGGATCGTCCCGCTATAACTCTTTTCCGCCGATGAGAAGTACTGCGCCAGGCGGGTAAATTTGCCCAGCAGCAGAGGCAGGACGCCGGTGGCCATGGGGTCGAGTGTGCCCAGATGGCCGATGGATTGTTCGCCGGTGATCTTGCGCAGCCGGTATACCACATCGTGGCTGGTCATGACGGCCGGTTTATCGATAACGAGAAGTCCGTTCACCACTCAACTCTACCGTATTAAACTGGCTGCTGTAGGAGTGTAGCAACGATTACAGGAACTCTCGCCAATGCCATGGTGACTGGGTTGATCCACAAATTGAATTTTCATATCAGACCCTTGAACGAGGTCGTAATCAGGACGCCGTGAATATTCCAATTCCGGGTGGCGTATGCAAGAGTTGGCAGGTTCAGATCTTTGTATGTTTTACTTATGTCTACAAGCATTCAAATAGCGACTTGTCGAGGCCGGATTGGCGGATGATGCTCTGGAGAATACCGCGCATGAGTGGATTGTGGAGCGGAACGGGAACGGTGATGGTTGTCCACTCCGTTTGCAACTGCATGATTCGGTGACTGTCACGCTTTCGTACGGCGACAAATCCGTACCCTTCGAGAATCTATCAGGCATCGGTGCCTCAGAGAACCCGCAATCTACCCAACTGGCACCTCGACTTGGGTAACAAAGACCTCGCTATGCAGCCGCTGCGCAATTTCTGAAGAAGAGGCGGTCTCAAAAAAGAGCGTCAAGGCTTCGACAAGGTTGGCGCGCGCCTCCTCAATCGTGGCGCCCTGGCTTGCGATGTCCAAATCGGGGCACAAGGCAACAAAGCCATCGTCTTCTCGCGAAAGAATTGCCGTCATTTGTTGCGGTCTCCGCATATCCAGATTCCACGCCATTCAAGACTGCGCGGGAGATCAGCTTCTACCACTCGCCGCTCGTCAGGAACTCATGGATCGACGCGGCCGCTTTGCGCCCGGCGCCCATGGCCAGAATCACGGTTGCGCCGCCTGTGACGATGTCGCCGCCGGCAAAGACGCCGCGCTTGCTGGTGCGCATGGACTTTTCATCGGCGACGATGTAGTTGCGGCGGTTGGTCTTGAGGTCTGGAGTGGTGCTCTGAATCAGCGGATTGGCGGTGGTGCCGACGCCGATGATTGCTACATCGGCAGCCAGATTGAAGCCCGAGCCGGGAATCTCGACCGGGCGGCGGCGACCGCTTTCATCCGGCTCGCTCAGTTCCATTTGCACACAACGGGCGCTGGTGAGCGATCCCTTCAAGTCTCCGAGAAAGGCGATGGGCGCGGTCAACATGCGGAACTCGACGCCTTCCTCGCGAGCGTGCTTGACCTCTTCGGCGCGGGCCGGCATCTCCGCCTCAGACCGGCGATAGACCAGTGTTGCCGTCCGCGCGCCCAGGCGCTTGGCTGTGCGCACGGCGTCCATGGCCGTGTTGCCGCCACCCACCACTATTACGTCGCGGTCGCGGCAGTCGTATACCGGCTGGTCGAACTCAGAGTCATAGGCGCGCATCAGGTTTACGCGCGTAAGAAATTCATTGGCGGAGTAGACGCCGTTGAGGTGCTCGCCGGCGACGCCGAGAAAGACCGGCAAACCCGCGCCAGTGGCGACAAAAACCGCGTCATAGTGCTCCTCATCCATCAGTTCGTTGATGGTGACGCTCTTGCCGACAACAACATTGGTCTCGAATTCGACCCCCATGCGGCGGAGATTGTCCACCTCGCCCCGGACAATGGATTTGGGCAGGCGGAACTCCGGAATGCCGTAGACGAGAACGCCGCCGATCTCATGCAGTGCCTCAAAAACGCGCACGCGGTGGCCCTTCTGAATCAAATCTCCAGCCGCGCTTAAACCAGCCGGCCCGCTGCCGACAATGGCTACACTCTTGCCCGTGGCCGGCGCGTTAGCGGGCAGGCCGAGCTGACCACTATTCCGCTCGAAGTCGGCCACAAAGCGCTCGAGGTTGCCGATGGCGACCGGCGCGCCCTTCTTGCCCAGCACGCAGCCGCCCTCGCATTGATTCTCCTGCGGGCAGACGCGGCCGGTGATGGCGGGCAGCGCATTGTCTTCGCGGAGCTTGGCCGCCGCCGCCAAAAAGTCTCCGGCATGGATCAGGGCGACGATCGATTTGATCTGCACGCCCACCGGGCAATCGACGACGCATCCCGGCTTGGCGCATTCGACGCAGCGCGAGGCCTCGGTGAGCGCCGCTCCTGTTGCCAGGCCCAGATTCACTTCCGCAAAGTTGCCGCTGCGCACGCGGGCGTCGAGCTCCGGCATGTGCGCGCGCGGAATCTTCATCCGATCCTTCAGAGGAAGGTAATTCTTGGCGGGGCGCGGAAGAAGATATTCTTCAGACATAATGTTTCTCTCCCGCGGCAAGCTCGGCGCGCAACTCGGCCACTTCCTCTAGCTTGTGCTCCTGAAAATGCTGGAGCGATTGGCACTCCTTCTCTCTATACATGGCGTTGCGCTGCATCAAAACCTCAAAGTTGACCAGCGAGGCGTCGAACTCCGGACCGTCGACGCAAGCGAATTTGCTGGTCTCGCCCAGCAGCACCCGGCAGCCGCCGCACATGCCGGTGCCATCCACCATGATGGAGTTGAGGCTGACCATGGTTTTGATGCCCAGCGGCGCGGTAACGCGGGCAACGGCGCGCATCATCGGTACCGGACCCACGGCAAGAACAAAGTCGATCTTGCGTCCGGCGGCGATCAATTCATCGAGCTTCTTTGTGACTAGGCCCTGCTCGCCGTAGCTGCCGTCGTCGGTCATCATATAGGTCTCGCTGCTGGCCTGGCGCACCTCGTCTTCAAAGACGACCATCTCCGTATTGCGCGCGCCCTCAATGAAGACGACGTGATTGCCGGCGGCTTTAAGCGCATTGGCCGTGGGCAGCGCCATGGCCGTGCCCACGCTGCCGGCAAGAATCACAACTGTCCCGAAGTTCTCAATCTCCGATGGCTTGCCGAGCGGGCCGACAATGTCGAGGATCGAGTCGCCGGCTTCAAGGCAATTCAACAACTGGGTCGTTTTGCCAATGCCCTGTACGACGATGGTGACGGTGCCTGCGGCGCGGTCGGAGGATTTGATGGTGAGCGGAATCCGTTCGCCTTTTTCACGAAGGCGCAGAATGACGAATTGCCCCGGCTGCTGCTTGCGGGCAATGCGCGGCGCCTCAATCGTAAATTGCTTGATATTGAGGCCGACGCCGCGGGCTTCGACAATCTTGTACATGAAGAAAGGTCTCCAGCTTGTCTAGCTTGATAAAGAGCGACTGCTACTGGCCCTTGCTTGCGGCGGCCAGTGCCGAACGCGAAAACCAATCACTTGACCTGATCGCGATGGATTACATCTCCATCATCTAGGATTTTTCGGCATTTGGGAAGGGTTGTTGCAACATGAACCGGAGTTGCACGGCCGTGGCGCTGACGGTCGAGTCCGCCGAAACGGTCTCGTGAGCGCGGAGTGGCTATCGATGCTGCGGAAAAAGGGAGAATGCCCATCGAAAGCCCAAAAAACATCCCGCAGGGGCTAAAGAGGCTGCGGAAAAAGGCCAGTTTAACGACAGAAATGGCTGAGAATTCCCTCGGCGGCTAAAGCCGGCGTTGATAAAGCAGTGGTTATGTACGGGCTAAAGCCCGTACCCTTCATCCAATTGAGTTTTTTCGCAGCCTGTTATAGCCAAGAGGCTAGCCAGACCGACCCTGTATAGGGTCTGCTTATGGCGCAGGGGTAATGTCGGTGATCGGCAGGTCGATGTGGCCGAGCAGAATCTCAAAGCGCCGCTGCTCTTCCTTCTGATAAGTCGCCTGATCGGGCCATAGCTCCTTGATGAAGGCCTCTTCGTCGGGGTTGGCGGTGGTGGCCAGGGTGGAGTTCTTGTAGCGAATGGTGACGCGATAATCCCAGCGCAGTTCTTCTGAGACATGGATCGTCGGCGATTCGATTTTTACAGAAAGAATGCGGCCCGTGGATTGAATCTTCTTGAGCAGCGGGTAGTGGTTCTTGAGGAAGAGCTGGAGAAACTCCGCCTGATGGCCCCACTGGCACTTGTAGTAGTACTCGACGGTATATGGCTGATCGGCCGAGCCCTGCGGCGGCGCGCCCTGAGCCGTCAGCGGAGCGGCTATTGAAGCGGAGAAGACCAGAGCAAGAACAGCGAGAAGAATCCTGCGCATAAAACCTCCTTGGTTGAGAGCATTGTACCGTGTATCTCTGTTCCCGGATCCCTAATCCCTGATCCCTGGATTTTTACCAGCGCAGATGAAAGAAGCGCTTCAGCTCAGGAGAAAACTCCTGCACCAGATGTTCAGTGCCGATAAAGCCAGCCTCGATATGCCCAGCTTGAACACCCTGCACCAGCGCGGTGTAGTGACTGGGATACCACATAGCCTGAATCATCGAACTGCCATAGATGCTGGTGATCTGCGGCAGGTCCAGCGTCAGGTTTCCGCTGTGGTTGTAAGTCAGAAAGCTCATCTTGATTACATGGCCGCCGCGGCGGAAGAGGCCCTTGCAGGCGCAGGCAAAGTAGCGCGGATCGGTGCCCTCGGCGGCCGCAAAGCTCTCATGCATGGTGTTCTGGATTATATTGCTGCCGTAACTGCTGCCCAGACGGCGGGCAAATCCGCCCCAGCTTCGGTTCCATTCGGCGGGAACATTGAAGGTCTGCAGGTACGCGGCGGTTCCGATGGACTCGATGTGAAGGGCACCGCTGCGGCCGTCTTCGTTGATCCAGCGCTCCCAGCGCTGGTGTCCGTCGAGCGGCTGGTAGGTCTCCGGCGCAAAGGGGGCATGCACCGTGAGCGATTGAGAGAGCGACTGGGCAGAAGCCAGGCAAGTCGTAAAAAAAAGCAGAAGAAGGAGGACGCAGGTTTTCAGGTTCACAGTTCCATTCTCAATGAGAACCAGACGAAATGGCAGTGCAAACACTCACTATTTTTTGAATCTCGATTTTTCGGTCTCGATTGTTGCGCCTGAAGCCGCGACAGCGCCCGCTACGGCCTGGTCGAAAACAGCGGCGACAAACGGCTCGTCGATCAATTCATGGCGGAAGAGCAGCCGCGCCAGCAGCGGTCCCAGAATCATATCCAGAAAGAGGCTCACTTCCATTTCAGCGGGCAGTTGGCGCAGTTCGATCGCCTTTTGCACAATGGCTCGAATCTCCATCTCGCGCGGCGTGCAGATGCGCTCCATGAACTGGGTGTGCAGTTTTGGATCGTCCTGAATGGCCGCAAGCAAACGCGCGGCAACAATGCCGTTATCGCCGGTGAAAAATCTGCCGATCTGTAGAAAGTACTTGCGCAGCCGCATCATGGGGGATTCTTCATCGGTGAGCACAAGTTCGTGGTTCACGGCATTCAAAAAGGCATCCAGCAGCAAAGCTTCTTTGGTTGGCCACCAGCGGTAAACCGTAGCAGTGCTGACGCCGGCCTTGCGCGCAATGTGGACGGTGGAGATGGCGGGCACTGGCTTGCTGCGCAGAAACGCAAAAGCCACAGTCAGGATCGAGGCGCGCGAGGCTTCGCTGCGCGGTCTTCCGGCAGCGCGTTTGGTCCGGGTTCCAGCGAGTTTTCCGCTCATAGCACCCACCAAATTCAAGAACAGTTCCATCATATACGAAACAATTCGTTTCGTTTTATAATTAATTGAGCCCCGGAGGAAGATCTTGGCCGACGAACGACCGCAAGCAGCTTGGAAGCCTTCCTTCAATCCCTGGGTCGTGGCCGTGGTCGTGGCCATAGCCTCCTTTATGGAGGTGCTTGACACCAGCATCGCCAACGTTGCGCTTCCCCACATCTCCGGCAATCTGGGCGCGAGCCAGGATCAAGCTACCTGGGTGCTGACCACCTACCTGGTGGCTAACGCCATCGTTTTGCCCATCACAGGATGGATCTCAAGCACCCTGGGCCGCAAGCGGTTTTTCATGATCTGTATTGCGCTTTTTACCATGAGTTCCTTTCTTTGCGGCATCGCTCCCAGCATGGGTGTTCTTCTCTTCGCCCGCGCTATTCAGGGTGCGGGCGGCGGCGGCTTGCAGCCCATGTCGCAGGCCATTATGGCGGATTCGTTTCCAGCCCGGCTGCGCGGAGCCGCCTTTGCGCTTTATGGCATTACGGTGGTGGTAGCTCCGGCGCTGGGCCCCACGCTGGGCGGCTGGATTACCGATAACTACTCCTGGCGATGGATCTTTCTGATCAACATTCCTGTAGGGCTGCTAGCCTTGATTCTGACTTACAAAGTGGTCGAAGACCCTCCCTTCCTGGTGCGCTTCAAGCCGCGCGAGTTGCGCTTCGACTATGTTGGCTTCTCGCTGCTGGTGCTGGGCGTTTCCGCGCTTCAGATTTTTCTGGATAAAGGCCAGGAAGACGATTGGTTCGGTTCGCGCTTCATCACAACGCTGGTCATAACTTCCTTGATCTGCCTCAGTGCTCTGGTTGTCTGGGAGTGGCGACAGAAGCAGCCCATTGTCGATGTAAAACTCTTCCGCATCTTCAACTTCTCCAGCACCAGCTTGATGATGTTTCTGGCCGGTGCGGTGATGTTTGCCTCCACCGTTCTGATGCCGCAGTTTTTGCAGATTCTGGTTGGATATACCGCCGAGCAGGCAGGGCTTGTGGTCTCTGTCGGAGCGGCTCTGATCATGGTCACCATGCCCGTTATCGGAGCGCTCACCTCAAAGATTCCGGCAAAATACTTGATCGCCTTTGGCTGGTTTATTTCGACCACCGGCTTATACATTTCCACCAAGCTGCTCTCGTTGAATATCAGCTTTGGCACGGCCTCGGTCATCATGCTTTTACAGTACGCGCCGCTGGGTTTCATTCTGGTTCCGGCCATCACCGCCTCCTACTTTGGCGTTCCGCAGGAGAAGAGCGATTCGGTCTCTGGTTTGACCAACTTCATGCGTAATATCGGCAGCAGCGTGGGTGCGTCGGTGGTGACAACAATCCTGTCTCGCCGCCAACAATTCCATCTGACGAGGCTGAGCGAACGACTGAGCCCCGGCAGTCCCGCGCTGACGGCGGCAATGCAAGCCATGGCCAGCCGCGCGCATAGCCTGGGCAATTCCGGCGGGCAGGCCGTGGGTTTGGCGTTGGTCTATCAGGGTTTGATGGGACAAGCCGCTGCGTTGTCTTACCTGGACTGCTATGTTGTTTTGGGCGCGGGGGCGGCGGCTATGTTCTTTCTTTCCTTCCTGCTGAAGCACAACGACCCCAAGCATACCGAAGTGCACACAGGCCATTGAGCGCCGCGCTTACGACTTTGCAGAATGGATTTTTGATTCCAATCCGCAGCGGGATCTTGTAGAATCGGCGCTATGAAGGGTAATCCGAAGGTCATCGAGCAATTGAACCACGCGCTCCGCGAGGAGCTCACCGCCATCAACCAGTACTTCATCCACGCCGAGATGTGCGAGAACTGGGGCTACGACCGGCTCGCCAAGTACATCAAGAAACAGTCGATCGATGAGATGAAGCACGCCGAAGCGCTGATCGAACGCGTTCTCTTTCTGGACGGCTCGCCCAGCATGGAGCCGCTGGCGCTCTCGATCGGCAAGAGCGTCAAGGAGATGATCGCCTCGGATTTGAAGCTCGAAGTGGGCGCCGTCTCCATGTACAACCAGGCCGCCAAAATTGCCGCCGACGAGGCCGACAACGGCTCGCGTGATCTCTTCATCAAGCTGCTCAAAGACGAGGAAGAGCACGCCGACTGGCTGGAGACACAGTTGCACCAGATCGCCGAGCTTGGCTACGAGCGCTATCTGACCACGCAGACCACCAAGAGCGAATAGCAGCTACCTGCTTGTAGATTCACAATCTGGCTCACCGGCGCTGCCTTCAGCAAAGCCGGCGGGCCGGATTTTTCATGCACCCTCTTCCTTGCCCTGTGAATCCAAAACAGCACAGGAGAGAGTTTCTCATGTCTCAGAAAATAGCATTCATTACTGGCGGAAATCGCGGTATTGGTTTTCAGACTGCGCTTGGATTGAAGGATGCCGGCGTAAAGGTTGTCATCGGCTCACGCGATCTTTCGCAAGGCGAAGCAGCCCTGGCCAAGCTGCGCGCAGCGGGCGTGGATGCCGACGTGCTGCACTTCGACATTACCAAGCCCGCCGACTATAAAACTGCCTACGACTACTTCAATTCCAAATACGGGCGGCTCGACATACTGATCAACAATGCGGGCATTGCCGCCGGAGCCTTCCCCGGTGCTGGACCAGAGCACTCGGTCTCTGAAGTTTCTCTCGACCTGCTGCACAAGGTCTTTGAGACCAACTTCTTTGCGCAGGTGGCGCTTACCCAGGCGTTGCTGCCGCTGCTGAAAAAGAGTGCTGCCGGCCGCATTGTCAACCTCTCCAGCGTTCTCGCATCGCTGACGCTTCATGCCGACCCGGCTTCGCCTATCTACGACGCCAAGTCCTTTGCCTACGATGCCTCCAAGACCGCGCTCAACGCCTTCACCATCCATCTGGCCTGGGAACTGCGCAACACCAAGATCAAGGTCAACTCCGCACATCCCGGCTGGGTCAAAACGGAGATGGGCGGCCCCAATGCCACGATGGAATTGGCGGAAGGCGCCAAGACCAGCGTCGCTCTGGCCACCCTGCCCGACGACGGGCCCACCGGCGGCTACTTCCATCTGGGTGAGAGACTGCCCTGGTAATTGACAGGCAGGGCAGTTGGAGAACGGGAGGCAGGGATCGGGGGCGGAAGTGGGGTGAATTTGCGCGTAAAGCGAAGGTATAGCGAACGGATATTTATCGATCAAAGGCAATTAAATGAATTACTTAACGATGTTAAGCGAAGAAAATGAGAATCTAAAATGCGCATTATTTCGATTTTTTCTTATTTAAACTATTGATGATAAAGATGTTAACTTTTTACGACCCCGTTAAAAGCGAATATCTAACCAAGATAAACCGAAGAAAAGAAGATTTTACATTTGCTATCTGATTGATAGAAGGCATGTTAACATTTCGGTTAGCTGAAGGGCGAAGGAATGAAGAAAATATTACCGTTTTCTTCTGGTTTTCTTGGGTTTCGGGCTGGCCGCGGGGCGTGGGTTGGACGGCTTGTGATGGAGCGGGTTGGATGGGGCTGGTCATGAGGTCTGCACCTGCTTGGCTTTTGGACCGCTTTTCTTGATTATGCAGGAAGTGGTGCAATTATCTGCAAACCGCGTGGCAGTTTACAGTGGTCAGTTTGCGCGGATTGGAGTTGGTGGTCTGCCGCTTCACAATCTTTTCAGGAAACGACTACACTAATCCTAAAAACGGAAGTCGATCCAGCCTTGAATTGGCTATCTTCTTCAAAGTGAAACTCCTTGCAGCGATTGATGATTTCACCATTTGGGTGAGGTGCGGAGCAGTCGAAAATCGATGATCGAGAAGAAGCCTAACCATGGTAGTTGGCCGGGCCGAAATTTTGCAGGGGCTAAAGAGGCTGCGGAAAAAGGGGCTATTCGGGGGTTGCGATCACGATTGAGCGTAGCAGGGGCTAAAGAGGCTGCGGAAAAAGGGCAGTTTATCGACAGAAATGGCTGATAATTCCCTCGGCGGCTAAAGCCGGCGTTGATAAA